>Ga0172381_10004602_pt1 | contig 14241 bp, 17 predicted proteins | sample Leawel6488metaG_FD_119754 | JGI IMG/M metagenome (GOLD analysis project Ga0172381, IMG submission 119754) | Leachate microbial communities from a municipal landfill in Southern Ontario, Canada - Leachate well 64-88 metaG | ecosystem: Engineered > Solid waste > Landfill > Unclassified | place... | reverse complement strand
AGATAACATTATTTTTTTATCATATAATGTTGTATCTGTAATCAGTCTCATACCGGTTTTCATACTAAGAACATTTAATACTGTGTACAATGTTGTTCCCTGGAAATCAATAGATATTAATCCGATAGAAGTTACTTCTTTTTCAGTTTTTTCATTCACAGCATAGACAAAACCAGAACATGAGACCAAAATAGCAACTAAAAACACAAGAATTTTTTTCTTCATCTTTTCTCCCTAGTTTAACATTTTTATTGTATAATTTTTTCCATAAAAATCAACAGTTATTGAATTCTGTTCTATCTTTATAATTTTAGCACCTTTATAAATTGCCCCTTTAGGATAAAGCTGCCCTTCTATAATAACAATAGGATTTTTAGTTTCATACATGATACCTTCTAATACAATAACCGGTACAGCTCTAGAAATAACAGGTTGGCTAACATATTTTTGTACAACTTTTTTCTTAACAAAACCTGAAATGAAAGGATTTCTAGGAACAGGCAATAAATCTCTCCAAGTAGGAACATATCCGACATCCATTGACGAAAATATTTTATCAGAGATTTCTTTAAAATACCCTTTTGCTGAAATTTCATCAATAGACTGTTCAACTCTTCCACTAAAATAGTCATTAATAGATGACGAATAAAGAACAGGGCTGCAATCAATTGTGACATTACCTGTATATGACATTGTAACATTTGAAACTGTTGAAAATTTTTCTATATCAAACAAAAATTTATAAACTTGATCATATGTAGCTTTTAAATTTAATGTCAAAACTATATTATTTCCTTCTTTTTGTATTTGTTTGATATTATCATCAGTAGATTGAATTTCATATTGTTTAAGTAATTTTATTACCTGAACCTTATATCTATTCACTATTTCATCATTAGGAATAAAAAAATCTTCATATTCAGATATTATTTCAGTTATCTTGTCTTTTTGTTCATCTATACTTCTCTGTATGTTTGAAAAATCATTTAATTGCATATTAATAGCATTAAATCTGTCATAAATAATCTTTTTTTCGTTTAACATGCTATTATATTTTGAATACACAAATATATATATGCCAGACATAATAACAATAAAAACGATTAAATTTACAAAAAAAGCAAAATTTCTATTTGTCATATTAATATTCATATAATCACTTCCTCGAATATATTGGCATATTAACTTTTAACAAATTAATAAGCTTATTATCAATTTTATCTTCATATAACAACTCTATCTTTATATTTTTATCAAAATATACACTTCTGTCAAAAGCCATTTTTAATACATTTTCATAGTCATAAACATTTTTCAGCTCTTTTAATTTATTTTTACCTAAATTTAAATTAATCAACATATTTGTATCATTTGCAGCAGCTGTTGTAATAAAATCATCACTTGGCAAGAAATTCCCTAATTCCTTAAAAATCAAACCGTAATTCGTATTTTTACTCAACTGTTCTTTCATTGCTGTCAATTTAAAATAATAGCCATTCCATTCTTTTTCAACGGCATCCATATTATTAGATTGTCTTTTTTCTTCTATCGATTGTTTTATCTGTTTTATATTTTCATTATATTCATTTATTTTATTGTATAAATATACAGAACTCACTAATAAAAATATAATTGTAAGCTGAACAAATAGATTTAATATTTTACAAAATTTTATAAAATATATTTCAGTTTTATTTTTTCTTACTATATCAGTTATATAGTTAATTCTGTACATTATCAAACTCCTTTTCAATAGCCAAACCTAAAGATATCGGCATAAAATAGCCGTAGTTTTGGTTTACATATCCAGTAACATTGTTATCAATTAAAGGATTCCATTTATTAGTCGCAATTCCTAATGTATCACCAATAAAAACATCAATCCCTTCTAACATAGCTCCACCGCCAGTAATAACAACTCTGTCAACAGCAACAATATATTGTCTAGTTATGCAATGTTCTATTGTCCTAAATATTGCTTCTAATAATGTTGCTGTACTTTTTTTCAGTACATTCTTTACATTAAAACCTATATCATTCCATAAATCCGTTCTTCTCTTTATTTCCTCTGCAAGTTTTTCCGGTATTGTATATAAATTCGATATATCACTTGTTACATCTTTACCACCAAACTCAACATCTCTCATAAAAATTAATTCTTTATTATTTAAAACAGTAATATTTGTTTTAGTATGCCCAATATTTACTAAAATTATACTTTCAGTATTCTTATAGCTTGGACCAAATGTGTTAAATGCATTAACTAATGCTAAGGATTCCATAGTAATACCAACAAGTTTTAAATTCTGTACATTTTTGACTACATGAACTTTTGAAAAGATTTGATCTCTAGGTACTGCTGAAAATAAAACATTGCACTCTTCTTCAGAAATATCCTTAGTAATTGTAAAAGAAGAAAACATTTTATCCAAATCTTCTGTTATTGATTGCTCCACTTCTAATTTAATAACATTTTTTAAATTTTTTTTATCTATTTTCTTAGATACCAACAAATCTCTGTGAATTAAACCTTGCCCTCCAACTGCTAAAAAACTTGCATCTGAATCAATTTTCAATTTTTTTAATATTGACAATAAAGCCATTTTTTGAAAAGCTGTATCTGAAGATGACATTGTCATAGCACATAAAATTGAAAGGCTAGATTTTTTACCATCATTAATAACCTTACATACTTTAACAAATTTTGATCCTAAATCAATTCCAATCAAAGTTCCCTCCATCCTCTAAAATGCTTTATATTATTAGTTCCATCATAAACAGTATAGAAATAATATGCTACAGTAGATGCAACTACTTTAAAATTAACAGTTGCAGAAGATATACCTGTTATAGCATAATAATTATATGTTTTACCAAATTCTTCAGTTACAATAGGAAGCCCCGGAACAGCATTAGCACTTGCTAACCTATTACAAACTGCCCGAGCATAAATTCCCGGATGAATAGTCCTATCATAATAATTACCTGAACTATTTATATAAATATCAATCGGTGACCAAGGCATTGCCAAAGAACTAAAAGCATTATTCGTTTCCGGATAATTAAGATTAATGTACCCTCTTAACATTTCCATAGCACCCTCTGCAGCATAAAAAGTCCTAACTCTAGCCTGATCGACTGTATTCATCATATTCTGTAACATAAACATTTGTATACAAATCAAACCAACAATTGTCATAATAAGCATAGCAACTATAGTGACCGGTAATATTGACCCTTTTTCTTTTAAGCTCATATTAAAACATCCCTAGATGTAAATTTGAATGTCCTAATTTCGTAATTTACTTCACCATCTGCTAATACTTTATTATATATTAAGCCCAAACTAATATTATCCATTACAGCTGTTTTATTTTCATGATAATATATAGCATTAACATTTTGCAATATAATTTCTGTTCTAACAACTGTATTTCCGGTATAGCTTGCTCCTGCATTATAAACTGTCAATTTTAGAACTCTGTTAGTACTTGGTATACTACCTACAGTTGTAGGTGGATTAACAGATAAAGTTGCACTATTTGTAAAAGCACCTGTAGTAAAAGAATATTCATCCAATCTATAAATACCTAAGTTATCATCATAATATCCAAACGAAAACTTAGAAGGCAACATATTCACATAAGCAGCATTTACAATAGATTTTTTTATCATAGTTTCAAAAAATCTAGTATCATTACTTTGCTGGGAAACACCAAATAATTTTGAATATGAAGTATATGATACCGTCATCATAGTATAAATAAAAAAAATAACAATAGCTGATAATATCATTGAAACCATTACTTCTATCAATGTAAAACCTTTTTTACTTTTAACTGTAATCATTTTTTCCATTCTTCTGCAAAATGTGTTTTTATAGAAATCCTACTCCAAGAAGCTTTTTCTGCAGCACTTGCAGAACTTGTCCAAGGCCATTCAGCTAAAGCAACTCCTTGCATACTGTTTGTAACAATATTTCTTGAAAAAGTATAACTATACATTACAACTTTACCAGAAGGTAATGCCTCACTTGATATAGTTACAGTCCCTGAAGGCGGAACAATAGAATAATATTCACTTCTATTATCTTCAATTATTTTTGCAACATTTCCTAAAATTCTTGAGTAATTAGAACTTTCTACTTCCATTCTCCATGCTGCCATGAAAAAAGACATTCCATAAACCATAACCATTGATGTTATTACAACAGAGACTAACACCTCAATTAATGTTAATCCTAAATTTATTTTATAAAAATTCTTGAAAAACTGTCCCACTTGTTACTCCTATATCGTAAATACCTCTTACAGTTATCCCTGATGCTTCATTTTCTCCATAAGCACTGACGTACAAAGTATTACTACTAACAGTAACATTAAAAGTTTTAAAATATTTATTCTGATTAGCATCTATATTTAATTCTACTGATGATGTTGTAGTAGAAACTATTGGTAAATATGAAGACTTTCTAACCCTATACATTTTTTCCTGTGAAATAATTTTTTCAACAAACATATGTCCTTCATTTGTTATGGCAATTCTTATATGATCTCCACCATAAAAACCCCACAATAAAATCAAGACTGCTATAATTATTACAACAATTATACACTCCATAAGAGAAACACCTTGATTATTAAATATTTTTTTTATCATATAAAGTTTATGTTGATTGGTTAACCATAGCATTTGCAAGATTAAAAATTGGTAAATAAAGAGCAATTACAGCAATACCAACTATAAAACCTAAGAAAATAATCAATACAGGTTCAACCACAGAACTCAAAGTAGCAACAGCAACATCTACTTCATCAGAATAATAATCTGTAATTTTATCAAACATTTCTTCTAGTTGTCCAGATTTTTCTCCAACCGCAGTCATTCTCACAATCATCTTAGGGAATAACTCATATTTATCCATCTCAACTGAAAATTGCTCTCCAGTAATAATTTGCTCTTTTATATCTGTAATAATACCTCTAACATATGTATTGTTAACTGTATTTGAAGCTATTTGAACCGAGGAAATAATATCCACCCCACTCTTTACAAGAGTTGAAAGAGTTTGAAAAAATCTAGCAAATATCATTTTTGTATATATTGGAGCAAAAATAGGAACTTTAAAAATAAATTTATGCCATTTTCTCTTGCCTTCCGGCATTCTTGTAAAAAGTTTAAAAGCAACAATAAGAGTTATTATAGCAATTATAAACAATGGCATTTTTTGTATCAAAAGATTACTGAAATTCATAACCATTCTCGTAGGCAAGGGTAAAGTTGCCCCAAAAGAAGCAAACATTTCCTGGAATTTTGGTATAATTCCTAAAACCAATCCAAAAAAAACAAAAACAAAAAATGTTCCAACAAAAACAGGATATGCTGCTGCAGATTTTATTTTCCTTCTTAATTTTACAGAACTTTCAAGAAATAAAGCCAAATCTTCCAAAACTCTTGCTAATTTTCCAGATTTTTCTCCAACCATTACCATAGAAACGAAAGCATTATCAAAAATCTTTGGATAAGCAGCTAAAGCATCAGATAAATTTTTACCAGATTTTACATCTTCTGAAATATTAGACAATACACTACTAAAATAAGGATTAGTAACCATTAAAGCAATATCTGAGATAGCATCCAATACATTGACACCGGCATTAACAAGTGTGGATAACTGTCTACAGAAAATAGCTATTTCTGTAGTTTTTATTTTCCCGCCTTTTTTAGTAGTCTTTGCCTGTAATTTTGCATCTAAGCGAGAAAAAAAGTTACTATTTTCACTACTTTCTATAGAAAGAACAGTTAATCCTTGAAATTTTAACCTAGATATAGCACTCTGTTGAGATTCTGCTTCCTCAACACCAGATACTGTTTTACCAGTAGAATCCATAGCTTTATATGAAAATTTTGACATTTTTTATTCCACCTTTAATGTAACAGATAAAACTTCTTCTATTGTAGTTCTGCCTTCTTTTAATTTATTAATTGCTGATTCTCTTAAAGTAACAATTCCTTCTTGTTTAGCAATTTCTCTTAATGCAGTATCACCCGCATTAGATATTATTGCTTTTTTTATTGCAGACGAAATATTAAGCATTTCAAATATTGCAGTTCTCCCTTTGTATCCTGAACCATCACATTGTCTGCATCCTTTCCCTTTATACACTTTCACAGACCTATCAATACCAAGTTTTTTATATACTGAGTCATCAAGATCTAAAACTTCTTTTTTACATGCTGTACAAATAGTTCTTATCAGTCTTTGAGCTATTATTAAATTTACTGCATCTGCTAATAAGAAAGATTCAACACCCATAAATGACATTCTAGAAATAGTACTTACAGTATCATTCGTATGCAATGTTGAAAAAACAAGATGTCCTGTAAGAGCTGCTTGTATAGCAATTTGAGCTGTTTCCTTATCTCTTATTTCTCCAACTAAAATAACATTTGGATCTTGTCTCATAAACGTCCTTAAAATTGCTGCAAAATCAAGTCCGATATCACTTCTTACATGGACTTGGTTTATTCCTTTTAATTCATATTCAACAGGATCCTCAGCAGTAACAATATTTATATCTTCTTTATTTATATAATTTAATGCAGAATAAAGCGTTGTTGTTTTTCCACTGCTTGTAGGCCCTGTAACTAGTACCATTCCGTATGGTGCATTTATGGCTTCCTTAAAAAAATTCAATTCTTTTTGAGCGAAACCAATACTATCAATAGATAAAGAAGTTGTTCCTTTAGCTAAAATTCTCAAAACAACTTTTTCTCCCCATATTGTAGGAAGAATTGAAACTCTGATATCAACTTTATAATTTGAGATTTTGATTCTACATTTACCATCTTGAGGTAATCTTCTCTCAGCGATGTCCAGCTCAGACATAATTTTTATTCTTGAAACAATCGCTGCATAATATTTTTTCTGTGGTGCCGGGAAAACAATTAATACACCGTCTATTCTCATTCTTAATAAAACTTCTTTTTCAAACGGCTCTAAATGAATATCGCTTGCTTTTTTTGTTATAGCATCAAAAAATATTGAATTAACATATTTTATAACAGGTGCAGAATCAGCATTGTCACCAGAAAAATCATCTTCTGTTTCTTCTTGCCTTCTTTCATTATTTATTTCATCTTCTCCGATTTCGGCACTTAAAGATGTTCTAACATAATATTTTTCAATGAATTCTTTTATATCTGCTTCAGATGATAAAACAACTGATATTTTTCTTCCTGCTAATTTTTGAACATCATCTTTATAAACAACATTTGCTGGATCAGACATTGCAACAACTAAAATATCATTTTTTATATCTAATGGAACAGCTAAATATTTTCTAGCGACTTTTTCAGGAATAAGACCTAAAACGGATTGTACAATTTGAACGTTTGCTAATCTGCGGTATTCAATACCTAAAGAAATTGATAAAGAATTTAATAAATTATCTTCTGTAATATATCCCTTGCGAATAAGGACTTGTCCTAACTGTTCTTTGTTACTTATTGATTCCTTAAGAGACTCATCTAATTGCTCTTTTGTTACATACCTTTCTTCCAAAAGAATCTCACCAAGATACTTCTTTTTCAAAGCCTCTAGTACCATGTAGATCTCCAATTTATAAATATTATAATACCCTCGAATTATATATGAAATCAATATGTTTGTCAAGATAATTTTAGGGACAATTCAGTAAAATATATTGAATTAATATTATTTTTTTTCAACTATTTAAATATTCTTTAATTAACATTTTAATTATTGTTTGACAGCTAACTAGTAAAAAAGATAGAATTCTAAGATAAAAACATATCTGATTTCAACAAAAATATAGTAAAGGAAAAGTAAATGGCATATCTTGGTTTAATTGAAAAATACAGGCAATATCTTCCTGTCAGTGAAAAAACTCCGGTAATAACTCTACATGAAGGCAATACTCCATTGATACCTGCAAGAAATCTTGCTAAAGTTATTGGTTTTTCCGGAACAATATATTTTAAATATGAAGGCCTTAATCCTACCGGTTCTTTTAAAGACAGAGGAATGACAATGGCTGTTTCAAAAGCTATTGAAGAAGGCAGCAAAGCTGTTATCTGTGCATCTACAGGAAACACATCTGCTTCAGCTGCTGCATATTCAGCTAGAGCCGGTATAAAATCTGTAGTTTTAATTCCTGAGGGTAAAATTGCCTTGGGAAAACTGTCTCAAGCTGTTATGCATGGTGCAACTGTTCTTGCAATTGATGGAAACTTTGATGTAGCACTAGAATTAGTAAAACAACTAAGCCAAAATTATCCTTTAACATTAGTAAATTCGGTCAATCCTTACAGAATTGAAGGGCAAAAAACATCTTCTTTTGAAATTTGTGAAGCATTAGGACAAGCTCCAGATTATCAATTTATGCCAGTAGGTAATGCCGGTAATATAACTGCTTATTGGAAAGGTTACAAAGAATATAATTCATTATTTCCAGACAAATATACTTTACCTAAAATTATGGGTTTTCAAGCAGAAGGTTCTGCTCCAATAGTTAGAGGGTATCCTATTGAAAAACCTGAAACTTTAGCAACAGCTATAAGAATTGGTAACCCAGCTTCTTGGAAATCAGCCGTGCAAGCAAAAGAAGAATCCGGTGGTGTTATAGATATGGTAAGTGATGATGAAATTATTGAGGCTTATAAAATGATAGCTGCTAATGAAGGTGTTTTCGCAGAACCTGCATCAGCTTCTTCTTTTGCAGGGCTTTTAAAATATGTAAGAAACGGATATTTTGAAGGGAAAAAAGATTTAAAAGCTGTTTGTATTTTAACTGGTCACGGACTTAAAGATCCAGATAGAGCTGTAATATGTTCCAGCAAGCCAAAAAATGTTAAAGCGAATATGAATGATATTATAAATGCTATCGGACTTTAATAGGAGAATAAAATGTCAGAAGAAATTAAAAAGCAAGAAATTAAAATTGAAATAGATGAGCAAACCGCAAATGGTACTTATTCAAATTTAGCACTTATTACACATTCAGAAACAGAGTTTGTAATAGATTTTATTTTTGTACAACCTCAGAATGGTAAAGCTAAAGTTAGAAGCAGAATTGTAACATCCCCTCTACACGCAAAAAAGGTTCTGGAAGCACTTAAAGAGAATATTGCAAAATATGAAACAAGATTTGGAGAAGTCAAAACTCCGGAAATACCTATTGTTGAAAAATCAAAGTTTTATAATTAACAAGAGATTTTAATATGAATATAGAACTTATATGTTCCGGAACAGAACTTTTAACAGGTAAATTAAACACCAATGCATCTTTTATTGGAGAGCAATTATCTATTTTGGGGCTTGATTTATCTCTTATAACAACAGTTGCTGATAGAAAAAATGATTTTGCTAAAATTTTATCATTAGCAAAAAGCAGAAGTTCTGTTATTATTATTACTGGCGGACTAGGTCCGACATTTGATGATATCACAGTAGAAACTGTTTCAGAAATATTAGGTATAAAAACTTATAAAGACAAAAATGTCCAACTTGCAATATGCCAATTTTTTGAAAAAAGAGGAATAACAACTCCATCTGCAAACAATGAAAGACAATCATATATATTGGAAAATGCTAAAGTTTTAGACAATCGTTTTGGCACTGCACCCAGTCAAATGTTGCACTTTGAACATATTTCTGATAATAAAAAAACTAGAAAAACTATTTTTTTACTTCCGGGACCTCCTAGAGAATTAAAGCCGATGTTCCAAGAAAAAGTTATTCCTTATTTTAAAAGTTATCAACTTGGGATGAAAAAATCCTTAAAATTACATATTTGCGGAATGGCAGAATCACTTGTTGATGAAAAAATAAGAGCTACCATAGATTTATTTGCAGACAACAACGATGTTGAATTTTCAATTCTTGCACACCAATCTCTCATTGATGTCAAAATAGCTGTTAAAGGAGAGGACGAACTACTTGTAGATGAAACAATAAATAATATCAAAAATGAATTTGTTAATATTTTAGGTGATAATATTTTTGGTTATAATGATGATACTTTAGAAAGCACCGTCCAACAATTGCTTATTGAAAACAAAAAAACTATTTCAGTTGCTGAATCTTGTACAGGAGGTATGATTTCTAGCAAATTAACAAATATTGCCGGAAGTTCATTATGTTTTAAACAATCTGTTGTTACTTATTCAAATGAATCAAAAATTACTTTACTAAATGTTAAAGATGAAACTTTAAAACAATTTGGTGCAGTAAGCGAAAATACAGCAAATGAAATGTTGAATGGAATTTTAAATTTATCTAAATCGGATTATGCTATATCTGTTACAGGAATAGCAGGCCCTAATGGAGCAACTGAAGATAAACCGATAGGACTTGTTTTTATAGGTATTTCTTATAAAGGCGATAATGAGATATTTAAATATAATTTTTTAGGTACAAGAACAGATATAAGAGAAAGAGCAACTACCGTTGCTTTAGATTCTATAAGAAGAAAAATATTAAAAACAAAAAACAAAACAAAACTTTCAAAAGGAAAATAATGGGAAGATTCTTAGGAATAGATTACGGCAAAAAAAGAATAGGATTATCTTTATCAGATATATTAGGTATGATGGCACAGCCTTTTGATGTTATAGAAAGTAAAGGTCTCAATAATAATGTAGATAATATTTTAAAAATAGTAAAAGATAATGAAGTGAGCTGTATTGTTGTCGGAGTTCCAATAAATATGAATTCCAGTGAAGGCGAAATGGCTAATATTGCCAGAGAATTTGTAGAAGAATTAAAAAAGAAAACCGATATCCTAGTAGAAACAATAGATGAACGATTAACTACTGTGCAAGCAGACAGAGTTCTTATTGAAGAAGCTAATATTTCTAGGGAAAAAAGAAAAAATTTAAGAGATAAAATTGCAGCAACTTTTATTTTGCAAACATATTTAGATATTAAAGCAAACTAAATTATAGTGTAAATCTTATGGAATATATTGTTGATGGTTATAATGTTATAAAATACAGTGATTTGTTTAATGCTAAAAACCTTGAAACTTCAAGAAACAAATTGATAGATTTTATTATAGAATATCAACCTCATGGGAAAAATACTATTATTGTAGTTTTTGATTGCAAAAGCAAAAATCCTTATGAATTTGACGGATATACAAAGACATCAATTAAAGGTATAAAAACAATCTTTAGTGATGGACAAAAAACAGCTGATGATGTAATAGTTGATTATATTGAAAACTCAGAAAAACCATATAATATCGTTGTTGTTTCTAATGATAAAGGAATATATAGACGAATTGGTGGAAAAGGGGCAAAAAAGATGTCAGTTGCAGATTTTATTTATATTAAACATAAACAAAAAACATCTCTAAATAATTTAATAAAAATTAACCAAAAAGACGATTTTTCTGAAATTAGTAAAGAACTCAGTGATTTATGGCTAAAAAAAAGATAACAATATTAGTTTCTATATTTTTTGTAATATTTCTAACATTAATAATTTTTCATAAAACTGAAAATAATGTTGTGGAAGTTATTATACCTAAAGGTTCATCACCAAAAGCTATAGCTACAATACTTAAAGATTCTAAATTAATTTACTCTGAAAAAGTTTTTATTGTATTAATAAAAACTTTTAATTATTCTAAAAAATTAAAAGCTGGAGCATATGAATTCAAAACAAAAGATAATGTATTTAAAATAATACTTAAAATAAAAAACGGAGAAAACTCAAATATAAAATTAACTATACCGGAAGGATTTGATATTAAAAAAATTGGTAATATTTTAGAAGAGAAAGGTATATGCAAATCAGAAAATTTTATAAAAATTGCAACTGAAAAAAAGATGGAAGGATTTCTTTTCCCTGATACATATTTTATTGTACCTTCACCTAGTGAAATTGATATAATCAATATGATGAACGATGAATTTAACAAATTTTTTACAAAAGATATGAAAGAAAGATGCAAGCAATTAAATATGTCTGTTTATGATATTATTACTCTTGCATCTATAGTAGAAAAAGAAGCTGTTTCTCCAAAAGAAAGACCTATGATTGCTGCTATATTTCTAAACAGGTTAAAGAAAAAAATGAAACTGGAATCATGTGCAACAGTATTATATGGTTTGGGAATAAACAAAGAAAGACTTTCTTTTGAAGATTTAAAATTTGAATCTGAGTATAATACATATAAATACCATGGTCTTCCTCCAGGACCTATATGTAATCCAGGAATAAAATCAATAGAAGCCGTTTTATATCCGGCAACTACTGATAATTTGTTTTTTGTATCAAAAGGCAACGGGACTCATTTTTTTTCAAGTACTTTCAATGAACATGTAAAAAATAAAATAGCTTCAAAAAAGAAGGCAAAACAATGAAAAAAAGAAATGTTTATCTTGACAATAGTGCAACCACTTATGTACGGGAAGAAGTCGTTGAAGCAATGATGCCATACTTTTCTGATATTTATGGAAATGCTTCATCATTTCATCAATATGGACAAGACAGTAAAAAAGCTTTATTAAAATCAAGAGAGTCTTTTGCAAAACTAATAAATGCACAATATACTGATGAAGTTATATTTACTAGTTGTGGAACTGAATCAGACAATATAGCAATAAAAGGTGCCCTTTTAGCTAACAAAGGCAATCATATTATTACAAGCCAAATAGAGCATCATGCAGTGTTATATACTTGCCAATATTTAGAAAAAAATGGATACAAAGTTGATTACATTTCAACAGATTCAACAGGAAAAGTTAATATAGAAGAAATTAAAAATAAAATAACGAATGAAACTGTTATCATAAGTATTATGCATGCAAATAATGAAATTGGTATTATTGAACCAATAGAAGAAATAGGAAAAATGCTAAAAGAAATAAATAAAACCAGAACAAATCCAATTCTATTTCATACAGATGCAGTACAAACTGCAGGGAAAATAAAATTAGATGTCCAGAAAATGGGAATAGATTTATTATCAGTTTCAGCTCATAAATTTTATGGTCCTAAAGGTGTCGGAGCTTTATATATAAAAAAAGGGACTAAGATTTCCCCTCTATTTCATGGGGGGCATCACGAAAATGACTTAAAACCCGGTACAGAAAATATTCCTAGTATAGTCGGTATGACAAAAGCATTGGAACTTGCAACAAAAGGAATAGATATTGAAAATGAAAAAACATCTATTTTAAGAAATAAATTAAAAGATGGAATTATAGCACAAATACCTGAAGTTATAATAAATACTGATATAAATAATTCCGTTTCAAATATTTTGAATGTAAGTTTTAATTACATAGAAGGTGAATCATTACTTTTAATGTTAGATATGGAAGGAATTGCAGTTTCTACAGGATCAGCTTGTGCATCCGGATCAACAGAACCTTCTCATGTTTTAAAAGCTATTGGAGCAAGCCCCCTTGCATCACAAGGCACTATAAGATTTTCTTTAGGCAAACAGAATAACAAAGAAGATATTGATTATGTTTTGGAAGTTTTACCAAAACTTGTTGACAAAGTCAGACAGATGTCTCCGGTTTGGAACTCTAAAAATTATAAATAATTGTTAATTGAATTTAATGAATTTATAAAATATGTTTATTTAATCTTTTATATTGTTTTCAGCAACATCAACTAAAAATTTATGCATCTTAACAAGTGCTAATGTATCTAATTTACAATATTCTAAAAGATTCTTTTTTGTTTGTTTTATTTTATCTTGTTCATATAAACCCATTGCCATATATGCAAATGCTGACAAAGCTACACCGCCTTCAGCAATTTCCAACTCGCTATAATTCATATCAGATATCATAACCGGTAAAACTTTTTTTATTGAAGTTCTGCCATGAAAATTTTTATCATAATAATTTATTCTCAATATAGCCTCAAGATCTACTATCCTATCACAAATAGATTGTAACTCTTTTGTTAAATGAGGACAAATTTTTATTAATTTTGTAATTATTTGCTGTTCAAAAGAAGAGTATGTAATAATACTCCCTTCTTTTCCAAGAACTTCAACTAATTTTTCTGCAATTATCTTTCTACAATCTTTTGTATGATCAGCAATATATTCAAAATGGTTAACGATATTAGCAGGTTTATCACATTTATGAACAGAATAGTGTGTCTAAATCTGAGTATGCGGAGGAATATTGCTATATAGAGGATATATTGTCATAACAGATTCAAAATCAAGATAATAAACCGGAAATTTT
>Ga0172381_10004601_pt1 | contig 14243 bp, 11 predicted proteins | sample Leawel6488metaG_FD_119754 | JGI IMG/M metagenome (GOLD analysis project Ga0172381, IMG submission 119754) | Leachate microbial communities from a municipal landfill in Southern Ontario, Canada - Leachate well 64-88 metaG | ecosystem: Engineered > Solid waste > Landfill > Unclassified | place... | reverse complement strand
TGCCCTGATTACAATCATTATATAGTATATAATGACTCTAATCAAAGCGTAGTCATTGCTGACTACGCCCTGATGTTGCTAGTCCCGCTTGCCCCAAGGACCCACTCTTGAACAGCCTGAGTATCGGCTTGGGACGATTATATTACGCAACTCATCTCTACATTGCGATTCCTTTCAGTTTAACCCATACTGACAAGGGTCTGTAGCTGCCATCTACAAAGGGCTTATTGTGCGGATCCTTCATCTATGAGTGGCTGAGATGGAATATTTCTCACGACTTTAACTCATAGACTATCAGCTTCTAGGCTGATAAGCACATTCTTCTTATTTAATCTCTATTCTATGCACGCAATCTGCCCTTGTCTTTGGTTTGACTGCTCTTTCTGGTCTGTCCAGTCTGAGCGGCTGCCTTAGCTTTAGTCCGGGCGTCTGATTGTTTTAGCATAGATGATGTTTGTATCATCGACATCCCTTGATCTTACTTGACAAAGACAAGTCAAATCTTTGTTAGTATAAGACCATTTTTGTTCAGTTCTACCATCTAGATTATAGGTAGGTTGTGGGATTGGGATAACCCTTTGCTATCAGCTAGCAACTAACTGTATACATATCAGCTTTCAAATAGACAAGCCTTGTTCACGCGTCATCTAAGGGAGAAGAGAACCCATTACCACGCGCGTGCTGGAGGCCACTGCAACTCGGCCTCAGTTTGCTTGTAACGCCATAACCAGTGGCGAGCGATATTTAAGGTCTAACACTAAGACCTCAGATAGTCAGGCAAGCAACTATCTTAATGATGATGATTTAGGCAAAGAATGCATAATACATCCTATGCCCAGTGTCCCGCTTTTCAACGGGACCGCACTATGCCTAGTGTCTGTTTAGCGTCGCATAGTCGACGATTTCAATGCCTTGTCTGGCAAGGTGATCACGATGATAAGCACTATCTATGCTCTTCATCTTTTGTTTACCGTCCATGTAGATTACGAGATAGCCATTGTCGGCAACCGCAACCATTTTGGGCGTGTTTGAGTCAACAACGTTGACTCTCTTATTGTCTTCCATTTGTTCTTTCCTCCTTTCTCAACGAGGAAATGTAAAATATAAGCAAGTAACACATGCAGCAAAAGCAAAGAACAAAACAAGAAACACAAAAACTTTAATTGCTTTTTCTTTCGTGATTGTTTCTTGTGAAATACAAAAGCAGAGAACAATCATGGTTATTAAAGCTAAAACAATTACTAAAGCACAAACTAAAACCAGGGCAAACGAACTCATTGTGATTCTCCTTTTGAATCTCTTTTACGTCACGCTGGACGAACTCAATCTTGTAAAGAGGCAAGAGACATGAGGGGGGAGGTTTAGAGCGACCCCACCCTTGCTTGCTTTGTATATGATAAGACACCCTCTCCATTTACCCTCACTTGACTTTCTTTCCGTTTCATGCTATAATTATCTCGCTAGGAAAGGAGGGACATGCATGAGGATCGTGGTACTTGACACGAGCCAGGCTGAAGCGAAAGAAGACCTATGGAAAGAATTCGAAAATGGCTATGACTCGCGAATTTTAGTTGTACCGCTGAGTGGAGAATGCGCCTATCTCAAGCGGATTTGGAATCAGGAAGTTTATTGCGTGGCTAATCTTAACGAAGCCGCGTTAGTTATAGCGTATTTACGCAGAGAGGAAACAGAGGCGGATGCTGAAGAGACAACAATTTACTTATAAATTTGACAGTGCCTTTTTACGCTTTAGAAATTGGAATGTTTCAGACTTAACTTTCAGACAGGCTATGGAAAGCAATATGATCGTAGCGGTAGCCGACACGCAGTGTTTCAAGACGGCGCGCGATGTTACGGGACGGACGGTCAATAATGAACAAATAGAGGCTCTATATAACGAACGGGACGCCATCAAAGGCAAACGGGGGCAATCGAAACGGGTGCGCGAGTTGCAGGAAGCGATTTACGGCGCCTTGTTTTTGCCTGAATATGTGACGGTGGTTATGGACAGCGACAAGGATTACGACGTTTTGCATAAGGCGGGGTTTGTTATCAACGGGCGCAAATATGCAGAGTTCAACAGCAGCGCTTCTCAGGCTCGGGTGCGGACGGTGGCTTTTTTGGCACAAGATATACTGGGCGAGGTTATGAACCGGCTCAACTGTGGACGGCGCATGGACGAGCCTATGGTTCCGGCAAAATTTAGTGCTTAACTCGGATTGGCTTGTAGTTCCATAAGCGAGGTTGCGTGGCCACGAATAGCCATAGTGAAAGACTATTGTGAGACAGTGACAACTGTCGTTGATTATGTCGTTGAAGCCCCGGAGAACGAGGACGACACGATCGAACGCAGAAACGAGGATATCGAGTTTAACAGATTTGATGGCAGCGGGGTAATCAGTCCAAGGATGGCCGAAATTTGGGCGAGTGATCTCGGATTGGATTATTTGCCGGCGCAGTTTTGCGTGCGGTGCGCGTTTACAAAGGGCATGGTTACGGTGTTTGATTTCAACGAGTGGGCGGACGATAGGGGGGCAGGTTTCCATATTAAAGACGTTTTTGGAAACGACGTCGACCTCAGGGTGGTAGATGTCATTCTTACGGAAGGACAGGCCAAGCTTTGCAAGAGTTGGGTCAATACGGAAGACTACGTCCAAAAGTGCCATGAAAACGGAATAGTTTTCGGCGTTTCGCTTTGGACCCCAAAAGAAGATAAGAAACATCTGATATTAAATTATCAGTTTATACAGACTTTAGATATGGACAACGACGACATAGAGGTTCTCTGCAAGGATACGGTGGATTATCTTGGGGGAGTTTCGGTCAATGACATAAACTATACGAGGCTTTTTTTACTTGGAGAAAAACAAACCGAAGACTCAACAAGGGCGTTTCTCAAAACAAGCGATGATTATTGGCTAAAAACGCTGCTTATAGAACCAAATCTTTTTAATGATCGATACACAAAACAACGCATTCGGGAATCTATCATAAAAAGAATTGAGCAAGCTGCTTGTGGTAAGATTATGGTTCCTGGCAATTTTCAAGTTATTGTTCCGGATACGGTCGCTTTTATGGAATCCGTCTATGGATTGCCAGTTGTAGGGCTCCTCCAGGCCGGTGAGGCATACAGCGCTTTTTGGTCTAAAAACGGTGTTGAACGTGTCAATACAATGCGAAGTCCTTTAACCAACTACAGCGAGCATTATATTGTTAATATGGTTGATCATAAAGAAGATACATTCCGCGGATCAGATATTAGAAAATACTTTAGATATGCATATACGGGTTTTATTATCAACAGCCACGACGATCATACTCTCCGTTGGGCTGGATCTGATTATGATTATGATATAATCGCGAGCACCAGCTCTCCCATCATGATAAAGTGCGTTCAAAAGGGCTTAGTTCCGATTATTGGAAAACCGCTGAAGGGAAAAAAGATTCAGTTTACGGATGACGACCGCTACTTGGCAAACAAACTAACTTTCGGCTCCAGAATAGGTCGTTTGACAAATCTCGCTTCTGCGATGTGTTGTCTAAGAGCGGACTTCGCAAAAAGTTCGCAAGAATATGAGTTGATTAATTCGCGCCTAAAGTCGTGTTGCAAGCATCAAAGTAATCAGATAGACAAGGCCAAAGCTGGGGTAGAAATAAAAGACATTCCAAAGATTTGGACGAAATATAATAAAATCAACCAAGAAGAAACGGACGCCAACTTCGCAAGGGGTTCGCAAGAAACGGAACCGCCGGACACAAAAGAAGAAGTAGAAAAAAAGAAACTTTATAATAGATGTTTGGTGGATAAACATCCTTATTTTTTTAAGTACATCTATCAGACGGAAAAAATTCGTTTTAATAAATATATGACGGCAAAAGATAAGGTTTGTAAAATCAGATTTAATATGTCTATGAAAGACCTTTTATCGAAAGAAATAAAAAAACAACCGCTTACAGATGAGCAAAAAAAATTCCTAGGAATATTTCATGCTTTTAACGGTTTTATCAATTCTGAAAGCGAAATGAATAGACTTTGTAGACACATAGAAAGCATAGATTTTGAGATTCGGAAAAAGGTATCAGAAAACAGCGAATTTGATTATAGTGTGTTTTTTGATTATAGCGGATTTGAGTTTAACAAAACAGTATATGAACAGATATCTTCTGTTATAACGAAATATATAAAGTCGCGATCAACTGCCGTAACGGATAACTATTACAACTTTAATATTGAAGAAATAAAACCAACAACAGATATTAGCACAGAAAAGATGGTTTTAAAAGATGATTTATTTGCCGTCTGTTCTAATCTTCAGTTTTTAACAAATTATCTTATTTATTTTTTCTACGAAGATAAAATGTCTTTTTCAAAATCTGTCTTTTGGGACGTTTGCGGAAAACAAGTTTATAAAAACGTCTTAAAAACAAAGAAAAGCGTTTTTATTCCAGAAAGAGATGATTCAGGAAACATTTCTTTTATGTATAAAAAATACACAGAAATAGAGGTGGACCTTAGAGATGCCGGCGAAGATTTATAATGAGTCTGCTTATGCTCGTTATCTGATAAAAAACGGGCTTGTGTCCTATAAAGCTAGGGATATTACTATAATGTGCAAGTATTATAAAAGTCTCGGGTGGAAAAATAAAGACATCCAAGATTTTGTTTTAGCTAAATGTAAAGAGGAAATAGAAGGATTCAATATAAACATTCTTTATCGTAGTTTTCTTAAAGCCGTTAAACTTGGTTGTGACGATAAAAACAATCCACTGCTTATTGTTAGACCTATAAAAATAAGTAGAGACGAAATTTCTTGGTTTAATAATTTAAAATATAACGATGTTGAAAAAAAGATATTATTTACGTGGTATGTTCTTTGTCAAATAAAAACGGGGGAATACCGCAAGTATCTTAATTTTTATAATTTGTTTGCCCAATTCAAAAGAGACGCCAATATTTCCAGCAAAATCAATATAAACGCAAAAATAAGGATGTTTGAGAAAGACGGAGTCATCGATGTAACAAATAATAACGTTCTCGTTATTAAATACTTTGATCAAATTCCAACTGGAGGAGAAGTTTATTTTCTTTTTGACTTTTATAATATTGGATATTGGTTTGATATTCAAACGAAGCCAACGGTAAAATGTGTTATTTGTGGGGAGCCGGTGGTCAAAACAGGGAATAAGAGAAAGTATTGCGTTAATTGCGCAAGGGAACAAAAAATAATTATGACAAGCAGACTTCGTAGAATGAAAAATGCTGAAAATAGAAAAGCCTCTGAAACCGCACTAAATAGGGATATCACAGAAGATAGCAGATAAAATACCAATATGAAATATATAATAAAAATTATAGAAAGGAAAATTGTAGAATATGACTAAAGCGGATATGATTAGACAGATTCAGCTTAATGTTGGCATAAAAATCACACAAACGGAGATTAAAGCAGTTCTTGATACTTTAGATCAAGCTATTATTGATGTCATTTCCAGAGAAGACAGTTATGTGTTTAACTGGGGCGTTGTTAGGGGTATTAAAAAATCAGCTAGAACTGGTATCAATCCAAAAAATGGCGAACCAATTCTGTGGCCAGAAAAAATAACCGGAAAATGCACATTTGGAAAAGCAATCAGCAACATGAATATCAACAAAGGTTGATAGAAGGGGTGGAGAATGATAGATAAAATTTACCAACGAAATCCAGGCGAAAGCGACGAACTTCTTTTGTATCGAATATATTCAGAAAGAGAAGACGGAACAAATCACTTGTCTTGCGACGAGGCCGGAGAGCTTATGAACGAGTTGACTGGTAATGAGTATACTGAAAGCAGATATAGAAAACAATATCAATCTTTTAAACGACTTTTAGATGAGGTAAAACCAAAAATTTTCGATAGAGACTATTTGGATAAAATTGAAGAGAAACAATTTGAATTTGAAAAGCAAAAAGTTAAAGCGATGGATCGCTTAAGAGTTATGCGTAGCGACGTTAGAAAAGAAGCTAGATACGAAGAATTGACCGATGCCGTTAAAACTAACGCCAAAGAATATCCACCGCTCATCAGATCTTTCAAAGGAATTAAGGATGGAACAAAAGAGGCTGTTTTACTAATCGGGGACTTCCATATTGGGAACTTTGTTGACAACTTTAAAAACGTTTATAATCTCCAAGTGGCAACCGAAAGACTAGCCAAACTGCAAGATTACGTTATAAAATATTGCACACTGAATAACGTTAAAACCCTTCATGTTTTAGGGCTAGGAGACTTTATTCATGGGACTATTCACGTCAATGCAAGAATTGAGGCTGATTTAAATGCCGTAGAACAAGTAAAGGCTGCGGCCATTCTTATTTATAATCTATTGATGAATCTAAGCGAATATATCGAGGTCGTAGACTATCGCCAATGTTTAGATAATCACTCACGTTTAAACGCAGACTATGAGCAACATATCGAAGCGGAAAACATGGGTAATTTTATTGCCTGGTGGCTTTTAGCCAAATTGGCTGGAACAAGTGTAAAGTTCTACCAAGATAATATTGACGAAAACATTGGTCAAGTAGAGGTTGCTGGGAAAAAATATGCTTTTGTGCATGGACATTTAGATAGCAAAAACTCCGTGCTACAAGATTTGGTCTTTGGAACAAACGTTATGTTCGAGGGAGTTTTCGTTGGGCACTTTCATGTCGACAAAACGAAAAATTTTAATGGCCACAAGGTTTATTTCAACGGATCGCTCGTCGGGACAGACTCTTTTGCTTTAAATCACCGCTTGTTCGGGGATCCATCTCAAAAATTATTAATTTTTGACGACAAAAACGTCATCGACATTCCAATCAATCTTGGAAATTAACGATGGAAGGAAGAATATATTTTCATAAATGCATTGCAAACGGCAAGTGTTATGTAGGCCAGACGATCAAGAAAAATCCTGAGCGTCGGTGGGACCACGGCAAGAGATATAAAGAGTGCACCAAATTCTATAATGCAATTCAAAAATACGGATGGGACGGTTTTGAGCACGTGATTATGCCCTCCATATATATCACACAAGAAGATTTGAACGCAGCGGAAGTTGCCATGATTGACGAGTTGAATTCCCTTGACGGCGGTTATAATCTAAAAACTGGTGGAAGCAACGGATGTCATTCTGCCGAAACCTGCGTGAAGATCTCTAAAGCCAATAAAGGAAAAACAAAGTCTGTCGAGGCCCGCAAAAAGATGTCGGAAGCAAAAAAAGGAAAAGTTTCGCAAAATAAGGGCAAACACCCGTCTTCCGAGACCCGCGCAAGAATGTCAGAAGCAAATAAGAACCGCTCGCCCGAAGCCCGTGCAAACATGTCTGAGGCAGGCAAGAACCGCCCACCCATATCTGCTACAACAAGGGAAAAACTATCAAAGGCGAGCAAAGGCCGCGAAGTTTCGCCCGAGACGGGAGAAAAGATTTCGAAGGCGAAGATGGGGCATAAAACTTCCGTCGAAACCCGGGCCAAAATGTCTGAAGCACAAAAATTACGCGCCCCAGCTTCCGTCGAAACTCGAAAGAAATTATCGGAGGCGGCGAAGAACATGTCTACCGAATCCCGCAAGAAGGCATCAGAAGCAAGGAGGGGACAACACCGATCTGCCGAAACCTTGCAGAAGATGTCTGAGGCACAAAAGGGAAAACACTTCGCTCCTGCTGAAACCCGTCAGAAAATATCAGAAGGGCTTAAATTATATTTTGCAAATAAAAAAAGCGCAGCAACGCTCTGATTGTTTTAAAATAGATGTTGACAAACAAAATTTTTGTGTTATAATATAATTATGCTTTAAAGAAGCGGTGACGCTTCTGTAAGTCAAACAAAGGGTTCAGAAAAAAAACATTTGGATTTATAAGGCATTTTTATCACAGCCAATGGCTCGACCAATGGTTGCGTATAAAAAAATAATATCCAAGGAAGGCCTTCCTAAAAACCTTTCTGACAACCCGGCTAACGCAGAGGTGTGGAAACAGAAGTGCTAGCAGAATATCTGATTCGAAGCTTTATTCTTTTGTTTGGCCTACAGAATCGCCACCACGACGATTCAAACAGAAAATTACGCAGCAGTTTTTGAGGGATACTTCTATTTTTTTGGGTAAAAAGAGAGACCGCGACTTCGTCCGGATGGACGATCTCGCATTAAAATTCCTTCAATGATATTCGCGTAGTCACCTCTTTAAACCGAAGGCAACGGTTCGAATATTGCCTACGCGGATGGTAACAAACGCATGGTAGCCATCGTCCAAATGGTAGGACGCGGGATTGTGGCTCCCGAAATAGTTGGGTTCAATTCCCCTTGGTTACCCCATTAAAACTAAATAGCGGTTGCGAATCCCACCAAAATCGCAGTAAATTACGCAGCAGTCTATCTGGGCTACTTCATCCTGCTAAAATGATGCGGCTTCGGCCACTATCCTGGATTATTATTCGCGTAGTTTATTTTAAAAAGAGGGCCGCGCAAGCGGTTCCCGTCAGAGTTGCTCCTGACGGTTGCGTTTCTACCGCGAGTAGAAACATCTGCAAGGAATTCGAATGGATTCCTTTCGCGGGCTTTTAGCTCAGTTGGGAGAGCGCCTGCCCTGCAAGCAGGAGGTCGTCGGTTCGAAACCGACATTGTCCACCAAAAAACAATAGTGTCCTGGATGCTTTTGGAGCCCAGGGCCGAGCATGCACAATGCAGCATGTGAAGACCTCAGAAACTCTGAAAAGCCTGAGGCAAAACTGAATCCTCTCCTGCCCAGTTGTAGTTGTAGCACAAGAAACTACTTCCCGGTGCAAGGTCATAGGCCTGTTTGTGGCCGTAAACTCCTTGGAGCTTAAAAAGCTTGGAACTTTTTTATCAACAACGGCCATTGACCGAAGACATGGAAAAGAGGGTCGTTGATGCCACCTCTTTAAAAACAGGTCGCCCTGATCGACGGCAGGTTCGCAATAGTCGATCTTTATTCGAATCCTCGCCATGACAGGTTAACACTTTCATAGAGAGCGTTATCCACTCATGGACTTTTTATGCCGACGTAGCTCATCTGGTAGAGCAACTGACCTGTAATCAGTAGGTGACGCGTTCAAGTCGTGTCGTCGGCACCATAATAAAAGAAGTCCCGGCGCAGATAAGCATACCATCAGATTGCGCATCTATGCTGCGTGGGCGAATTATTGCAATAGAAAGAGTGGGTTCCAGATGTGTACAGCGACTCTCAAAGGTCTGGAAGGATTGTTAGTGGGGACAGCAATCAAATTAGAAAAATGATCGATCTTTGGTTACCTACGCGGGCCAGAGACTTGAAATCCCACAGGCCGAGTGCGCAGTAGGCCGACAAAGAGCCATGCCAGGTGAAATCAGCTCATAGGGTCTCGTGATGGAACCAAAATATGTCTTCGTAGCTCAATGGTTAGAGCAATTGACTTTTAATCAAGAGGTTTCAGATTCAAGTTCTGACGGAGACACCATATCGGCTCGCTAGCTCAGGTTGGTTAGAGCGCTTGACCGTTAATCAAGATGTCCTAGGTTCGAGTCCTAGGCGAGCCGCCAATAATAAATAAATGGCACCGTCGTCTAAATGGTTTAGGACAACGCCCTTTCAAGGCGGCAATGTGGGTTCGATTCCCGCCGGGGTCACCAAAATAAGGGTGCGCGGTAAAGCTGGAGAGTTACGGGGGACTGTAAATCCCTTGCTTATGGCTAAATAGGTTCGAATCCTATCGCGCCCACCATATAAAAAGATAATCGGACATAGGTGCCGGTTTCCGGGCCTGGCGCGGAGAACAAAAGCCAGGAACATATTGCGGGTGAGTGAAACGGAAAATCACGCTAGGTTCATACCCTAGTAATATGGGGTTCGACTCCCCAGTCCGCAACCATAAAAATAAAACGGTTAATTTACAACCGTTTTTTGTTTTAAATTTTAGAAAAGGAGGCCAAAAAATGGCTGTTGTTGAAAAAATAATTTGCGAAAATTGTAAAAACGCTTATCCGAAAGAAGAATTTTATACGCATCCTAAAACAAAACAGACCTTATCTGTATGTAAAAAATGCACGAATGACAGAATGGACAATGTAATTTCTGCTACCGAATTTTGCAGAGAAAACAACGTCTATTTTAATCTCAACCTCTATCAGCGCGCCATAGTTGATGCTAAGAAAAAACACAGCACGATGTTCTTTGGCTCCTATCTTAGACTGCTTAATTTAAACAAAGGAACACACGGAGAAAAAGAATTTAAGGATAGCCTATTCGAGGTAGAAAAAGACGTGGTAGGATTTCACGAAACGCCTCGATTTGAAATTAGACAAACAAAGCATCATTGCCGAAACTGCGGAGAAGACAAATCCGCTGGAGATTTTTTTTCATCCTCTAGCCCTTTGGATAAAACGGGCGTTTTGAGCGTTTGCAAAACTTGCGTCAAAGAGATTTTTTCTGGGTTTTATCAAGATCACTCGGACTTGTCTTGCGCTATATATGAAACTTGCGCCTTATTGGATTACGGATATCACAAGGATGTTGTTGTAAAATTGACCAATGAACTCAACGAGACGGTCTTAAATAAAACTTCAAAAACCAACGTTCCAGACGAATCAGAACAAATGTTGCTCCTCGTCGATACGGAAGATATTTTTGGCCGCTATCTCAAATTATGCAGCGAAACCGTAGACATACATAAAGCCGGAAGATTTGATTTTTATTCTGATCGCCCGGCCGGATATGAGGATTATTCAAGCCCTCTATCGCTAGAAGAGCAAATTGAAGTCAAAACAGCGGAAAAAGCATCTAATTTGAAAAAAAAATGGGGAAAAGGTTATTCCGCAGCAGACATAGAAGAACTTGAATCATTTTACTCGGAATGGACCCATAAAGATTTAGCAGACCCGTCTGTTGCATTGCTGATTAGGCAATTATGTATGCACCAATTGGATATGGCAAAAACAAGAATGGGTAAGCCAAATGAAGATGGAGACGGAACAGACCAAGGCGGTACTCCGGATAAAAACGATTATGATATTTTAACAAAATTAATGGAAAAAGCCGGAGCCATTAAGGATAAAGTTTCTACCGATGATGCTCAATCAAAAGAATCGTGGGGAACGTTTATTAGAAAAATAGAAGTAAATAATCCGGCCGAATATTTGGACAAAAGAAAAGATAAATATTTCGACGTTAATAATATAGATCAATACATTAACGCCCTATTTGTTCGATCTTTAAAAAATTTCATCACGGGTTCTAGGGACTTTAATGTCATGATTGACGACACCGCAATCGACGGAATAGAAAAAGAAACAAACGGTGAGAGCAATGGAAAAACTTAACGGCATTTTAAAGCCAAAGCGAAAAGAAGAAGGGGAATTCAATCGTTACATCGATTGGAACACCTTTTTTAGATGCAATGTAGACGAATTTATAACCATGTATTTTGGCGTGCAGCTGTATGATTATCAGAAAATATTTTTTCATGAATGGGGCCTTAAAATTTCAAACACGGCTCCTGCGAGCCGTGCGTCCGCAAAGTCCTGGATGGCAGCGCTTTTCGCTTGTGCTTATTGTACTTTGTATCCAAACACAAAAGCCGTAATTGCGTCTCCAACAAAAGGGCAGTCCGCGTTGATTGTTTCTACAATAAAAGGATTATCAAATCAACATCCAAATCTAGCTAGAGAAATTGTAAAAATAAAAGAGAATAAAGATGATTCAGAAGTTGTTTTTAAGAACGGTTCAAACATCGTCGTCGTTCCAATGACTGAGGGCGGCAGAGGATATCGCGCCAATCTCATTATAATAGAAGAAACGGCCTCTGTTAAAAAAAAGATATTGGACGAAATTGTTTTACCTTTCTCATTTCAACGTCCAGCCCCGTTCAGAATGAAAAAAAAATATCAAAGCATTAAGGAGCCTACTAGAAAATTATACATTGGCAGTATCAAGGAAAAAACGAACTGGTTCTATAAGCACTGCTTGCAGCAAATGCTTATTTGTGCCCGGGGAGATCCTAACAATATTTTGAAATCGAGCCAAGTGTCAGTTTTAACGCTAGATTATATCACGGCGCTATATCACAACATCAAAACAAAAGAAGACATAATGTCTGATAGAATAAGTTTTGATGCGATAACATGGCAACAGGAATATTTGAACATTCCAAGCAGTGACAGCGAAGAGGCTTTTTTCAGAAGATCTTTGTTTGAGCGCAATCAAAAAATAAAAGAATCTTGGTATCCGGCCACACACGAAGAATTTATTTCAAATGTATATAAAAAAACACCAAGAGAAGACGGGGAAACGAGGGTTATCGCCGTCGACGTCGCATTGGCAATGTCAACAAAAACAGCAAACAATGACTTAACGGCTTTAGAGTGTTTTCGCGTTTTCGAAGATGGCGCCAACGGTCTTATTCGAAAAGAAGTTTATATGGAAACATATTCTGGCGGTAACACAAAAGAGCAGGCCATTAGGATCAGACAGATAATGGACGATTTTGATGACGATATACTTGTTTTGGACTGCAAGGGCGTTGGTAAGGGGATTTATGACACCTTGACGGATTTTTTAGACGATCCTTTACGCGGTGTGAAATATTCTCCAATAAAAGCAATGAAGCACGATTCTGTTTCTACTGACGTCGCAGACGACTTGTATCAGAGAGCTATTCAGACAGACGCTCAGGAAAAAATCTATCCATTTATAGGCACGGATAAAAATAACTCTTCTATGTGGTTTCAGCTAAGAGAAAGACTAAAATCAAATAAAGTTTTATTACTTGTTTCAGACATAGATGCGGAAAGCATGTTTGAAAAAAAAATGCAAAGCGTGTGGCTGTCTGAAGAAACAAATAGAGCTTGGTTGCTAAGACCATATAAAGAAATGGGAAAAATGATGTCCGAAGCCATTTCTCTTGATCAAAAAATAATAAACGGATATGTCAAACTCGTGGAAAAACCAAAATCAAGAAAAGACCGTATTGTTTCTTTGGGTATGGCCAATTTTTATATTGATTTCATAGAGGCTGATTATCTAAAAGGATTTAGCAATGAGGACATCGTAAAAATGATGCAAAAATTAAATTCAGGAGGAACTCCGGGGGGTTTTGATCCTGGAAAATCTATTTTTAGTTAAAGAAAGGAGGACTCGTCACAGATATGACTGATAAAAAAAAGAACATTGAAAAAAAACAAGAAAAACCGGCAACAGATAGCCAAAGAGAATCAATAGAACAGTTCATTCAAAACTATGTCCGCGTTTATAATTCCAAACCATATACGGACATGCTTTATGTTGATGCGAAAAAGTTGGAGCAAGCAACTCGTCAGGCAATGGAGTCTGGAGGATATTCTCCTCAAATGGGGCAATCCGTTATGGACGATTTTTTACCGGTCGTTTCCAAGACCGCCTCAGAGCTTCAAGATTATTTATTAAACCCAAGACAAAACGAGGAAACACTCAGACAAGTTTCTAGAACTTTAGAGACAAGCATAATGGCATACGCGAGAGTTGTTTCTTTTTTAAATGACGTTAAAACGTTTAAATATTTTTTAAAATGTGATACTCCTGGATTAACGCAGGGGGATATCGATTCTGAAGACTATCAAAAATCAAAACAAAAAGCTTTTAGCACATTGAAATCGCTAAATATTCCCTATCAAGCAAGATTACTGGATAAAAAAACCGTAAGCGAAGGCCTTTCTTTTTGGCTTTACTACAAAGGCTCCGAAAAAGGAAAAGGATTTATACGATTCTTATCGGTGCCGATAGAATATTGTTATATTACGGGGCCATCAACCTCTTTTGGTTACACGTGGGCCATTGACTTAACATTTTTGGATAGAATGATGTATCTATATAACAATTTGCCAGAATTAAATTTCGCTTATTTGAAGTTTTGTAAGATAAGAGCGGCTTTTATGGGTCCCAAAAAAGAATATATGGGACAACCAATAACAGAGGATATCGTTAAAACCGTCCAATACTATTCTGTTCCGCTACACGAAGGCTGCGTGCTTATGTTTAACGAAGCATCCGCATCCAGAATTCCTATAACGGCGGGAACTATGCCAGCGGCTCTCGACATGATTTCTTATAGGTCTTTATTGAAACAAAAGGCAACAGTTGACTTGTATACAATGGTTGTTCATAGAATTCCCAGAGACGAAAAGACGGGGAAACTATTGGCGACTTTTGCCGAAGCTGAGGCAATTATTAAGGCAATTCAGGCCATTTCTCCAAG
>Ga0172381_10004600_pt1 | contig 14245 bp, 16 predicted proteins | sample Leawel6488metaG_FD_119754 | JGI IMG/M metagenome (GOLD analysis project Ga0172381, IMG submission 119754) | Leachate microbial communities from a municipal landfill in Southern Ontario, Canada - Leachate well 64-88 metaG | ecosystem: Engineered > Solid waste > Landfill > Unclassified | place... | reverse complement strand
TCTTCTGTTAATGGTGGAATAGATATTCTCACACAAATTCCATCATTTATTGGGTTGAAATTTAGTCCAGATCCTACGATTCCTTTTTCAACAGCAGCCAATAAAGACTTATCCCATGGTTGAATTTGAATTGTCCTGGAATCAGGAATAGAAATACTCGCCATCGCTTTAATCGGCTGAGAAGCGCCATAAACTTCTACATGAATACCTTCTACAAGAGCTGGATTGGCACGTCCAACTTGCAAACGGCTATATTCTTCTTGTAGATGAGTTATCGCTTTTTCAAACTCAATTTTAGCTTGATCCAATACACTTTGTGCTGACATAGATAAATTTGTTAATTAATTAATAATAGTGCCTATTTGTAAGCCTTTTACAGCTTTTTCTAAAGAACCTTTTTCATTAATGTTAAAAACCATCATCGGCATTTTAACTTCTTTGCAAAGTGACGCACAAGTTAAATCCATCACTCCCAAATTTTTCTCAATTACTTCTTGATAACTCAACTTTGTATATTTTTTAGCATCTTTGAACTTCATTGGATCTTTATCATAAACATAATTCACCTTAGTCGCTTTCAACAACACATCACAGCCCATTTCCAAAGCCATTAAAGCCGCCGCAGAATCAGTCGTGAAAAATGGATGTCCTGTTCCTCCCGCAAAAATCACGATTTTTCCTTGATCCATATATTTTCTGGCCAAATCCGGAGTATACGTTTCCAGAGCTTTTTTGCATGGTAAATTACTAACCGCCACCACGTCCGCTTTCAGTTCTCGAAGTGCCGCTTGTAGCGCCAAAGCATTCATTACCGTCGCCAACATTCCGATCGTATCAGAAGTCACTCTATCTAATTTCAAATCTTTATTATCACGATATCTCCAAATATTTCCGCCACCGATCACAAGCCCTACCTCCACCCCCATTTTCTGCAATTTCCTGATTTCTGCCGCAAATCCCATTAACGATTTTCCATCAATTCCACTGTCTAAATTCCCTTTGAAAACTTCCCCCGAAAGCTTTAATAAAATCCGTTTGTATTTTAACTTTGCCATATGTTTTTACGATTTTAAAAGGATATAGGTTAAACCAATTCCCAAAACAATTCCGATCAAAAAGATCATTGGAATTTTTTTACCATCATTGCTTTTCCCGGAATTAGCCAAATCGGTAAGCAAATTCGTACTAACAATCACCTCTTCATCTCGACATTGTTCCACTAATTCCGGAGTAGCATGCGCCGCTACCAAACTCGCAAATTTATCGAATTTCACCCGTACATTTTCCGCAGTTCTCATTTCAGAAATATCAGCTTCTTTAATCGGAGAAGCCTTCAAATGATGCATTTCAGTTTCTCCTTCATCATCCATTGAAGTAATTTCAAACTCTGGTTCATCCTCGGGCATCTCTCTCGTTTCTTCATTCCTAGATCCTCTTAAATCGATTACACCATCACCCTTGGAATTATTTATTTTAACCATATTTATTTTCGTTAAAAGCTTGCTCAAGCTTAACATAGAGTAAGGGAGAAAAAAAGAGATGGTTTAAGCCCTTCCGATTTCATAAATATTTTAGAAAAATTTTAAGAAAATTTAATGTTTGTTTGCTAAAACAATTATGCCATTGGGGGGAGACGATGGGTCCGGAGTGGTCTCGTTAATGGATTCGTCACCCTATTAACTGGGGTTCAATTCCCCACGGATCCACCAACCATGGCAAACGCAAAAACCACCTCGTATATTGAGGTGGTTTTTGTTCGAAATGGTCGTTTAACGGAATCGTCACCCATCTCTATTATACCTCAAAAAATCAACGATTCAAGATCACATGATACCCCTTCTCCCCATAAGGCTGCACCTTGTCCACCCACATGGAAAGCAAAGTTTCTAAATCCTTAGTATAATCGTAGGCCAAATCATCTTTTGGAGAAAGTTCGTCTAGAACTTCAAAAACAAATTGCGCTTCGCCAAACTCAATATATTCTTTCTGAAGAGCGTGATTCATGTGTGATCCCAAATTAAGCAAAAGTTTGAAACGATTTTGAGCTCCATGCAAATTTTTGCTACTTCCCAAAAGAACCTTTCCATTTGAAAGATTTCTAATCTGATAAATTCCCATTGGTTGAACAGTTTGCTTGTATTGCCTAGTTGCTTCCTTTCGATCCATCATTTTAATAATTTATTTTTACAAACACGCTCCACGAAAGAGTACCCGACAAAAAAACAATTTTCAAGCCATTGACTCCCCATGCATAATCAAGCATTATAAAGAACTCTCTATATTCAATTTCTTAACCAAAATACTATGGGCAACATCAACGTCGCAGCATGCATTATGGGAGGAGAAGCAATGGGAATATTGAGAAACATCGGTCTTAGGGTAGAAACAGCAGAAAAAATTTTCCACGGAATGGAAAACAACTGTTTTGGGCTTCAAACTGAAATGGAAGCCCTCCTCCCTACAGTCCAAAGGCTATTAAAAGGAAGAACCGCCGAATTAATCCAATTGCTATCAGGAAACCAAGCTAGCAATGAAAGTCTTACTGAATTTTTTCCACCAATTAACCCAGAACAAGAACCCCAAGACCTCGATCAACCCCCAAAATCCACTCCCAAATCAATCGGACTATTAACTTGGTTCAAAATAAGAAAAACCGTAGACAAAGAATTTTTAGCCTACACCGAAACCATCCAAAGATTTCTAAAACTCTATCACCAATACACCTCGACATACGCTAATCTTTTAACCGAGCACAAACAACTCAGAGAAACCATCGGCCGAGCAAATTATGAAGCATTAATTCAAAAAGATGTAATGGAATCATTTGTCCCCGAAGCCTATTTACCAGGAACAGACACCCTCGCCCTTTCCAGATTGCGTGCCAATACTTACCAAGTTCCACCACTCAACCCTCTTTTAAGAACGCTTCCCGCCATAGACCCCCAGAAAATAGAAACAGGCTATCTCACAAAAACATTACGAGCATTTTTTCGGACATAAAAGATCTAAATCAATTTCCATATTATCAAAACTCTGTTTTATCACCAGTTTTGAACTCTCAATCGCCTTATTAAATATATCTTCTCCAATTGTTTGTAAAAAGAAATCCAGCATATCCCCAGCAGCTATTACCCCAATTTTCTCATCTCTTTCAGTCCCAAAATAGGCAATTATTTCATCAATAACAACCTTTCTCCTTTCTGAACTTAATAGATCCCATTTGCGTTTTACTTCTGACATATAAAATTTCAATTAAAGAAAAACTTAATCATTCGTAAAATACCATAAATGATCACTATAGGAAAATTATGAATCGCTTTATTATTTATGCGATAAAAAACTTTACCAAGGCATTTCTCCCAGAAAAGGAGTTAGCCCCCCAACTACTACACCTGTAAATATTAATAATATCCCAATAACTTTTGGTATTTTCTTTTTTACATTATCCGACAAGAGGTCTGAAATTATCCTTCCCAAGCCATACCTTTTGAACTGAAAAGGATTATATTTTTGAGGCAATAAAATCCCAATAATGCCTAATAAAATCGTTATTACAGCTTGTATGTATTGAATCGTAATTTTATCCATATATTGCCCAATTTAAAATAATTATTTCGACTAACGTTCGCGTGTATGCGAAATTGGCTGGTGTTATAATATGCCGCGAAGCGGTTAAACACTAGCCAATCTGAACGAATGAACGTAGAAAAACTATGTTTACAGGAAGCCGGCCACCTTGTTATGAGGTCGCCAAAATATTGGCAACTTGTTTTCAAGGTATATTTATCTACTTTGAAAAACGCTCTTTCTGCAAAAGTTTTTCGCGCCTCTTATTTTTTTTGCCGACATATAGATGATGTTTTAGATGGCGACAGAGCAGTTACATCTGATCCGAAAGATTATGCAGAAAGTATTTTGACGTCGATGCAAGAAGAAGGTGGAGGTCCTGAAGTTGTTGAACTATACCGTTTTGCGATTAGTCACTTGGTTGACATGGCCAAAGAAGGTGAAGATCCTACTCAGCATTTTAGTCGTGTGATTAAAAATGCTATGCTTTTCGATTATGAACGAGCACAAAATCGTCATGTTCTAACTGCAGAAGAATTGGAACAGTATTATAGTGATACTTTTGCTCCAGTTATGGATTTGGCTCTAATGATTGCCGGCTCTTCACAACGCTCTACAGATTTGCCTGAATCTGTTGTAACGCAGGGCCATATTTATACAATTCGCGATTTGAAAGCTGATTTGTCTCAAGGAATTATTAATATTCCTGCAGAAGAATTGGCTAGATCAACCATCGCCGTAGATCGCCCCTTTGGGAAACAAGATGTAGTTAGAGATCCTCATCTAGCAAAATGGATTACAAATGAAGTTTCTGCTCATCACAAAAATTTAGATTTATGGAAATCGCGTCTAGTGGACGAAGGTGCGAAAACAGTATGTTTACCTTTAATTTGGCAGATGGATATATTTTGCCGGCTTCATAAACTAGGACTACACTGACCGCTCAAATTTTATTTCATTTAACGTCCAAGGATAAGCGATGTTTGCCACTGGTATAATATGCCGAAGACTTACCACTGGTCAATATGCGCGAGGCTGAGATAAGGGAGTCCGAGCCAAATATGCTCTGTTAGCCGATTTAATTTCAAACATTTAACTTCACTATTAATGGATTACTTTTGTCGTCAATAAAATTGTAATGTTCATTATTATCGAAGTTGAATATGGTTGAATCAATTCTTCTTTTATCTTCACAAAATATGTTGTAGAAGATTTTGAAAAAATCTTTGTCATCGTAAAAAACAATTGCGCCAATTTCCGTGTTTAAATCTCGCCTAATACACCTATCATTTTGCTGGCTACTGTTAACATATGGCTCTTCTTTTGAGTCATTGGGGATGGTTATATTTAACTGTTGTTCTCCACATAAAAGCAATTCCGGTCGTTGCTTAAAGTGAAATCCAAATAAATCAAATATGATTACAACTGTTGAATAATCCTCGAAATTTCTAAACTTTCTTCTTGAGTCCTCCAGGTCATCTTTAAATTTTGTTCTGAAAATTGGATAGGTGTATGAGGCGGTACCCCCATCGCTCACCATTCTTTTTATTTTATCTTCCTCCTCTTTTTCCTCTGCCGATGGCGCAATTGTTTTTATCTCAATGAGGGTGTTAAGGTCAGTTAATAGTAAATCTGGTCTTTTTGGACCATCTGCACCTACTATTTTTTCAAAATTTTCGCATTTTATATTCTTTAAAGAAAAGTAATCCATAACTTTTCTTACGCATTCATCATGATCTTGAAAAGTCATATTTATATCGGTTTGAAATTATTTCAGCTAACGCTTCGGCATATACGATGTTGCACGGGTGTATAATAGCCGACAGGCTACACCCGTGCAATATGGGCGAAGGGCAGAGGGGAATAAAAGGGGTGAATGCCCGAGCCCAAAACCCCTAAAAATTACTTAAAATAGAGCTTGCCAATTCTTTCATAGTCTCTGTTTCTTTTTTCTCTTTTCTATCTTCTTTTTTCTCTTCTTTCCATATATTAGGAAAAAGATTTTCCATAGCTTCATTGTAAGTCTTGAATACCTTAGGTCGATTTTGAGTTGTTTGTTCTTTTGTTGGCATATTTTTAAATATTCAAGTAATTGTTAACAAATCCTGGGTTTAGCTTTGGGTCAAAATAATGCTTGCGTTTGATCCAAATCAAGCCCTCACCTTTTGTTATAGATATAACCTCGGTTTCTCCGCCTACTGTTTCATCTTGCATTGTAACCTTTTTTCTTAACGATGTTAAATTAATCAATGATTCTGCAAAATCACACATCTCAGTTATGGGCATTAATCCTACCATGCTAATAATTGGGTCGGAAAATTGTTTATGTGTTTCTGCTAAAAATTTATCAAATATTTCTTTATTTTTCTTCTCAATTTTTTTCTTTAGGGCATCCTTCTTTTTTTTGGGGAACTTGCCAATGTTGTCAGCAATTGTTGATGGGTATTTTTTAAGAATTTCATCGAAGTATTCTATGTTTGCAGGATGTATTCCCAATAAAAAATTATGTATAACATCATCTTGTGCAAAAGGGACTATTCTTGCGGTGCAACCATCACATTGGATATCACGTACATTTTCTCTTTTGTATTTAATTCTATTTTCAAAAACTCCCTCAATTTGAAACTCGACTAAAGAGGGATATAGTTCATCATCACCGAATCCTGCTATAACTACGCCAGAGTAATGGCCAGAAAAAATATCTTTTGTGAATAAATAACATGCAATTTCTCGTAGCTTCTTTTTGAAAGGGGTGCTAAGAGATAATTTTGAGAAAAATTCGTCAACAATTTTATTAATATCTTTTTCGTGTTTTTTGATTAAGTAGTCTGAATATTTTTGATCAAAATTGTTTATGAAATTTTTAGATTTTAAGACCTTGTGTATTTCATTAATTTTATCTTTTGAAAATTTTACAATCACCTTTTCGTCAATAGTTCCCTTGTCATCAAGCATCTTTTGCATCTCTTTTTTAATTGCCGAAAGAATAACTGAATGATAAAAACTTCCAACTGAACTTTGAAAATATTGTTGTTGAATTTTTGAAGAGAATAGTCTTTTTGCTTCTTCCTCTAACCATTTCATAAAATTATTAGCATAATCATCAAGTTTTTTATAATCACCTTTAAACTGTTTTCTATAAACTTTTATCATTGTTTCCCAAGGCGCACCTAGTAACTCTGCATTGCCGTAAATCATAACAGCAATGGGCTTTATTTTAGATAATGCGAAAAGCTTATTTACAGAATTGTAAATTTTTTTGCCACTTTGACCGTTTTGAATAGTAACGGCACTGTCCGTCGCAAGAACTATTGCCCTTTTGTTTAGTATTCCTATTTGCGCTGTCATATACTTTCGTTATTCACGTTAATTATATCTGATTATTTTAAATTTAAAAATGTTTCCGTAGCGTAGCGAAGGAAACTCCATATATTCCCCTCTATAAAAAAGAAAAACAAAATCGGATTCTTTTTTTAAGAGCTGGGGCGATAGCCCCAAAAGGAAAACATGTATTTCATATAACTCCTATTTATCCGAACACCCCCCATCCTATTCCATTTCCGCTTATTTTCAACTACATTCCACAAAAAAAGAGCCACTTCATTTCTGAAGCAGCTCTTTTCAAAATTCGCATAAATCCCCCTCTACATCATCCCACCCATTCCGCCCATTCCACCGCCGTGATTATGATCATCTTTCTTTTCCTCAGGAAGATCACAAACTGCACATTCCATGGTTAAGAAAATTGCCGCCACACTGGCAGCGTTCTCAAGCTCACTTCGGACAACCATCTTTGGATCGATGATTCCAGCTTCCACCATGTTTACATATTTATCTTTTGCAGCGTCATAACCAAAACCTTCTTTTTCATTCAAAACTTTGTCCACTACCACAGCTCCATCTTTTCCGGCATTCTCCGCAATCTGCATCAAAGGTGCAGACAAAACGCTTTGAACAATCTTGATACCGGTTGCTTCATCAGCATCTTCGCTTTTCAAATGTTCCAAAACTTTGATAGCCATTAATAGAGCCACACCACCTCCAGGCACAATTCCTTCTTCCACGGCCGCACGAGTTGCATTCAAAGCATCTTCAATTCTTAACTTTTTCTCCTTAAGCTCAAGTTCCGTAGCTGCGCCCACTTTGATCACTCCTACTCCACCTGAAAGCTTTGCCAATCTTTCTTGTAATTTTTCCTTATCAAAATCGGATGTTGTCTTCGAAAGAACCACTTTCAATTCATCAATCCTATCCTTGATCTCGGCTTTCTTTCCTTTTCCTTCAATCACCGTAGTCTTATCTTTATCAGCAACTACACGTCTAGCTTCTCCTAAATGAGCAAGTTCCGCACTCTCCAATTTCAAACCAATCTCTTCACTAATTACAGTCCCACCAGTCAAGACAGCAAGATCTTTTAGCATTTCTTTTCTTCTATCTCCAAATCCTGGAGCTTTTACCGCAAGCACGCTAAATGCGCCTCTTAGTTTATTCAAAACAAGAGTGGCAAGAGCTTCCCCATCCACATCTTCCGCGATAATCACCAATTCTTTTCTTCCACTTTGAGCCACTTTCTCAAGTAGCGGAAGGATATCTTGAACAGAACCAATTTTCTTATCAGTAATCAAAATCTTTGGATCATCATAAACAGCCTCCATTCTAGAAGGATCTGTCACGAAGTATGGAGAAATATAACCATTATCAAATTGCATTCCTTCTACTACTTCCTTTTCCAATCCCATAGTCTGAGATTCTTCCACTTGGATTACTCCATCATTTCCTACCATTTCCATAATCTCAGCAATCAACTTTCCCACATTCTCATCCTGAGCTGAAATAGTCGCAACCTGCGCAATCTTTTCTTTACTATCACCGATCTGAAGCGCCATTTCCTCCAAAGCCTTTTCTACAGCCTTTACAGCCTTCTCAATCCCAACCTTAAGTTTCATTGGATTTGCGCCAGCCGTGAGATTGCGGATGCCTTCTCTGATCATAGCTTCAGCAAGAAGCGTTGCAGTCGTAGTACCATCTCCAGCCACATCATTCGTCTTTGTCGCAACTTCCTTCACCATCTGTGCACCCATATTCTCATACGGATCTTTTAGTTCAATTTCCTTAGCAATAGTAACACCATCATTGGTAATCATCGGACCACCATATTTCTTTTCTAGAACAACATTACGTCCCTTTGGACCAAGTGTAATTTTTACTGCATTAGCCAATTTCTCCACTCCAGCAAGAAGCTTTTGTCTAGCTTCATCACCGTATTTCATTTGTTTAGCCATACTATTTTGAGAGTTAAATTATTATTTTTCCAAGCCTATCCCTCCAATTTTGCGAAAATATCTGACGCCGAAAGAATCAAAAATTCTTTTCCATCAATTTTGAATTCAGTTGGGCCATATTTTGTAAAAAGAACTGTATCGCCCTTTGCGACATCCATTGGAATTCTTTTTCCATCTTCATCAAACTTACCTGGACCGGCAGCAATTACCTTTCCCTTCATTGGCTTCTCCTTTGAAGCTGTATCAGGAATAATAATTCCACTCTCAGATTTGGTCTCCACTTCAATCGCCTCCACAACCACATGGTCATTTAACGGAACAATCTTCGTCATAATAAATATAGTTAATAAATAAAATTAGCACCCCGTATTATAGAGTGCTAATTTCAGTAGTCAAGTTTTTAAATCCGTTTCTTATTCCGCAAATGCCTCAACTCTTGTCTCACGTAGAACGTGAACCTTCACCGCTCCAGGATGTTGTAAGTCATGTTCAATCTTTCTAGCGATATCATGAGCCAATTTTACAGATTCCAAATCATTCACTTTTTCAGGATTTACAAAGATTCTCACTTCAGTTCCAGCTTGAATCGCAAATGATTTCTGTACGCCCTCGAAACTGTTACAAACATTCTCAAGTTCAAGTAATCTTCTGATATATGTATCAAGATTTTCTTTATTTGCACCAGGTCTAGAACTAGAAATCAAGTTGGCAACTTGAACAATTTTAGCCTCAAGAGTCTCTGGTTCAGGATTTCCATGATGAGCCTCAATTGCATGAACAACTTCCGGTGGAAGTCCAAATTTTCTAGCAATATCACCTCCAATTTTAGCATGATGTCCTGAGATTTCATGATCAACCGCCTTTCCAATATCATGTAAAAGTCCGGCTTTTTTACAAACGCTAATATCAGCTCCAAGCTCAGAAGCAAGATTTGAAGCAAGGAAAGAAACTTCCATAGAATGCTTCAAAACATTCTGGCCATAAGCTACTCTGAATTTCAATCTTCCCAAAATCTTGATTAAATTTGGATGTAAACCGGTAACACTGGTTTCCAAAACCGCCTTCTCCCCAAGTTCCTTAATAAGGACATTTACTTCGTCTTTCACTTTCTCTACAACCTCCTCAATTCTAGCTGGATGAATACGTCCATCCTCTACTAATCTCTCCAAGGCAATCTTCGCAATATATCTTCTTACCAAATCAAAACCAGAAAGAACAATTGATCCTGGAGTATCGTCAACAATCACATCAACACCCGTGATTTGCTCAAAAGCATTAATATTTCTACCTTCACGACCGATGATACGGCCTTTCATTTCATCGCTCGGCAAACTAACGATTGTAGCAGTAGATTCGGCAGTTGTTTCAGCCGCATATCTGCAAATTGCATCCGCAATAATCCACTTTGCTCTTTCATCAGCTTTGTCCTTAAGTTCTTTTTCAGTCTTTTTTATTTGAGCAACAATGTCTTCTCTCGCCTCTTCTTCTACCTTCTTCAATAAAACTTCCTTTGCCTCTTCTTTAGACATTTCAGCCACCTTTTCAAGCTGTCTAGATTGAAGTTTATAGATTTCTTCAACCTCATCACGAAGCTGTCTAATAGAAGTAACCTTCACATCAAGTTCCACTCTCATTTTTTCAACCTCTTCATTTTTCTTATCAAGAGATTCTTCTTTCTTCATCAAACGATCCTCCACTTGTCCTAATTGGACTTGTTTAGTATGCTCCTCCTTCTTTAACTCATCCTGCATTTTGAAAGCCTCTGTTCTGGCTTCATAAAGAACCTCCTTAGCTTTGTTCTTGGCATCATTGAGCATTTGCTCAGCCTTCTGAACTAAATCTTTGTTCTTTTCTTCAATCTGCTTTTTTCTGTAATAATATCCCCCAAAGGTCCCCACAACTACCGCTAGCACGGCCGAAATCACGATTTGCCACATTTTAATAAGGTTAGATAAATTTATCTAAGCCTTAGCCCAAAATGAGATATTTCAGTGGTAAATCTATTCACTCACAAACCCCTCTATTAAGAGAAGTTTTTGACCGATCCTGATATTTTTTTTAACTGTATCAATCAAGACTTTGTGTTTATAGAATCACCTCTTTTCTCTCTTTTGATTAAATTCAATTACTAGGCCAAAGCTTACATTTTGCTACCTCCAATCTACTGGAAATACAAAGACCATGTCAATCAGCTTTTGGTTGAAATTTTATAAAAATTTCAAGAAAATTTAATGTTTGCCAAATATAATCACTTCATGAAAAGAATTTTAACTATCATTTTAGGCTTATTCATAACCATAATCCCTTTAAAACTTTGTGTTGGTGAAACATTCGACACTACACCCTCTATCCTCCTAATTACTGAAATTATGCCCAACCCAAAAGGGGCAGACAAAGGGCAAGAATGGATAGAAATATATAACACAACACCACAAAGAATTTCATTAAGCAACTGGAAGTTAAATAATGGCAAGATTTTTAAGATTCCGGAGGGTTTATCGGTCTTGCCAAATACTTACTTTGTTCTGCAGGGTGAAAATTTAAAAATGACTCTCAAAAATACCAACGCCTCCATTTCACTAATTGATCCATCTGACAATATTGTTCAAGAACTTTCCTATCAAAAGTCAAAAGAAGCAGAAAGTTACTCTCTCCTAAATATCAAAACCCTTTCCTCTACGAAAAATCTCTGGGACTGGGGAGAACCAACCAAAGGCACAAAAAACACCACTCTCTATTTATTAAAAGGAAAAATTACCAAACCTCCCTCCATCGAGAAAGATTTCTATTTCGAAATTTCAGTCTCAAATAAAAATCTCAAAATCATTTTTTTGGAAGAAAAATACAACTTCGACTTACTTCAAACCCTTCTACTGGAAAACGCCGAAGGTAATTTCCTCTTAGAAAAATCTACGGACAAACTAATCCTCAAAGATTTCAAAATCACGACCCCTCCCCCACCCGAAACCTTAAATTCAGAAAATCCTCAAAACCAAACCCAACAAAAATATTATTGGCTGCTAATTCCAATCATCCTTTTAACAATAGGCCTTATTTATCTAACAAGCCGAAAAACTAGAACAGTTTCTTTGCCTTCATAGCCTGATAGACCAATTCTGCAAGTTCAGCTCTAGTCAACTGATGTTCTCCTTTGAAAACAAAATTAGCATCAATTAACCCATAATTAATAGCGGTCTCAAAATAAGGAGCATACCAAGCTGTAACTTTCACTCCCGTTAGTGGTTCCACATCCACGCTAGCCGCCACCTCAAATCCAAAAATAGTAATAGTTGTTTTCAAGGCTTCAGGATAATTCACGCCATCACTTGGCCTAAAACTTCCATTACTAAGCCCGCCAACCCATCCCTGATTTTTGGCATAACATACAGGCACCGCAAACCATTCATTTTTTACATCTGTAAAACAATTTCCATAAGAAGCTCCCGCAAAATCTATATCAACAGCTGTCTCCAAAACAGACAAAGTCTCAGCTCTTGAAGCTACTTTATTAGGCTTAAAAGTCCCATCTTTATACCCTCCGAAAACTCCAAGATCTCTTAATTTCTCAATCGCAACAGCATGAGGAGCATTAGATTTTACGTCAGAAAAAATTTCATAAGAAACATCTTCAGCCACCTCCGTTACTTCGATCACCCCATCTTCACTATTTAAAACAGAAGCATATCTACCATTAATATAATTACTAGTAGAACCTGAGAAAGAGAAAACTGCATACAAAGAAAAACCGGCAAACGCCGCAATTAACCCCAATAAATAAGCATGAGATTTTATAGCAGTTTTCATCTCCACCTTTTTTTTAGATGTTTGTTTTGTAGATTTTGCAGTTTTCGTATGAACTTAATTTAATTTATTATTTTTTTAAAACATTGCTATATTCCATTTCATAGACATGGAGTAGAGACATAAATATCATCAACACAAGCGGTCCCACGATAAGACCTTTGAATCCCATTGTAAAGATTCCCCCTAAAACAACAAAGAAAGTTAACAAAGGATAAGTCTGAGTCTTTTTTCCAATCAACAAAGGTTTTACAAAGTTGTCAGCCAATCCAACAAGAGTAGCTCCCCATATCAAAATAAATATACCCCACTGAACCTCTCCGGAAGTAATCAAAATAATTCCAGCCGGAATCCAAACAAGAGACGTTCCAATCATCGGTATAAAGGCCAAAAATGATGTCACTGCTCCCCAGAAAACTGGACTTGAAACACCTGCAATCCATAAACCAACTCCACAAAGAAAACCTTGGATCATTGCTGCAAAAAATCCTCCAACAATGATTGCATTCACCATATTTTTCAACTTTTCAAAAAGCTGAGCTTCATATCTAGCAGGCAAAGGAGAAAGATATCCGATTCTTTCAACCAACTTGTCCCCATCTTTAAACAAGAAAAACATCGCGAATAACAACATCACTAAACTAAGCAAAATTTCAGACAAACTCTTTATCAAATTCGTCGTTTGAGAAACCAAAAATCCACTTACGTTTTGAGCGGCACCTACGATACTTTGTTTAATATCCAAACTTTCCAAACTAATGATTGGATCAATTTGATTTTTCAAATCAAAGAAAACTCCACCCTGACTCCACTGTAAATATTTATCAAAAAATCCTGATTCTACCTTCATTTTTATAGCTTCATAAGCCGTCACCCCTTCTGACGCCATCATTAATATGAAAACAGCAATCGGCAAAATGATTACAAAAATAACTATCAAACAAGTAACTATAGAAGCCAATGAACTTCTACCTTTGAACCATTTTTCAAATTTCTTGAAAACTGGATAAAAAGTAACAACCATAACTGCCGCAATAGCAATCACAGTAATAAAAGGAGCAATCACTCCAAACAAAAAATACATCGAAACCATCAAACACAAAATCAAAAAATACCCAGGGAGTTTATCTATAAAAAGAGAACTTCCTCCACTCTTACCAATAACTTTTTTCATAGGAATTTGAATAGAGAATACTGTCCCCATTTATATCATTTTTTACTCTTTCCCTACAACACAAAATCTAAATCAAAAGCGAAGAAAACCTATTTTAAGCTCCAGGTCTTGCGAGCCATACAAACAAAAACTGTGAGAAAAAATTCGTAAGCGAGCGAAAGGGTATTTCAAGATTAGGTCTCGTGGTTTCCTAATCTTGAAATACACAAAGCAAAGCGAACGAATTTTTTCGAACAACCGATATTTTGGAAGCGTCGAAACCTTTCTTAAAGGTTTCGAAATCTAAATTAATGGCTCCTCAAATTCCGGATCCTCTTGCGGTCCCGCATTTTCAAATTCGCCAGCCTCATCCCATTTAGCTAAAAGTTTTTCAACATTCGCCCTCTTATTACAATAAAGATTTCTAGAATTATCGACAATT
>Ga0172381_10004599_pt1 | contig 14249 bp, 7 predicted proteins | sample Leawel6488metaG_FD_119754 | JGI IMG/M metagenome (GOLD analysis project Ga0172381, IMG submission 119754) | Leachate microbial communities from a municipal landfill in Southern Ontario, Canada - Leachate well 64-88 metaG | ecosystem: Engineered > Solid waste > Landfill > Unclassified | place... | reverse complement strand
TAGAACAGGCTTAGTTTTTCCGGATATACTGCCTATAAATTTTTCAAAATCACTGACAGTAATCCCGTTAGCTGCAGAATTTAAATTACTGCCAAAACTGCATATACTGCATCCAAGATTGCACATCGAAGTAATCAGGAAATTCAGGCTCAGGAGGTTGGTTTTACAGTTATCCTGGACAAAGGAATATAAAAGATAATCCTTGAAAGCATCCCCTATATTCCCCAATCTAAATAAATGCCGGTAAAACCGGAATTCCTTTATCCAAGATATCATGCTCGCCCTACCTACCTTAAATACTGATTAAACCATAACTGAAACATAAAGATTGTCCAGATCTTCTTACGGTTATCTGCCTTATTCTCCATATGCTGGCTAAGTATATTATTTATGTATTTATAGTCAAAAAGGCCGGCTTTTTTGATCCTCTCTTCGGCTAAAACTTCCAAAATCATATCTTTAAGCCCGCGTTTAATCCAAAAACCCACCGGGACCCCAAAACCTTTTTTCTTCCTATTCACGATATCCGGAGGAAGAAATTTTCTCGCTGTTTGCTTAAAGATATACTTGGTTTTGAACCTCCTTAACCTTAAATTTTCCGGTAAACTAAACATAAATTCGGCCAACCGACGGTCTAAATATGGAAGGCGCACCTCTAATGCATTAATCATACTGGCCCGGTCAGCCTTTACCAGGATATCATCCTGTAAATAGGTTTTAATATCCAGGTATTGCAGTTTATCCAAGTTGTCCTGGCCTTTAAATTCTTCCAGATAGCTGCTGAGCAGTCCGTGGCAGGTATCCTGGCTAAGGTAACCGGCTAAACCGGGTAGATATAAATCTTGCCTTTCTTTATGGCTGAATGAGCCCATCCAGAAAAGATGCCGGAATTCCAGGGGCAGGTTTGCGCAAGAAATTAACTTCTTCAGTTTGAAGTCAAAACTAAAATTATGCAAAGAAACAGGCAAACTGTTAATAAGCCTATTGATTAAATTATCCCTTAAGGCGGGCGGTATCCAATTATAGTATTTAATTACCTTATGGGCCTGATAGGTAGGGTATCCGGCGAATATTTCATCACCTCCGTCGCCGCTTAGAACCGCTTTAACTTCTCTGCGGGCTAATTTTGACAACAGGCAGGTAGGGAAAAATGAGGCGTCGGCCAGCGGTTCATCTAATAAAGAACCGGCGCAAAGAAGAGAATCCAGCAAATCCCGGCACCCAAACGTATAATGATAATGCTGCGTTTCAAATAAACCGGATACCTTGCGGATATACCTGGATTCATCAAAAGAATATTCCTCAAAACCCATGGAGAAAGTCTTGATTTTAGCCGGGTTGAGCATCCGGGCCAGGGCTAACAACATGCTCGAGTCAATACCCCCGCTTAAAAAAATACCTACCGGCACATCGCTGATTAGATGCCTTTCTATAGATCCCTTTAAAAGCTCGGCTAAGGCCTCCTGCGGCTGTTTCTTATCATATTTATCCGCAAAATCCATCTTCCAATATTCAGTAATAGTTGAATCTTGATTAACGCAGTCGTAGATTAAAAAATTCGCTGCCGGTAATTTTTTAATGCCTTTGAATATAGAGCGCGGGCTGGGCACATACTCCAAAGCCAGGTATTGATCCAGGGAAACTAAATCCATTTCCCGGCTAATCCCGGGAAATTTCAATATGGATTTAATTTCCGAAGCGAAGATAAACTCTGAGTTTATCCGGGTATAGTATAACGGTTTTATGCCGAAACGGTCGCGGCCCAGGAATAGAATACGTTTATTTTTATCCCAGATACAAAAGGCAAACATACCCTCCAGTTTTTCAATACAGGCATAACCGTATTCTTCATAAAGATGCACAATGACTTCGGTATCGCTATGCGTATAGAAAATATGCCCTTGCTTTATAAGCCTTTCTCTTAACTGGGGATAATTATAAATCTCTCCGTTGAAGACTATCCAGATAGTTTTATTTTCGTTGTGGATGGGCTGGCGGCCTCCGTCTATATCTATAATACTTAACCTGGCGGCGGCTAAAGCGATATCGCCTTCCAGCATAGTCCCTTCATCATCGGGGCCGCGATGGCGGATGGACTTAAGCATTCCAGATAATATTTCTGATTTTAGTCGAGGGGAATTAATTTTTGCCGAGGCAAATCCGGTTATACCGCACATAATTTGAGAATTTAATGCTTATCCCTGATAATATATGTTGGATTGTTGGCAGATTTATAATAAATACGGATGGTTATTTCAGCCAATAAGCCGATTAGTATTAACTGCATCCCTACCAGAACAAATAAAAAAGAAGTAAATAATAATGGGCTGATCCAGATACCCTGGAATAATATTTTCCTTACTATAACTATAATGCCGGCTAGCATACCCAGAGATAGGAAAAACACTCCTATCCCGCCGAAGAAATAAATGGGTTTAGTTGCATAGCCTTCAAAGAACCTGACGGTTACTAAATCCAGGCTTACTTTAAAGAGCCGCGACCACCCATAATGGCTCTTACCGGAAGGCCTGGAATTATGCCTGACTTCAACTTCGGCTATGGAAGCGCCGTTGATTGCGGCATATAAAGGCAGCAGCCGGTGCATCTCGCCATATAACCTGATATTCGAAAATACCTCTTTTTTATAAGCTTTCAGGGCGCAGCCAAGGTCGTGAATGCGGGTCTTAAATAGAAAGGAAATCAGGCTATTAGCGATAAACGAAGGAAGCTTCTTGTTCAAAAAGGGATCTTTTCTCTGCCTACGCCAGCCGCTGACTACATCGTAACCCTCCTCTATCTTGGATAATAACTTAGGTATATCCGCGGGATCATTCTGCATATCCGCATCCATAAAGACCAGGATATCCCCTTGAGCATTATCTATGCCGGCTTGAACGGCCAGAGTCTGGCCGAAATTCCGGCTTAAACTTATTATTTTTAATCTATTATTCGAATTAGCCAATTCTCTTAAAACACCGTAACTGGCGTCTTTGCTGCAATCATCTATGTAGATAATTTCATATTCTTTATTTAACTTGCTCAAAATTTCTATAAGCCGGGAATTAATAGGCGTTAAGTTTTTTTCTTCGTTATATACGGGGACAATAACCGATATCATCTTAACCCTCCGCTAAAGGTTTAAAGCCTTCTTATAGGCTTTTAAAATCTCTCCTGCTGCGTGCGGCCAATTATATTTGTCTTCGGCGCGGCGCCTGCTGATTAAACCCATCTTCTCCCTTAATTTATCGTCCTTGAGCAAAGAAATGATCCCCTCGGCCAAAGCTATGTGATTACCCGGTTTTACTAATAAGCCTGCGCCGCCAGCCATATTCCGTATTTCACCTACCAGAGAAGCCACAATCGGCTTGCCGGAGGCCAAATATTCAGCAACCTTCAGGGGGCTTTTACAGATAGTTATCGCATTATCTTCAAAAGGAGCTACGCAGATATCGGCAGCCGCTATATATTCGGGGATAAATTCATAGGCTATTGAATCGGTAAATACTACCCGCTCCTTTACTCCCCGCTGTCTGACTAATTCTCTCAGCTGGCTCAACATATAACCTTTACCGATAATCAGGAAACGGGCTTCGGGATAATGGTGCAGTACAATATTAGCCGCCTCCAGCAGGATCTGAGTGTACTGGCCGCTGTGCAGTTGGCCGATATACATAATTAAAGGCTTACCGTCTAAGCCGCATTCTTCCCTTATCCTTTTACCGGAAATATGCGGGCCAAATTTTTCCAGGTTTGCTCCCACGGGAACGTGGAAAATACGGTCTCTTGCTACGCCTGAATCCAGACAGATTTGTCCCAGTTTACAGCTGGAGACTGAGATCGTATCCACTAATTTTGGAATATACGTTTCTAAAAGCCGAATAAACCAGCCAAAAATAAACGAATGAATGGACTTCTTATTGGAATGCTGCCAGATCTTCTCCTCCCAATCATCCCAATCATAATGTATAGGCTTATTTAAATACCAACTACAAAGAAGCGCGGGGATAGATATATAGTGGAAATATTTCTGAAAATGGATGATATCCGCCCATCGGGAAGCCTTTTTTATCTTCAGGAGATTACTGAACAGGTTATTGACTCCGACCCTTCTGCTCAAAGTAATTATTTCTACCCCCTCTAAATCCATACGCCTCTTCTCTTTATTTGCCCCTAAAGGACAATAAGCTAATTTAACCTGATGCCCGTTATCCCTGAACTCCTGGGCCAGGCTGACAATCCTGATCGTCCAAGGCTCGGCATAAGAAAAGATATCATGAGGATGAAGCATCAATATCTTCAAAATCTATCCTCCGGGAAAGAGAGTCCAGCCGCGCAACCCTTTTAAGATAATATGGTAAAATTCAATTAAGATGGAAAACATAGCGATCATTAAAAATATTATTTTACTTCTTAGGCCCCTTTTCATTGTCTAACCTTGGGATTTAATACCGGTTTATTTACGATTGCCCTGTTAAGCTTAAGGTCATTTACTATCCCTACCAGCTTTGCTACTCTCTTATTCCTGGCCTGGCGGTCAAGGCCGTTAGAATCGGTAAAAAGCATGGGGTCAGTCCCTTCCTGCCAGTAAACTCCGTAGTTATCTTTATTTACCCCCACTTCGGCTGCGGGGAACAGAGTAAATCCCGAAATATTAGTTATTTCATCGATATAGTCTTTATTTTTAAGCACAAAATCAATCGTTTGATTAAAATCTTCCTCGGTCTCCCCGGGGAAACCTACGATGATATTGATATTAGTACAGATGCCGGATTGGTGGGTGTTCCGGATTACCTCCGAAGCTTCCTGGGCAGTATAAGCTTTGCCCATTTTCTTAAGTATCCTGTCCGAACCGCTCTCTACTCCATAAATAAGGGTATGGCAACCGGCCTGGTTTAATTTAGAAAATAAAGAAAACTCCATATCTTTTCTTATAATGGCGTAACTAACCCATTCAAATTTTAACTTAGATTCGATTATTAAATCCGAGATGCCGGAAAGCTGCTCCAGATTACCGTTACAGATAAGATCGATAAACTCAAAAGCCCTGGTATTATTTTTTAGCATATGGTAGTTAATTTCTTCCATAATTTGACTTGGTGCCCTAAACCTATACTTAGGCCACATAATATGGTCTATACAATAAGTGCAACGCCTGATACACCCCCGGCTTAATAATAAAGGTAGCGGCTTATAGTCAAAACCCTGATTATATTCTCTTAGCCTAAACCCGGAAAAATCCGGAAAAGGGATTTGATTCAAATCCTGAATCGCTTCAGGAAGGAGAGGTTTAATTTTACCCAGGTCCTTAGCTAAAAGTATTCCCGGAGAACTGGTAATTTTGGCGTTATTATAGTAAGCCCTTAGAATACTTAGAAGCGTATTTTCTCCCTCTCCGATAACATAAATATCGGCAAAGGTAGGAATAACTAAATCGCGGGGATGTTTAAAAAAAGTGCCCGGCCCGCCGAAGATTATAAGCCTGCCGGGATCCCTTCGCTTGATCTTCTCGGCTATCTTGTTAGCCAGGTATATACTGATAAGATTTACCGAAAAACCGATGGCCTTGGTTCTAGTCGAAAGAAGGTCCTCTACAAACCCATCCAGCTCCCTGGTAAAATTTTTGGATATGTTTTCGGCAATCTGCTCCTGGAAAAATGAATTAACACAATCCACTCCCCAGAAGCGTTTTAAACCCTGCCTGGCTTTATTGAACAGCCTTAAGCTCAAATCATAGACATCAACCCGAAAACCTCGATGCCTTAAAAAGCTTGACAAATAAGCGACTCCGATATGGGGCATCATGGTAAAAACCGGCGGAGTTATCACCAAAAGTATATCGGCGTCTTGAATAATGTTACGTTCTGCGTTATCTTGCATATTTAAATACGGTTAAATGCTTTTAACCTGCCTAAGAACTTAAGGACAACCTTGTCATAAACAGTAAGCGACTTGATTTTTTTATCCATGGCTATATTCCTGGCTATATTGTCACAGCTTTTATAACATCCGATTCTAGAGTCGGGATCATTACCGATTAGTTTAAAAAAGGGATCGTCCTTATTCGCGCTTTTAGTTTTATTTCTGAAGTACATTTGCTTGCGGGAATTCCAGATATCCTTAAAGGACTCCTGGTGTATATTGCCGATCGGAAAACGGTGGGATTTAAGACATGAATTTACTTCTCCGTTAGGCATAATCCGGGCAAAAAGCCATCCTATATAGCAAGGCAAGGTATCGATAAAGCGGCTGTCGTATTCAGCTTGCCGGGCATCCCGGTTTGCGACCCGGCGTAAAAAATGTTCGCGGTTAATTATTTTTTTTCCATCTTGTTTAACCTGGCTGAATTGCTCTAATATTGCCTTTCTCTGCCCATCGGAAAGTAGGAGCTTATCCGTAGCCCCGGGTATGGTATCGACCACGGTAAACTCCACAAAATCAGATTTAGTCTGCTCCGTAAAATCCAGGATCGGTTTTATCTGATCATAATTAAGGCTGCAGATAACGTTATAAATCTTTACATAAGGATAGATATATTTACGGGAATTAAGAAAGTACAGCCTGTCGCGGATCTTATAGAAATCTTCCGTGCCCCTGTTCGGGTGCATTGACTTATAGACCTCGGGCGAGCCTGACCAGACGCTTACCGTAAGATTATCCAGGCCAAGATCAATCAATCTGTTAATGATGCTTTCATCAACCAGGGTAAAATTGGTATTTACCGAACAGGCAATCTTTTTCTTTTTGGCGTATTCGATTATCTCCAGGCAATCCGGATGCATAAATGGCTCCCCGCCTCCGGAAAAATATATTTCTTTTAACCCCAGGTCGCGCGCCTCAGCAATAACTCTCTTAATCAAATCCTTGGGCAAGGTATATTTTGGTTTAGCTAACCTCTCCCGGTTTAATAACGGCGAATTACACCAACAGGCAATACAATTGTTATTGCAGTGATCGGTTAAGTCGATCTGAAGCATATCCGGCCCTTTAAAGGCCCGGCTACCGTTTAAAATTCCCAGAATATTTAAATAATCGCTCTTGAGTTTATCTAATAGATAAGTTATCTTTTTCTTTTTTAAATACTGAAAAGCTTTATTCAAGCTAAGGCGGATACCCCCCTGCTTATGGTAGGTAAAAAATTTCTGCCATAATTTTTTGAAATCATTCTTATTAGCATTTGATGCCGCCCATATTTTATAGGCCTTCTTCCGGGAAAACTCCAGATCTTCTTTGGATAGGTGCTCTAACCGGATCACGCTCTTAAAATTTCCGTCATATTCATCCCAATTTTTATTGGCGATCAAACCCTTGCTCTCCAGTTCATCATAATACCTGGTCCCCGGAAAAGGCGTAGTAATGGAAAACTGAACCGAATAGGGTTTTAGTTTAAGGGCGTATTTTATGGTTTGGTCTATAGTTTGCCTGGTCTCCCGGGGCAGTCCAAAGGTAAAGGTAAGATGGGTTTTAATACCTAAATCCCTGGTAAATAAAATCATCTTCTCGGCTTTTTTTAAATCCATATTTTTTCCGCAGCTATCCAGAAGTTCCTGGGAAGAAGATTCTACTCCGTATTTTACCGCAGCCAAACCAGCTTCTTTCATCCTGGTAAGCATATCTTCATCCATCAGGTCAGGCCTGGCCATGATCGCCCAGGGTATTTTATGTAAACCCCGTTCTTTAAGCTGCCGGCAAAACTCCAGCATCCTCCCTTTACCGATATTAAAAGTATCATCGTCAAAATAAATTGACTTAAAACCCATTTTTTTAACTAAATACTCCATCTCATCCGCAATATCGCTAATACGCCTGGAGCGGTATTGGCTACCATGATACATTACCTGCGGCCAAAGACAGAAACTGCAACCAAAAGGGCAACCCCGTGACGCTGTCATCTGGGCTGAAGGCAAGGGTATTGCGCCGGGAGTGTCGCAATACTTTTCCATCGGTAAATCTTCCCGTAAAGGCCAGGGTAAACTATCCAAATCTATCAACTCTCCGCAAGGATTTACCTTAACCGTATCAGTACCAGCCTCGCGATAGATTAACCCTTTGACATTTTGGAAGTCTATCTTTCCGGAAATGGCCCGGGCCAAATCCAGCAGGGGATATTCGTATTCACCGATTAGAATATAATCAATGAATTCATTATCTTTAAGGAAATCTGGTTCTCTCAGGTTCAATACCGGGCCGCAGAGGCAAATTTTAAAATTTTTATTGCCGATTCTATTTAACAACTCCAAGTCGTGATTTAACGAAGGGATGGAAGTCTCCACCACCAATAAATCCGGCGCGATGGAGCTGATTCGGCCGAATAGTTCTTCCTCGCTTACTTTATCCGCCAGCGCATCAATCAAGCAAGCCGTAAAATCATGTTTTTTTAACAGGCTGGCAGCATAAGCCAGAAAAAAAGGAAAAGGCAGATAATTTCCTTCTTCGGTTTCATCCTTGATATGCGGCCAGCGCGATCCCGCCCTTACCCCCCACCTGCCGTCTTTTTCCCAGGGAAGATTAACCAACAAAACTTTGGGCTTAGGGCTGGCTAATTTATCCGGTAATTGCCTTATCGTTTTTCTTAGCTCCGGATCATTAGCGGCTAAAGTTATACTGCCTTGAAAAATCTGGTAATTACCCCTGGGGTATTCCCCGGGTTGAACCATTCTAAAACCAATACAACGGGACTGCATTCCTTTAGGAGTATTTTGGATGAAAAATCGGGCCTGCCCATCAATACCTCCCAAAATAAAATAAGGTAAAGTGGCGTTACCGGATATTGCTCCGATTAAAGAAGCCGGTTGATCAATAAAACACAAGTCTTGCCAGGAGTCTTCAAATTTAGGAAAATCCACAAGCTTATTTTCAGTAAACCAGGATTTATAACCCGGCTTAAGCAGGCAAACTACGCGTAATTCATCTATCACCAGATATTCCTCGGCCCGGAGATAGGCCTGCCAATCTATTCGCCGTTGATTTACTATTTTCAAATTCCAGAAAAGCGATAAAGGCAATTCCCGGAAAATTATCTTAAGCTTAATAAAATCTTCGCCCCTGTTTAAGACTTGCCATTCGGCTATTGAAGAATCTGTCCAGCCCCCTACGGTATTAACGGCTATATTCAAACCTACGCCGTTAGTAAGCGGTACATTATTATATAGAATACTTAATCCGCATTGAGAATGAACCAGCTTAATCATCCTCTCTTCGGTTAACGGCAAAGCCCCGGATAAACATTGTCTCTTAACCAGGAACCTTAAATATTTCAGCCCCCGCCCAAAGCTATATACTAATCCTCCGGTCTTAAAATGCTGCCGGAACTTCTGGTAATTGCGCTTGGCGCTATCCAATCTTAATTACTCCTTTAAAATTATGGTATTTTTTAATACCCAAGCCCGACTCGTTGCTTTTTTGGAATTGCAAGAGCCTTGCCCGGTACAGACTATCGGTATTTTCTACAACTGCCCTCAAGGCCGGGTCCTTCAGGTTGTTCTGAAAAGTTACTCTCGGTAAATTTAAAGCCTCAGCGGTAATAACGCTGCTTTTACCGTACCAAAATCTGAAAGGCAGGATATCGTAATTACCGGTATATTCATCTATAAATTTACCCCGGCTTATCTTAGGTATAAACCAGGAATTATAGGAGCTAGACAACATAAGATTTGCCTGTTCTATCTCCAAAAAAACTTCTTCGTAAGCCTCCAGGTCAATCTTCCAGTATATCGAATTATTACCCTTTAGCTCTAAATGCCAAAACTGTAAAATCGGAACACTCGGCCAGTTTCCAATAGCTGTTATCCTGTCAGGACCTACCTTGCTAATATTCCAAACCGCCTGGTAGGAATCATACCATACGTTACCGCAGCGCACCGAAGTATACATACCCAAATCCTGGGTCAGTTCTTTTTCTTTATAGACAATGGCGGTCCGGCCGCGGTCAAAGACTAGACTCAAATTCTGTTTATTTAATATAGTCCTGTCTTTTAATGATCCCTCCAATTCTAGTTTTCTACCTAAGGCTATACCTCCTTCGAAAAAAATATTTTCCCCGGATGAAATTATCTGCTCATTCCTGGGGATTATCGCAGAAAAACTTAAAGCCAAATATTCATTTTTAAACTCTAATCTTTTGGACATGTTCAGCACAATCTTTTCGGCCTGCAAGGAGACATAAAAGCTTAAGTCAGGAAGATTACTCCTGGACTGCCGTGCCAAAACCAGGTTAGAGACCTTATTATTCTTTAGCCTTATCGGCGCCAGGCCGTGGATATAATTTTTAAGAGAAAACCCGCCTTCTTCGTAAGCGGTTTTCCAACTATTATATTTATCACTAACATCCAATCCTAAATCCCGGTAGATTAAAGAACACTCCTGAGCAGTTCTTGCCACTATTTTAATTTTCAATAAATCATCCGTATCTAACACCAACACCCAATTAAGGCTGAAATTAATAAACCTCTTACCGGTAATGCGTAGTTTCAATTTTCTAGACGAAATTTTCTCTACTTCCCATTGGGTATCATTATCAAATGAGTTGAACCAAAACTCATCTCCGGCAAAGAAGACCGTCGTATAAAACCCCCGGCCGCTGGTGATTTCGTTATCCTGGTAAAAAATCCTTATTCTTCTGCTCTCCGGGTCAGCAAAGATTCTGGCCTTAGCTGAAGAGATAGTGCGTGAGGCAATGATTTTTTCCCGTTCCGATTTCAGATAAAAATCTACCTGGTTGTTATCGTCAAGCAGATTAAGCTGGGCTTTAAAATGATGTTCTTCAGCCTGGCCGGAAAAACGCTCTCCAGACAAACTTAATTGTAGTATACGACAGCTCATTTTAATATCACTGTTCTGTATTACGCAATCCAAGCCTTCATTATTGGTAATGGTGATTGCCGGAAATAGCCCTGTTTTTTTAAAACCAAAAAGCGTAGCTCCCGAGTTATCCAGGGCCAAATCCTGCCACTGCTCGAATTCTAAAGGGAAAGACCCTTCCTGATGCCCGCAGAAAAAATCTTGATAATTATCGTTTAAGAACAGACCAAATTTTATGATTTCCGGGATACTCCCTGTCCCATTATTGATAATACCCATATCCCAATTGAGCTTTTGCCCCTCGAATTTTAATTTCCAGACCTCGCTAAAATCAAGACCCTTCCAAGATAATCGGATCCGTATAGAATTTTCTTTTGAATCTACGCTCCACTGGGCAGTTGAAGTATCATACCAGATACCGTTAAGTAAAAACCCGCTGTGCAGACCACTGGCCTTAGTCAATTCTCTATCCGAATAGAAAACCTTTATAAACTTACGTTTAAGATCGACATCAAGCCGCATATTAGCAGAAGCTACAGTGTATAAAACCTGGGCCTTGCCAGAAACGCTTTCATCCAATTGCTGATCCGCAAGGAACTGCTGCCTAAGATTGCCGAAATAATTATTAAATTTCACATTATCAAAAAATAACCCGATGCTTAAAGAAAGCAGTTCATTATTCCCGGCATAAGGCTGAATAACCCTGGCTTCCTGTTCGTAGCCGGTATTAAAAACTTTTAACTGGTTGCTGCCATCTTTATTTTCAAAAATAAGACCCGGCAGCGGCGTATTCGCTTTATCTGCAGCCAGAGCAACTGTCCCTTTATGGCATCCCTCTAAATCCAAATCCTGCCAATTTGTCTTATCGGCATAAACCGGAAATTCGCCTTCATTCTCCAGGGTCAACCATTTTTTATACCCGGAAACGAGAATAAAATCCGCATGCAGCTTTTCCCCTCTCTCTTTCAATTCTACGGCCAGGTTAAAATATCCATCCTCCAGTTTTATCCTCCACACCTGAACCAGAGCCCCATCAATGGCGCATCCTTCTATGATAGCCTCATCCGCTGATAATGATTTTATACGCCATAAAAGGCTATTGGGGACGAACCATTCGTTTAAATGCGGCCTGAAAAATGACGCGTAAACCCCAAGACCTTTAGTAATCGGATAACCGCTATAATTGATAGCCATCCTGCCGTTATTAAATACCAGTTTTATTTTATCTTTTTTCAAGATAGCGATTCCTGATTTTACGCCTACAGTTTCAAGGTAGTAAGAAATAATCCTGTCGGATGAGTCTTCCTGGATTATCCGGCCGTTTTCCAATATAATCGAACGGCCGCATAGCTTGCCTACCATACTTAAATCGTGGCTGACTACGATTATGGTCTTACCGGCCTGCTTTAATTCAAATATTTTATCAATACACTTTTGCCGGGCTTCTTCATCCCCTACTGCCAGGATATCGTCTATAAGTAATATATCCGGCTCAACAAATATGGCTAAGGCAAAGGCCAGGCGCGTATACATCCCCTGGGAGTAAAATTTTACCGGGGCATCGATAAATTTACCCAGGCTGGCGAAATCAATGACTTTGTCTATCTGCCGGCTTAAAGTTTTATCGTCCAGGCCGTACATCCTGGAATTAAAGATTAAATTTTGCCTGCCGGTAAATTCTGGGTTAAATCCAGCTCCCAGCTCCATGAGAGTAGATACCTTGCCACGGATATCCACTTCCCCCTTATCCGGCGCGAACATCCCGGCGATTATCTTCAACAAAGTCGTCTTACCGGCACCGTTTTGCCCGATTATCCCCAGGACCTCTCCCTTTTCCAGGCTCAAGTTTATATCTTTTAGGGCCCAGACATCTTCCCAGTATACCCGTCTAGCGCGGATAAATTTTATCCGGTACTTCTCCCAGACGTTTTTAAGTTCGACTATCTTCATATATTCTTAGATAAAATTGACTGCTTCCTGGCAAAATACAGATAACCCAGAAAAAGAGAAAAACCCGAGATCAAGAATACTAGGCCTATCTCTCTGAGGCTGGGGCGGGTACCGTAGAAAAGCAGTTTCTGGTACAAGATAATATAATGAGTCATCGGATTCAAAAGGCAAACCCAGCGAAAAGGAAATGCTACCATCTCTAAAGGATAAAATACCGGAGTCACCCAGAACCAGATCATAAAAACAGTAGTCAAAAAATGCGCTACATCCCTTATAAAAACGTTGACGCTGGCCAATAACAACGCTAATCCAAAAACAAAAACGGAGTGAAGAATGACCACTAGGGGTAGAAGAAACGGTAATAAGCCGATTTTAGAATTTAAAAAAATAATTAAAGGCAGGAATAAAGCCAAACTTATCACGAAATTAATTAAATTCGCCAAAACGAAAGCTAACGGGATAAATTCCCGGGGGAATATCCCCTGCCTTAATATGGGAGCGCTTACGATAAACGAATTCGTCGCCTGCTCCAGGGAATTCACCAGGAAAAACCAGGGCAGGATCCCCGAAAGCGCAAATATGGTATAACCCGGCATATCTATCTTAAAAACCAGCTGAAATACAAAATTAATGCTGGCGGCTAATACTAAAGGAGGGATTATCGTCCACCATATACCCAGGTAAGAACCGGCATACCTGGATCTCCATTGCGCCACGCTCATATCCCAGAGGGTTCGGCGGCACAAAAAAAGCCGGTTTATTTTTTCTTTAAACACCCGTAAACCTCCTTAGCTGCGGCCCTGGCCTCCAAAATAACGTCTTGCATGGATAAGTAGCGCCAGGAACCGTAACGGCCACAGGAAAAAATATTTTTTTGCCTCAGGAATTGTAAAATATTTGACCTGGCTAAAGCATAGTTATGATCGTAGATGGGATAGGCATACTTGATCCGGTTAATATCCTGGATACAAATTTTAGCGTTGTTTAATATGCCAGTCTTACGCAGGGCGTCTTTGGCCCTGGAAATCATTTTGTCATTAATCTCTTTACCCTGAGGGTAAGATACTTCGGTATATAGTGAGCCTTTAGATTGCGGGGCAAGATAAGCAGAAAAATTATGAAAGAATCCGACCCGGAAAAAAGGAATTTTCTTTTCCGGAAAATAGACCCAATGCTTTAACTTGTCAGCCTTGCAGTCTATTCCCAGGTTGAGGTTGAATACGGAATTCCACCTTAACCGGGAAAATGAATCTGATATTCTTCCGGGTAGCACTCCGGTAAGCGCGGGAATTTCCGGCAACGGGATCGTCGAAATCAAGTAATCAAATTTTTCTTTTTCAGACCCAGAGAGCTTTACTTCTTTTCTGGCCAGGTCTATTCCTGTTACCTTACAACCGGTGTAAATATTTTTAACGCTACTGGCTAAGGAGTTAGAAAGGCTGGCGATTCCGCCTTTCTTAGGGTACCAGAATTTGGCATTATAACCAAATCTATCCTTACTG
>Ga0172381_10004598_pt1 | contig 14249 bp, 16 predicted proteins | sample Leawel6488metaG_FD_119754 | JGI IMG/M metagenome (GOLD analysis project Ga0172381, IMG submission 119754) | Leachate microbial communities from a municipal landfill in Southern Ontario, Canada - Leachate well 64-88 metaG | ecosystem: Engineered > Solid waste > Landfill > Unclassified | place... | reverse complement strand
AGCCGGTCATTCAGGAAGATGGACCGCCCCCGCCGCGCTATGGATACGGTGATCCCAAGCGGGGTATCGTCCGTGATTGAACAATCCGCGTGCACCACTAACGTTCAGCTGCATGGGGAATAAATGTTGTCAATGCAACAATTGCGCGTGACCTGTGAACCCGGTTCATTCCGGAAATTGTATAATACAATCACATCCGAACGGTTTTCAGGTAAGGTCACAGAAAATAAAAATACTGCGGCAGACCACCGGTTATCCCGGCAATACCACTCTCGCGGAACCGGGAAGGGGAGACTCCGCCAGCCGGTGGTTCACATGTCAGGGTTTGATACATCCATGGTGCTTTTTCCCCTCCTGGTATTCTTCTGTCTCTTATCCGCTTTTACTACCTGCGCCCTTGGTTTTTTTGTCTATGCCAAGAACACGAAATCCCCGGTCAACCAGCTCTTCCTTGCCAGCATGCTTGGCGGAATGTTCTGGGCGCTTGGCGAGTTTTTCCTCTGGCAGGCAGGAACCTATGACGGCACCGTCTTCTGGCTGAAAGCAAGCTCGTTCTGGCCGGTGGCCATTGCCCTGACGGTTCACTTCGTTCTTGCCTACAGCGATCACCCCCTTGCCCGGCCGGGGAAGTCGCGTCTCCTGATCGCGTGCCTGTATATCCCGGCGATAATCTTTACCCTCCTTGGCCTGTTCACGGATTCACTTTATGTCGTGGCGGACATGCCCGGTACCGGTTTCATGTACCGGCCTGCGACAGACAGCCTTCCCCACCTTGCCGTATGCGTCTTTATCATCATGGCCATGGCCGGCGCAATCCTTGCTGCGAACGCGGCATGGGTCAAAGCTACAAGCGGGAAGAAGCGGGGGCAGGTCCGGCTCCTCTTCATTGCCATCCTGACCCTCATTGTCTTTGGCTCCATCTCCGGCGTCCTCCACCCGCTGTTGGGGGTTTATACGCCCAACGTTGTCTTCATCGGGCTCTTCCTCTTCTCCCTCATCATAACCTATGCCATCAACCGGTACGGCCTTTTCCTGCTCACCCCCGAGACGGCTCTCCCGTCCATCCTCCGGACCATGCCTGACGGGTTTATTCTCATGGCCATGACCGGCCGCATCATCACGGTCAATGCATCAGCCGCCCGGATCCTCAGGGCCCGTGAAGAAGAGATGGCAGGCCAGCAGCTCTCCCGGTTTTTGCCGGTGCCGGAATGCGAAGCTGTCCTGGCCTCCATCGCGGAGCAGGGAACATTCCTGGACCTTGAATCGCTCCTTGACAAAAAAGAGAATATCGTTGTCAGCATTGCCGGTTCACCGGTCAGGGACCCGGAAGGGGAATCCGCCGGGATCGTTCTCATCATCCGGGATATCAGCAACCGGAAGAGACAGGAGCGTGCGCTGAAGGTTGCAAACGAGAAGATCTCGCTGTTGTCCCACCTGACCCGCCATGATATCAACAACCTGGTCACCGGCCTGTCCGGTTACCTGATGCTGCTGGAAGATTCCAACACTGCTTCACCGGGGAAAGAATATCTCTGCACCGCGATCGAGCTGGTGGACAAGATCACCCGGCACCTCCGCTTCTCCAGCGAGTACCTGTACATCGGGACTTACGAACCGAGCTGGCAGTCTCTGGAAACAATGGTTACCGATGCCCAAAACGATCTCCCGCAGGATAAGGTTACGATCACGCAGGAGATCTTCCCGGTGGACGTGTACACCGATACGCTCTCGGTCAAGGTGATCTACAACCTGCTGGAAAATGCCCTCCGGCACGGGGGGAATCTCACCGCGATCACCATTAAGGCTTCTGTGCAGGAGAATGGCTGGCTCGTTGTCGCGGTTGAGGATGATGGCGTGGGAATTCCCGATGCCGACAAAGAGAAGATCTTCGAGTACGGGGTGGGGAGCCATACCGGGCTTGGCCTGGCATTCGCCCGCGATATCCTTGAAGTGACCGGCATCACGATCCGTGAAACGGGAATTGCCGGGAAAGGTGCACGGTTCGAGATCCATGTCCCGCCGTCTTCGTGGCGGCGCGCCTGAACGGAGTAACGTCGGTCTCTCCGGAAATACCTGCGGATATTCTCCGGATACGATCCTTGTTATCCGTCTTTGGTTTTGGGAAGGAAACCAAACAAAAAAAAGTCCGGGTCTCTTATAATTTGAATCCCGGAGAAGAATCGAAGAGTTTCTGGTACAGCGAGCTGAACAGGGCGACATATTCTGCTGCCCGGGGTGTTGCATGGTAACTGGTTTTTTCACCCTCCTTTCCTGCCGCAAGGTATTCCCGCGCCACCAGGAATTCAAGGTATTCCTGGCCGGTCTTTGAATTGAGATCGCAGCGGTTGATGATTGCCGTGAACGTGCGGGCAGTCCTGCAATAGACCAGAATTTCCCAGTAAATTTCGTATTCCGTCCTCCTGCCGCTCATTTTTCATCCATCTCCAGTTTCTTTTTCAGGGCGCATTCTGATTCATCGATTTCGTGAAGGCGCCGGTCCCAGGTTTTAGCGAAGTTCGAGAGATAACAGGATGAGAGCAGGCTTGCGAAAGCAATCCCCCCTATGACAAGTATCGAAGGAATGAGGAGATATGCGTGCAGGGTTGGTTCTCCACCGGTCCCGATACTGTCCAAAAATTCAAGACATGCCGATATCCCGAAGACAAGGTAGCAGCCCCCGCAAAGTATACTGACAAGGATCATTGTCCGGATGGTTTTGCGGTTGTCCCGGTAGTGGGCGAACATCCGCACGATCAGGCAGGTAAGACGCTCGTCCGTGATGGTCTCGCCTTCACTCTCAAGGTTGCCTTTGATAATGACGATCCCTTCAAAGACCCTGGCAGTTGTCAGGAGCCAGCCGATCCCTAACCCAAAGATGATCATTGCAGCGGCACTAAAGAGCATCGGGAACCGGGCCATCGTCGGATCCAGGGTTAGTCCGAACACTTCGGCAACGATGTATGCCAGGCCGGACGCTATGGCAAGGCCGGCAAAGGTCAGGTTGAATACCGATACGCGTGAGAAGTGCCGGATCTCGTTTTTGAACTGGTTGAGTGCGGATTTCATGATTCACCGGCTTATCTGTATTCTGGTGTTCTGCAAATAAAGACCATGAAACAAAGATACGTATCCAAATTCGCATATCCTGTTCTGTTGCGGATGGCGAATAAGGCAGGTACTTATTTTCCCGGGCGCCCATACTCTACCACAGGTGAATGAATGTCAAAACGGGCAGTCGACATGACCTTCCAGGCGATCTATACGCTCACGGATCTCCGCGTGCTCCTCCGGGAGACCGCACCCTCCCACGATCTGGACCCGGGCCAGAAGGCACAGGCGCAGCGGCTCCTGGAGAACCTTGAACGCCAGGTAGGATCGCTGAAGCAGGAGATGCTGAAATGAAGTGCGGTAATGGTATCGAGGCCCGGCAGGTGGACGAGCTCTGCATCAACATCGATCCGATCCAGGCAGGCGGCCGGCTCACGGCCGATGCGATGAAAGCGGTTGTTGCGTACGGGGACGGGTACTCGGTCTGCGACAACTGCCGGAAGCCCAACCGCCTCGATTATATCAGCAAGCCGCCGATCGCGGAGTTCCACAAGGATGTCGCCGCGTGGCTCAACATGGACGCGGTCCGGACCGTGCCCGGCGCCCGGCGGGGATTCCAGGCAGTTGCCCAGACCTACGTGAACAAGGGAGACCCGGTGCTCCTCACCTCGCTCTCGCATTACACGGAGTTCCTGGCAGTGGAAGAGGCAGGGGGCATTGCCCGGGAAATACCGGCAAACGATCAGAAACTTGTCACGCCCGATGCAGCCGCTGCAAAGATCGAGGAGGTTAAACGAGAGTTCGGCAGGGCGCCGGTCCTTGCGTTCATCGACCATGTCGATTACCAGTTTGGCAACATGCACGATGTTGCCGGTATCGCGAAGGTGGCGCACCAGTACGATATCCCGGTAGCATACAACGGCGCCTACACGGTCGGCATCCTGCCGGTGGACGGGAAAGCGATGGGCGTGGATTTCGTTGTCGGCTCCGGCCACAAGAGCATGGCTGCCCCGGCCCCCTCCGGCATCCTTGCAGCAACGGCCGAGCGCGGGAAGGAAGTGTTCCGGACAACGGCCATTGTAGGCGATGTTACGCAGCGGAAGTTCGGGATCAAGGAGCCCGAGATGATGGGCTGCACGCTGATGGGCGCAACGCTCGTTGGCATGATGGCCTCGTTCCCGCACGTGAAGGAGCGGGTAAAACATTTCGATCGCGAGCTCGCGAACCATAAGATCGTGATGGATGCCCTGCTCTCCATCAAAGGGACGGCGTGCCTGTCCGAATATCCCCGGAAGCACACGATGACCCGGATCAATACCATCGAATCATTCGACAAGGTAGCAGAGACCCACAAGAAACGCGGGTATTATCTCTCGTCCGCGCTGGAAGAACGCGGGATCACCGGTGTGATTCCCGGCGCGACAAAGGTCTGGAAGTTCAACACGTACGGCACGACAACAAAGCAGGCCGAACATCTCGCCCGGTCGTTTGTGGAGATTGCAAAAGAGAACGGGCTGAGTGTGACGGAATAAATTACCTGCATCTTTTTCTCATTCCTGCGAACGTTCCGGATTCCGGCACGGTCACGATCGGCAGTTACCGGATCAATCCAGGATGACAATATCCGGGCCCGAGCCACCCCCGGATTTCTTTGCATTCTCAAAACAGGCCTCTGCCTCCGCGGTCCGGTTCATGTTCCGCAGGGTTGTCCCTTTCGCGTACCAGCAGAGCCCGTTCTCCGGATCCAGGGCAAGGCCCCGGTCGTAACTCTCCAGCGCTGCATCGTACTGGCTGGATAACCGGTAGTACCGGTCCGTTGCATTATCGTACCGACTGGAGATATCGTTATAATGCATTCCCCGTATGCACCATGCCGTTGCGTTCTGCGGGTCTGCGGCCACCAGCCGGTCGGCACGTGCGAGGCTCGCATTGACCCTTGCGTGAAATGCGCTGACATCCTCTGCACTCACGGGTTCATGAGAGAGGCATCCGCAAGTGAAGAGGGAAATTCCAAGAATGAAAAGAAAAAAAATATTTTTCATTAGATTTTCGTTGGTTTATTACCCGATAAATTTTGATATCCAATCGTGAACCGGGATCACGGTTAGAAGAAGGAGAGGACAGGTCCGCCCCAGGTCGAAACGCGGCTGGATCCTATACTGCCCGTAGGCAGACAGAAATTATTTTTTGATTATGTGAATGTTTTCTTTCAGGTAGCCGGCTGGCCTGGGTCTTACGACTGGTGCCGGCCACGGTTCCAACCGTGAGAGAAATAATTAATGGGAGGTACATCAGATAGGAAGGTGAGAGCCTTATGACAAGCCGTGACGAAATCCTTGATCTGCTCAAATCAATAAAGAGCGATCTTACCTCACGGTATAAAGTCCGCAGCATTGGCCTTTTTGGTTCCTTTGCCCGTAGGGAGGGACGGGCAGACAGCGATGTGGATCTTCTTGTCGATTTTTGTGAGGGCGCAGATCTCTTTGATCTCATCGAGCTTTCGGAATATCTTGAAGAAAAGATGGGAAGGCATGTGGATCTTGCTACCCCACGGGCACTCCGGCCGGAGATACGTGACGGTATTTACCGGGATGTTGTGTACGCATGAGGGAATACCGGCTCCTGCTTTCCGATATCCTCCAGGCTGCGGAAGATATCCAAACCTTTACGCAAGGGATATCACGGGAAGATTTTGTTGCTGACGAGAAGACCAGGTCTGCGGTCTTATACAAATTTGCCGTCATGGGAGAAGCAACAAAACTTTTACCGGATCAGGTACGGGAACAGTATCCTGATATTCCCTGGCGGAGTATCGCCGGGCTGCGGGACAAAGTGATTCATGGATATATCGGTGTAGATTACGAGCTCCTGTGGGAGACGATTGATAAAAAAATCCCGGTTGTCATCACGGGCCTTCGCCACATTCTTGATGCTGCTGATTGATGATATTGCTGGCAGAGAACTAAACCGGATCTTTTTTCCCCGGCCCCCGGGCTTTCACCGGGTCTTCGGGATTTCACGCAGGTAAGTGTAAGGAGTGAAGAGCATCCCTCGACGGTAATCGTCGGACGGGGCACTGTCCCGGAATAGTACCCTGGAGAGATCGTGTCGCTATCGAAGAGTCCATCTCACGTCGGAGAACCCGGGGCAGGATCCCCTCCCGACACTCCCAAATCCGGGGAATTCGGGAAAAACGGTACAATAAAGAGATTTCAGTGCCCGTTGCGAGCACCGTTTCACTTTTTCACGTCGATGATCAAAATCCGGGCTAATAGACGCTATTGGACAGGCAATCGTTTTTCAAACGGGCAATAGTAGGCTGAAATGGAGGGAAACCCCCCTTTTCACGATGGGATTTAGGGGTCCCGAAGTTGCGGGTCACCTGACCTGTCACGGGTCAGATACCTGTCACAGGTCAGGTGCATTGGACAGGTCAGTGACCTGTGACAGGTATTTTGAGAAGGCCGGAAACGCACTATCTAAGTAGGGGCTTTTGGCAGCATTCCCGTCGGCTACCGTTGGAAAGACAGGGTGATACATTCCCCTGCCGGGCGAACGGATCTGCCGGAAAATTTTCGCGTTGGCCAAGTCCGTATGAAAAAAATTTTTACAACGGATGCGTGAAATTTTTTTTACGCAGAGCAGGATTACAGAAATTTTTTCCAGAGCTCAACGAGAAAATTTGTAAAGGCCCGGCTGTTTTTATCGTAAAAGATTTTAAAAAATGTGCCGTGGGGACCGGCAGCAGGGAATATTCCGGGCCCGGGAAAATTTTCAAGCCAGGCCCTGGTGAAAAAAATTTACGTAGGGTCCGGTTGATCGGCTCGCGGATTTTGGGCAGGGGCTGAGGGGGTGATGAATATTTTTTGAGCAAGATCCGGTTGAAATTTTCCGGGCAGGGTCTGCTCAAAATTACTTCAAGCAGGGTCTGCTGAAAAATTTTCAAGCAAGGTCTGGTTGATCGGCTCGTGGATTTAAGGAGGGGCATGGGGTAGCCGCAAAACCTGTCGTTGCCGCGCCGATATCGGTTACTTCCTGAACACCGCCGATAATGGGTCTCCAGGTATCGCTTCTCCCGAGATCAAGACGGGCCATGGGTTCCCTGCAGAAGATGACCGGGACGTTATCGATTCCCTGCTTTTTTGCCTCCGTGGCAACAATGGTATAGATTGCATCCATTGTTTTTTCATCAACGGTCGTGTTCTCATAGATCCCTACGGTAACGGTCCCCAGGGCATCGTAACCATAGGACAGCACCGGACCCTCCGGGTAGGAATATTGTTTCGTAACGGAATCATCAGTTGCTTCATAGAGGTTATGCAGTTTTTTATACAGGATATCCCGCTCCGTGATGCCGGTGATATCTTTCATCGCACCTTTAGAGGCAACGTTGTGATCCTTATCATACGATGGGACCGGCCCATACGATTTGATCAGGTTTTCCGTATACCACGGTGCCTGCGAGGCGTAGATTTTTTCATCAACGATTACTCCTGATATGCTCAGCTGCTCTGCCGATACGCTTCCGGTAAGGAGGAGAAGGCAGAGAAGCGCTGAAAATATAATCCATTTTTTCATGATTCTCGCACTTCCGTTTATGTTCGAAGACACGAGTCTTCATGGGATATGGCAGGGGCCGGAATATTATGCATAAGAAAATGGAAGATTTTGATCTAACAATTTCCAAAAAGATGATGCGTATGCCGTCTCTTGTTATCTGATGCCACTAAGAAAATTTGATATAATATTTTTTTCTAATTATACTCTTATCATGGAGGACCCGGCCGAATATACCCTTGATAAATCCACTATTGGGAGCCTTTCCTCTGAAACACGGGTCCAGATACTTGCATCGCTCCATGCCCGGCAGAAGACCAATGCCGAGCTGGCAAAGGAGCTTGACCTGAAGCCCCCGACCATCCATCACCACCTCGAACAACTGAAAGTGGCCGGTCTTATTGAATCCCAGGAAGATGGCCACAAATGGATATATTACCGCCTTACGCCGTTCGGGAAAGCGCTCTTCAATCCTGACAAGAGGATGAAGGTGTCTATCGTACTGTCAACGGCTCTTACGTTTATCACCGGTCTGGTTGCGATTTGTACATTTTTTGTCCAGCCCCGGTTGAGCGTCCGGATATTCCCAGGACTTGAAGATCCGTATCTCCCGATGTTCGTGGTTGCGGTCGCGGCGGTGATAGTGCAGGTGGGAATTCTCGGGTATGTGATACGGAGGTAGTGTTCCCTGCCGGGTGAACGGATCTGCCGGAATATTTTCGCGTTGACCAAGTTAGTATAAAATAATTCGCAACGGATGCGTAATTTTTTTTACGCAGTGCGGGATTACAGAAATTTTTTTCAAGAGCTCAAGGATAAAATCTACAAATGCCCGGCTGTTTTTATTGTAAAAGAATTTTAAAACAATTACCGTTATCTTCGTGCTGTGCGAGAGACAATTGTCCGGATACGATTCCTCCCCCTTCCCGCTGATGAGGGGAGTCGCTCGGCCGTCTTCCGAGGCCTCGCTGGGCACGGAGTGTTATCACGGTTTTCGTACAGGTAAGTGCGTAGCGCAAAACCCGATAGGCGTTTTGTGCGTCGGACTTCGTATAATAAAAAAATTCGCAGTGGGGGTCGGGCCCGGAAAAATTTTCAAGCCAGGCCCTGCTGAAAAAAATTTACGTAGGGTCCGGTTGATCGGCTCGCGGATTTCAAGCAGGGGCTGAGGGGGTGATGAAAATTTTTTGAGCAGGGTCCGGTTGAAATTTTCCGGGCAGGGTCTGCTCAAAAGTACTTCAAGCAGGGTCTGCCTGAAAGCATGTTGAGCAGGGTCTGGTTAAATTCCCGGATTTTTTTACGACGGAGATCAATCTTCTTGGTTTGCGTTCAGGAAGATCCGGTTAACTTTTTGCATGCAAGGTCTGCCTGAAATTTTCCAGGCAGGGTCTGCTGAAAAAATTTCGAGCAGGGTCTGGTTGATCGATTCGCGGATTTTAAGCAGGGGCTGAGGGGGTGATGAAAATTTTTTGAGCAGGGTCCGGTTGAAATTTTCCGGGCATGGTGTGATTGTTGCGTCATCATTAACGAGCGGGTTGCCGTAGCCGGGTTCGTTCTTGATAAGAGACTGGCCGGAGGATTCGAGGAGGGGGTTAAGCGAGACTTCGTAATCGCCAACGCTCGTGGTCCGGCTCTCGAAGAGTCAGACAACGGCATTAATTGCATCCCGCTGGTACTACTGGTTCGCATCGGACCTGAACTTCATCATGAGTTATGGTCCCTCCGGGATGTCGGGCGCAGTTTCCGACCATTCGATCAGTTTCTTCTTCAGTTCCTCTTTCGAGGGCAGGTAGAGCTGGTACTGCGATGCATAGATGTTCGATTTTTCCGGAAGGGTGAGTCTGACGAGGGCATCATTCTTTGTCCGGCAGAGGATGATGCCGACCGTCGGGTTCTCATCGGGAAGTTTCACCTCGCGATCGTAATAATGCACGTACATCTGCATCTGGCCGAGGTTCTCGTGCGTGATCTTCCCGATCTTGAGGTCGATCAAGACATAACACCGGAGGAGCCGGTTGTAGAAGACGAGGTCCACAAAGTAATGATCTGCATCGAAGGTGAACCGTTTCTGCCGGGCTTCAAAGAGGAAGCCTTTCCCGAGTTCGAGCAGGAATATTTCGAGCTTGTCGATGATGGCAGATTCAAGATCACTTTCGGAGTAGTGCGTATTCTCATCAAGCCCGAGGAATTCGAGAACATAGGGATCTTTAAGCACGTCCTGCGGATTTCCGATGATCTGTCCTTTATCTGCGAGATCTTTTACCCCTTTTTTATCCCGGCTGAGTGCAAGCCGCTCGTAGATCCCGGAGTTAAACTGTCGTTTGAGTTCGGCAAGAGACCATTGGTTTTCCCGGGATTCGATCTCATAGAACCGACGCTCGTCCCGGTTCTCGATATTCATGAGGAAGAGGTAATGCGACCAGCTGAGGGTGAAGGCGGGTGTGAATTGGGCAGACAGTGTTTGCCCAATTGGAGTTTCCGTCATTGTTTTGGCCGGCAATTGCCCAGACACTGTTTGGGCAATTTGGGGTACGGTCTCACGATATTCGAGGTAAAACCGGCGCATATACTCTAAGTTACTCTTCGAAAACCCGCGCCCGAGCTCTGCGGTCAGTCTCTGTGAAAGTTCTCGTACTACTCGTTCTCCGTATTCTGCCCGTTTGCGTCCCCGCTGCTCATACTCGATAATCCTTCGGCCAATCTCGAAGTTGGTAACAACCTGCAGGGTGTTGACATTTTGTGCGGTAGTCCGGCGTGCGTTTTGCACCAGAGCGCGGATCTCGTTAACGAGCGGAGTGATTGGCTCGTCAGGCGACGGACTTTTTGATTTCACTGCTTTTCCTGCCATCAGTCCTCCCCTCACACGGTTCTGAAGTCTGCAACGCCGTGCGACTTCATGATCTCCAGTGCATTTGTCCTGAGCTGGTCGTTGCCTTTGAATCCCGCGTCAAGGCAGAGGGGTCGCGCCGGTTTTATCTCCGCCATTTTCACGATGATGTCTTTGGTGAGATTGTGCTCAAGGCAGATGAGGAGTGCATCGTCTTCAATGGAGTATCCAATTTTCCCAGCGACCTTTTTCCCGGATACGGGAGTCGTGAGCGCGAAACCGGATTTGAGATCGACGTTTGGGACTGACACGGGCATGGAGCACCTCTCTTAATGGTATTTGGTGCGGTTTAATTGCTTAAAGGATCGGATTTTAGTCGAGGCAGCACTAGAAGAGTACAAAGACCGGCTCGGCGTCCTCCAGCGTTCCCCCCCCCAAGAAGAAGATCCCCACCATGATCGTGATCGAAGGATGGAACGCGTCCGGGATCACGATGACCCCGGAATTGATTGCGAACATCTCGTAAGATTATTCCGGCAACACAGAGGCATCGCAATCCGGGGGATGCCCACGCGGCGGGGGCAGAGCCCCAAAGAGCGTCACACGGTAAATCAAATGATTTCTCCCGAGCCCGGATTTTTTAAGAGATCTCATTTTACCATTTTTTTTGTCGGCATCCAGGGGAAATTCTTATGTACCCCGCGAGGCGAAGGGAGTTCATGGAGTGCGTCCCGTGAGCAGCAGGTACCAGAACGAACCTATCGAGACCATGGAGCGGGGGGATCTCGATGCCCTGATCGAAGAGCGGATCCAGTACACCATCCGGTATGCGAACGAGCATTCGCCATTCTACCGGCACTGGTTCCGCGAGCACCGGATCGATCCTTCGACCATCCGCACCCACGACGATCTCTCCCGGCTCCCGGTAATCTCCGGTGCCGCGGTCAGGGCCAACCAGCCTCCCGCCCGGAAGGACTACGGGTTCCTGAGCGCTGCTCCCGAAGACATCTTCACCATCCACGAGACGAGCGGGACCAGCGGGACTCCGAAGAGTTTCTTCCTCACCTGGCAGGAATGGGAGCGGATGGCCGAGAAATACGCCCGTATCTTCGTGTCGCAGGGATTCGGCCGCGGGGACCGGATGGTCATCTGCGCATCCTACGGTATGAACGTTGGCGCGAACACGATGACGCTCGCAGCCCGCGATCTTGGCATCACGATAATCCCGACCGGCAAATGTACCTTCCCTATCCGGACCATCACGAACTACCGCCCCACCGGCATTGTCGGGAGCGTCTTCAAACTCATCCGCCTTGCCCGGCAGATGCAGGCCGAAGGCCTGGATCCGGAAGAGTCGGGCGTGAAGAGACTGGTTGTCGGGGGCGAGGCGTTTGCAGACGAGTCGCGGGCATACCTTGCCGGACTCTGGGGGTGCGAGGTCTTCAACACGTATGGCAGCACGGAAGGAACCATGTGCGGGGAATGCACCGCACGGCAGGGACTCCACGTGCCCGAGGACCTGGTGCACATGGACCTCTATGACCCGAACCTGAAAGAGTTCGTAAAAGAAGGCGAGTGCGGCCGGATCGTGCTCACGACCCTGCTGCCGGTCGGGGCGAAGTGCGGGATGCTGCTGATCAATTACGATACGGACGACACAACCGTTGTCGTCGGCCGCGATCGCTGTGCCTGCGGCCGGACGCACATGCGGATCTACACGCCCCAGCGCGAGGCCGAGACCTTCTGGGTCGCCGGAGTGCCCATGAACCGGGTGGATGTGGAGCGGGGTGTCTTCCAGCCGGGGAACATGGAGTACCTCACGGGCGAGTACGAGGCGTTCCTGTACGCGGGTGATGACCGGGAGAAGACGGTGATGCGGGTGAGCATGGAGTGCCGCGATCCTGCGGCCTGCGACCGCGATTCTGTTGCAGAGAATTTCAGGAGATCGTTCTTTGCCGCAAAACCGCGAATGAGGCAGCAGTCCGATCAGGGGCTCTTTGCCCTGGACTTTTACTTCACGCCGCCAAAGGGGCTCGAACTCTCCTCGCTGCCCGGCCGCCCGAAACGGCTCACTGACCGCAGGTGACGTAACCGTAAGCGGCCTCGTGCCAGCCATCCTGCGTGTTTTCCCCGGTGTACGAACATCAGAATTATTACTGGTGACAAAGAACAATCTGCATGGATTTTTTTCGCACGGTAAAGATCCAGTCGGTCCCGAAGCTGGCAGCAACGGTGCTGCTCTGCGTTCTCCTCGGCAGTCTCGGATCGCTGGTCACGATCACCGGCCCGGGCTCCTGGTATGCCTTGCTCCAGAAGCCGTTCTTCACCCCGCCCGGCTGGGTATTTGCACCCATGTGGATCACGCTCTTCGTGCTCATGGGAATCGCGCTGTATCTTGTCTGGGAATCGGGCCCCCACCGCCGCGAAGTGCAGATCGCCATCGATGTATTCGGTGTGCAGTTTGTCCTCAATGTCCTCTGGTCGTTCCTCTTCTTCGGCCTCAAGTCCCCTCTCCTCGGGCTGCTGGACATCATCATCCTCTGGTGGCTGATCCTGGCAACCATCGTGACCTTCTACCGGGTGCGGAAAGGCGCCGCATATCTCCTCCTCCCGTACCTCGCGTGGGTGAGCATTGCAACAGCGCTGAACGCCTCGATCTATTTCCTGAACATGTGACGCCCCATCCGTTTCGGGGAAGATCGCCCCTCATACATTTTTGACCAGGCCCTGCAAGGAAAGAGACCATGCGGATCGGATATCCCTGCATCAACCGGAGTATCGGATGCAGCGCCAACCGGACGTTCCGGCTGGCTTCGTACTCCGAAGAACGGCTGGCATCGACAATTGCCGGCAACATTGCCTGTCTCAAAAAGATTCTTGCATGGAACAGGGATCGCGACATCCTCTTCTTCCGCATAACCTCGGACCTGGTCCCGTTCGCGTCCCATCCGGCCTGCACGTTCCCCTGGCAGGATCGTTTCAGGAATGAACTGGCGGAAACCGGGGATTTCATCAGGCATGCAGGGATCCGGATCTCGATGCACCCGGACCAGTTCATTGTCCTCAATTCCCCGGATGAGGCAGTTGTCTCGCGAAGCATGGACGAACTTGCTTACCATGCCCGGGTGCAAGATGGGATGGGTCTTGACACAACCGCAAAGATACAACTCCATGTCGGCGGCGTGTACGGGGATGCTGCGGGAAGTATTGCACGCTTTGTCCGGACGTACGGGCGCCTCGATCCTGCCATACGCCGGCGCCTCGTGGTGGAGAACGATGACCGGCGGTTCACTGCGGCGGACTGCCTGGAGATCCACGAACAGACCGGCATCCCCGTCCTCTTTGATGTCTTCCACCATGCATGCAAAAATAATGGCGAGGATCTCCGCACGATGATACGGCTGACCGGCAACACCTGGGAAAGCGGCGATGGGATCCCCATGGTGGACTACAGCTCCCAGCACCCGGAAAAGCGTGCAGGCGGCCATGCGGATCATATCGACACGGGGGATTTTTTGAATTTTCTTGAGATCCTGCGGCCCTGCGACCGGGACATCATGCTCGAGATCAAGGACAAGGAAGCAAGCGCCCTCATCGCTATCGCTCTGGCACGGGAGAATCCGCGGTCTCGCTGACCGGAATATTTTCAGGAAAACCGGAGTTACGAAAAAATCTCCAGAAGAGAAAAACCAGAATAAATCCCTTGAAAAAATGTTAGTGGTGTATGCAAAGATTACTTCTTCTTTGCTGCTGCCTTCTTTACGGGCTTCTTTGCTTCCGGCTTCTTTGCCGCCGCCTTCTTTGCTGCTGCCATCTT
>Ga0172381_10004596_pt1 | contig 14253 bp, 12 predicted proteins | sample Leawel6488metaG_FD_119754 | JGI IMG/M metagenome (GOLD analysis project Ga0172381, IMG submission 119754) | Leachate microbial communities from a municipal landfill in Southern Ontario, Canada - Leachate well 64-88 metaG | ecosystem: Engineered > Solid waste > Landfill > Unclassified | place... | reverse complement strand
GCATAGTGTTTATTGGGATATTGCTCTTGTTTCTTGTCAGCTCGTCAGCTACTGCCGTAGAGAACAATATGTCCAAGCTGATAGTGCAGGGCGAGGGCAAAACGAGTGCTGCTCCGGACAGGGCGACGGTTGTGCTGGGCGTGCAGACGCGAGACGCCAGCGCGGCCAGTGCTGCGGCGGAAAATGCCCGGCTGATGAATGAGACCATAACCGCATTGCTGGCGGCAGGAATTGCAGAGAGCGAAATTCAGACCAGCGGCTACAGCCTGGGCACAGAGCCTCAGGATGAGCCTGTCACAACTGAGGTGACGCAAAAAGCCCCGGAGTTTGTAGCCTCGAATACAGTAACCGTAATCCTGTTCAATACCACAGAAGTAGGAAAAGTACTGGACACTGCTGTCGCAGCAGGCTCAAACAGCATTCAGGAGGTTTCCTTCGACCTGCAAAATCCTGGGCCGCAAAAAGACCTGGCCCTGACTCTGGCCATTGAGGATGCCAAAAGGAAAGCGGAGATTGCCGCCAAGGCGGCGGGCGTGAAGCTGGGGCGGGTGCTGGAGATTTCCGAAGGCTACGGATATCTTGGTGAGGCATCCCGGAGCGCCGCGTTCGACGTTGCTTCGCCCATTCTGCCGGGCAAGATGGAGATCACAGCCAGCGTGACCATGACCTACGAGATATCCTGAAACATGGCGGGCTTTCTTTTAGCCATCTTTTTTCAACCAGCTTCAAGCCCGCCGCATCTTATCTTCTCAGCAATACATAGGCTCCGGCGGGCCGGAGACGCGATTAGCCTGCATCTCTCCAAAGATCTCCTGGAACTTCCAGACCACATAAAGCTCGCATTTGAAGTTCTCCCGGACTGCTTCCATCAGCTTGTTCTTGGTCAGGCCGTCATAATAGATCTCTCGGGTAAAACGAATGCTCTGCAGATCGCCTCCACCCGGTTCCATCTCAAAGCTGGAATCCTGGAATAGAAGATCATAGCGCATCTGCCAGAGCAGACGATCCCGGTCCTTGGGGGGCATGGCGGCCAGAGCCTTCTGGTGCGAGTCGGCCAGCCTGATCCGGCTGAACACTACTATCATGTCCTCATGGTTCTTGGGCTGAATGACGGATAGATGCCGGCCGGACTTGGCAGGAAACTCTGCTGCCAGCTGAAAGTAAAGATTCTCCTGCGGGACCTCTTCTTTGAATAGCCCCTCCTGGACCAGCCAGGTCTTTATCTTTTCCTGGGTATCAATGACCTCTTGGGATGTCATCGCTTATCTCATCTACTCCAGCACCACATGCAGTGGGAACTGATGGGTGCCGAGCTTTCCCTCGTAGTTTGCGGCGGTGATCTTCAAGACACCGGGCACATGGCAGGCGGCATTGATGCCCGCCTTCATGGCCGCGGAAATGGCCTCTTTGCTGACGCCGTTTATTACTATCTCAAAGACGGCAGAGACATCCTCTGCTAAAGTGCAGACCCCTTCCGAGCGTAGCGAGGTGCAGAAGGCTGTGTTGGAGGAGGCTTTCAGGAACTTGTACTTAGAGCCCACCTTGGAGCCGCTGGCTACAACGCCTCCCGGAAATGGTGTTACGGTGCCCTTCATCTTGCCGATGGCGTTTACTGCCGCCTCGGCTGCCAGCAAGCCGGCCGCCTGGTTTTGGGCGAGGATCAGGAAATTGCCGCCCGCAATTCCGTCCACTGCTCCAAAATTCTGCTCGACGATGAAGTCTCCGGACATTAGAGGAATCTTCCAGACGCTCCTTCCGTACATCTCTGCTTGCTTTTGGTAGCCGTCGCCGAAGAAGCTGAGCTTCTTGCCGGTATCAAACTGCTTCTCTGCATCCGTCATGCCGGAAAAAGCTGCTGCGGTGGGCGCAGTCAGCACGCACTGGCCGATTCGGAAGAGCAGTGAGTTCTCCAGGTTCTTGTAGCCCATATTGCAGATCAGGATATTGGCCCCCGGCCTGCCGTCAGGCGTCTCGTCTCCTCCCACAATGCATTCAATGCCCGCCTCAGCCGAGCATCCTATCACCGACGTGCCGAATCCCGTGGCTTCACGCGCCGCTTCCAGAGCCCAGCGCTCCGTCACTGCTGTGACTACCACCCTTGCCATCTTTATGGGAAAGCCTTCGGCAAAGGTATCCTCTATCTGCACACCATTGATCTCCATAACATCCCTCATCTAAATATCGCTATTTCGGATTGTAAACCGCCAGATCATATCCACTGCCTTGCTCATCTGGCCGGGCCTGGGCCGCTGCCGCGCAGACCGGCCTCTCCAAGGACAGATCAAACGCCATGCGGGCAATCTCTCCGGCACTGCTGCCCCCCAGGGCAGCGGCCTCAAAGTCGGTCTTCTCGTAAGTTGCGACCAAAAAGGCCCGGCCTTCTTCCAGATAAAACTCCCTGACCCGAAGCTCATCCCTCTTGGCAATGCCCATCCACGCCCGATCTCCCCGCACCGCGCCTGCTATTCGCGGAGTGTCCAGCTCATCTCTCTCATAGCCGTAAGCCGCCAGACTCAGGGCCATGGCATCCATTGGCCTCTGACCATCCTGGATTCTCTCGAGAATCATGTCGGTATGAGTGCCGTTGGTTACAACGGCAACGTCGCCGGCGACGCGAATGCAGTTGTAGGCGATGTAAGGGTTTTTGGCCAGGTCGGCAGGGTCAATCGGCGAGACTATGATGCTTGGACCTCGCACCTCTGCCCTGCGATTGGGAAAAGAGCGGGAGGAGACTCTGTAGGCGGCAAAGCTCCTTCCATAGCTGCGGCCTACTACGACTATTCGGCCCACATACATGTTCAGTCAACCAGCTTGTACTTGGCGATATTCGCATCAGCCATGGCCTGGATCTTACCCAGAAGATCCGCACCCTCCGCTTTCTTGAAGAGGTGCTTGTAGCGGCCCTGCAGCTTGAGGTACTCCTGGACCGACTTAGGCCGGCGCACCTTCTTGACGCCCGTCAGCTCTCCGTTCTCATATTCCTTGAGCGGCCACAGACCGGTCTCGACAGCCAGGCGTGCCAGCTCGATCATGGTTCCGGCGTCAAAGGTCCAGCCGGTGATGCAGGGTGCATTGACCTGAATATAGGACGGCCCGTTTACCTGCAAGGCCTTCTTGACCTTTCGTCTCAGGTCCACAGGATAGGCCACAGAGGCGGTAGCCACGTAGGGAATATTATGGGCCAGGGCGATGGCCGGCATATCCTTCTTGGGCCGGGGATTGCCCTGGCTCTGTCTGCCCGAAGGAGTCGTGGTTGTATTCGCACAGAAGGGCGTAGAGCCGCTGCGCTGTACGCCGGTGTTCATGTAGGCCTCGTTATCGTAGCAGACATAGAGAATCTTATGGCCGCGCTCGAACATGCCTGAGTTTGAGCCCATGCCGATATCAAAGGTGCTCCCATCTCCGCCGATGATGATCAAGTTGGTATCCAACCCCTTGCGCTTGAGCATAACCTCCACGCCGGAGGCCACGGCCGATGCATTCTCGAATAAGGAGTGAATCCAGGGAACACACCAGGCGCTCTCCGGGAAAGGAGTGGTTGTAACCTCCAGGCAGCCCGTGGGCGAGACCACAATGGTATTTGGTCCCGCCGCATCCAAGACCAGCTTAATGGTGGTGGGCATGGCGCATCCTGCACAGGCCCTGTGCCCTGGTGCCAGCAAAGATTTATCCATTTTCTTTTGCCTCCTAAAGGATCTCCGTCCTCAGATCCAGGAATTGAAACTCGGTCTCTATCGATTTTCGGGCAGCTTCTGCCTTGGCCACGATCTTTCTGATATCCTTGATAGTGATATCGCGACCTCCCAGACCCGCGGTAAAGCCGATGATGGGCATTCTGATATTGCTGTTGTATAAGGAAGCCTTCAGATCTGTTACCAGACCTGCTTCGCCACCGATAGCGACGTCTTTCTCAATAACCGCAATTACGCTTGCATCCTTCAGGGCTTTTCGCAGAGCTTGCACCGGGAAGGGCCGGTAGCTTCGCACCTTTAGCAGGCCGACCTTCTTGCCCTCGGATCGCATGGCATCAATGGCATCCTTGATGGTGCCTATGACTGAGCCCAATGTGACTATTACTATCTCGGCGTCCTCGACAAAGTAGCTGTCCAAAAGCCCGCCGTAGTACCTTCCAAAGGTCTCCTCAAATTCGCGAGCAACCTTTTCAATCTTGTCCAGAGCCTTTAGCTGGGCCTCGAACTGCTGGTAGCGAAACTCAGTGTAGGTAGATGGGTCCGCGAAGGCCCCAAAGGTCTTGGGATGGGCCGGGTCCAGGATATCTGCCGGCTTGTAGTCAGGCAGAAACTCCCTGGCCTTTTCCTTGTCCAAAAGCTCTACCGGCTCGTAAACGTGGGTTAAGATGAATCCATCCATGCAGACCATGATGGGTGTGCGGATCTGTGCATCCTCGGCAATCTTGTAGGCCTGCAGCGTGGCGTCCACTGCCTCCTGAACATCCTCCACGTAAATTTGCAGCCATCCTGCATCGCGAGCACCCATAGCATCCTGCTGATCGTTCCAGATGTTGAGAGGCGCGCCCAGTGCCCGGTTGGCCACGTTCATAACAACGGGAATCCTCATGCCGGAAACGTTGTACAGGACCTCATACATCAGAGCTAGGCCCTGGCTCGTGGTCGAGGAGTAGGTTCTGGCACCGCACGCGCTGGAGCCGATCAAAACCGACAGGGCTGAAAACTCGGAATCCACCGTCAAAAATTCGCTGTCAAGCTCACCATCAGCCACCATTTGGGAGAGGTTCTCCACGATGTGGGTCTGAGGCGTTATGGGATAGGCCGAAATCACATCCGGCCGGCAGCACATGACTGCATGGGCCACCGCATAAGAGCCCTCCACCACTTTCCTATTAGCAGTCTTCTCGCTCATCACTTCTCCTCCAAGACCATTGTAACCGCCATGCGCGGACACTCGTTAGCGCACACGCTGCAGCCTTTGCAGTAGTCCAGGTCGGGGACAAATAGCCCCTCTTCCTGGTGGATGCAGCCCTCGGGGCAGTAAATCTCGCAGAGGCTGCATTTTATGCATTTCTCATGATCGAATATGGGTACGAAAGTACGCCAGGCACCGGTCTTTGTTATGCGGGTGCTGCACGCTTCTACTAAACTCCCTGCTTTAATTGCCATTAAGATACCCTCTCGAAGGCGGCTTTAATGGCGAGCAGGTTCTTCTTGCCCAGCTCCCCTTTGAAACGTTCCGAAATAGCTTTGTTCAGGCTCTCCAGACCCACCTCTTTGCTCGCTCCGCAAAATGCTCCCAGCATGGTGGTGTTGACGATCGGCCGCTTTAGGATCTCCATGGCGATCTTGGTAGCGTCGATAGTGATGACCTCTGCATCTGTTTTAAGCTTGAGCGCCTCACAGGGCCGATCGGTGTTTATTATTATCTTCCCGGTCGGTTTAAGTCCGCCCGCCACATCCACCACATCGAGCAATGTTACATCCTGCACAATGACGTAATCCGGCTCATAGATCTGACTTCTTATCCTGATGGGCTTGTCGGCAATTCTGGCAAAGGCCATTACCGGCGCACCCCTCCGTTCTACTCCAAAGGCAGGAAATGCCTGAGAGAACCTTTTGTCCTCAAAAGCAGCAACGGCTATCATTTCGGCTGCAGTGACAGATCCCTGACCGCCACGACCATGTAAGCGTATTTCTTTCAAGGGCTGACCTCCAATTATTCGCGGGCTGATCTACTCTTCTTCGCGGAAAAGTGATGAGTAAATATATCTCTTTCGGAGCCGCGGCAAGTTCTTATGTATGATGCTCTTCTTACACCCTAGTTCATGCCGCCCGGGCACTAGCTCCGGCAGTTGAAGGATAGCCTATGGATAACAGGAATGAAATACTCTTTGCGGTCCGAGAAGCCAAGAGGTTCCTTGGAGGGACAGCAGACTTTCGCGTCGCAGATGCTCTGGCGATCTTAGAGGGCATCGCGCCGTTCCTGAATAAGGAAGTTGTCATAGGGATGAAGTGCAAAAGCTGCGACAATTATGCGTCGGCAACATTCCCGTTGTGCCGGGATTTCTGGGCAGTAGACGAGAGCGAATACTGCCATGCCAAGGATGCGTCCTTAAAAAACCTCACCACGTCCAAGCTGGCTGGCTGCTCCCAATACTCCGGCCAGGCTTCCCAGGATCTGATAAACCTTGGCACGGCCATAATGGAAGAGGATCTGCGACCTGCTTTTCAGGAGAGAAAGCTCTATGATCGAAGCAAATTTGCCAGCTACAGCGTGGCCTTTCGGCTGCAATCCTCGCCGGGAAAAGTCTGCATAGAACTGGGACATAGAACCGATGAAGGCTTTGCCTGCAGCGACATAAAACTCTATATCCTAAGAAGGCTAGATCCCGGGTTTGGAGCAGTGGCCTCCCTGAAGATAGCTGAGGCTATGAAGGGCAGTCCCATCATGGTGGTACAGTCCAGTCTGCAGACCAGAAGACAACTGGACATCGACTACGTGCTGGAATGGATAGCTGAAAAGCGAAAGATGGATATAGTCTATCTCTAGCGTTATTTCTAGATGATAATTGATGATTAAAGGATGTTTTAGACAATGGCGCAACCGTTAGTGCCAGATACCAGCGTGGTAATAGATGGCAGAGTCTCTGCCAAGATCAAAGCCGGTGAGCTGCAGGGCCGCAGGATCGTTGTACCTGAAGCAGTGGTAGCCGAGCTGGAAGCTCAGGCCAACCACGGGCGAGATATTGGTCTTCGAGGATTGGAGGAGTTAAGGAAGCTCTCTGAGCTGGCCAAGACGGGCAAGATCGAGCTGGAATACGTTGGCATCAGGCCCAATTTAGACCAGATCAAGCTGGCAGGAGGAGGAGAGATAGACGCCATGATTAGGGATGTAGCCCTGGAGCTTGGCGCCTCCTTCCTTACCAGCGATCAGGTTCAGTTCCGAGTGGCGGAAGCTATGGGCCTGGACGTGGAGTACGTCCGCCCGCAGCGCGAGGCTATCAAGCCCTTATCCCTGGAGAAATACTTCACAGAGGATACCCTCTCCGTACATCTAAAAGAGGGTGCCATCCCCATGGCCAAACGCGGCCGGGTAGGAGACTTTTCCCTGGTTCGAATAGGAGAGAGGACGCTATCGGAAAGGGAGCTAAGAGACCTCTCCCGGGAGATCTTCGAAAGGGCCAAGGCGGATCCGGAAGGCTTTATAGAGATGGAGAAGATAGGAGCTACCATAATTCAGATAGGGCCTATGAGAATCGCCATAGCCAAGCCCCCGTTCTCCGACGGCCTGGAGATAACCGCCGTTCGGCCTGTGGCTAAGGTGAGCTTTGACTCTTACCGGCATAGCAACATGCTAAAAGAGAGGCTGAAATTAGGTCAAAGAGGCATTCTCATCGCCGGTCCGCCTGGATCGGGAAAGTCCACCTTTGCCGCTGGGGTTGCCGAGTATCTCTTAGCCTGCAACTATGTGGTTAAGACCCTTGAGTCGCCTCGCGATCTGCAGGTTCCTCCTGAGATTACCCAGTACGGGCCGCTGGAAGGCAGCATGGAAGCATCGGCCGATATTTTGCTATTGGTCAGACCGGACTACACCATCTACGATGAGGTCCGAAAGACGCGCGACTTCCAGGTCTTCGCAGATATGCGCATGGCTGGCGTGGGCATGATAGGTGTGGTGCATGCCAACAAGCCCATCGATGCCCTGCAGCGTCTTCTCGGTCGCGTGGACATGGGCATGATTCCCCAAGTGGTGGACACGGTGGTCTTCATCGAGAAGGGCGAGGTCACCCACGTCCTGGATGTGGAGTTCGTGGTCAAGGTTCCTTCCGGCATGGTGGAAGCGGACTTGGCCCGACCGGTGATTGTGGTCAAGGACTTTGAGACGGGCCAGGCAGAGTATGAGCTATACTCCTATGGCGAGCAGATCGTGGTCATGCCCGTGTCCAAGGAGAGCCGCAAGCCTTCCCCATCCTGGAAGCTGGCCAGTCGCGAGATTGAGAAAGAGCTATCGCATCATGTGCGAGGTCCTTTCCAGGTGGAGATGCTCACCGACTCATCTGCAGTCATCCACGTCCCCCAGGACGAGGCGGCGAGAGTGATAGGCAAGGCCGGCAAGAACATCGATCAGATCGAGAAAAACCTGGGACTGCACATCGACGTGCGCACTCAAGATGCGCCTGTCCTGGCAACACCCAAGGTGGAGGAGACGGCCAAGCATCTCATCATCTGGCTGGAGGGCATGGCAGGGGAGTCTGTGGAGGTCTTGGTAGGCGAGGAGCCGGTCTTCACGGCCACAGTGGGCCGGAGAGGCGATATACGGGTGGCCAAGTCCTCTGAGATGGCCAAACGCATCATCAAGCGCATGAAGACGGGAGAGAAGATAGAGGTGCAAAAGGCAAGCTCTGATTGAGCCTGCCATTGATCTGCGAATCTTCTCTTCGCGTTTTATTTTGGATGAGAATTCGATTCTTTTCACTACGGTTCTTTTGACTAAAGCGCCAGGTTTATGTCTCTTGGTTCGAGAACAGAGATCGACTATATTTATCGAACTATAGGAGTGGCTTAAAATGAAATATACTAATATCAAATATCTGACCGGCATTTTAATTCTCATTTTCCTGGCAGCCTTAGCAGTGGCTCAGGAGGATCCTCTGGGTACCTCCAACGCAGCCGCACAGGATATTAAAAAAACCATGGGGGAAGACATCTTCAGCCCCGGCCAGCAAGACCAGTTAGGCAATGCTACGCCGGTGATAACGGGAAAGAATCTGCCCGGCTCTATTGCAAACTCGCAATCTTCCCAGCCCAAGGCGAGACTCCTCAGCCCCACCAGTACATGGAGTCTGAATCTGCTGGACAGCCAGGAGCGATCTGTTGCTCTGCAGATGTACCAGTCTAATGATGTCGTTTTCGGCAAGGGCACAATTGTCGTGGGAAGCAGCCTTCAAAATGCCACGGCAACCGGGACCGTCACCGGGAACAAGCTGAATCTGGACATTCTCTCAGACGACCTAACGCTCTTTTGTCTTTCTCTGACCATGAACGGCAAATCCCTGTCAGGCGACTATCATGGCTACAGCGTCAGCTATGTTCCCTGGAAGGGAATCGCCATGGGAAAGATTAATTGAATTGAATTAAAAATAATTTTTAGTAATTTATGAATATTTATATTAATAATAAACGTTGTTTGTCGTATAACCATTAAGCTTATCAACTAATAAATTTCATGGCAATGCGAATGGCGGCAGTATTGAACATATGCCAGGTCTTTCCGACCGAACAGCATCCGTTCATGAGGACTGAAAAAACCATTCATAAGAAGGTAGATATGTCATGAGATTCAAAATTCTAATATTATCATCATTGCTTTTCATTGCCTTCCTAGCTGTGACGGCTCTTTGTGTCAATTGGAATGACCCTAGCTATGACACAGACGAGATGATAAGTGCAGGAGAAGTAGAGACTATTACTCCACCGGCAGGACAGGCTGCAACTCCCAAGTTGTCCCGAGAACAGCAAGAAAATAAAAGCTCACTGGACTGGACCATGCCCAGCACACTAACTGGCGGCGGTGACAGCGCCAAGAATTCCAGGACGCAGGCCGAGACGGCCAGCGAAGATGCCGTAGCCAGTACTGCGACAGAACAGGCAGTACCCGCCGCGAACACATCCGCAGCTACAGATACAGAGCTGCCGCCTGCTCAGCCGGAAGTAACAAATGCTGGTGGAAATTGGTATTTTACCCTGAACGACAGCGTAGAGAGGGATCTGGCCCTGGTCCTCTTCCAGAAAGGAAGTGAGGTCTTTGGAGCAGGCAAGATCAAAGAAGGTAACAACACCCAGGATGTGACGGCATCAGGAGCTGTTGCAGATGCAACCTTAGAGCTGAATCTGGTCTGTGCGAATCCCATTGCCCAATACAAGCTCAATCTCAATCTGAGCGAGGACTTTGCCACAGGAGAGTACCAGGCATTTTCCGCCAGCGGGGAATCCTGGATGGGAAGCGCCGAGGGACAGAAGACGGCTTAAGTGAAGTGTAAATCAAGTGCAGGGAAACCGGCACTTGTATGCTATTTTATTATTTATTATTCTTTGTGGAGGAGAAATTGTAAGGCACGAGAAAGAGATGGCAAGGGCGTACCGAAAGCGATATGAGAAGAGAAACCCGAGCAGAATAGGATTATGTCCAAGCTCTCTCCTCTCATGGAGCAGTATTACCGGGAAAAGAAGCTGTACCCCGACGCCCTGCTGCTATTTCGGGTGGGCGACTTTTACGAGACCTTTGCCGAGGATGCCGTAGTCGTCGCCCGCGACCTGAACATCACCCTTACCTCCCGCCAAAAGGACGATGAGGGCAACAAGATTCCTCTAGCGGGTGTGCCCTACCATGCCCTGGAGGTCTACCTGGCCAGGCTCATCCGGGCCGGGCACAAGGTGGCCATCTGCGATCAGGTGGAGGACCCCAAGCTGGCCAAGGGGCTGGTAAAAAGGGAGATAACTCGCGTGGTGACACCAGGCACCATCATTGAGCAGGCCATGCTGGACGAAGCCAGCAACAATTTTCTCGCCTCAGTGGCAGCAGATGGGGACAGGATGGGCCTGGCTTTTGTGGACGTCTCCACGGGAGAGTTCCTGACCACGGAGATTGCCACAGAGCGGCTGACTGCCGAGCTGGCTAAGTTTCGACCGGCTGAGTGCATTGCGCCCTTTCCCATCAACTGGGAGGGCAGCAGCCTGCAGATCCTGGATGAGTCTGCCTTCTCAGAGGAGAGCACATCCGCGGCTCTGGTGAATCGCTTTGGCCCCGACTGGGGAGAGCGGCTCCTGCTCGCCGACAAGCCCCTTTCAGCGCGCGCCTGTGGAGCCATTCTCACCTATCTGCACGCCGCGCACTTCGACGCACTGGGACACCTGCATGACATTCGTATCTACAGCGCAGCCGAGTTCATGGTTTTAGATGTTGTCACCCTGCGAAATTTAGAGATCCTGAGGAACATCCGGGACCGCTCAAGGCGAGGAACGCTGCTGGAGTTCCTGGCCCGGACAAAGACGCCCATGGGCGCGCGTACCCTGGCCCGCTGGATCCAGATGCCACTGCTTTCGGTGGAAGCGATTACCAGAAGGCATCTGGCCGTAGAAGAGCTGAACAATAACTCCGTGCTGCGGGAAAGCCTGACCGAGGTGCTGAAGGGCATGTGTGACCTGGAGAGGCTGATGAGCCGGGTCTCTTGCCGCTCTGCCAGTCCCAAAGAGCTGGTGGTACTGAAAAGCACGCTGGCGAGGCTGCCTAGAATGCAAGATATCCTGGAAAATGCCGCCACACCCTACCTGGTCGAGCTTCAAGGCCGGCTTTCCCCCTGTGAAGATATCGCCACACTCCTGGAAAGATCGATAGTTGAAGATCCGCCCACACACCTGCGAGACGGAGGCGTGATCAAAGACGGCTTTAACGCAGAGATAGACCAGATTCACTCCCTTTTGCGGGACGGCCGGGGATGGATTGCCCGACTGGAGGCTTCTGAGAGAGAGAAGACCGGCATCAAATCCCTCAAGATTTCCTATAACAATGTTTTCGGCTATTATCTGGAGATCACCCGGGCGAACCTGCATCTTGTGCCGCAGGATTACATCCGCAAGCAGACCCTTGCAAACGCGGAGCGTTTCATCACTCCAGAGCTAAAAGAGATGGAATCCAAAGTACTATCGGCCCAGGAGAGGTCCATATCTCTCGAACAGGAGATCTTTGCCGGCCTGTGCGACCAAATAGCAGCAGAGGCCCGCACCGTTCAGGAGAGAGCGGGGGCGCTGGCCGAGACGGATGTGCTTGTCGCCCTGGCCAACGTGGCTGCGGAAAGCGGACTGGTGAGGCCGCAGTTCAACAGCGAGGGCAAGCTGTTCCTTCGCGCCGCAAAGCACCCCGTTCTGGATAAGGCCATGCGAGGCGGCTTTGTGCCCAACGATGTGCTCCTGGATAATGATCATAACCGGCTGCTCATTCTCACCGGCCCCAACATGGCCGGAAAATCCACCTTCATGCGCCAAATCGCGCTATGCGCCATCATGGCCCAGGCAGGCTCCTTTGTGCCGGCCGCCTATGCCTCGCTCTCCATGGTGGACCGCATCTTCACCCGCGTGGGAGCTTACGATGATCTATCAGCCGGCCAGAGCACTTTCATGGTGGAGATGACGGAGATTGCCACCATCCTTGGCGCGGCCAGCAAAGACAGCCTGGTGCTGCTGGACGAGGTGGGGCGCGGCACCAGCACCTTTGACGGGCTCTCTTTAGCCTGGGCCATATCCGAGTATCTGCACAGCAACATCAAATGCAAATGCGTCTTTGCCACCCACTACCACCAGCTGACGCAGCTGGAAGGCATCCTGCCGGGAGTGAAAAACTACAGCATCGCCGTAAAAGAGGAGAAGGGAAACATCACCTTCCTGCGGACCGTGGTGCCGGGAGCCACAGACAAGAGCTACGGCGTGCACGTGGCCCGCCTGGCCGGCGTGCCCGAGGCCGTGACCAGGCGAGCGGACCAGATCCTGAAGGAGATCGAGAAAGAGGCGGTGATAGAGCCCTTTTCCGGTAATAAAAAGCTCAGAAAATCCTCCCAGTACACCCAGCTCATATTCTTCGATGCGCCCACATCAGAAGGAAAAGAAGCGGGGGAAAAATTGGGAAAAATACTCCGGCCCCAAAAGGATGATGCGATCCTGCAAGATATTCTGGCCCTTGAGATCGATTCCCTGACGCCCCTCCAGGCATTAAGCTGTCTTGTCGAATACCAGAAGCGTCTGGGAGAGAGAAGGGGTGAGATCAATGGCCAGGATTAGGCTTCTAGATGTTGATACCATAAACAAGATCGCCGCCGGAGAGGTCATCGAGCGCCCGGCTTCCGTGGTTAAGGAACTGGTGGAAAACTCCATCGACGCCGGAGCCAGCAAAGTGCTCATTGAGCTAGGCGACGGCGGAAAGAGCTTTATCAGAATAACCGATGACGGCTGCGGCATAGATGCCCAGGATCTGCCCCTGGCCTTTCAAAAGCATGCCACCTCCAAGATCAGCGAAGCCAAGGATCTGGAGAATATCGCCACATTGGGCTTTCGGGGTGAGGCCCTGGCCAGCATCGCCAGCGTCTCTCGGAGCGTCGAGGTAAAAACCAAGACGATAGGGTCGCTCTCCGGCACATATCTTCGCATGGAGGGCGGCAAGATTGCAGAAACCAAAGAGGTTGGAACGCCGGTGGGCACAACCATCACTGTGTGGGACCTGTTCTACAATGTTCCTGCCAGAAGAAAGCACCTCAAAGGGGTGGAAGCGGAAAACGTGCATATTGCAGATATAGTCACAGAGCTGGCTATCATCCACTATGACATCTCTTTTGAACTCTTCTCCGGCAAACGCACCATCTTCAAGTCGGTGAAATCGTCAAGCTGGGACGATGTGCTCTTTCGCCTCTTCGGCCTGAAGACTTTGAAGGGCCTGTCCAGGCTGGAGGAGCCCGGCCGGGGCTGGCTTCTCTCTGGCGTCATTGGCGATCCTCTGGCGGTGCGAAGCAGCCCGGACAGGATATTTGTCTTCGTCAACGGAAGGGCGGTCTCCTCTCGTGTCCTCTCGTCGGCAGTACGAGAAGCTTACAGAAATATTATCCCCCTGGGAAAGAGCCCGGTGGCCGTCATCTCCCTGCAGATAAGTCCAGAACTCGTAGATGTGAACGTTCACCCAGCCAAAAGAGAGATCCGCCTCTTACATGAGGGCGAAATCGCCTCGGCTCTCACCCGGGCCGCGGCCAGGGCTTTAGAGGAGCATGCAAAGTCCACACAGGAGGATATGTCGGGTGGAATGTCGAGTAGAATGTCGAGCGAGGGAGAAGCGACGGCCCCGGTAAGGCAATCCACTATCGCGGAAGGCTGCGAGCAGAGAACTCTCCCTCTCAGCCCGGAGGCGGGGGAGATGCAGCCGCTGATCCAGCCGCGTCCCAGTCTCCGGATCCTGGGCCAGATCAAAAAGCTTTACATCGTGGCAGAAGGCGCTGAGGGGCTGGTGCTCATCGACCAGCATGCTGCAGCGGAACGCATCCGTTTCGAGCTCTTGCAGGAACGCTACAGGAACAAAAATATCCGCCAGGAGCTGATGCAGCCTATCTCCCTGGAGCTATCACCCAGCGAGATCATCATGATGGCCTCCTGGCAGGAGACGCTGCAAGACATTGGCTTTGATGTCTCGCCCTTTGGAGGAAACACCTACACAGTCAGGGCTGTTCCGGCGCTGGGCAAAAGGCTG
>Ga0172381_10004595_pt1 | contig 14253 bp, 12 predicted proteins | sample Leawel6488metaG_FD_119754 | JGI IMG/M metagenome (GOLD analysis project Ga0172381, IMG submission 119754) | Leachate microbial communities from a municipal landfill in Southern Ontario, Canada - Leachate well 64-88 metaG | ecosystem: Engineered > Solid waste > Landfill > Unclassified | place... | reverse complement strand
AGGCTAGGGGAGGTAAAATTGTACTGGCGTTGCGTAAAAGCCCCTCAGAACGTTAATTTTAGCCTTAAAACGGCTACTTTAAGTGTTCCAAGACGGCCTTGGCAATAGGCAGCCATTTAGCGTTTTGAACCTTTTTAACCTTATATTGTTGCATTGATTCTTGCAGAGCTATTAGCTGGCTAAAGTCTTGTTTAGACCATTGGCTTAAAGCCTTACCTTTGTTGCGGTAAATAACCTCAATAGCCTTGGCCCAAAGGTCAAAATCATAGTTTTTCTTACCGGTTAACGGATTAGCTTTAAAATAAGGAATAACCTTATTATGAATATCGTCAATCTTTTGAACTGAAAATCTAAGCTGTTTGACGGTAATGTAATGTAATCGGCCGCAGTCCAAAGCTTGCTGAATCGCTCTTAAGGCATCTTCCTTATCCAAAGTGCCGATAACTATAAACTGGGCTTTCCAACTATAATAGACCGGCGAGCCGGTTCTTTTATGTCGCACATCTCGGCGGAATTGGAGATCAAAACAAGCTGTTTCATTTATCAAATCCCGTGTAACGGGATGAAGATTAAGAAGAGGTTTACCCTCTTTGCCTAAAAATTCATTGATATTCATAAATAATTTTTAAATTAAAATGATTATTCCTTTAATGGATGATATCTTTGAAATGTTTTTTCGGCAAATTTATTGGAAGTGCGAACATAACGAGTGGTTGTGTCCAATGATTCGTGCCCTAATAATACTTGAATGGCGGCGACGCTAGCTCCATTTTCAGCCAAAAGCGTGGCAAAAGATCTTCTCAGGCCATGTGGCGTGACTGGAATGTTGAGTCCTAATAACTCCCGATATTTTTTAATTCTTTCCTCTAAATAATTGGGTGAGAGTTTTTTAATCTTAACATTAACGTTTCTGCCGCGATAAGGAATGAATAGGTAGGGCGAATCATTTTCACCTCTGACTTCAAGGTATTTTTTAATGTATTCTTGAGCTCGATTAGTTAAATAAACAAATCTTTCTTTTTTACCTTTGCCTTTAATGAATATCCGGCCATTTTTATCAATATCACTCAGTTTAATATTTATCAATTCTGATATTCTAGCCCCAGTGGAAAAAAAGGTTTCTAAAATGGCTCGATTGCGCTTGGCTATGAGTTTGTTCTTTTCCAATTGATCAGGTGCTTCAATTAATTTTTTAATCTCATCAAAATCACCGACCCGAGGTAGTTTAATCTCGGTTTTTATTAATTTGACGGCGTTAGGGGCTATGGGAGCTTGATAGTCAGAATCAATCAAAAACCTTAAATAAGACCTAATAGAGGAAAGCATGCGGTTAATAGAGAAACTGGCTAATTTTTTTTGTCCCATAGAGGAAGTGGGGGTTTTGCGGTCCCGCGAAGTAAGATAGGCTTTGTAGTTAAGAATTGTTTTTTTATTAACAGCTTCAAACGGGACATTTATTTCATTTAAAAAATTTTCAAAAACTTTTAAATCTCTTTCGTAATTATACAAAGTTTCCTCAGAAAGATTTCTAGTTTGCACTTCTAGCAAAAAATCGTCTATATGAGGGAGGAGCCTTTTTTCTTGATTATTGGAAGTGTCCATATGATGAGCTTATGCTTATGGGTGTTAGGGATATTATACGCGGTAATATATATTAATAATAACAGGCTCAAAAAGCCTGTCAACCCCTTTTCCCTAGCAAAATCCCTTATAAAAAAACAAGGACTGCAAGAGATCATTGTTATGCAGTCCTATTATATACGTACGTACGTATTTGTTTTTTGTTTTGTTAAAGAGCTATTAAAGTAGCTGCGATTGAGTAGTTTTGGACTATTTGCGGGATAGCCTTCTCTTCAATCGCAGCTACCCGGAAGTGGAGGTGGCTAATCCTCCATCCTTATTATACTTTTTGAATTGTTTTTGTCAATCAAAAAAGCTTATTAAAAATAAGCTTTCCCCTGCTTAGTGCGTATGTGTTATTATATCTGTCGCACAATTGTTTTAATTGAATTCAATGTTTAACTTTTTATTCTTTCTTGATATTCTGTCTTGCTTATAAATTTTTTAGTTAGTAATCTATCTAAACCAGCATAGTATTGAGATTGAATTTGCGAAGCGATCAGGGCAGTATCATATATATGAACTTCGTCAACCAAACCGCTAAAATATCCCTGAGCAGGATTTAATTTGCCAATATAAAATGTGGTATATCTCTGAGTGTCATAATAAGACGATAAACTGACAGTAAGCTCCGTGCCATCAAGATACGCCCTAGGCGGCTTGGTAAAATCATCGTTTTGCGTCATGGCAAAAAAATGCCAACTAATTCCTAGAGAATTTACAGCAGACACGGAGAATCTCCCACTCAATTTTCCATTAAGATTATTGCTTCTTCTTGCTTGTAAGGACATCTGAGTATCTCCAACAATTCCAAAACTAAAATCTTCACTTCGTATTCCGAAAGGATATCCCGTAGAAGAATCAGTTTGTCTTTTAAACCAACCACAAATTGTTAATGATCCATTTGCACTAGAAATGCTTGGATTTGCCTCCACATAATCGTCCACTCCATCAAAGCTCATAGCCCCACCCTGACCAGAAGGAGTATCATCGTCAACAAGACCGCAGGGTAAAACAAAGTTATTCATGGTCCCATGGTTATCCCAACCGGAAGTATCGCAAACCTTACCTGCACCGCAGAGGTTTGCTGTTTCGTCAAACGTCCATCTACCGATCAAATGATCTCCCAGGCTATTTTCTAAATGTTTTGAGAACTGCAAACTTTTGGCAATTCTGCCTTGTTCTGATACTCCGCTGGTTACAGCTAAAACTATCGTAGATAATAAACCGACGATAGCGATAACTACCAATAGTTCTACTAAAGTAAAAGCTAGAGATTTTTTACGAAACAAAGCCATTTTGATGTCGCACAATGGTTATTTAACTAATTCTTTAAGTTTTTCCCACCAAGATCTTAAAAGACTAACTCCTTTGGGAATTTCAGTTTTCAATTCCTCTCCCATCTCCTCTTTCTCTTCGTCAAAATTTTCTTCAAAGTATTCTTTTCTTTTTTCGTATTCTGGAGTTAACCAGCTAGCAACTTTAGACCAAATATTAGCTTTAAACCAATTCCACATGCTAACCCAAACAGGCAGAATATTATTTTGCCAGACTTGTTTTAACATGCCGGGCAATTCATCCCCGGCTTTATCTAGAGCTTGCTCCCCTATTTCTTTAGCTTCTTCCATGGTTTGAGGAGCTTCAATCTGAGCCAAAGATAAGGAAGGAAAAATGAAGGAACCAAGAAGTAAAATAACAATTAATTTTTTCATTTTTTTATTGTTTATTTTATTAATTCTTTAGCTTTTTTTATCCTGCTTAAGGTTTTGTCCCGGCCCAGGACGTCGGCTATTTCAAAAGGTCCGGCCGAAGCTTGCTTACCGGTTAAGGCTACTCTCAAGGGCCAGAGCATTTCTCCTCTTTTGCCAGTCTTTTCGGTTTCAGCCAGTAAAATCCTTTCTATATTTTCCTTGTTCCATTCCTCATTTTTTATTTTAGATAGTATTTTTTCTGCCTTATCCAGGGACTCTTTGACTCCTTTTTCGTCCATATCCCTCCAGATTAGTAAATTTTTATCGTAAACCAAGTCTTTTTTAAAAAAGAAATCTGTTAGTTCGACGATCTCGGATATTTTTTTTAGTCTTTCTTTGTAGAGAGCGACAATGCGTTGCAATAGGTCCGTGTCGGCATTTTCTCCCTGAATCAAACCTGCTTCGGCAAGGTAAGGCAGGCACAATTCGGTTACCTTTTCCAGGGACCTCTGGCGGATGTAGAAACCGTTCAAGAAATCTAATTTTTTAATGTTAAAGATGGCCCCGGCTTTCTGCACTTTTTCAATGGAGAATTCTTTGATCAAAGAATTCATGGAATATATTTCTCTTTCGTCTCCCGGGTTCCAGCCTAAAAAAGCAATGAAATTAACCAAAGCTTCCGGCAGATACCCCTCTTTTTTAAATTCACCGACCGAGAAAGAACCGTGTCTTTTGCTTAATTTCGTTCTATCGGTTCCCAAGAGCAAGGGAAGATGGGCATAAATTGGTTGAGGCAATCCCATAGCTTCCTGCAAGAGTATTTGTTTGGGAGTGTTGGAAAGATGATCCTCGCCTCTGATCACGTGCGATATGTTCATTTCAAAATCGTCAACCACTACTGCGAAGTTATACAAAGGAGTATTCAAGCTTTTGGCAATAACTATATCTCCCATTAGCCCGGTATCAAATTCTACTTTGCCCCGGATAAGATCGTGAAAACTTACTTTTTTTGCTGGTACTCTGAATCTGATGACCGAAGGCCGTCCTTCAGCTAAATATTTTTGAATGGTTTCTTTGTCTAGATTAGCGCACTTGCCCGAATACCTGGGAGTAATTCCTTGAGATAATTGGTACTGGCGGTGGCCTTCCGTCTCTTGTTCTGAGCAAAAACAATAATAAGCCTTATCTTCGGTCAATAATTTTTCCAAGTATTCCCGGTAAATAGCCGTTCTTTGGGTTTGGCGATAGGGGCCGTATTTTTCATCTATATCCGGGCCTTCGTCCCATTCAATCCCAAGCCATTTTAAATTTTCAACAATGTCTTTTTCAAATTCGAGGGTCGATCTTTCAATATCCGTATCTTCAATTCTCAAAATGAAAGAGCCCGCATTCTTTTTGGCGAGAAGATAATTAAAAAGAGCGGTTCTAACCGAACCAATATGTAAATATCCTGTTGGCGATGGTGCGAATCGCGTTCTTATTTCTCCTTGCTTAATAAGTTTGAATTTCTTAGCTAACATTGTTTTTTTGTAGATCGTTTTTAAAGTAAGACAATGGTCCGCTATTCTTTTTGTTGAGCTCTTTTCTCATTTAATAAGTACTTTAGACATTGTGAAACGCATAAGGTTCTATTCGTTTGGCATGGGGTAGCCTCTTCTTTGATTTTAATTGTTCCTTTGTATAAATTTCCCAAAGAATCTGAGCTGCTAGCACATCTTCTAGTATTTCCATCAACGTCAATTTTTAAAAAATTTTTGCCGGCATTGCATAGGCATCCTTTAAAAAACATTTTTCCATCTAGGTATATTTTATTATATTTATAATCATCTTTTAGTGACGTGATTAATTTTCTTTCTTTTGTGGTATATCTATCGGGATAAAGTTTCCCATTATAAATTCCTTTAAATGTCTTGCCGGCGATTTTTTTGACCCCCATGTTTTTTAATCTATTAAAATCAGTTGAGAATCTATTTAAAAGTGGTGGGTATAAGACATAATATACAATTATATTGAAACCTTTATTTTGATATAAGACAACATTTTTGGCAAAATCTTGTATTTGAATCTTGAGCCTTTCTCTTTCTAAAATATGTAAGGCTGCATATATGCCGATAACCTTACTTGGATTAATTTCTTTTACAAAATCCTTAATGTTCGGTAATGAAAAATTTGTATTGATACTTATGTAATGATTTTTAGTCAATTCTTCACAGAATCTTACAAAATTAGGAAACAAAAATGGTTCACCGCCAGACATATGTATATGACAGATTCTGCCCAAATCATTAAAAGATTTTAATATATGTCTATTGCTGTAATTATAATAGTTCGAAGTATTTAAAGCTTTTTTTATTTGAGGGTGGCAATAAATACAGTTAAAGTTGCATTTATTTGTAAGGTGCCAATCAAATTCAATGTCAAATTTATTTTCCATGCGTCAAAATTTATAACATTCTTATACTTTTTAAAATACGGAACTCATGGGCTGGGTTTAATTGAATTATTCTATTAGTGTATTTTTTAATATTTTTGATTTTTTTGTTTACAATATCTTCGATCTCATCTTTATTAATTGAGTTTTCGCATAATTTTACCACAACATATAATGGATTAGTTAAAGGCAGGCCATTTTGAGTGGCGATATTTACATAGTTTTCAACCCTAAATTTTCTATAGATTTCGTTAGCTATATCTTGGCTAATAATGGTATATAATTTTCCTGTATGATGAACTGGGTTTTTACCGCTTACAGCTTCGATATTCGTTTCACGATTAATATTTATTATACCATTGTATCTATTCCCTCGACCAACTGCTCCGTAGTCCCCCTTGTCTAATGCGGTTCCGAATGCAGTTATATACCCTCCGTTATCTTTATCCTTTGTGTTTATATTCAAAACTATTCCATTGTCCTTTATTATCTTTTTAGCTTTAATTAAAACAACTTTTTTTACTAAAGCAAGGCGTTCTTTGTAAAATGATAAGCTTTTTGTCATTTCTGCTATAAAGGGAACACATATTGTAACATTAAAATTTTCTTTGGTTTTAACGACTAAAATTTTAACATCATAACCAGTTTCTGGGAATTTATTTTTGAAATAGGTAGAATTGATAAAACATTCTAGATCTATTGCTAAAAACTCTGTTTTGTCGAGGCCAGCATAGCCTGAACATATTACTGAATCGTTAGCGACTTGAAGATCTTTAATCCCTTTAAAGTTGTTTATGCTAGTGGGATTATAAAATTCTTTTGAATGATCCATTCCAATGCCATCATTAATATCAACAATATATCGAATATGCTTCAGCATATTACTATTTTTGAATACAGAAGTAAATACCTCTTCCACTGATTCCTTAAAAATATTTGAGATATTGATTGTGTGTTTACCGAATCTATTTGTAGCTTTGCCGAATAAATAAATGTTAACAGGTTTCAATATTCTGGCATTGCCAAAATTAATTTCTGATTTAGCGCCAGAAATAAGCACTTTATCGGCCCAATGGTTTAAAATTACACCAAAGTTTTTAATACAATATCGGGAATATTTGTTGGAGAATGTTTCTGCTATCAAATCTGCTAAAGAATCAGGATGACCTATTCCTTTTCTTTCTACCATTTCCACATCTTCTTTTTCTATGTTCTTATTAAAATCATTTATTATTTTTATATTCATAAAATATGATGACTATTCTTAATTGTGCCTTAGGTTTAACGGCTTAGAGACGGTTTTTCATGAAAATTAGTTATGATTTTTTAGTTAAGTTTTTACAACCGACAGTTTGATAATTTAGTTTTATTCGACAAGGTGATTATTCTTTAGGAGAAGGAGCAAATCTGGTTCTGACTTCCCCTGGTTTTTTAAGTTTGAATTCTTCGACCGTCATTGTTTTTATTTATAAAATTTCATTTTAATGGAACGAGATGGAAGATGAGATTTATCTCATCGCCCTGTTAAATATTCTATCAAATAATGAGCAATAACGTAACCGGCTTCTGGTTTGGCAAACTCCTTGGCTTTTTTAGCCATAGCTGTCATTCTTTTGCTGTCCTCAAAAAGATCAATCAGCTTTTGTAAGAAGAAATTAGAGCTGAGATTATTCTCTTCTATAACAATGGCTGCTCCTGTCTTTTGATAAGCATAAGCATTTTTTAGTTGATGATTCTGGGCGGCTGTGGGTAAGGGAATTAAAACGGCTGGTTTACCACTGGCAGCAATTTCAAAGATGGTGCCCGAACCTGCTCGGCCAGCCACCAGATCAGCTGCGGCATAAGCTAAAACCAAATCAGCTTCATGCAAGAAAGGATAAAGATGATAAGAAGCTTGTTGGGTCTTGTTCATTATAGCATTAATTTCTCTTTTAATGCTGTGATAATTCTTTTCGCCGCACTGGTGAATAATTTCAAATTTGGCTAAAAGTTTGGGTAGGGCGGCCAAAACTTCATCGTTAATTTTTTGTGATCCCTGAGATCCGCCGATAATGAAAATAACTGGTTTGTTTGATTCTATGCCCAGAGATTTTTTAGCTGTTTTTTTGTTAACCTTTAATAATTCTCTTCTAATAGGATTGCCCACTAAAAGCAATTTTTTGGGAGAGAAGTGTTCGGTCTCGGGGAAAGAAGTAAAGATCTCTAAGGCCAGCCCCCTTAAAATTTTATTGGCAAATCCGGGGCTGATATCTGATTCATGCAGAAAGACCGGGATGAAAAGAAGCTTGCCGGCAATAACCGCTGGGATGGAACCAAATCCGCCCTTGGAAAAAATCAAATCAGGAGATAAAAAGAAAAGATAAAAAAAGGATTGGATTACGCCCAAGGGAACCTTAAATAAAATATCGGATAAATTTTGAAAAAAGGATTTAAAATTAACGTACCTTCTTAACTTCCCAGCTTCAATATTTTTTACTTTAATTCCTTCCAAAGAAAGCAAGTGAGTGTCGTTCCTATCTTTGGGTCCAATAAAAAACATCTGCAAATCATTGCCTTTATAAATTCTTCTCAATTCTCTTGAAATGGCGATAATGGGCAGAATGTGCCCGCCACTACCGCCACCGGTAAATAAGATTTTCATTTAAGTTTTTTGGGATATATTTAGCAGTAAGCCGGCTCCGACCAAAACAGTAATCAAGGCTGTACCGCCGTAGCTGACAAAGGGTAAGGGAATGCCGGTTAAAGGAAATAAGCCCATCATAGCCCCGATATTAATAAAGGCTTGCAAGGTAATCCAGCTGGTAATTCCCAGTGCCAACAGCTGCTCAAACCTATTTTCCGCCTCTTTAGCTATTTTAAAGCCTCGCCACAAAAATAGCAAAAAAAGTGACAGTAAAAACAAGGAGCCGACAAAGCCGGTTTCTTCGGAAAAAACAGCAAAGATTGAGTCGGCAATAGGCTGGGGCAAGAGGCCAAGCTTTTGCACTCCAAGACCAAAACCAGCACCAGTCGCTCCGCCTGAACCTATGGCAATAAGGGATTGTTTCAATTGATAGCCAATACCCATAGGATCGGCTTCTGGATTAAAGAAAACAGTCACTCGGTTCATTCGATAAGGAGCTAATTTAACCAAAAAGGCTAGAGCTCCAAAACCCAAAGCAATCATTGATAAGCTATGCCAAATAGGCGTATTATTGGCAAAATACATAATTAAAGCGACAAAACAAATGAGCCCGAAAGTGCTGACATCTGGTTGGGAAATCAGCGCTACGGCAATGAATCCGACAATAGCGGAAAAAACCAAGAAAGTTTGGTTAAGTTTTTTTTCTTTAGGCGTTTTTTCTCCCGGAGTTCTATTGGCCAGCCAAGCAGCTAAATAAAGAAAAAAGGCTACTTTCAGGGTTTCTGATGGTTGTAAAGAAATCGGTCCCAAAGAGATCCATCTGCTAGCCCCATCTATTTCCAGGCCGATATGAGGCACAAAAACTAGGGCCATTAAGATTAAATTTCCCAGTAAAAATAAAGGAGACCATTTTTTGATTAAAGACAAATTAATCTTAAAAGCCAAGAATCCTAAGATTAATCCTGGCAATAAGCCGTGAGTGATCTGGTGTTTTAGAAAATAGTAAGTGTTGTCGAATTTCTGATAAGAAAAAGGAGCTGAAACGCTGGCCAAGATCAATAAGCCGGCAGCCAATAAAAGCCCTATTACCCCCAGCAAAGCATAGTCAGGTTGTTTAAATTTTCTAAAGACGGCCATATTCTTTCACGTATTTTTTAAATAGATTGCCCTTTTCTTCGTAATCTTTGAATAAACCAAAGCTGGCAGAAGCAGTAGACAATAAGCAGATTTTGCCCTTATTAGTATATTGAAAAGACAATTTGACCGCATCAGCCATATTATTGACAAAGAAGTGGTTAAATACTCTCTTTTTCTTATTCTGTCGCACAATGGACTGCCAGATTTTCTCTCCAGTTGTCGGAAAAAAGATAAGATTTTTGATTTTACTAGCCAAAACCTTTTGAGCCAACTCTTTAAAATCAATGTGCCGGTCAAAACCGCCTAAAATTATAGTTTCCACTTTACCGCCCAACTGATCAATGGCTGACATAGTAGCGGCCGGAATGGTGGCTAGGGCATCGTTTATAAAAGTTATTCCCTGATAGGTGCCTGCAGGTTCTAATCTATGGGGCAAATACTTGAATTTCTTGATAGATTTGTTAATGCTTGAAGCCGGAATCTGAAACAGTCGGCCAACTGCTCTGGCTGCCGCCTTATCTAATTCGTAATAAACTCCCTTAATGGGTATTTTTTTAGCTTTTGATTTTTGAGCTATTTTTTTAACCGTATTGTCTTGAATATTAAAAACAAGATAATCATTGGGTTTTTGCCATAAAGCAATATTGGCTTTGGCTCCAATATATTCTTTCATGTTTTTGTAGTAATCCAGATGCTCAGGGTAAATGTTCAATAAAACTGAAACGTGGGGAGATTTCTTCAGGTTATATAACTGGTGGCTTGATAATTCAAAAACATAAATATTTTTAGCTGATTTTATCGGCAACAATCCTAAAACCGGCTGGCCGATATTGCCCACTAAAAAAGCTTTCAGTTTGGCGTCTTTTAGAATTTGATAAATTAAAGCCGTAGTCGTGCTCTTGCCCTTGGTTCCGGTGATGCCGATAATCTGACCGGGGCAATTATCAAAGAAAATTTCCGTTTGGGTAGTTATTTTTTTAATAGCTCTGGCCGGAAGTATTTTAAAAGGAATGCCGGGAGATTTGATAATAACTTCGTACTTGTCTAAGGCTTGTAAATAATTTTTACCCAAATATAAGACAGTATTATTGTCAGGTTTTTTAATCGCGGTTGATTTATCGGCAATGCCAATCTTTTTTTCGGGAAATAATTTTCGTAAAAATTTAAGAGTGTCTTGTCCTTCCCGACTAAAACCAAAAATCAGAATTTTTTTTGTTTTTAATTCTTTTAATTCCATACTCTAACTCAAGATATCACAATTTCAGAATTTTTTCGAGAGTTTGTTCTTTAAAATTTTAGCTAAGGTTGGAGGTAAATGATGCTCTCTCCCCCACTGAAGTAAAATTTCTTTGCTTGTTTTTTCAAGATTGGCTTGCTTGGGTAAAATATTTTTTTTGAAATAAGATAGCAAGAAAGGTAATTCTTTGTCAGTCAGTTTTTGATTTTTTTTCAAACTTAAATAAAAAGCAACTAAACTTTCTTTTTTAGTGCCAACGCATTCAAAAGGTTTAAAACCTTTCTCCCCTACTAATTGCCTCATAGTTGGTAGTAATTTTCGGTTGGCAAAGATATCTGTTTTAAAGATATTTAAAAGCTGTTTTTCCGTTAAAAAAGGATATAAAATAGCATAGACGAATAAGCACTTGGAACAATTGCCACACCAATTCCCTAGTGGTTTTTTAACTCCAGAAGCTGTTTTATAGGCTTCGTTGCAGCTGATAAAAGAAGAAAAATACTTTGCCTGACGGCTAAAGATCTTGGCTATTTGGATTTCGTAAAGCGGACGCAAAAAACTGAAATACTCAATATTTTTAGTTAAATATTCTTTGGCGTATTGCCTGAACTTTTCTTCAAACTCAAAGCTCTTTGACCATTGGTGGTTAACAGTTTTTTTAAGATAAGAGATATTGCCCTCATTGGAACTTTTCTCATTGGCCGGAACAATATATTTTTGTTTGAAGATAGTGGCTGCTAGTAAACCCAAAAAAGCCAAATAAGCCGAAAAGGGGGTGTGGCCATTCAAGAATCCTTGTCTGTTTAATTCCAGTAATTTTTGATCTATTTTTCTCTTGGCGATAATGGGTTGGTAGCAACCAGCCTTTTTCATTATTTTCAAAGCGGCTGGCGTTGGATTTAAAGAAAAGCAGCGGATATTTTTCTTAGCTTCTTTGAGTGTTTCAATGGCGAGGGTAGAATCTTTCCCTCCGCCAATTGGCACTAAGTATTCCTCCCCCGCCTTTTGTTTGATCAACAAATCAGATCGGTTAATCTTTGGACCAATAGCTGTAATTTTCAAAAAGCCTGGCTTTAAGAAATTTATTTTATTTTCATAGAAGAATTGGCCCAGACCTTTTATTAATAAATCTTGCCACCATTTTATTTGTTTTTGGTCTAAACTGCCGGCCAAGATTTTAATCTCCCTGCTACAAGTAGCCTTCCAATAGCTGATCATTTCTATTAGCCCCAGATTAAAGACCAAGTTATCCAAACTTTCTTTTTTCAGTCTTTCAATATCTGATTGCTTGACGTTGGTCAGATAAATTTTAGGATTGAATTTTATGTCAGGTTCAATCTTAAAATTAAAAGCAATCTCTAGGTTATTTTTGACAATCTGATAAGAATAACTCTCGTACAAAAATCTGGGATATTTTTTTCTGAGAAATGAAAATTTCATGGTTAATTTTTTTAACCGAGCAGTCTAATGGATAGACCGACAATGGCCACTACCGCTCCAATAATCCAAAATCTCATAGTGACCTTATAATGTGGCCAGCCTTTGGCTTCAAAATGATGGTGAATGGGAGTAGATAACCAGATTTTTTTATGTCGGAATTTCTTGGAGAGTAGTTGTAGAATAACCGATCCTGATTCAGCCACTAGCAATAATCCGATAATAGGTAAAACCAAAACTGAATCAGTCAAGAAAGCAATAACCGTTAAGGTAGCGCACAATCCCATGGTGCCTGTTTCAGTCATATAAAAGCGAGCTGGTGGAATGTTAAACCACAAAAACGCCAACAAGGCCCCCAAGATGCTGGCGCAAAAAGCAGCCAAATCTATTTGTCCCAAAAACAGAGCAATGCCGGCAAAAGCGGCAAAAATAGAAGCAAAGGATCCTCCAGCCAAGCCGTCTAAGCCGTCGATTATTCCACCCGAATAAACCGCCAGCATAACCAAGACAAATAGAGGAATATACCAGTAATCTATGGTTAAATCTCCCAGGCCGGGAACATGAATGGTGGTCCAGTCTAATTTAAAGTAAAACCACAAAGCTCCCACTAAACCGATTAAAGCTACTACCAAAAGTCTTTTTTTCAAACTCATGCCACCAGCAATATATTTACCCTTGCCGAAAATTTGCATTAAGTCATCGGCCAGTCCCAATAAGGAAGCGGCGACTAAAGTGAAGAGTGGCAACCAAGTTTGACTTCGACTTAAAAAGTTAAGTTTTTCTAGCCACCAAATATCGGTAACTTGAGACAATAACCAAAACAGGAAAATAACAATTAGAACTGTTCCCCAAATTAAAATTCCTCCCATTCTAGGAACCTTAACTTCGCCTTCTTGGTGAAACTTTTGAAAATAGGTAACGTCTCCTCCATCAATAGCTTTCTGCCTTACTTCTTTCCGCCACATTTTATATTTATAAAGAAAATGAGTTAACAATGGCGTTAACAAAAAAGCGACAGCAAAGCTAATAGTGCCCAAAGTGAATATTTTAATGACGTCCATGGCTGCTGACGATAAGTACATAAGATTATTTATTATTTTACCATTTATAAGCTATCTTTAACCAGTCGACTAATTTTTTCATTTCATCAAACCTATTCTCCCGGCCGTTGGCTCCTAAAATAATGTTAATCAACGTACCTTGTCCCTTGGGAGCTTTTACTGCCAAAAGAAAACAACCGCCGGCTTTTTCAGTATAGCCTGTCTTTCCTCCGATTATTCTATTTTGCCAATAAGCGGTTCCATCAAGCAAAAGTCTGTTGGTGTTAATTAATTCAGGGCCGTAAAGAGAATATCTGGGTAAGGATAAAATCTCCCAGATTAGAGGTTCTGATAATAGTTCCTTGGTAAGAGTAGCCAGATCAGCCGCACTGGAATAATTGATTCTAGTTTTTGATTCTTCTGGATCTAACCCAGAGGGATTATCAAAAAAAGTATTGGTCAGCCCTATTTTTTCAGCTTCCATATTCATTAACCCGGTAAAATTTTCAAGGGTCATGCCCGGATAATCTTGAGCTAGAGCCATAGCTGCGCCATTACTTGATTCCATCAATAAAGGATACAAAAGATATTTTGTTGAAAAGCTATCGCCGGCCTGTAACTTCCCCAATTCTCCGTATTGGTTAGCTGATAAAGCAGATAAAGTTATTTCTTCATTCAAATCGTAATATTGCAAAACCACCCAGGCGGTCATGAGCTTGGTTAAGCTGGCAATGGGCAAAACCTCTTGACTGTTATTTTCAAGCAGAATTTTTTCTTGACCATCTTCTTTAATCAAGATAGAAATAACTGCTTGAGCATCGCTAGCCAAATCAGCCACACTTTGATTTTTGCTAGGCCTTAAATTTCTTAGTTGTTCTTCTAAGTTTAACTCAGTCAGCAGTCTTTCTCGTTGGTGGCTCATTTCGTGCCAAAACAAAAAATCGCTGATGTTTTGACCAAAAGCCTTGACCGCCCACAGGCTCAATAAAATTAAAGCCAGGAGGCTAATTAGTATTTTTTTTCGCCACGTCATCTTTTTT
>Ga0172381_10004592_pt1 | contig 14256 bp, 13 predicted proteins | sample Leawel6488metaG_FD_119754 | JGI IMG/M metagenome (GOLD analysis project Ga0172381, IMG submission 119754) | Leachate microbial communities from a municipal landfill in Southern Ontario, Canada - Leachate well 64-88 metaG | ecosystem: Engineered > Solid waste > Landfill > Unclassified | place... | reverse complement strand
AACAACGAAAAGCCTGATGGCCTCGTTGCACGCAAAACTATTCTAGTTCATATGAAAATGACCGGACATCTTTTATATGGAAAATATAAATTTGAAAACAAAAAGTGGCTCCCTCCAGCTGGTAGCACGCTTTCCGATCCGTACAATCGTTTCATCCATCTTGCGTTTAGTTTGTCAGATAAAAATACTTTAGTACTTTCGGACACAAGAAAATTTGCTAAAGTTTTTGTATATGATACGGACAAAATGTCCGAGATACCTGACCTTAAGAAGCTTGGGCCAGAACCATTGGACAGGATTTTTACATATAAAATTTTTAAAGAAAGATTGCTTAAAAAACCAAGAGGTATGATTAAAACAGTGCTCATGGACCAAGAAATAATTTCTGGAATAGGAAATATTTATTCAGATGAAGTTTTATGGATGTCTTCTGTTCATCCAATGCAAAAGATAAAAGATATTAGTGATATGAGATTGAAATTGATTTACAAAAATGTTATAAAAGTTCTCAATGAGTCAATTAAGGTCGGGGGAGATTCTATGTCTGACTATAGGAATCCGCTTGGTAAAAAAGGCGGTTATCAAAATATTCATAAAGTTTACAGAAGAACAGGAGAAAAATGTAAAAAGAATGACGGGGGAATTATTAGAAGAATAAAAGTTGGTGGAAGAAGCGCACACTATTGTGACGTTCACCAAAAATTAAATTAACCCGTTAAAGTTTTTGCCAACGTTTTTAAAAATTAATTAAATACACTAAATTATGATAATAGACGAAAACAACACAACATTGACAGTGGCAAAGTCGAAACAAACAATTTTTATTGGCAAAAATTTTCTCGGGTAAATATATTATTACAATGGGCTGGAATGAAGAGTTTGATAAATTTTTTGGTTATTTGTTATTATTTGCATTTATCTCTATGTTTTGGAGTGGTTTTAAGGCAGATATGGCAAAAAGAAATAATATAAGTGCTGTCGCAGAGTATAAACCATCAAAGGTTCAAGTTGTAAATCAACAGCCTACTTATCGCAGAGTTTATGTAAATAATAATTATGGAGGTCCAGCAACTGTATATTATGTGAGACAATAAATAAGAAGGGGGCTCGCGAAGCGAGCCCCCTTCTTATTTATTTTTTAAATTATCGTAGATCGATTCGCGAAGCTGTAATCAGCTGAGTGAAGCGAGTTGTGTTTAGAAGTCCGCGGTGGCGGACACTTATAACGAAAAGAAAACCTGGTATTTTAAAAGCAGTTCTTCAACTGCTTTTAAAATTTTTCTTATTTACCCAAGATCTTTAATGCAGCTTTTATTCTGTCTCCAGTCTTAGTAATTTTTTTATCTACATCTCGCAATGCATCACGTGCGTCTTTTGGATTGTAACCAAGAGCTTTGAGTGCTTCAATTGCATCTATTTCATCACGCAAAGTTATGTCATTTTCATCATTTGAAACTCCAACTTTATCTTTGAGTTCTAAAACCATCTTATCTGCAATCTTTTTTCCAATGCCAGAAACTTTTGTAAGATGGGAAGTGTCGCCGGTTGAGATCGCACGCTTGAGTGCAGGAACTGAACTGATGTTCAGAACATTTATTGCCGTTTTTGGTCCGATGCCGGAAATGGAAATTATCATTTCAAAAAACTGAAGTTCTTCTTCTGTGAGGAAACCATAAAGATCCAGTGCATCTTCTCTGACTACCAAATGTGTAAATAAAGGAATTTTATTTCCTTTTACAGAAATTTCTTTTGTTTCGGCAGTTGTGAAAACTTTAAAACCAATACCACCGACTCCGACAGTAAGAAATTTAATATTTGTGTCCCAAACTATGCCTTCTATTTTTGCTATCATGTCTAAAATTATATCATAAAAATAACCTCATGGAATTAATCCATGAGGTTATATTTTTTATCATTTTCCTTCCATCTCGGGATAATCTTTATTATCCAAGTGGATTGCGTAGGCAAGTATCATGAGCGCGTTTTTAACTCTGGGGCTCGCACCACCACCACAAGGAACCATTCGGAAACGCAGCGAAGATCCATGTGCTATTGATGGCGATGGTTTATTGATTTTTATCCATGCATCTCCATCGCAGGTGAATGAAACTTGTAAATATTCATTCTTACCTTCGTTATCATCATGTTTCCTCCTATAAGGAACATCCGTTTTTAATTCTTCTGGCCAAGTTAGAACGCTTTTTAAAAGTCGCTCGATTTTCTTGTCCCCTTCATTTTTATTATTCATTTTATCCCTCCAATAATGAGATTTTTTACTTCTAAAATAAGATTATAGAATATAAAGTATTATGTCAAACACATATTGATTTCTTATTGTGAAGGTGTTAATGTATAAACCTATCAATAAATCGTGTCTCGATATTATTTGATTAATCAATTAAACAAATGCCTATAATAGCATCAGCAAAGAAAGCTTTAAGAGTAGCAAAAAAGAAAGCGGTATTTAATACACGCAGAAGCAATGCTATGGAAAAAGCCATAAAAGGTATCCAAAAACTCGTAAAAGCAAATAAAATAAAGGAAGCAGAAAAAATGCTACCAGAAGTTTATACAGCAATAGACAAAGCAGCAAAAGTTAAATTCATAAAAAAGAATGCAGCTGCAAGATATAAATCAAGAATCACATTATTCTTGAATAAAGCGAAAGCAAAGAAATAAAAAATCCCCGAAAGGGGATTTTTTGTTGTCCTCTCAGTTGGAACATGATTACATTTATCTCCCGCGACTAAATCCTCGTCGTCACTCGGATTTGTCTGGGCACCAGCTCATTCATTTTTCTGCTGAAAAAATATCATTCCGCTGTTCGATTCAAACCCGCAAGCAAAGCAGTTTGCTTGCTTGAGAGGACAAAACGAAAAAACCCTTTCGGGTATTTCATTTTGTCCTCTCAGTTGGAATCGAACCAACATCAAACCCTTCGCAAGGGTTTATCCTATCCATTGAACGATGAGAGGATGGATGATTAGCAGTTTAAGCCAAAGGGGCAAAAAAGTAAAACAACCCCGACGCATTTGGTCGGGGCTCCGACTGAAACGTCGGAGAAAATGGATTAAAATCCGAGTTTTTCCATTATTTTTTTTGATGTTGACTCATGCATTTCTACTTCTGGAAGATATTGCAATAGGAATTCTCTTACGTCTAAATGGTGGTGTTCTTCAAGCGGAACCATTATAAGAGGCATTAATATTTTTTTAGATTTGAATAGTATTTTCTGGTTGTCTTCGTCTTTTCCTTCCACCCAAAAAGATTCTAGTGTTGCAAATGGGTATAAATCTTTTTCCACAGCAAGGCCTTTTTGATTTATGCTTATATTTAGCATTCTCGGTGCTGTTATAGAAAAAGATAGTAAGATTGCTGTGGATATAATTACCAATACAGCAAAGAATACATTGTGTGTGATAAAGGATATTATTACTATTGATAGAGCAATAAGTCCGACAGCCCAATACCAGTCTGCGGTTTTGTCTTTTCTTTTATATTCAAGTGCTTGCCATGAGATCTTGTTTTCCATGTGAATATTATATCACTTAGGCTTATATGTTCCAATCTATTTGTAAAAATATTTTGTAGGTGTATATTGTGTTTGGGTGAGTCTAAACTATGAGGAGGTTGTATATGAGAGGAAACGTTGATAATATTGCGTCTTTGTTTCTGACCCCTATCTTTGTGGTATTTTTAATTTTCATAGAGCTTTTTAAGCTTGTAAAAAGATTTTATAAGTTTGTAAAAGGGGTTTTTAAGAAAAAACTCCACCCTGCTTAAGTTAGCGGGGTTTTTTATTGGAAAATAAGGAGTGAGGCGACTATATTTTCTTGTATCCCCTTGTGGGATATTTTTAAAAATGATTTTATTTTATGGCTCGTGATGATATAATCTTCGTATGAATACAAAATTGATTGTAGCCAATTGGAAAATGAATCCTGCATCATCTGAAAAAGCAAAAGAGATAATAACTGAAATAAATAAAAAGTCTAAAAGTTTTGGAGATATTCGTATAATAGTATGTCCACCTTTTATTTTTTTAAATGAAGTGGCTGGAGTAATTTCGTCATCTAAAAAAATAATTTTAGGTGCTCAAGATGTATTTATCGGGCAGGGGGTGTCTCATACAGGTGAAGTAAGTATACAACAACTAAAAAAGGCTGGAGTAAAATATGTTTTGGTAGGGCATTCAGAACGCAGGGCAACTTTTGATAGCGATGAAATTGTAAAAGAAAAAATGATTGGATCACTCAGGGAAGGACTAAAAGTAATATTATGTGTTGGAGAAAAAGAAAGAAACGAACATGGGGATCATTATCATGTAATTAAAAAACAAATTGAAGATGCCCTTATAAAATTACCTAAAAAGTTTGTCAGCAATCTGATAATTGCTTATGAACCTGTTTGGGCAGTAGGCAGACCAGAAAATGAAGCCATAAAGCCAGATCAACTTCATGAAATAACTATTTATATAAAAAGATTACTGAGTGATATCATAGGGGCAAAAGAAATGGAAAAAGTAAAAATACTTTATGGTGGTTCTGTTACAAAAAATAATTCCAAAAGAATAATTGAAGAAGGAAATGTTGACGGGCTTCTTATAGGAAGAGAAAGTCTCAAGACGGATAACTTTATAGAATTAATAAAGGGGCTTTAATTTAAAATAAATAGTATAAAATTGTTTGAAGGCTTGCCCCGTCAAATTGAATTTTTATTTGACTGGGGTAGAAAATTTTGTGGAATTGATACAAGGGATAAAATAAAAAATAAGGGCGGGCCGTAAACAGCCCGCCCTTATTTTTTATTTTAATTCCTTTCTTATTTTTTCCGCGTTACATTTTAAATCTTTTATATCACAATCTTTTGGAGTTTCGTGAGGAAATACCCAGAAATGTGCGTGATGTACATCCATACCTTCAATTTTTCCTTCTATAATATCTTGTCCGAAAGCTTTCTTTTGAGCCAAAGCAATTTTTTTGACTACTTCAAAATATTCTCCTGCGTTTGGAACATCCCAAACCCATCTATAGTGGTCTTTAGGTATTACTTGAGTGTGTCCTGCAGTACGTGGAAAATTATCCATGAAAGCTAAGAATTTATCATCCTCATACACTATTTCAGCAGCAATTTCTTTATTTATAATTTTACAAAATATACAATTTGGGTCTCTCATGTTTTATATTGTACTACATAATTTCAAAAAAGTAATTAATGTAATTAAAATTAGTTTGATACAATATGTGTATGTTAGTCCGCGAAGAGATACCAGAAAAAGTTGCAAAAGAATTGGGAAAATTCCCAGAAATTTTGCGAAAGCTTTTATATTATAGGGGAATCAAGACGGAAAAAGATGCCGAAAGTTTTATAAATCCTATTTTTGAAGACAATAATGACCCATTCAAAATATATGGAATGGATATAGCTGTGGAAAGAATTTTTAAAGCCATTGAAAAGAAAGAAAAAATAGTTATTTATAGCGATTATGATGCTGATGGTATCCCTGGAGCTGTCGTTCTACATGATTTTTTACAAAAAATCGGCCATGATAATTTTGAAAACTATATTCCGCACAGAGTTCTTGAAGGCTTTGGTTTGAATGATGAGGCTATAGATGAATTTGCAAAAAAGAAAGTTGATTTGATAATCACGGTGGATTGTGGAATCGCTGATGTTGAAGAAGCTGATAAAATAAAAAAGCATAAGATAGATTTGATAATCACGGACCATCATGAACCGAGAATTGATGCAAAAGCAAGGGAAGAACTACCAGAAGCGATTGCAATTCTTGATAACAAACAAAAAAAGTCTGAATATCCTGATAAAAATCTTTGTGGAGCTGGAGTTGTGTTCAAACTTGTTCAAGCCCTTATTAAAAAGTATAGAAAAAAATGGGATATTAAAGATGGTTGGGAAAAGTGGCTTCTTGATATGGTATCGATTGCAACAATTTCAGATATGGTTCCGCTCGTTGGTGAAAATAGGTTACTAGCATATTTTGGTTTAAAAGTTTTGAGAAAGTCACCACGTCCCGGGCTTCAAAAGCTTCTTTCAATAATAAAAGTAGACCAAAAAAATATCACTGAAGATGACATAGGATTTATGATTTCACCTCGTATTAACGCCGCTTCAAGAATGGGAATTCCGGAAGATGCTTTTAATTTGCTTGTTACAAAAAATGATGACGAAGCATTTAAATACGCAACACATTTAAATAAAATAAATGATGAGAGAAAAGGAATCGTTGCAGTGATGGTAAAAGAAATTCGTAAACATTGGAACGAGTTTGACCCTGAAAAAAAAAGGAAGGTTTTAGTTGCCGGAAACCCGGATTGGAAGCCTTCACTTCTTGGACTCGTCGCAAATTCACTTATGGATGAACATAACGGTCCAGTTTTTCTTTGGGGTAGAGAGGAGGGAAAAACATTGAAAGGTTCTTGTCGTTCAGATGGTTGTGTAGATATAGTAGTGATGATGAGAGAGTCCGCACATCTATTTGACGAATATGGAGGTCATGCTGCATCAGGAGGTTTTTCAGTTTCCCTAGAAAATGTAGATTTACTCGCCGATGGGCTTGAAGCTTCATATCAAAAAGTTAGTATTAGCGGTTCTGATAAAGAAGAATTAATCGCTGATGCAGTCATTACCATTGATGATGTAAATAAAAATTTAGAAAAAGAAATAAGTTTACTTGCGCCTTTTGGGATGGGGAATCCAAAACCAATTTTCTTGCTGAAAAATATTGAAATACATGAAATTAAAATTTTTGGGAAGAAAAATGACCACCTAAAAATTGATTTTGTAAATAACCCCGACGTTTCAGTCGGGGCTCCGACCAAAGCGTCGGAGAAAAGGAGAATTGTTTCCGCTATCGCATTTTTCAAAAAACCAGGAGATTTTTCTGTAAAAATTGAGAAAGGAGAAAGAATAAATTTATTTGCGAATATAGAAAAGAGTTTCTTTCTCGGTAGGGAAGAGATAAGGTTGAGAATTGTTGATATAGAATAAATAACCATTTTACTTGCGAAGACGTAAAATTTAGGGTAAATTAGTGTTTGTTCGACCACAAATGGAGAGGTGGCTGAGTGGTTGAAAGCGTCAGTCTTGAAAACTGAAAGGCTCGCAAGGGTCTCGCGAGTTCGAATCTCGCCCTCTCCGCATAAAAAAGTCCGCTGGAAACAGCGTGATTTTTTATGCGCAGAGGAGAAAGCTCTGGGAGAGCTTTCGTGCGAGATTCGAAGACCTTTGATAATTTTATAGAGTGTAATCACGAATATAAAATAGAAAAGGTGTACTGAAACTGTAAGTTTCGAAATTCTCGCCCTCTCTTAATAATATGAAGCGGAAAAGTACCTGGCTAAGTAATAGCCGAATCTCGCCCCTTTTATAAAAGAAGTAAGTTTTTTAATTTTTTGTGATATTATTTATAATATATTTATTAGTTAATTTAATAACAAATGGAAAATCTTCAATTTATTTCTATTGGTCTTGAATTCATAATCGGTGTTATAGCAACAATTATTGCATTTAAAGGACGAGGGTATATGTTTGGTTTGGCGTTTACTTTTTTTGTTTATGTTTTTTATGATCTTTCAAAAATATTTTATTTTGGAATGATAGACAGTATTATGCCGATATTATTTCTTTTAGCGACACTAGCCGCTTTAGTATCTGTTTGCGGTATTTATAAACGTAATTAATTTAAAAAAAATATGTTAACTACAATTGGTTTAACTATTATTAGTATCGCATGGCTTTATGAATTTTATTTAATAATCAGCAAAAAAGATAAAACAATCAACAGTAAATTTGCAGGAATTTATTCTGTTGGTGTTCTTTTGCTCGTAATAGATGGATTTATGTTAGGAGTATCATCAATAACTTGGCTTAATCTTGTTTCATTAGTTATTTCCGCAGGTGTTTTTATGGCATTGATGAAAAAATAATATTTAGTTTAAAATTTATTTAATAAAAAAATCGCTTCTTTTTAGAAACGATTTTTTGTTTATTTTTTAACTTCTCTTTTTTCTTTGAAATAAAGATAACCTATGTAGATTATTTCTGCTATTCCCATGGTATTTAAAACAGACAATACTATAAAAATAGTTAGATGATTATGTTTTGCCGCTTTCCATAATGCTATAAGTTTCCAAACCGCTGACCAAATTAATAATGGTATTAGCCAAGGATTTGTTGTTATGTAAGATATTACAGCGTCGTTTAGTATTTGATTATCCATAAGAATATAATATCACGAAAGACATCATTTTCAAATATATTTTTTTAGTGTATTATTTAACAATGAATTCGTCTAATATCACAATCAAATCCCCTTTATTTATCACCACCCTTGTTCTTTTTGTTATTGTTCTTACTGCTACTTTTGCTGTTCCTAAAGAAAATTGGAAAAAGATATTTAATATAAATAGTTTTGCAACGGCTTTTTCCACAAATACTTCAGGCGATTGGAATAGTCCGACAACATGGGGTAATACTGGTACGAATATAATTCTTAACCAACCAAGAGATATAGCAATTTCTCCTAATACTGGAAATTTGTACATTACTTCTTGCGGTAATAGTTACCTGATAATAGCTGATTCAAATAATGTACCAATCGCACAGATAACAAATCTAGGTTTAAATGGGCCTATGGGAGCAGAAGTTGATCCCACATCTGACAGAGTTTACATTGTAAATCAATCTGGTGGTTATATTACAATCGCCAATCCTGACGGAACTCTCTATAGTACTTTTGCTAGCTCAACTCTTTATGATGGACTCGCATTAGATCACCCATCAGATATTGCCATACATAATGGATATATTTATATAACAGATACTAATAACAATAGAATTGTGGTTATGGATTTAGAAGGTAATGCTTCTACAACTATAGCTGCATCAGAACCGTTTGGTATAACAATCTCTCCAACAACGGGTGAAATTTATTTAGTTTCTCCTCATAACTATGCGAGGATATTAAATCCAGATGGAACAGCCTCATCGTCAGAATTTTTACCGCCATCTAGTTATGGTTTTTGGGGATTGAAAATTCCATCAAATGGTCAATTATACGTCGGTCTTGTTCAGAGCCCCGGTAATAGTGCTGTTGGATTGTATAATTTAGATTTTACTTTGATTGAACAGTATAATTTTATAGATAGTATAGATTATATGGCTGATGTAAATGTTGCTACTTCCGGGGATATTTATGCTAGTGACATGTTTCATAATAGAGTTGTTGTTTTTAATCCAGATGGTACGCCAAAAACAGCCATAAATAATTCTTCCAAGATTCCTGCTGTGCCGATAGAAGGTTCAACTTATCCTGGAATTAATGATGAAGTCGATATAGGTACTGGTACTGTAACGCTTACACATGATCAAAGTGCGGATAGAGTGGTAATTTTTAATGGTGCATCTTTAGATTTGGCCGGATATACGCTAAATGTATCTAGTTGGTGGAATTTTGCAATAATTTCCGGTTCTCTTATAGAAAATGGTGGAACAATAAATTTTATTTCTACAAGTAGTACAGATATTAACAGTAATGCAAATATTTCTGTAGGCACCGTTACACTTACTAAAGATGAGAGTATCAATAATTTAACAATTTTGTTTGGTGGTACTCTCGACCTGAATGGTTACACTCTCAATGTCTATGGAAATTGGTCAAAGATTGGAGGGACATTTATTGCTAACGGTGGAACAGTAAATTTTGTGGGCGTTTCGCAAACTATTTCTGGTGATAATACATTTGAAAATCTTACAAAACAATCAAGCTCTACATCGTCATTACTATCTCCTGCCGGAGACACAACCACAATAACAGGTACATTAGCCTTAAATGGAAGTATTGATAATTTGTTATCCATTGGTTTAGCTTCTGGATCTTCAATTGATTATTCATATTTATATTTTATTGACGGATCTGTAAATGATTTTTTCTGGACTATAGCTGGCATGGATATTGATTCATCTGAAAATATATATTCAATTGAACAAGGTGGACGTGTTAAGACTATGGATAAATATATGAATCTTTTATCTGAATTTTCTTATAATAATCATTGTGGTCCGTCTGATATAGTAAGAGATACATCTGGAAATATCTATTTCTCAGACCAGTGTAGTCGTGTATTAAAATTTGATCAGAATGGTACACTACTTCAGACTATAGGATCAACATCTCCAGCCCCTGGAAATGGTAATGGTGAGTTTAATAATCCAAGGGGGATGGATTTTGATAGTGGGGGAAATTTGTATGTAGTGGATCAAGGAAATAATAGAATTCAAAGATTTGATTCATCCGGTAATTATGTTTCTCAATTTGGTTCAAGTGGTTCTGGAGAAGGACAGTTTAGTGGGCCTAATGATATAAAAATAGATTCTTTGGGAAATATATATGTATCTGATACTGGGAATAATCGCATTCAAAAATTCGATTCCTCGGGAAATTTTTTGCCTTCAATTGGTTCTTATGGTAGTGGATTGGGACAATTTGATAGTCCGACAGGTATTTATTTAGATTCCTCCGGTTATCTTTATGTAGCTGATACCAATAATCATAGAATTCAAATTTTTAATTCAGAAGGAGCTGTTTTTGCTACAATCAGTGGAGACGTTGATGGTACAAATCAGCTCACAAGTCCAACACATGTTTCTGTAAATTCTTCAGGTGATGTATTTGTGACAGGTTCTTCAAACAATAAAATGTATAAATTTATTCCATCAAGGTATTCGTTTTATTCATCAATTGGATCTTATATAAATGGTACTTTGGGAGGTTTTATATCACCATACAATATATTTGTTGATGAAGAAGATAATTTTTATGAAGTCGAATCTGGTGGTAGAGTAATAAAATTTGATAATGATTTTAATGTTCTTTCTTATTTTGATCAAAACATCACTTTTGGTGGAATGGGTGGTTTTTGTGGACCTTTTAATATAACCGGAGATTTTCAAGGTCATCTTTTTATATCTGACCACTGTAATAGAATATTAAAAACAGATTTATCTGGTAATTTACTCCAGACTATAGGAACTGCGGGAAGTGGAGATGGACAATTGAATTATCCAAGAGGTGTAGCAATTGATCCTACAGGAAATATTTATGTGGTTGATCAAAATAATTATCGTGTTCAAAAATTTGATTCTTCCGGAAACTATCTTTCTCAGTTTGGAACTGCGGGTGATGGAAATGGACAATTTAATCAACCAAATGGCATTGCACTAGATTCTTTTGGAAACATTTATGTTGCTGACTCAGCAAATCACAGAATCCAAAAATTCGATTCATCAGGTAATTATGTTTCTCAAATTGGTGGACCTCCAAGTAGTGAAAAAGATGGCCTCATATATCCTACCACTGTACGTATAGATAGTAATAACAATATTATTGTTGCCGAGCCTAGTAGTTATCGTTTCCGAATTTATAATTCTTATTTCAATTTAATCTATGCCTTTGGTTATGCTGGAACTGGCAATGGAGAATTCAGTAGTCCCTATGGTCTAGATATTGATTCATCAGGAAATATTTTTGTCGCAGATGGAGGAAGTCAGAATAAAATTCAAAAGATTTCTTTAGCATCAAATTTACCATACACAAATATATTATATACTGGCTCTGAAACTCCCTCGTTCTCATACCTCAATATCTCTGGCTCCCACAACTTGAGCTCAGAACCTTTCTATTGTCTAGTAGGTTGTGTTGACGGAGGAGGAAATACAAACTGGATATTTCCATCAAGAAGAAGCAGTAGAAGAGTTATAACAGAAACTCAAGAACCTTCAGTCCTTACAACATTTAGAATTATTCCAGAAAATTCTTCTATTAATCTAGACACAACAAAACAATTTACTGCAGAAATATTAGATCAATATGGTAATTCAATAAATACAAAAGTATATTGGTCCACATCAGATTCATCTGTTGGAAGAATAGATGACTCTGGAGTATTTCATGCACAAGGAGAAGGTACAACAACTATCACTGGTTTAATATTTGGTAATATTTCAACAACGACAACAATAATAGTTACAAAATCATCAACTCCTGACACTATCATAATAGTTGAAGAAGATAAAGATATCGATACTAAATTACCCGGATCTCGTATAAAAGAAGGATTCTGTTTTACTTCAAATCTATTTCCAGCACCAGCGGACAACAATCCATTAGATGTTTTGAAACTTCAAACCTTTCTTAATGAAAACAACTTTACTGTAAGCACATCAGGTCCAGGTTCATATGAAAACGAAACATATTTCTATGGTACTAAGACAACAAATGCTGTAAAAAGATTACAAGAAGCAAATTTTGATAAAATTTTAGCACCAATAGGACTTACTACAGGTACAGGAAACTTTGGAAATCTAACGAGAGAATATGTCAACAATCTATTAGATAATAATTGTATCACCATCTTCGAAACCAAAGCTACAACAACCGAAAAAGTAGCAACAACTACTGAAGAAATATCTACAACTACAGTTGAACAAATAATCCCAGAAATAATTACTCCAGATACAAATACAACTATTCCAGAAGTTACTCAAACAAAACCTGATACCAAACCTGAAGTAACAAAACCAACAGCAGAAAAACCATCATTTGATATTAATGATATTTTTGATCAACAGCTTATACTTGGAGCAATAGATACTATAAAAGAAAGCTATGGACAAGTATCTTTCCTTGTACAAGAAGCTATTCTAAAAATCAAAAATATATTTAATGATTCCACAATATCTATTACTGCAAAAGTTGTAACTACTACAGCATTAGTTTTTGGAGTAGCTGCTTCAATATCAACTGTCGCTTTTGCTACACCAATATCATTTTCAGAAGTCTGGCTCATTCCTACAAGAATGTTTGGACTACTTGCAGGAGCTCTAGGTATCAGAAGAAAGCAAAGACAATGGGGTACAGTATATGATTCAGTCACAAAGAGACCACTTGATCCAGTATATGTATCTCTTGTAAGCACAGAGACTAACAAAGAAGTAGCCGGAGCTATTACAGACATAGATGGAAGATATGGATTCCTTGTACTACCAGGTAAATACAAAATAGTTGCTACAAAAACAAACTACATACAACCATCAAAGAAAATGGCAGGTAAATCATTTGATGAAGTTTACAATGATTTATATTTCGGTGAAGAACTTATAGTTTCTGAAGGAGAAATGATTACAAAGAATATCCCTATGGACTCTCTATCATTCGATTGGAATGAATTTGCTAAAACAAAGATGGATGTAAATAAATTCACTAAACAAAAAGATATTACTTGGGCAAAGATATCAAAATTTGTTTTTATTATTGGTGCACTTATATCAGTAATTGCTGTAATAGTGACACCTGAACCCTATAACTATATAATAGTTGGTTTCTACTTTCTTGCTTACATACTCAATTATGTAGTATTGAAATCAAAGAAATCAGGTACCCTTATAGAAAAGAACACTAAAATTCCTCTATCTTTTGCTATAGTAAAAATCTTTAGAGAAGGTGAAGATACTCCGCTTACAAAGAAAATCGCTGACAAATTTGGAGACTATTATGCTCTTGTACCTAAAGGAAAATATTCCATCAAAGTAGAGAAGAAGAAAGATGATGGCACTTATACCGAAGTATTCAAAACAGAAGCTATAGATATAAAGAGTGGAGTTATAAATATGAATTTTGTAGTTTAAACCATATCAAACTTATAATAAAAGCCGTTTTTGTATAGCAAAAACGGCTTTTATATTTCGCATTTACATAGTAAGATAATAAACATGAAATATTTAGGTATAGATTATGGAGAAAAAAGAGTAGGAATCGCCATTTCTGACGTAGAAGGAAAAGTGGCTTTTCCTAAAATAGTATTGGAAAATAATGCTGAATTAATAAACAAGATATCAGATTTGATTAAAGAATTTGAAGTAAATGCTATTGTCATCGGTGAATCAAAAGATTATAAGGGTGAAGACAATAAGATTAGTCCCAAGATAGTTTCTTTTAAAAGAGATTTATCTACAGCTATAAAACTCCCTATTTCACTTGAACCAGAGTTTATGTCATCAATGCAAGTAGAGAAAACTTTTGGCAAGACAGATATGATTGATGCTTCTGCCGCAGCTATAATATTACAAACTTTTATGGATAAAGAAAAAAATAGGCAAGAAAAAGCCACGAAAAATGTAATACCATCTCGTGGTGAGAGTGCTTCAAGGGAGAGTTCAAAGATTAATTATGATGATTTT
>Ga0172381_10004591_pt1 | contig 14257 bp, 21 predicted proteins | sample Leawel6488metaG_FD_119754 | JGI IMG/M metagenome (GOLD analysis project Ga0172381, IMG submission 119754) | Leachate microbial communities from a municipal landfill in Southern Ontario, Canada - Leachate well 64-88 metaG | ecosystem: Engineered > Solid waste > Landfill > Unclassified | place... | reverse complement strand
TTGTATGGTTCGCCAAAGCCATTGACAAGATAGAGTCACCATCCTTGATTAAATCAGCGTCCGAAATGTCCGGCTCAAAACACCGAAAATGACAGCAGAAGGGATTGTCCCGCGTCACGGTAGGCAGGGAGGCAAGCCATTTATCGTAATCCGCTGTGTCAACCGGAGTGCCTATTTTATAAACCTTGCCTGGGTAGCCCTCCACAGGGATAATCGGGACCGTCACGTGATACTCGGAATAGCCGGCATCAGTCGGTTCAAAATAACAATCGAACCGTACCTGGACGAGGCCCTTGCGCTCGTTGCATCCTGTGGGATTGATTTTGACGAAAGACATAACGCCCCTTTAGAGGAGGTGGGCGGGGTTTTGAGGCCCCGCCCTGAAAGAAGATGAAGAAAGAAGGTTATCCTTTTAACTTTTTCAGGGTCATGTAGACCGCCTGAAAAATGCCGTTTGCCTTTACTGCCGGGATCAGGGCGAGGGCCTCGGAGATACCCAGGGCCACCGCCAAGATCAGGCTGATTAATTCAATGGCGTCCATTGCTTATCTCAATCGCATAAAGAAGTAATGGATGTACCCGGCCGCCGTGTCAGATCCGGCCGTGCCGATATAGGTCAGGTCGTCGTCTGTCCCGGTCGTGGTCACAAAATGCCATTTACGGGTGTTCCCGCCGACCGTCGCCACCGCATCCGAACCCGTAATTGCCGTGGTCAGGAGGGTTCCGTACTGAGTGGCCGGGACGTAATCGATAGTAGAACCGCCCGTAATAAAGCCGGTATCGGTCTTGTAGCCTTCGGAGGCCGTGGCCAATGAAATGGCACTAATGAACCCGGCCGCGGTGTCTGCCGTGCCAACATTCAGAGTTTCCGTGTTGTCAACGGTCACGATCTCGACAATGACGTCCATGATCGCCGTATCCTTGAGGAAATCAACGCCAGTATCAACGGACGCATTATCAGACGCGCCGAACCAGATCATGCCGTGGTGTAGGATGTTGGGCCGTTCATCGATGATAATCGTGTGATTATACTTGTCGAAATCCTCAACAAAGGTCGTATATCCGCCGTTGGTATCGACCACGATCAAATCTACATAGCGGTCACTGGTGGAATCCGTGGGGTCCGTCCTGAACGCCACCATGTCGTTGCATACCGTATTGCTGGCGAAGTTGGTCGTGGTAACCGGGTTCGTCAGTGAAGTAGACTCTCCGTACTCGGTTATTGTTTCCGCCGTATCCGCACCAACGGCCAGAACCTTGAAGGTGACGCCGGAAGTCAGGCGGGTAAGAACGGGGGTCCCGTCCGTGTTCATCTTTCCGTCCCACTTGTAAACGTATGCCCAATAGTCCTGGGGTTCGGCCTGGGCGATAGACGGCACGACAAAGAGCATTGCCGCCAAAATAGTCAAGAAAACACTTTTCCAAATCTTTTTCATTGTGTCTTATCCTCCTGAAATTAAGGGGTTGTAGTTAAATCGTTACCGACGGCATTCCCCGCGCTGTTCTGCACCCGCATGAGGATTGTCGCCGTGAACCAAAGGGCTTCGTAGTTCGTATCCGTGACACCGGCATCCGCGTCTAACTGCTCGGTCAGCGTTTCAATCGCGTCCACCAGGTTGTAAAAGACTTCGACCAGAATGCTTTCCGGAATGGAACCGGGCCGGATATAAAAGGCCGTGCCGTTTCCCAGGACGGACCCTTTGACGTTCTCGATGATCCAAAGGATTTTGGCTGTGTAGCATTTCGCCTCGTAATCCGTGTCGGTCACGCCCTCACCCGCGTCTAGCTGCTCCGTGAGGGTTTCCAGCATATCGAAAATCTGATAGAGCAATTCGGTCAGGGCTGCCGGGGTAATGCCAGCCGGGGAAATCGAGCAATAACGATCCTCCGCCGCCGTGACCAGGTTCCTAAGGGTATTGCCGCGCCCGTCGGTGATCTCCCCGTTGAAAATGGCGGTATAGACGTTGGCCTCGTGGTCGGTATCCGTCACGCCGCCATCGTCGTCGAGCTTGGCGCATATCCCTTTGATCGACGCGACAACCTGATAAAGCAGGTTGACGATTGCTCTCTGGTCCATGCCGCCGGGTTTTATCTGCGCTTCAATGTTTGCCATTGGCGTTTACCTCTATTCTTTCGCGGCTTCCGGCTCCTGATCGAACCGGGTCGCGTTCCTTTCCGCCGCCGTCTGCTGGTGGTGATAGCCGTTGAATACCTGGCGGAGGCGGCTTAACTGTTTGATGTCGAATACACCGTAACGCCGGTCAACCATCCCCCGGCCTACTTTGGGGTTCCATGTGTAAATGATCTGCGCCCTTGCAACGTGATCCGGGCAGATAGCCACCCGGTCAAAGGTCTTGCCGTTGTCAAAGACAATGGCCCGGTCAAATACGATGTCGGTGTTATTCCCCTTGGAATCCTTCACAATCCGGTTGTGGAACGTCGCGTAATCTATGAAAGTTTCCGTCTGCGTCCGGGGGTCGATGTGAGACACCTTCTCGCCGGACGGGTCCTGATGGACGTAAGTTCCGGGGGTCAGCATGATCAAAGAACTGAGATTGACCATGACCGGCTTTCCCGCCTTGTCCTCGCCTATCTTCACTTTCCGGTCCGGGTAGCCGTCGAACGGATGGACCGGCCTGTCGTACTTCTCCGGTGTGGCGTGGAAATCAATGTCGTCGCCGTCCATTGCCCGAATCATCGCCGCCTGATCCTCGCTTTCAAGGTCGCTTGCCGATGTTTCCGAAACCGGGTCTTTCAAATTCTTCTGTGACATTTTCTCTCCCTTACATCCCGGATATTGTCGGGCGGAAAGCAGCCGGGAGTTCCGCTTCTTCGGGTAGCGCGGCCAGCGTCGCCCTATCCGCCCGATACGTTAAACTAGTTGTTGGAGCGATACGTCCTGATACCAACAACGCCGTTATCCGCTGAATTGAAGACCGTCTTGGAAACGCCGTAGATCGCGCCGATGGCGAAACCCGCCTTATTGCCATAGTCAAAAGTCTTCTCGTTCCATACCCGCTTCACCGCGTAGGCAATACCAGCCGCCTGTAAGCCCAGGAAAAGGGCCGTGGCGCCGTTCAGGTTCGTACCAGTCCCCCAGGTCGTAGCCGTGGCAACACGCCGGTGCTTGTGGATTACCGTGTTGTCCCATACGCCTTCATTGCCCGTAAAAATGGGGTTATCAAGGCCGGGCTGCCGTCCTTCGCGGTTCGCCTGTTGCCATGCCGCATCCCTGATTTTCAGGTCATAGGACTGGTCATCGGAAATAACGCAAATGAAATACTCCTTCCCCTTGAACGGGACCGGGACGATCTGGGGGGTGGCCTTGCCCGCGTAGGCGACGGCCTTGGAAATCAGCGCAAGGGTGAAATAATCGCCCGCTTCGATGTCCGTGGTCAGCGTGGCGTCACCGCCGTAAATGACTTTTGTCAACGACGTGCCCAGAGCATCGAAAATATCCTGGTCAATCTTCGCGGCCATCCAGCGTTTCAGGAGGCTTTCCGCCCAGGTGCGTACCCTCTTATCCGACGGGTAGCGTTCGGACAGCTTACCCGCCGTCCTGATCGCGTTGCGGACCTGATTGATAGTGATCTGGTCATCAAAGGTAACGGGCTCTTCCTCGTTTCCTTCCAGTGTGCTGTCACCCGTTACACCAGCGCCGGTCAAGTCGCGAACCTGGCCGTAGGTGTGCTGATATCCCTGGTTCTCGTTGAGGTCGGAAAATTCAACGATGGGGTACTGATTCTCGTCCGCCCCTACAAGGCCCTGCCCGTAGAAGTAGGACGCCTTTTTCGATTCAATCCACCACTGTTTAGCCCACGTCTGGGACGTAAGAGCGTTTGCGGTTGTAAAAGTCCAATCTGCCATGATTCGTTTCTCCTTATGGGTTTATGCCCAGGGAAGGTCGGGGAGTTTGTTCCGCAGAGTGGGGGATGCGTTTCTCATGAAAGCCTCGTACTGACGCTCGGAAAGAGCGCCGATATAGTCGGCAAGTTCATCCTCGGTCATTTCGTCGAGAAGATCAGAGGACGGCGCTTGCGTGCCTGTGCCGACCTTGATCGACGGGACAGACGGCCTTGAAATGGCGGCAATAGTCTCTTTCGCCCCTTCCGTCCTGGCCTTCTTGATGATGTTGTCCCGTTCCATGAGGTAGTAGGCGTCAGACACGTTCAAATGGAGCTTGTTTTCCTTCTGCATCCATTCGATTGTCCGCGTCACTTCCGCGTCCACTTTCTGCGCCTGGTCCGGCTTGAGCGCCGCCAGTTCCTTAACCCCGAAAATATCTTGGGCGAGTGTGTTTGATAGTGCTGTTGCCTCGTTCTCCGCGTCGGTCACATACTGCTTGTCCGCCGCTTCCTTTGCTTCGGCTTCCCCCTGGATGGTCGCTATATGGTTAAACAGGAGGATGTTGCCCGCTGCCGGGTTGACCTCGTAAACCTGATTGAGCGTCCAGCCGTCGTAGGGTCCGCCGTTGATCGGGCTTTCTCCCAGGCCCATTAACGGGTCCGCCTGGTCTGGGTCCTGCGCATCCTGGCCTTCCGGTGTCGGCGTGTAGCCTTCCGGGGCCTCGTCGGGAAATTCCTTGTAATAGGCTTCCGCCCCCTGTGTTCTCAGCAGTTCGAGCTTTCTTTCCTGCTCCTTCTGCTGCCAGTAGAGCTTTTCAAACCGATCGACGGGGATCTTCTCGCCGTTTTTGAAAACGATGAACCCGTCTGCGAGGGTGTATTCCGGCCCCTCTTCCGGTTGCTCGGTTTTGCCTGTGCCGTCGTCGGTCTTGTTCAGGTCGTCGTCGTTTCCTTCGTCGCCGTCCTTGCCGTCGTCCGTGTCCAGGCCGGGGTCATCCGGTCCCCGTTCGAGGTCGGCTTCCGGATCTTCTCCCTCGATGCCCAGAATGTCCTTTTCCTCGTCTGTCCAGTTGTCGTTTTCCATGTTTCCCGTTCTCCTTTTGCGAGGCTGTTAAAGGCCGCCAGGGGCCTTGCTTGCATCCGGCATCCCCCGGAAGTGGGTAATAAAAAAGGCGGCCCTGTGCCGACATGCTTTACTTTACCCCCATGCCAGCCATCATTGCGGCCTGTTCCTTGGCTTCGACCCGCTTGGCTATTTCTTCCGCCTTCGGGTCGTCAATATAATCGAGCGCCGCCCTTGCATCGTAAATGCCGGATTTAACGAGGTCGTTTGCAATCGCCTGTTTCGCCATCCTATTCGTCGGCATGGTCGAACCGGCTGCAATCCTAACATCAACCTCAAGGATGGACAGCTTCGGCGTGTTCGGGTCTTCCGGGGCCACCCGGTTAAGGGCCTCCTGCCATTTCATGGAGATTTCACTGGCCTGTGCGTCAAGGTCTGCCGTGTCGTCCGGGTTGATTTCCTCCATGCCCCCGCGTTTTTCAGGCGGCATCCAGGTTGTCAGTTCATCCGGTTCGATGAGCCGCCGCCACATATCCTGCGTCCAGGTGGTGAGGATCAGGTACATTTCGCACTTGCCGATCCGCATTAAAGCCTGTTCCAAATTGCGGATGAAGGGCCTTGACATCGTGCCGGCTGAATCCTGCAACGCCAGAATGGTCCGCCCGGAAGGATCGCCGGGGGGAATCTTGCCCCTCATAACGTCCTGTAGGTCGTAAATGTCGTCAATGTCCGCCTTCGCCACCTGTTCCAGATTCATCACCTCGGTGGTAACGGAACCGGGGACCAACCTTTGAGGCGGGAAGGAAACGTCTTTCGGGACCACAAGCATATCGCCGTGTTCCGTTTTGGCCCATCTGTAGCCCTCTTGCGTCACGATGGGGGCACTCAGGTTTTCCGTAGCCTGGTGGATACTCTGGGCCCTCCGCTTATTGCGTTCCCGGCACAGTTCGAGGGCGAAATCCGTCGGGCCTACGGGCCTACCCGTTCTCGCCCGGTTATGGACAAGGGATACGATGGACATGATGGGCTCGCCTTCGCTGTCCACGCCGTAGGGGTTCTCGATTTCCGCGACGAGCTTGGAACCGACGATGATCCGCAGGATTCTTTTTTGCACCAGGCGTTGAACGATACCCGCCTGTTGCCCGCCAGCTTGCAGGGTTGCCAGGTCGTCTTCTGCCTCGGCCTTCTGGTCTTTGGTGTAGGACTTGGTGTCATACGAGCCGTCACCCTTGAGCATCCAGACCATGTATTCCCGGACCTTTTTCAGCAGGTGTGCCTCGATTTCCCAGACTTTTTTCTCCGCTTCCGCATCTTCACCCGGTCCCGTGTCGTCCGCGCCTACCGTGTAATTGTCCTCGCCCGTGTTGTAGGTGTCTGCCTTCTGGGCCTCGGTGGCCTTCTCTAAATCGCCGGTATATTCCAGGTCCGCGTCCTCGATGTCCTCGTACTTTTCCCGCGCATCCTCCTTGGTGATTAACTGTGCCTTGATGATATGGGTGTCACATAGAGAGGATTTCCGGCTCTCCCGCATGTCGTAGTAAAGGTAGGTCGGGTCAAGCGCCTGAATGGAAATAAATCCCGCCCTCGGGTCGCCCTTGCTCTTGTCGTGGACGCACTCAATGGCCGACAGGCTGCCCGTCTTGCACTCGTTGACGAATTCATATGTTTCGTTTGCCAGTTCGTTTTGGCTGGCCACCTTGTCGTGCGCCCGCGTCAGCAGTTCGGCAAGGTATAAATCCCCGGAGCCGATAGGCAAAAACTTGATTCCCGGCCTCTGATCGGTTGAAATCGCCGTGGAACCCTGCACCCCTTTGTAAAGGTCATTGATGCACAGGGGGATCATGCCCGCCTCTTTCATCTGCCTTTCTTCGTCGGCGGTCCAGATTTTGCTCTCGTAGGTCGCATCCCAATTTCTTTCACGGGATTTCAGCCACATCTTGCGCTCTTTCGAATTCTTATAGCGCCGCAGGAGCTTGTAAACCTCCCGAACGCGCTCATCAACGACGCTGTCAACTCTCTGGCTGTCCTGTTCCGCCTTAACGGGCTCCATTCCCGAACCCTCCGAAATTGGTTATCAAATTGGGATTCTGATTGACGAATACCATCGGCACGATGTCCTGAACGTAGCCGATCGTGTCCGTGATACCGTCCGGGGCTGCCGTGAATGTTTTCGCCGGATGGCCGCTTTCAGTGATGAATATCTCCATTGCCGTCATGAGGTACGGGCCTAATTCCGATTCGGGGATATCCTCGATCCTGTACCCCTTGAACCGAAGCGCGACGATCTTTCGAATGATGTCAATCGACACGTTTTCCAGGGTATATTCGACTTCCAGGCCATCAGCAAAGACGCTCTTGGTCGTTCTCAACCCCAACGCGCCCTTCAATCTGTGGTCAAGTTCAACTTCGTCCCGGAGGCGGGTCACCATTTGCATTAACGCCGTGTTCAGGTCCGGCAATTCTTCTTTCAACTCCTTGAGGCGCATTTCCTTACGGATCGCTTCCAGGTCCATTACTTCGCCCATACGCTCCCTTTCGTCCGTTTGTCCTGCATCCGCTTGAGCCATCCCGTCGGCTCGGGTTTAACCTTTTCTGTCGGGGGCAAATACAAATCACCGGCCAGCGCCAGCGCCCCGCCGATAACCCGGTCATCATGTGCGCCCGGTTCCGCTTCCAGCTTCCCCCGTTCCTCGTCGTAAATAAATGCCCCGCACTCATCGAGCAGGGCTTGATCGTACACGGGCCGCTTCTGGCTTAAATGGTGCTTGAGGTAGCCGCATATCAGCATCTTGGAGGCCGTTGTCTCTAACCATCCGTACTGTTTCCCCACGGCTTTGCCTATCTCGTTGTCCAGTTCCCGGACGTACAGATTTGCTTTCAGTTCAATCAGCCGTTGAATCGCCGTGATTCCCGCGCCGTTGCGTTCCGGTACGAGCAGGGCGTTATCATACCAAAGAGACATGGCATGCAGCCTGTCGCCCCAATGGTAAGCGTCAATCTTGTTGCTTGCCATTACCGCGACGTACTCCCTCAAAGCCCGATCATAGACATAGGCGATGGACCAGTCCCCGCCTAGGCCTTCCCCAATATCGGAGCCGATAGAGTAGCGCCGCAGCCAGGCGCATTCATCCCATCCCTCGACCAGGTTGTAGGGGTAGCGCCAAACCTGGATGATCCCGCGCTTGTCCCTGTGGAATTCATAATCTCCGTTCTGATCTTTGCGGATTGTCCCGTAAACGCCGGATGCCGTCTTGTGCCCGTCCAGCGTACCAGAGAAGTAGCAGGATGCCGCCGTTGCTTCAAATGCTTCCTCGGGTAGGGTTGGGTGCTCCCGCTTCATATCGTCGCCCTGTGTCTCTTTCTTGGCAGCGTACCATGCTTTTTGTCCTTCGCTCAGATGGATGCCGTGAACCTTTTCCAGATCGTCGAAATAAAGCTCCAGATCATGGGGAATGGTGTCGATCCCTGCCGGGATGGTGTTCCGCTTGTCCTTGTACCAGGGGAAGAAAAAGAATTTGTAGTCCAGCCTGGACAGTTTTGAACCGCGGCGGGCCTTCTCCAGCGCCTTGATGCTCATGTCATGGAACGCCCCCGTCCGTCCCTCTGCGGTGGATTCGATGCAGATCATTTGCTCGCCGGTGGCGTGTACCGTGTTCAGCGCGCCGGTGATGACTTCGCGGGCTCGTTCCGGGTACTTGGCGCAGAGTTTCCCGAACTCGCTGATATGCAATAACTGATTTGTGCTGGATCTCATGGACGTGCCGACACGGATCACCGAACCGTTGTTGAACGACAATTCCCGCGCGTTTTCGCTCACCGATGGGCGGGCCTCCCGTAGCATGGGGTCCAGATTATCATAGGCATATTGGACCTTGTCGTTAAAAAATGCCTCTGCATCCTCCCGGTTGTGGGCGATGATACCGGCGTGGATGTTGGGTTCCCATAGGCATGTATCGAGAAACCAAAGGCACATAAACGTCGTGATACCGTGCTGTCTGCTCTTGAGGATGATGTTGAGATACCAGAGGGCCAGGAATAATTCCCTTTGTACCGCGTTCATCTTGAATCTGACCTTCTGCCCGGCCTCGTTGATCACGAAATACAGGTTATTCAATCGCCATTCTTGGCTAGAAAGATCGGCTCTCGTCGGGTGGGCCATTATTTGCTCCCCCTTTTCCGCATTGCGGGCGGGCCGAGGGACGTTCCGGAAAGCGAATCCATGAACATTTCAAGGCTGCCCTGAACCGTCTGGTCCACATGGATCTTTTCCCCGTAGAGTTTCGGGGCGACCTTGGAAGCGTACCATTTCCGAGTATCGACCCGGAGACGCGAACGGTTGATATGCTCATGATCTGCTACCGTGCGCCCGTCTTCCGTTTCGATAAAATCTTGGGATGAATCGTCAGAGATTTCAAGGATTTCATCAACGAGGGATTCGACTTGCGACAAGCGGGCCGTAGCGTATTGGTTGGCGAAGTCTTCTCTATCGCGTCGCCAATCCATGACCGTGGCGTGATTTATTCCCAGGCCCAGACAAACACGGCGGAGGGAATTACCAGAGGCTATGCCCTCGCAAATCCTGTCCGCCATGTCCTGAGTAAATTTTGATCCGTCGCCTTTTCGTCGCCCCATAAAATCCGTCTCCTACACTCAGGATACAGGACTTATCCTTGATTCGTCAAGGATTAAATTTGATTCAATCCCGATCCATCAGTGCCCGGAGCTTTAACCGTGCCGCCCGGTCCAGTTCCCTCGTTATACGATAGAATTTACCCGTATGGCAGCGCCGCCAGTGCCGTTCTAGGACGTTTAATTCATCCTCAACGGCCAGCAATTCTTCACAGATTATTTCCTCGCCGCATTGCCGACATTTGATCATTTCGCCTCCCCTTATGGCTGGAATGATCGCGCTCCCGTCGCGCATGGTTAAAATGCCCCCGCCCTTTTCGGATTTCTCCGTAGATGTACGACCCCGGATTTAAGCGCCTCGATGATCTCCGGGGAGAATCTCCGTTTCAGTTCAAGTTCCGTTTCCTGCCGTTTTTTAAGCTCTTCGTCGCTGATAATGTGCCACTTGCCTATTCTCATCTTCTGTCCTCCTGGTTAATTTTTCCCACCGCACATAACAAACCTGCCCTTTTCGTCTTCCCGCCCCTGGCACGGCTTGTTTGTGCAAAACGTGCATTTGCCGCCAGGGGTCCCGCTTAATACCTGTGACCACAGGATGATATAAGCCCCGTCGCTCCTGATTACCCCGACAGGATCAATGAATCCATTCCGCCAGCACTCGTCTCGCATTGCTCCGAATTTCAGCAGCAGGGCGTCCGGGATCTTTAATCGGTACGCATCCCACCCCACTTCGCCCTTTTGATACCCCATGAGAAACCCCGCCATGAGTTTGATTTCGTCCGGGTTCATGTGATCCCGCACGATCCGCCCCGGCAATTTCTCCGGCCTAACCATCGGCGGAATTGCCCTTAGCTTGGAGGGCGTAATACTCGTTTGAGAGCCGTTCTGCTTCGGCGTCAATTTCCCTTTGTCGAGTTGAAATACCTTGGCCTTGTCTATTGTATATTTTACGGGTTCCAGTACTTCCATTTTGTCCTCCATCCATGCTGGTAATGTCATCGTCCCATCGTCCTTGGTTTATCCATGTCGCCGGGTTTGGTATGTAGCCGCGTTTCCATTGGTCAGTCTGTTTTTGCCGATCCACTATTGCCAGGAGTTGTTCGATGGGGGGGATTTGTTTGATATGGGACCTGTAGGCCCTTATTGCGGCCTGTTTCCCGACCTTTTTTGGATAAGTTATCCACAGCCGGTCAAAGTCATTTGACCTATATATGTCTTTTGTAGTAGTGTCTTTTGTAGTAGTGTCTTTTGTGGGTATCCTTTTAGATAACGACGGATTATCTTTTTGGATAACGCCGATTATCTTTTTAGATAACGTTATCTTTTTGGATAACGGAATCCATTCATCAAAATTCTTATTAAATCTATATACTTTCGCAGGAGTATTATCTATTTGGATAACGATTATTATCTTTTTAGATAACAGAGAATTGATTGCGCCTATGATGTTCGGCTTTTTTATTCCGGTCATTTCAACAAATTGAGATAGCGAAATAGCATCTTCTGTTTTATTCCATCCGTATGTTTTCCTGAGAATTGTATCCAGCACTTGACGTTCTTCTCCTGGAATACGATAGCGACACAGCGCGTCCATAATCTCATTCGCAATTTTTGTGTATCCGTCTGCAATTTGCGGATTAGCCATTCTCCTACCCCTTACGCCGCGACAACCTGTTTAGGCATCTGGGCCACATGGTCAACGATCATTTTTACCGACAAATCCAGGCGGCCGGCGATCCACCCCAGCATCCCGTTTCGATTTGTTAGGAAATAGGCGCTCTGATCGTCCCGGTCCCGCGTCTCGATGGCGTTGGTTATGACGGAGGCCCAGAGCGCCCGACAGCGGTCGTCGTCGTCGTATCTCTGCGGCTCCAGGTAAAGGGGGTTCTTCTTCAGGTAGGCGGCTAATTTTTCCGGCGTGTCGCGTTCAATGAATTCATTTGGGCTTTCCTTGCGGACGTTGTGGTATGCGGGGAGCTTCGCCCGGCAGGTTTTACACATTGTAAGGCGGTGTGAGGCAAGTTCGGATTGCGTCGCCTTAATCTTTTTCCCACAATCGCACTTGCACCACCAGTTGCGGACGCGCCGGTTTTTCCCTCCAACCGTCATTCCCGCGAATTTCGTCACGACTAAATGTCCGTACCTTCTCCCTGTAATATCTTGATATTTAAGCATATTATACCCTCCATAATTCTGTCTGATAATTCTACTTGACTAATTTATCATTCTCGATACATAATAAATCCGCAGGAGTTACCTTTCCCCGCGTCAATTTACAAATGGCGACAGCCAGGGGGAGGGACGGGTTACGAATCCCCCGGATCAGGTTGTTAAGGTGCATGGGGTGAATGCCCAAATCGGCGGCGAACTTGTTCCGGGAACCACGCGGCAACGTTTTGATGTAGGTTTTAAGTGTCATAGAAGCTCCGTTTAATTAATTTTGGCTTACTTATAATTAACTGTGAATCAAATTGCAAGGATTATTTTTATACGGAGGGAATTATGCAATCGGAATTAGACATACTCGTTTGGAAAAACGTGTGGCGGCTGGCGCAGGAGAAGGGCTGGAATAAGTCTGAATTGGCTCGTCGTGTGGGAACACCGCCACAGACGATCAACAACATTTGCAAGGCAACGGGCAAGGGGATCGGGCCTAATTTGCGTGCGCGTTTTGCGAAAGCGCTAGGTGTATCCGATACCGATCTCACAATAGAACAGCCGGACGCGTCCGGCGAAAACGGGGAATACAGGCGGAAAAACAAGAAACTGCACGACAGCGTCGAGGAAATTTTGAACAGTGATGACACCGGCGCGGTAAGTGCGCTATCAACAGGAGTGGAAGGGATCTTACTAAAAATGGAAAAAAAGGACAGGGCGGAATTATTGCTAGAACAAATGGTTCTGGAAATGCAATTCCACAGGAAGGAAACGCAAGCCCAAATGGAGCTATTGCGGGAATATTTGGCCGATCCAGGAGAAAACAGCGGTGTCCCGCCGGGGTCGGAGGATTTGACCGGGGGGACGCGCGCGAAAAAGGCCGTGTGATACCATTCCCGGTTAAAAATATAGGGATGTTCACACACACACACACACACAGCAAACCACATGCCATCAACGATGAAAGGGGGTCATTTTGAGGAACATCATTCTAACACTTGCGGCGGCATCAATCCTCATGGGATGCGCGGCGGCATCAGTCAACACAGTGCCGGAGGGTAAAACAGAGAACGACCAGACGGCGGCAGAGGAATACTGCCAGGAGAAGGCAAACCTTCACACGGGTTTTTGGGCGTTTAACAATGCGTGGTACATTTACGATAATTTTCGCGCCCGTGAGGAATATCGTCAATGCCTGATTGATACGGGCTGGCTCATGGAGGAACAGATCCAGGCTAAGAAATAATAATTATTTTATTCCCCGCCATCCAAGGCCGCCCGAAGTGGACGGCCTTTTTTATTGCCTACCACGATATCTAGTATCCATCGTTTTCAATCACCACAATATCTAGACTTAAAAATAATTAAAAAATAATTAAAATAATGCTTGACATGTAATTACAAAGGAATTATAAAGGAGCCGTACACAGAATTAAGAAAACATTCAGAAGGACTTAACGAGGGGCAAGCATGGAAGCATACGACGAAGATCTTTTTCGGGAATGGATGGAGGAACGCAAGGCCCTCTGTATGCCGTGGCCCTGCGACGAGTGCGAAGGTCGCTGCACCACCAAATGCCCCACTTTCAAGATCCGCGACAGGGAGGATGAATACAATGCGTAAGGAATACTTAACCGAATACGGCAAGGCGGTTTTCATCGTCGGGTTTGCGGTTCTGGTTCTGGTCTATGTTCTGTTTTTCGCGCCGGACCCGGTGCAACAGGTTCGAGCGGTCATAGGGGGATAGGCCATGGAAAAGTGCGAAAAGTGCAAGAAGTGGAAAACCGCCAGATGCGGAGAACGGAAGGCAACCGGGAAGGATTCAGGCCCGGATGACTGGTGCTACGGGTTCAAAGCGAAGTCTGGAGGTAAATAAAATGGCACAGATTCAAATCAACATGGAGCGAGACATATATTCGCGGGTGGTCATTTGCGACGTACCGAAAGAGGCAAAGATAACGGTGGTTCGGGACGGCGATTGTCGCCGGATCAAAATAGGCGAATTGGACATTCTATTTTTTGACAAGGAGGGGTGAACGATGAACGGAAACGAGGTTGCTTTGAGGGAAGCGGGCGCGATTGTGAATTTTGAAGATCAGGCAATGTCCGTTGACAGCCTGGTGCGGCAAGTTGCGCTAATTCAGGAGGTTATGGGGAAAATAATGAAGTCCGGGGAGCATTACGGGAAAATACCCGGTTGCGGTGACAAGCCGACCCTGTTGAAGCCCGGCGCTGAGAAATTAGGTTTCACGTTCCGGCTGGCCCCGGAGTTTGAGGTCAATATTGTTGACCATCCGGCATACCACCGGGAATACCAAATTACCTGCCATCTGCGCCATATCCCAACGGGCGTGATTGTTGGCGAGGGTGTTGGGACGTGTACCACGATGGAAGGGAAATACCGCTACCGTTGGGATAATTCTAACGTTCTAGTCCCTGGCGAATACTGGAAAACGCGGGACAAAGACCTTCTCGGCGGCCCGTTCAACACGACCCGAAAAATTGACGGGAAATGGTGGATCTTTCAGAGGGCAGAACACGACAATCCGGCGGATTACTATAA
>Ga0172381_10004590_pt1 | contig 14260 bp, 11 predicted proteins | sample Leawel6488metaG_FD_119754 | JGI IMG/M metagenome (GOLD analysis project Ga0172381, IMG submission 119754) | Leachate microbial communities from a municipal landfill in Southern Ontario, Canada - Leachate well 64-88 metaG | ecosystem: Engineered > Solid waste > Landfill > Unclassified | place... | reverse complement strand
ATTGTCACAATAATTATCGTTATTAGATATGTAATTTTATTTTTCATTGTATTGTTTCAATTTATTTCTTCAAAGATGGCGCTGCTGTTTTTACAAAGTCGTTGGATGAGTTATTTGTATCTTGATATACAATCCTGCCCCCGGCTGCATTGGTCGCTTCAAGATCAATCTTTCTTTGAACTGCCTGCCCAGTGCCAGTACCCTCTACCATTGTGAATCCATTATCAATCTCTGGCCGGAATCTTTTAGTATCATTTGTGTTCCTTAAGCACTCAACACCGTCGAGTACCAAGTTTTTATCAACCATCAGGCAATCGGCATTCCTGTTAGGTGCACCGGGTTTCCATGTGTATGTGTCTGTTACGAATTGTGCTGGAGTTTTTCCCCCCATAGTATAAATAAATACAGCAGGACCCTGTGGAGCAACGATATATGTTTTTGATGTTCCACACTTCCAGAAACCATAAAGAAGGTTTACACCAGCTTCCGGTTGTGATTGCATACTTGTAAGTATGGGATCATACAGGGCCCAGTAGCCTTGAATACTTAAATTTACAGAGTTAGAGCAAGCTGTAGTATGATTAATACCGTTTAAGCAAACAATTGCGTACTCACCTGGTTGAAGAGGATGCTCCTTTCCATTACCAGGAAACATCCAGCCAATAAGAGAATTTGGAACAGAATCCCTTAGTTCGGTTGTCCCTGTTTTTACCCAAGGAGAGGCCTTTCCATTTGAAAGTGGAAGCCAAGGGTCAGCAACCCCTATACATAACGAATCAAGATAGGCAACTGCGTCTGAATTATTATATATTTTAATGTATTCGTCTTTACTAAGATATGTCTTTCCGTCAGCAGGATTTGTACACCCTCCGTAGTAAAGTTCAGCAATGACCAATTGCCCTGTTTTGGAGGCATTTAGATTGAGAGATGCATTAACCTCTTTTGGATCGGATGGTGTAACTCTGATTTGATCAGATGTACCATTAAAAATATAGATGATCTTTCCTGTAGAGTGCTTTGTTTCGGCAGTGGCAAAATATGATCCGGGAGCCACTCGTATTGAAGCAATACCATTAGCGTTTGTCTTACCTGTGAACACCAATCCTGTGCTTGGATCACTTAATTTAACAGTAAGATCGGATATAGAGTATTCATATCCTACTGGCATTGTAACGCTAACATTTACCGTAGAACTGATGGCATCATCTTTGAATTTATCACTCCGTATGTCTTTCATACAACTGTTGAAGAGTGCTGTAGATGCAATCAGAATCAAGAGTATTTTTATATTTTTCATAATATTTCAAGTTAGAAGGTTATTTTTAACTCTGCACCAAAATAGATAGCAGTGTTTTTTTCAACACCTCTTTCGTTCGGTTTGGCTTTGTCCTTTAGAATTGGTCTTGAGTTTGTAAAGTTGTTTGCGTAGAAAGATAGTTTAGCAAGGTTCCCTATCTCTTTAGTAATACGGATATTTGCCATAAAATATGGGTCATATCCGGATTCTTTAAACCAGTAACTTCTGTTCTGAGTCTCGATAAGCGTTGCAAGTCGTCTTTTTAAATTTTGATCGGTTGTAGTCCAGTAATCGCTGAATGGTCTTATGTTTCCGCTGAAATCCATATAGTAAAGAGGATCTTTGTATAGCATCTCCTCATTGTTTTGATTATTGTAATCACCATATACTGGATTTCCACTTGCATCAAGTTTGTATATTTTCCCCTTATCATACATATACCAAGAGTTTTCCATCCATACACATTGGGTAATAAGGGATACAACCATGCGGATCGAAGGAATATTAACCACCATATTGATATTTGTCATAAGCCTCTCTCTTCCGGATCCATTTTCTACAGTATTATCTCCTCCAAAAATTGCCACATAAGGAATTTTCATATGAGGATCGATTGGATCTGTCTGATTGTTGTAAGTGTAACACAGCCCATTTACCTTATTTTCGGTTCTTAAATAAGAGCCACTTGCAATTACAGTGGTGTTGATCGCTTCAATTTTCCCAAAATTAAGCTCATACTCGATACCCCATTTCTTTACACTCTGAATATTATCAGGCTTTGGATTGCTTTTAAAACGCTGCATTGCTGTATATGGAACAGCCTCATATACTCCGGCAGAGTTTTTTGCATACACCCTGCCATCCTTATATATTGGAGAAGCTGTAGTAGAGGTAATAGTATTGTAGTAGTCATAAGACTCTGATAAATAACTGGAGTTTCGATATATACCATCTTTCATGTTTTCTCTGAAGTATGTTACTGAACCATCAATTCCAAAAAGATTGAAATCCAATCCAATCTCAGAATTTATTGTTTTTACAGGTTTCAGGTTATAATCAAGTTTATCATCAATAATTGATGTTTGAATTACAGCAAGAGATTCATTTGTCGCTGTGTTTTTGTACAAAAATAGTGACTCATCAATATATTGTGGTTCCGGATATAATTGAACGATTGATGGAAGGCGTTTGAGGACACCCCAGCCGCCTCTCAAGGCAAGAGATCTTACTGCTCCCTCTTTTTTTGCTGGAATAAGTATATATTTCCCATTAAAACGAGGTTCAACAGTAGGATCATAATTGTATCCATCTATTATCATCTTATTTGCCCTTATACCCGCTGACAGTTCGAGAGATGTTCTGGCAAACATGGGAATTGTGACTTTTTCTTCAAGGAAGGCGCTCAGATCAGACATGAAAGGTACATCGCTGTATTTTCTCTCTCTATAATATGGAAGAATGCCACTTTTATAATAGATTCCGCGGCCAACATTACCATCTGTATTAAACTCAAATCCAAGTGTTGTTTTGCTCAATACATTGCCAAATTTTTTATTCAAGTAACCTGAAAGTTTTGCATTGGCATAAATCGGAATATCTTCTATTCTTTCATCGGTTTCGTTGAAAGCTGCGGTGTAATAACCAACATGGACCCCTTCTTCCTTCGTGTTTATTGATGGTGAAGGTAATTTTGTGGATACGACCAAGCTTTTTGTATAGTTATTTTGATAAGAACCGGAAATGTTATAGTTCAGAGAAGTTATCCAGGATTTGTTTAATTGCCAGCTACCGTATAGGGATACAGTCAAATTATTTTTTCTCATTTTGGAGTTATCCAGTTTCGAGATATCAGGATCACTCTTTACATTATTGCCAGCAAGATAGCCACTTACCCTAGCATTGAATCTGAATGGGGTTTTATCTGCATTAAAGGTGTTTGAGTAAGTTAAACCCATAGTGGTCCTGTTATATATATCTACAGGAGATGTCCAGTCATCAAAAGAGCGTGCATAGTCGGCATCTATGTTTAAATTTCCTGCATTCTTGCCTAAAGAAAATCCTTTACTTATTGCATAAGCTTTGGAGTTAGGATCTATTTTAACCCTGACCTCATACGGAGTAATACCAGCTTTTGTTGTGACAAGAATTGCTCCGGATGTGATATTTCCATATTCTGCAGATAAAACACCTTTGAGCACTTCGACTGATTCGATATTGTCTGTTGAATAATTTCTGAAATCCACAACGTCTGCAGTTCTCTCATTACCTGAGTATTCAGTAAGATTCATGGAGGCATCGGTAGAGACCCTTGATCCATTAATCATAAAACCGATACCTCTCTGATTATCATAGTCAGTAGTACTGATGGTCCTGATAGAGATAGGTTTTAAATCGTTAAAACTTGGGTTTGCAATAAGATTTCCTGGCATAAGTTGCATCACGTCTGCAAGACTGGAGGCCTGGACATGCTCAATTGCCGTCTTTTCCACTTTTGAGGATGAGTTTATACTGCTTCCTCGAACGGCCGTAACGACAACATCATTCAGAGTAAGGTTCTCTTCCTTCATCTGAATTTTGAAATCTGTAATGTTCTTTGAGACTGTAACTGGGAAGGTGATCTTTTGATAACCAAGAGAGTTGGCCTCAAGAGTGTAAGCACCGGGAATAATTCCCTGGATTTTGAAAACGCCATTTACATCCGAAGAACCCCATACGTTCAGCTCTTTTATAAGAACGTTAACATAAGGAATAGGTTCGTCTGTACCATAGAGAGTAACTTTCCCCGAAAGAGTGTATTTTGCTTGCCCTTGGGCAAATACTTGTGGGGAGATTATCCAAATGGATAAAAACATTAGAAATAGAAACTTTTTCACTTTTCAATATATTTTGGGTTAATATTTGGCATTTATGGCGCAAGATAGTAATAATTTTATTTGACTATTTTTTTTGAATAGTGAAATAATAAACAGAACCCTCTCCCAGCTTGCTTCCTACCCATATTTTCCCTCAGAGCATCTTTGCAAATGCCCATGAAATATGATGTTACATTTAAGAGTGAAGAGTGAAGAGTGAATAGTGAAGAGTGAAAAGTGAAGAGTGAAGAGTGAATAGTGAAGAGTGAAAAGTGAAGAGTGTGAGTGAAAAGTGAAGTGGATTCACTTTAAAGGAGGAATTTTGGGAGTGTTTTTCTTTCTATGTAGAGGTTTCTTTACCAAAAGTTTTAAATTAACTGTGGAAATGTAGAGATGCCGGGAAAACATCATTCCCATAACAACCTTATAACCATCCATTTGAGAAACCTTGGCATACTCAGTACCGATTACTCCCATTTGTTCTATTGTGAGCTTAAGTCGTTTAAGGTTTTTTACACTTTTTTTGACAGTGTATTTTTTAAACTTCATGCGGTTATTGTCTATAAGGGAAAAGTCATATTTTTCCCCATCAAACTTATAGAGCACGTTGCTTAGTGTATAATCTCCATGGAAGAACCCCTCTTTGTGAAGCTTATAAGTGAATCTTGCAAATGCTTTCAATTCTGCTTCGGATTCTGCAATTGGGCGAGAAAAGATCTCATTGACAGCCTCATATTCTGTATATAGGCAGACATAATAACTTTTCTGAAGGAGTAGCTTATTGTATACATCTATGTAAGCAACAGGCATCGGCGATGTAATACCTTTGCTCAGGAGCAGTTCGGAATGCTCGTATGCCCTTTGTGCCTTCGTCTTCCTCAGCGTCGCATATATTATTCTGTTGGCGAATGTTATACGTTTAAAATATTTTATCACCAATTTAATTCCGTTTACAGTGACAAGACGTACTTGATTACGCCCAAGATGAAGCGGTTCACCAAGATCATCAAAACGGTCAGGAATATTTTCAATAAACTCTTTAAGGGGTGAGTAAGAGGGATTTATATAAAAATTGGTTTTCATATATCAATTATAAATACACTGCGCTGCAATATACGTATTTTATACCATAGAAAAATAGATCAGACAGGATTACGGCCTTTTATGCTATTTAGAATTCTGCCGGAGACAAGAAATATGGCGGGTCTTCCTGACAGAGGATTTGGCTGTGTAAATACCACGGTTCCATAAACATCTTCGATATTTGTATATGTGAGGACCTCTTCGGGAGTCCCTTGATGATGTATATGTCCTTTTTTGAGAAGTATAAGTCTGTCACAATATTCCCCAGCGAGGTTGAGGTCATGTATTATCATAAGTACTGTCAAGCCAAGTTCCCTGTTTAGCTGTTGCACTAAATTCAGTATCTGTACCTGGAGTGCAATATCAAGGTGAGATGTGGGTTCGTCAAGTAAAAGTAGTTTTGGTTCCTGTACTAATGCTCTTGTTATGTCTGCCATCTGCCTCTCGCCACCGCTTAGCTGGGAAAGTAATGTATTCCTGAGATGAGTTATCGAGGTCAGATTCATGTATTTTTCTGCAACTGCTATATCATTGGCACTGTCAAAAAATTGATATTGGGTGTGATATGGCAGGCGTCCCATCAGGACATAGTCTTCTACGGTTATGTCCGGGTTATCAATATCTTGTGATACGATAGCAATATTTCTTGCCCGCTCTTTATAAGAAAATTGTTTCAAATTCTTACCTTCAAGACAGATTGATCCACTCTTGATTTTAAGGTCTCCTGTAATACCTCGGAACAGGGTGGTCTTGCCGGAACCATTGGGGCCGATTATCCCCACAAAACTTCCTTTTGAGATGGAAATATCTATTTCGGAGATAAAAAATTTATCTTTATAACCACATGATAGATCGCTTATTTCGAAAAAATTCTCCATAAATATTAAACAAAACTTGATTTACGCCCAAGATGGCTTAAAATAAAAATGAAAGAAATTCCACCGATAATTCCGGTAATTACACCGATTGGCAGCTCGTTAGGAGCTATTATCGTTCTTGCTATCGTGTCGCAAAAAACAATGAACCCACCTCCAGTCAGAAATGAACTTATCAGCAGGATCCTGAAGTCCGGGCCTACAAGTATCCGTACGAACTGAGGAATGATAAGCCCGACAAAACCAATTACTCCGGCTACCGAGACACACATTCCGGTTAAGATGGATGCAATTACAAACAGCAGTTTTATTGAAAGATCGGTATTTATGCCAAGATGACGGGCCTTATCCTCTCCCAATCGAAGAGCATTAAGAGTGTGTATGAACAGGTATGACGCACAAAGACCACAGATTGCTATTATTCCGGATGTCCCGATCAATTTTTCATTTGATTCGTCCAAGGATCCCATTACCCAGAACACTATATTGTGAAGATTATCGTTGCTGGTGGTGGACATGATGAACATCATTGCAGAGGAGGCTATGAAGCTTACCATGACTCCAATAAGAAGCATGTTCTGAGTTGATATTTTCCCTTTCCTTACACTAAGAAAATAGACCATAAGCACTGTTACCAGTGCCCCGACAAACCCTGAAGCTGGTAACATTATTGCTCCGATTGAGTAATTAAGACCAGCGACTATTGTGAATGAGACACCAAGGGCGGCGCCTCCTGAAATGCCAAGTGTATATGGTTCAACCAATGGATTGCGATAAATTCCTTGTAAGATGACACCTGCAAGGCTTAACGCGCCGCCCACCGACAACCCTAAAAAAACGCGGGGAATTCTTATATCCCTGAGAATTGTATATTCTACACTACCCTTACCGTTAAGAAGAATATCAGGAATTTGGGTCAATGATATATTAATCTCTCCTCTTGACAGTGCGTATGCAATTATTACTATAGTGAGTAAAATGAATGACAGGACCCACAATCCCCACTTGATGTGTTTTGATGACATTATTTATACATCTTGTTTATAAGTTCTTCCAGAATATCCATGAAAGTGACAGGATTCGGTCCGCATGATTTGTATGGATCGACACTGAAAATCCTGTTATTCTGTGTTGCTGAAAGACTTTTATATTTTTCCCAGGTCTTTTTCTCCTCATCTGCAATAACACCCATTGTCACAATAACAATTACGTCAGGATTCTTTATGATTACATTTTCACGGGTAATTGATCCTGTATTGACTTTTGTGGCAATATTGATTCCACCGGCGTAGGTAATAAAATCATTCATGAAGGTATTTGGAATGGCGGTGAAAAGAGGCTTAGCGCCAATTTCAAAAAAAACTTTTGGTTTTGGTCCGGCTGGTATCTGTTTCTTTAACCTTGCCAGCCTTGCTTCCTGCTCCTTTACTATTTCCATTGCCAATCGCTGTTTACCGGTGTATTTACCAAGTTCAATGAACTGGTCGCATATCCCTTTGTAAGAATGAGCACTTGGAAACATTGCAACTTTTATCCCGAGTTTCTTTATTGCATCTACAGTTGCGGGTTTTGTCAATGCTGTGACCAATACTAAGTCTGGTTTCAGAAGCAGGACTTTCTCAACATTCACGTCGATGGCATTAGCAACAACAGGAACCTTGTCTCTTACACCTTCAAGACAATAGTTTGTGCATCCGATTAGCTTCTCTTGAGCTTGTAGAAGATAAATCATGTTCGTCAATGATGGGGCAAGGGATACAATTCTGTCTGCCACTTGAGAAAACATGGCATTACATGTCAACGACAATAATGCAACAAGAAAAGATATATTTTTAAACCTATTCATTCTGTGGCAAAAGTAGACAAAATAGGACATTTCCTTTCAGGTTTATAAAACGTTTTTTATAAACTGTCCTGTGTAAGAATCAATACAATTTGCCAATTCTTCCGGAGTGCCTTGAAACAAAAGCTCTCCGCCATTTTTTCCACCCTCTGGCCCCATATCGATTATCCAGTCGGCGTGCTTGATAATGTCGAGATTATGTTCAATTATTATAACAGTATTATTTTTGGCTACTAATGATTTGACAATCTTATAGAAATTTTCGATATCAGACATGTGTAGTCCTGTAGTCGGCTCGTCCATTATATAAATATTGCTCTCTTTGTGCAATTCTGCTGCTATTTTGAGCCTTTGAGATTCACCGCCGGAAAGGGAACTTAAGGATTGCCCAAGCTTGAGATAGCTCAATCCTACATTTTGTAAGGTTTTTAGATGTTTTTTTATTTTTGAGGAGGTGAAAAATCCGTATGCTTGATTTACTGTCATTCCAAGAACATCTGCAATACTTTTGGATTTGTATTTTAAATCGAGTACATCTGTATTATAGCGCCTGCCTTCGCATTCATCACACGTCGTTTTTACTGAGTCGAGAAAGTGTAGGTCAAGTGTTATAACTCCCTGACCATTACATTTTGGGCATGCTCCTTTTGAATTAAAGCTGAAAAGAGAAGCTTCAGAGTGTGTTGCAGCAGCGAATTCCTTGCGAATCAGATCGAAAACACCGATAAATGTTACAGCGTTTGCTCGTGAGGTCTTTCCGATAGGAGACTGGTCGATTATTATTGCCTCAGGGTGTTCTTTTGCAAAACATTCGTGAATAAGGGTACTTTTACCACTGCCTGCAACTCCGGTAATACAGGTAAGGACACCTTTGGGAATTTTTACCGAAATATTCTTAAGATTATTTGCGGAGGCATTTTTTATTTCAAAAAACTCAGCCGCCTGCTTCCGGAAATATTCGGTTCTATTTTCCGAATAAAGATATTCTCCGGTTATACTTTCCGTTGAGGCGAGCCCGGATGGCTCGCCATTGTACACAATATAGCCGCCGTTTGTACCGGCCAATGGACCAATATCAACAATCCATTCTGCTGCCCTTATTATTTCCGGGTCGTGTTCCACTACAAAAACACTGTTACCCTTCTCTTTCAAGCGTGAGAGTATGGTGAGTAACTTTTCTGTATCCCTTGGATGAAGGCCAATGGATGGTTCATCAAGTACATATAACATGTCTACAAGGTTGCAATCAAGCTGCTTAGCCATTTTTACCCGCTGTGATTCACCTCCGGATAATGTCCCTACTGCTCTCTCCAGTGAAAGATAGCCAACTCCGATCTCTATAAGTTGCTCAAGTAAAAAACGTGCTTTACGTAATACCGGTCTGGAAATTTCATTATCAATATCCGAGAGAAACGCCAGAACATCAGATAGTTCCATCCGGCATACTTCATCAATTGAGATTCCTTTTATTTTTGTACTGCGGGCTCTTTCGTTCAGGCGGGAACCACCACAATGTTCACATGTTTTGTATATGAAGTATCTTGTGTAGGCATTCTTTTCATCATCTCCGGCTTCATCGTCTGCCCGTCCTGTAACAGATTTTTCAAGTTTGCGGGCAATGCCCTCAAAGTATTTGGTATAAGAGAGCTTCTGCTTTGAATCTTTGACCAGTATAGATTCCGAATACAAAAATTTATTTAGTTCTGCTTCCGAAAAGTCTTTAACAGGTTTGTCGATATCAAGTATGCCTAACGTGACAAGCTCTTTCCACATGAATCCTCCGATTTTGTAATGCGGATGGGTGATCGCACCATCCCTTATTGACTTTTCTTTATCGAGCAAAAGATCTGTATCTACCTTTATCTCTTTTCCTAAACCATGACAAAAAGGACACATTCCTTCCGGATGGTTGAAGGAAAAATAAAACGAAGGGCCGGTAAATGGTTGTCCGACTCTTGAATAGAGCAGTCTCAAGTATGTATTTATCTCTGTTGCTGTGCCGACGGTACTGCGGAGGTTGTTTCCCATCCGCCGCTGATCGATTACAATCGATGTTGAAAGATTGTGTATATCATCTACATCCGGTCTGGATAATTTAGGTAATCTTGAACGGGCAAATGTTGAAAAGGTCTCGATAAGCTGTCTTTGGGCTTCTGTGTAAATTGTATCAAATAGTAAAGAGGATTTACCTGAGCCAGATACTCCTGTAAATACAACAAATTTGTGTTTTGGTATCTCAATATCAATGTTCTTGAGGTTGTTTGTATGAGCGTTCTGAATAATTATATTTTCTTGATTCATGTACTAAATTTTGATTTTCCTTGCGCTTGATAATGCAAAAATAATTGAAAGGGTGGAAGTTGTTATAAGAATGATTATGCTGATATAGAAGAAACTCGCAGGCGATGTTCCTGCCAGCAGGTATCTGTTTGCTTCAAGAATGTAAGTAACAGGATTTCCCCACGAGACAGCAAGTAGCCATTTTGAGCTTATCAGTTCTCTTGGCAAAAATGTTGTGCTGAGAAAGATCAGGGGAAAAACAGCATTGGTGACAATAGCAGCACTTTGATGCTGGCCTGTCCGGAGCATGATTCCGGCAGAAAAACCGCAAAGGGTGATTGACCACAACATTGAAATAAGAAGAATTCCAATTATAGAAAGGAACCCGAACTGAAAAGGAAGACCGAAAATTGCACCTATTTCGAGCAAAACCCCCGAAAACAAGACTGTGGAGAGAGTGTCGGCCAGCATTGGGGATACAACCAATATCCAGCGTGGAGTGGGACTGAGGTAAAGTCTTTTGAAATAGCCGGATTGCATGTCTGCATTTAGTGTTTGCCCTGCTCCGGCAGAAGACCCCATTGCAAGTGATATAATCGTAATGGGAAATATAAATGCAAGGTATCCACCATTGCCAAATTCACTCATACTACCGATGCCTCCTATACCGGCGTTATATACTACTAAAAAAAAGAGACTCATGACAAAACCCATTAGTGGTGCTGCGGGTTGCTTGATTAGTTTTACAATTCCTCTGATCACCAAAATTTTACTTGCCGTACTCATATTGTTGATTGTTTTCTGTTTTTGTAAATGATTTAGCATAAGAGAGATAACTATCCTCAAGAGAGAGATTTTCATCTGGCTGCACCATTTTTTTGAAATCAGCCACATCACCGGCGAAATGTATTTTCCCATCAATGATCATTGCCATCTGAGAAGCATATTTATCGGCCTCCTCGAGATATTGAGTCGTAAGCAGGATAGTAACTTTATCAAATTTGTTCAAAGCAGAGATAGTCTTCCAGAATGTGTGTCTTGCCAAGGGATCCATCCCAACAGTCGGCTCATCCAGAAACAAGACTTTTGGTTTATGTACCAATGCTAATGCACAGTGGAGACGACGCTTGTTTCCTCCGGAAAGAGCAGCAGTCTTTTTATGTCTTTCTGATACGAGTTGGAACATTTCAATGAGCTCATCTGCCCGGGTTGCAGCCTGTTTTTTAGTCATTCCAAATAACCTTCCTTGGAATTTTAGAATTGCTTCGGTAGTCTCATTTGGATCAAGTTCATTCTCTTGTGATGCGACACCAATGTATCTTTGGATCTGGGAAAAGTTATTTTCAGGATTTATTCCATCGATAAATATTTCTCCAGAATCCTTTTTAATCAATGTTGTCATGATTTTCAAAAGAGTGGATTTGCCTGCACCGTTTGGCCCAAGTAATGCAAAGAACTGACCCTTCTTGATTTCGAGATCAATACCTTTCAGAGCTTCTGTCCCGTTGCGGTATTTCTTTTTGAGATTTTTGACTTGGATTTCAATTATCATAATTTTGCTGTTAAAATCATGATGCAAAACTACTCTGTTGAAAAGTTACAGAATTGTAAAAAAACGACAAAAAATTATTCGAAGTAATCTGATTGGCATGGGCCAAGAGATAAAAATTCCCGTGGAGTGTAACCGGATAAAATTTTAAAATCTTTCACAAAATGTGCTTGATCAAAATATCCATTATCATAAGCCATTTGTGTAAGTTGCTTATTGCCAAAAGAGGAGAGATTTTGTACAACTTTTTGGAAACGAACTATACGTATGAACTGCTTTGGAGTTTTGCCAAGCAGTGTGGAAAATTTACGCTCAAGTGACCGGCTTGTAAGAAAAAGACTGCTGGATAAATCAGTAGTGCTGATCTGGCCTTTACTGCGGTTGATCAGGCCGACGCCATTTTGTATAAGCATCAGGTCTCTTCTATCTACAGGCTCAAACTGTTCAACGAGGAACAGCTCTATAATCTCTATCCTTTTTTCAAGAGTGGATGCTAAACAGATCCGTTCCTCAATCTCTTTTATCCTTTTATTGAAGATGTCTTCAAGATCAATGCTGGTGTTTTCAATTTCCGATAAAGGGAAATCCAGAAAGTTACAAGCGCCGTGCGGGTAAAATGTTACAGCAATCACACCGGACTTGCCGCATGTAGATACATCAGTGTAGTTGCTGCTTATTCCACTTATCAGGGAGCGGGGCTGACAGACAGGGTATTCAGCCCCTTTTACCACGAATGGCTTTCTGTAATGAAACATCAACTCGATATTTCCTGTAGGTATTACTCTTTCGCATATCTCGCCATCTGATTCTTCAGCTTCGAGTATCCAGTAGTGCTTGATGTACCGGGCTAAAAATCCTGATGGTTTGACATAAAAGAAGTGCATAAAACTGTTGATCTAACAATGATGTTGCAAATATAAACACTCATGTTATCAATCTATATGCTTTTTGAAGTTTTTAATCATCTTTCCGAAAGATTTTTCCTTTTTACGTTTTTCTGTTACAGAAGAATCAAAATAAGCACGTTCTTTTCTAATTTTCAAGTAGTTTTCGTATGAGGCGGCGTCAAGATCTCCATTTTTGATAGCTTCAAGGACACCGCAGTCAGGTTCATAGGTATGTGTGCAATTCTTGAACCGGCAATTCTGAGCAAGTTTGACAATCTCGTCAAATGTGATTTCCAACCCAGTTGATGTATCGGCAATTCCTACTTCTCTTATACCCGGATTGTCTATTATTATTCCTCCGGAATCCAGAACAATCAATTCCCGGTAGGTTGTAGTATGCTTGCCTTTGTTTGTACTTGTACTTATTGTGTTTGTTTCCATTATGTTTCTACCGGACAGGTTGTTTAACAAGGTGGATTTTCCCACACCAGACGAACCAAGTAAACAATATGTTTTTCCTCTCTTTATAATATCCTTTATTTCCTCATATCCGGATTTTGATTCGTTACTTATCGAAATGACAGGAGTATTTATAACTCTTTCTCTTATTTTTTTCTGGATTTCATCAACCTCCTGAACACCCATCAGATCAGTTTTGCTAAGAATAATTACCGGTTTGATTTTGGATGAATTACAAATAGTAAGATACCGTTCTATCCGGTTGATATTAAAGTCCCGGTCGACTGCCTGTACTATAAAAGCATAGTCTATATTTGCTGCAATTACTTGGATTTCTCCAAATTGCCCGACTGCCAGCCGTTTAATAATAGAGAATCTTGGTAGGATGCTATAGATTATGGCAAAATCCGGATCATAAATTTTCAGCGCAACCCAGTCTCCAACTGCAGGAAAATCCTCGCGGCCTTTTGCAGTAAATCGCATATTGCCCGTTATCTCTGATTCAAATTCTCCTTTATCTGTCCTGACAGTATAACGCTCCTTGTGTTCAGCAACAACTCGCCCGATCTCGTAACACTCAAGATCCAGTTCCTGTCTTTGCTTTTCAAATACACTATTATATCCTAAATCTTCTAAACCCATTGTCCTTGATTCTATGTTTTTTATATTGTTTTTTAGGTCGTGTTTAAGGGTTGTGATAAATTCCTTCATACTGATATTTTTGTGGAATCTTTTCGGGAACAAAAGAATATCAAGCTTTCTAAGATGCTTATATTCTTAATGTACCTGAAGAATTCCAGTTGTAAAATGTAAAATAAAATAACAACCCGGAGGAGTATCCGGGGAAAGAATGATAGCCAGCAAATAACTGACTATCTATTAAACACGTCCCATAAATGGGAAAGAATATGTTTTTTGCATAAATCGTTAATACAGCGGCAAAAGTATTATTTTGCCGCCATAAATGCAAAACTAAAAATAAATATCGCGTTTACCTTCGTCAATCGAATGAATGTTATCGGCGATTTTACTTTTGAGTGCGTCATTTTCCACTGCATCAACCAGCTTCTTAATCAGGGCTTTACCAGCCAGTTTCGTTTGTGGAGAAGCAAAATCTTCAAGATATTCATTGTAT
>Ga0172381_10004589_pt1 | contig 14261 bp, 16 predicted proteins | sample Leawel6488metaG_FD_119754 | JGI IMG/M metagenome (GOLD analysis project Ga0172381, IMG submission 119754) | Leachate microbial communities from a municipal landfill in Southern Ontario, Canada - Leachate well 64-88 metaG | ecosystem: Engineered > Solid waste > Landfill > Unclassified | place... | reverse complement strand
CAAATCATCCATCTACTCCAGATTGTTCTACGTGTTATGGTGCAGGTATTATTTCTGGATGGAATTGTTATAATTATAATGGTGTTTATTGTTGGTAATCCAATCCCTTTATTGCAGTATTTCCAATCTTAATGTAAAATTAAAATATGGAAATACTGAGCTTTGAGGAAACAAGAAAAATTCTTTTGAAATACAAACTTCCTTTTTGCAGGACGGAGATTTTTAATTCAAAAGATAAAGCATTAATATTTGCAAAGCAAATTGGTTTTCCAGTTGTTTTAAAAGTTCATGCGCAAAAGATATTTCATAAGTCTGAGGTTGGGGGAGTGAAGGTGAATATTAAAGATGAGGAAGAATTTGTCTCTTCTTGGAATCAAATTGAGAAAAATATTCAAGGAAAGAATATTGAAGGAATATTAGTTCAAGAAATGGTCTCTGGAAGCGAGATAGCACTAGGAATGAAGAGGGATCAACAATTTGGTCCAGTTTTAATGTTTGGCTTAGGAGGAATATTTATTGAAATAATTAAAGATGTTGCTTTTAGAATTGCTCCGATTAATACAGAAGAGGCTATCGAAATGATTAAAGAAACTAAGGGATTTGAAATATTAAATGGGGCGAGAGGAAAAAAGAAAGTTGACTTAGCAGGAATTGCAGAAATGATAGTTAATCTTTCTAATCTTTCTTTTAAAGAAGAAAAAGTGCAATCAATTGATTTTAATCCAGTTATGGTTACAGATAAACAGGCCTTGATTACAGATTTTAGAATAATTATATGAAAAGAATATTTAACCCTAAATCAATAGCCTTAATCGGAGCCAGCGAGGAGCCAGGAACTGTTGGTTTTGGCTTGTCTAGAAATATTTTAGAAGGCAAGGATTTAAGGAAGATATATTTTATTAATCCAAAAAGAGAAGAAGTCTTCGGATTAAAATGTTTTGAAAGTATTTTAGATATTAAAGAGAAAATTGATTTAGCTATTGTCGCTGTCCCTTCTAAAATAGTTAAAGATATTATTATTGAATGTGGAGAGAAAAAAGTAGGAGGAGTTATTATTGTCTCTTCTGGGTTTAAAGAAGCGGGCAACATAAGAGAAGAGGAAGAAATTCGAGAAATTACCCAAAAATACAAAATTCCTTTAATCGGACCTAATTGTTTGGGAATAATCAATCCTTCGATTAATTTGAATGCCTCTTTTGCTCCGATTACTCCTAAAAAAGGAAACATTGCTTTTCTTTCTCAGTCAGGAGCCTTATTAGATTCAGTTGTTGATAGAAATAGTCTTGGTTTTTCAAAGATTGTTTCTTATGGCAATGAAGCTGGTTTAGATTTAGCTGATTTTATTGATTATTTAAAGACAGACATAGAAACTAAAGTTATTTCTATTTATTTTGAAGGAGTAAAGGATGGGCGTAAGTTCATGCGTATTGCTAGTGAGGTTTCTAAGATTAAACCAATTATTGCGATTAAATCAGGAAGAAGCGACAAAGGAAAAGAAGCTGCTGGAACTCATACGGGAACGCTAGTTGGAGATTACAATGTTTACAAAACAGCCATGAAACAATCGGGAGTTATTTTGGTTGATACATTAGAAGAATTATTTGATACTTCTCTTACTTTGAGTTCTTTGCCGAAGTGTGAGAATGGAATTGGAATTGTTACTAATGGAGGAGGATTAGGAGTTTTAACTGTTGATTATTGTTCTGAATTAGGAATCAATATTCCTAATTTAAGCAAAACAACTCTTTCATTGTTAGAAAAGAGTAAGGCAATGGAAAAAGTAGTTAGTAAAAACAATCCTTTGGATGTATTGGGAGATGCATTAGCAGACAGATATGCGGTTGGTATCGAGAGTTTGCTTCGAGATAAAGATATCAATGGCTTAATTATTATTTCTACTCCTCAATTAATGACAGAGCATGAAAAGAATGCTAAAATAATTGTAGAGTTAAGAAATAAATATCCTCTTAAGCCAATTGTTTGCTGTTTTTTGGGTGGACAATCGGTTGAGTCTGCAATTAAGTATTTAGAATTAAATCAAATACCTAATTATACAGACGTTAAGAGGGCAGTTAAAAGTATTAATGGTTTAATAAAAAGATGAACAAGCAAAAGGGAAATATAATAGTTTTTATATTAGATATTCTTTTTGTAATATTGTTTTTGATAATTAGCATAATAAACCTTTTCGGAGGATTTTAACATAAATGGCAAATACACTATTTTTTACAGAATTAAGAAAGAAAGACGTACCAGTTGTCGGAGGGAAAAATGCATCACTAGGAGAAATGTATTCTTTGTTGACTCAAAAAGGAATTAGAATTCCCAATGGTTTTGCTACTACGGCTGATGCGTATAGGAATTTTTTAGCTTTTAATGGAATTGATAAAAAATTAGAGAAGATATATGGCGGACTTGATTTAAGTAAATTAGAAAATGTACAAAAAGCTGGAAAGCAATCAAGAGAATTAATTTTGAAAGGAAAGTTTCCCAAAGATTTGAAAGAAGACATTATTAAGGGATATCAAAAACTTTGCCAAGAATACGGAGAGAATTGCGATGTAGCTGTAAGGAGCTCAGCCACTGCCGAGGATTTGCCCGATGCTTCTTTTGCTGGACAGCATGAATCGTATTTGAATGTTAAGGGGGAAAAAGACGTGATTGAAGCAGTAAAATATTGCTATTCATCTTTATTTACTGATCGAGCTATTGCATACAGAAGAGACAAAGGTTTTCCTCAGCTATCAGTTTACCTCTCAGCAGTAATTCAGAAAATGATTAGAAGTGATTTAGCTTCTTCGGGTATCATGTTTACATTAGATACTGACACTGGATTTGATAAAGTTGTTTTGATTAATTCAATCTGGGGAATTGGAGAAATGATAGTTAAGGGAAGAGTTACCCCTGACAAGTTTTTTGTCTTTAAGCCGACCATGAAACAAGGATACAAGGCGATTATTAATAAAGAACTAGGAAGGAAAGATGGCAAGTATATTTACAGGGAGAGTGGCGGAGTTAAAGAAGTTAAAACCACCAAAGAAGAATTTGATAAATACTCAATTACTGATGAGGAGGTTTTGACTTTGGCTGAGTGGGGATGTTTAATTGAAGAACATTATGGGGTTTCTCAAGATATGGAGTGGGCTAAGGACGGAAAAGATGGAAAACTATACATTGTTCAGTCTAGGCCAGAAACAGTTCATTCTTTGAAATCAAAAAAGGGGAACACTTACCAGGAATATCAAATTGACGGAGAAATGAAGCCAATCTTAACTGGTATTAGCATTGGAGGAAAAATTGGCAAAGGAGTAGTAAGAGTTATTACTGATGTTAAGAAAATGAAAGAGTTTAAAAGGGGAGAGATTCTGGTAACCAAAATGACTGATCCCGACTGGAATGCTATTTTAACGATGTCCGCGGCAGTTATAACTGACGAAGGGGGAAAGACTTGTCATTCAGCGATTGTTTCTAGAGAATTAGGAATTCCTTGCGTTGTCGGAACAAAAGAAGCAACTCAAAAATTAAAAACAGGAATGATGGTGACAGTTGATTGCAGTTCTAGCGATAAGGGAAGAATTCTTGAAGGAGATGTTCCTTTTGTTGTTAAGGAATATAATTTAGATGAGATTCCTCAGCTCAACACAAAGATAACATTGAATATCGGAACGCCAGATATGGCTTTTAAATCTTCATTTTTGCCTAATGATGGAGTTGGATTAGCTAGAGAAGAGTTTATTATCGCTGAAAAAGTCAGAATTCATCCTTTGGCTTTATACAATTATGAAAAGATTAAAAAAGGAGAAATTAAGATATCTGAAACAGATTTAAAGATAATCGAAGAATTAACCAGAGAGTATCCTGACAAGAAGCAATATTTTGTTAATGAGCTAGCAGAAGGAATTGCTCAGATTGCAGCCGCTTTTTATCCTAAAAAAGTAATTGTCAGATTTTCTGACTTTAAAACTAACGAATACAAGAATTTAATTGGAGGCAATCCTTTTGAAGGAGAAGAGTCTAATCCAATGATCGGATTCAGAGGGGCGTGCAGATATATCGATCCAAGCTTCCAGCCCGCTTTTAAAATGGAGTGTGAGGCCATAAAAAGGGTCAGGGAAGAGTTTGGTCTAACTAACGTGGCAGTAATGGTTCCTTTTTGTAGAACAGTTGAAGAAGGAAAAAAAGTCGTTGAATTAATTAGGGCCTTTGGATTAAAAAAAGAAGAGATGCCAATATATGTAATGTGTGAAATTCCTTCTAATGTTATCTTAATAGATCAATTCTTAGAAGTATTTGATGGAATGAGTATTGGTTCTAATGATTTGACTCAATTAACACTAGGCTTAGATAGAGATAATGGAGGCTTGTCATATATCGGCAATGAAAAGAATGAAGCAGTTATGGAATTAATTAAAAAAGTAATTAAGACTTGCAAAGAAAAAGGTAAGTATTGCGGAATCTGCGGACAAGCTCCGTCTGACTATCCAGAATTTGCCGAGTTCTTAGTTAAAGAAGGAATAGAAAGTATTTCTTTAAATGGAGATACAGTTTTAAAAACAATAATAGCTTTAGGAAAATTAAAATAATATGTTTGATATAATTACATTCGGTTCAGCAACTTGGGATATCTTTTTAAAGATAGATAAAGGCAATACTTTAAAAAGCGATAAAGTTCCTTCGGGAATTGCGGTAGCTTTTGATTTGGGGGCAAAGATTGATATCAATGATATGTATTTTAGTTTTGGTGGAGGAGGAATGAATACAGCTTTTACTTTTAAAAAACAGGGATTTAAAGTAGCTTACTGTGGTTCAGTCGGGCGGGATATTCCTGGTAAAGAAATTATTGCTGAAATGGAAAAGGAGGGGATCGGTACAAGCTTTATCCAGAAAAATGAAAGGCCAACTAATAATTCAGTGATTCTTAATACTTCTGAAGACGATAGAACTGTTTTAGCTTATCGTGGTGCTTCGGAAATGCTAGACAAAGAAGAGATACTTTGGGGAGACATGTCTCCATCTTGGTTTTACATCGCTCCTTTATCAGGAAAATTAAGTTCATTGACTGAAGATATTGTTGATTTTGCTAAAAAGAACAAAATTAAGGTAGCGATTAACTTAGGTAATTCTCAAATTATTTTAGGAAAGGAAAAACTTGAACCAATACTAAAAAAAGCAGATGTCCTTTTATTAAATTTAGATGAGGCTGCGTTGTTGACCGGAGTTGATAATAAGGATGAGATGGGAATAATGAGAGAATTAAACAGAATTCATCCTGGAATTAATACAGTAACTAAAGGACCAGAAGGAGTTTTAGTTTCCGAACAAGATGTTTTACTTGAAGCTTCTTCTTGCAAAGTTAAGGTGGTTGATAAGACAGGGGCAGGAGATGCTTTCGGTTCTGCTTTTGTTTGCGGATTAATTAAATCAAATATGGACGTTGAATGGGCAATACGATTAGGAATTGCTAATTCAGTTTCCTGTATTAAAGTTAGGGGGGCGATAAATGGATTATTAGAAGAAGGAATTGATTCAAAAAAAATAGGAGAAAAGATTAAAATAGAGAGAACAAAGATAATCTAGCTTTTATTGCCAAAATTTAAAAAACAGTATATACTGTCTCCAAGGAAATAATATGGAAAAAGAGACAAAACTTAGAAAAATAAAGGTTTTATCTTATGTTTTTTTGGCGTTTGTTTTTATTATTGGAATAATTTTTTATTCTAAAATAGAGAAAAATAACGCTAGCGCCGAGATAATTAAAGCTTTTACAGAAAAGAATAATTACTCTGTGTCCGATGAGTTAAAAGTGGAGATTGAAAACAAGGAAAGTCAGACAGTATGTTTTTCTTCTTGCTATCCTTATATGATACAAATAAAGAAAGATACTTGGGATAATTATTCTTATCCTCAATGCGACAAAGAGAATGTTGCTGAAACATGTATTAATCCTAATCAATCAAAAGCTTTTGCCATTGCATTAAATGAAATGTCTTTAGAGCCTACTATGCACCGATTGGCGATTCCAGCTTGCATAGGTTGCGCTATTGGAGAACAGTTTAGAGTCGACAAAATAATATATTCAAATGAATTTGAAATAAAGAAATAAAATGACAAGTTTAACAGCAAAATTGAGAAAACAGAAAGGCGCTGCACTTAAAGCAGGCGAGATTGCGGAAACTATTCCAGCAGTTTTGTATGGTTCTGAGATCGAAAATATATCTTTAGAAATAGATAAAAAGAGTTTTTCTAAGGTTTTTAAAGATGTTGGAGAAACTTTAATTGACCTTGAAGTAGAAGGAAAGAAGTATTCAGTTCTAATCCACGATACACAAGTTAATCCTTTGACTCAGGAATTGATTCACGTTGATTTTTATCAACCTAACTTAAAAGAAGAAGTTGAAACCGAAGTTCCCATAGAACTTATCGGAGAGGCTCCTGCTTTGAAGCTTGGCGGAACATTAATTGTGAATATGAAAGAGATTTCAGTTAAGGCTCTTCCTAAGGATTTACCAAGTAAGATTATTATTGACGTATCTGTCTTAAATACTTTTGAAGATTCAATCACAGCTAAGGATATTAAACTTCCTGCTGGCGTTACTATTGAAATAGAAAATCCAGAAGAAACAATCGTTCAGGTTGTTGAGCCTGAAGATGTTGAAGAAGAATTGGCTAAACCAATTGAAGACGTTAATAAGGAACCTGAAAAGGCCGTTGCTCCTAAGAAAGAAGAAGCAGAACCAGAAGAGAGTAAATAAAATTATTCAATCAATGTTTTTTAGTTTTTCTAAAACTAAGACTTGGAAAGAATTGATGTTTCTCGCGATAACAGGGATTTTTATTCCTGTTATTTTTGTTTCCGCAATAGATGTTTCTGATTTAGACGAAATGTGTGCTAACGAAGGATGGAAATCGGCTTGTGATCAGATTTCGGAGTCAGAATGTCAGAGTTTATTAAATCAATGCCAGACATATTTTGATGCCAAGAAGAAAGAAATTGAATCTGATATTACTAAAACTAGCGAAGAAAAGAATACATTAAAAAATCAAATCACTACTCTAACAAAAAAGATAAAGGATTTAGATTATCAAATTTATCAATCCAATCTTTCTATTAAAAGTTTAGGATTTCAGATCGTTGATACAGGAGAATCTATTACTGAAACAGAAAAGGAAATAGAGCAGCAAAAAGAAAAGATAGGTTTAATTTTGCAAGCCGTTGCAGATGAAGATAAAAAATCATTTATCGAAGTTTTAATTGCCAGCAAAACTATTTCTGACTTTTTTGACAATCTTGTTTATTTAGAAACATTAAATGTTAAAAATCAGGAACTTTTAGATTATTTTCAAAAACTACAAGACACTCTTGAAAATCAAAAAGTAAGTCTACAAGAAGACAAAGGAGAGAAAGAAAGTCTTTTAGCGCTACAAAGCGTTCAGAAGCAGGAATCCGCTGCAACAAAAGCTACCAAAGATCAATTATATACTTTAACTGAGGCTCAATACCAGGCACAATTAAAAGAAAAGGAAGAGATTGCAAAAAAGACTGCTGAGATTGCCGCTAAATTAATCCAAGTAACTGGTTTGGCCGAAGATCAAAAAGCTCCTACTTTTGGAGAAGCTTTAGATTTAGCAAAAGAAGTAGCGGGAGTAGTGGGAATAAGGCCAGCATTCTTGTTAGCTATTATTAGTCAAGAATCAGCCATAGGAAGGAACGTTGGTCAATGTTATGTTACTGATGCTAAAAGTGGATCAGGAAAGTATAGTAACGGAAACTTAGTTTCAAGAATTATGCATCCTACTCGAGACTTGCCAGTATTTTTGGATATTATTAATAAGTCAGGAAGAGTAATGGAAAAAACTCCAGTTTCTTGCTGGATTAATGATTGTGTTTCTCAATATGCTGGTAAGCTTTATCACTCCAAAGCATATGTTTCTGAAACAGGAGCTATTACTTGTGCTAAGTCTGGATATGTAGCTTATGGATTTGGGGGAGCAATGGGTCCTGCCCAGTTTATTCCTAGTACTTGGAAACTATATGAAGACAAAGTTAAAGCTCAGACAGGAAAGTCTTATGCTGATCCATGGAACCTTAAAGATGCTTTCACTGCTGCCGGATTATATCTAAAAGCTTTGGGTGGGGGAACACAGTCAGGTGAATATAAAGCGGCTTCAAAATATTATGGAGGATCGTCTTCGTATGCATCTAGTGTATCAACCAGATCTTGGTGTATTAATGAGTACATAACTAAGGGTTCAATGTCTGACTATTGTCAGGGATTAATCTTCTAAATGAAGAAGAGCCACAAACAACTTGGTGTGTTTATGGCTCAATTAATTTAGGAGGCGATCATGATATCCGAGGGCTTATTTGCCCAAAAAGATGTCACCTCGTTAATTTTTCTTTGGAGAAGATTCGTTCCGCGAGGGTCTCTCTCCTCGATGGCTTCTCGGAAGCTGTTTACCAGCATCCGCACTTCTTCCCTGGGGAATTCGGCATCATTTTTGTGTTTTTCGACACAAGAAATAATTGCCGTCACAGCTTTTTTTGTTTCTTCATTTACGATCCATGCAGGCACATTTTTTTGTGCGTTTTTCAGGGAGCCGACAGATATTTTGAGCCCTTGGATTTCCTGAAATTTTTTAGATCTCTGGTCCACCAGTTTCATTTTTATCATTTACTATTATATACTAATATAAATATATGTCAAGAGGGGAAAAAAAGAGAAAAACAAGCGGATAGCTTGTTGTATTTTCTATTTAAGCCTTGATCGGGAGTTGAACCCGAGTCGTCATCCTGTCAGGGAGACATGATAGACCTCTATGCTACCAAGGCAAATGAGTAAGCTGAGATTCGAACTCAGGATCTTTCGCTTGTCAAGCGAACATCATAGCCAGCTAGACCACTTACTCTTTAATTTACTAAACACAGATTACAGTAAGAGGTTTTAAAAGTCAATAAAAAACAGAGCAATTAACTCTGTTATTTTAATTCTTTAGAAACCGTATCAATCATTTTATCTATCTTTCCACTCATTATTGATTCAATGTCGTGAAAGTTTTTTCCTATTCTGTGATCGGTGACTCGATCTTGGGGGAAGTTATATGTTCTCATTTTTTCTTCTCTCATTGCTGTTCCGATTTGAGCCTTTCTTGCTCCGCCCATTTGTTTATCTAGATCTTCTTTTTGTTTAGCCAACAATCTGGCTGCTAAAACTGATAAGGCGCTTTCTTTATTTTGTTGCAAGCTTCTTTCGGTCTGGCAGGTAACTACTTCTCCAGTAGGAACGTGGATGATTCTGATTGCCGACATTCTTTTATTAACGTATTGTCCTCCTGCTCCTGAAGCTTTGTAGTACTCGCTTCTTATATCCTGAGGCCTAATATTAATTTGTGTAGCAGTTGGCTTGGCCAAGACAGCAATGGTTGCCGTTGAGGTATGTATTCTCCCTTGCTTTTCAGTTGAGGGAATTCTTTGAACTCGGTGAACCCCAGCTTCGTTTTTGAATTTAGAATAGACATCATCACCAGATATTTCTAGGGTCATATCCTTGATTCCTCCGATTTCAGTTTTACTCTCATCTAAAACGTTAACTTTCCAGCCCTTTACTTGAGCGTACCTAGTGTACATTCTAGCTAAATCAGATGCAAAAAGAGCGGCTTCTTCTCCTCCGACGCCCGCTCTAATTTCCATGATGACCGCATTATATTTTTGATTGTCTTCTGACATAAAAAAGATTATTTTCTTTTTTTAGCAGCTCTTTCTTTGAATTTCTGGATTCTACCTACCTGATCAGAGCTTCTTTCCTTTCCTGTATAGAAAGGGTGGCACTGTGAACAGATTTCCACTTCCATGTTTTCAATAGTTGAACCAACTTCAAAAACATTTCCGCAAGCACAGCGAATCTTAGCATTTTCAAAGTATTTTGGATGGATGTCTTTTTTCATATTCCGTAATTACCTTTTAATAATTAAGGTATACCAGAAAGAGGGGGGAAAATCAAGAGTTGTTGACAATTTTTCTATTTTTGTTACCGTATGTTCAACCCGGAAAGCGGGAGGTGAACAGATTGGAAGATGTTATGAAGTTATTTGAGCTGTTCGGAGAGTCACCAGATTTTGGGAGGATTGATGAATCCGTAGCTCTTTTCAAAGAAGAAGTAATGAAGAAAAAAGAAAAGAAGAGGATGGAAGAAATGAAGACAATTGTTTCTTCAAGGTGGATGTCTTTTTCAAAGAGACTCCCCCAGTTCGTCCATCTTTTTGAGAAGGAATACGATATCAATCGTATAGTTAAGGGAGCTGTTGAATGCGAACCATACAGTGGCAAACTGCTGCCAACAATTTTACCGGTAATGGGATCTTGTCATAAAAATTATCCCATTCGGGGACTTTTGAAGGCGGGCGGGATTATATCTCCTAAAGATTTGCTCGTTGAAGAAAATCAATGGTTTCCGGCAACATGCCATCCCGATGAACCATATGTTACAATCGGAGTAAATGCTACTATTGCTGAAGATATTTCTCCGAACGAGATTCAAACGCTTTTGTTGCATGATGGTGGAAGTTCGCCATTCAACTTGGACAAGGTAGCCGCCCTTTTTCTTCAAGATGACATTGATCTTGGTTCAAACCCTTATTCAATTGTTGCGCTGGGATCGTTATGGGATAAACAGCCTCTTGCAATAAAGGTTGACCAAGAGGGAAAGAAGGCTCTTGTCGTCGTCCCTCAAGCCAAGAAGATTCCAGGCAGGGTCATTATCCCGACTTATGCAGGAGAAGTGGATTTTCTTTTTTATTAATTTTATATCGACCATTGGTCGATTTCCGTTTTTATATATAAGAATAAACTTGAAATCAAGAATTCAACATGGTATTGTTTGATTAATATAAATTAAGAGAAAAATATGTCTTTTGAACAAATGGGTTTTAATCCAGAAGAACAATTAAACAAAGAAGAGAAAGAAGGGGAGAAAGAAGAGAAGAAAGAAGGGGCTGATTTAGAGATTGATGAGGATATCAAGAGAGGTATTGAGGATAATTTAAATAAGGGATTTTTGGATAGTGCTAATATCGTGGCGAAAAAGGGTCAAGTGAATAAAAAAGCCATGGAAAAGATTGTTGAGGAAAACGTTTTGGATAATTTTAACAATAGGAACCATAAAGATGTTCTTCATATTTTAAAGTATTACAATATCGGAGATGATTTTCTTAAAAACAAAGCCTTTATTGAATTAGGAAAAAATAGAGTAGAGATGAAGATATCTCAGGGAGATATTGATGGTGCTTATGAAGTTTTAAAGGATTTGGATATTGATGAAAAGTTTTTAGAAACCGAAGAAGCATTGGAAGCAGCTAAGATTGGAATTAGAAATATTTTACCAACTGATGATATTAATAAGGCTTTAAAAGTTCAAGGATTTTTTAATATCGATGATGCTTTTATGAGAGAGGCAGCTGAAGAAGAAATCAAAGTTCGGCTTAAGGATAATTTAGCCGTTGGTGCTATTTCTTTACAAAAGAAATTTGATGTTTCTGAAGAGTTTATGAAAGAGGCGATCAAGGAAGAGGTTTTATCTCGTCTTTCTTCCGGAATCAGTCTTGATAGTATAGCTATCTTTATTGTTAAGCTAGAAATAGATAGAAGCTTTTTAAACGATAAGAAAATAAAGGAAGCAATAAAAGCTAGAATTGACAATATGATTGGAGGGCATGGTCAAGAAAATATTCCCAATATTTTTAAGGGAATTTAATGCTATTGACAAATATTTAATATTATTCTATTTTTAAAGTAGCAACGGAGGAAAAATTAATATGTCTAATTTTCAGGAGACAAAAGAGGCCTACCTCATGGTTCCGGAAGAAGATACCAGTAAGAGGGGAGAGTTCCTTAAGAAACTGGCTGATCTTTACGAAACATCAGAAGAGGCAAAGGATTTTTGGGAATTGCTTGGGCAATTCTCAAAATACATGGCCAAAAGTAAAGGATGTTGAATTAAGACCTTATATGTATTTTAAGGTCTTTAAATTTGGCCCTTGCCTTTTTAATTTCCGTATGATATATATAGAACATAAGAAAATTAAGACAAATACGATAGTTATGTCACTTCGCAACTATGCGAATGTGATTTATTCAGTCTCAATATTATGGAAGAAACAAAAACAGAAAAAAAGATAGGATACAATATTACAGTTGATGACATGATTCAAGCTGGTCTTGGTTATGGCCACGACAAATCAAAGTTGAATCCTAAGATGAAAGATTACATTGCTAAGCAGAAAGACAGAGTACATATTATTGATTTAGATAAGACAGCTGAAAAATTAACTGAAGCTTTAGATTTTATTAAACAAATAAAAAGCGAAGGGAAGTCTATCGCCTTTGTCGGAACTAAAGTTGCTATCAGAGACCTAGTAAAAGAAATTGCGATCAAATGCAATTCTCCCTATGTTACTGAAAGATGGATTGGAGGAGTCTTCACTAATTTTAAAGAAATCAGAAAGAGAATTAACTATTTTAAAGAACTAGAAGCCAAGACAAAAGAAATCGATTTCGAAAAGAAGTATGTTAAGAAAGAAAGATTGACAATGTTGAAGGAGCTAGCCAGATTGAGATTAAAGTTTGATGGTGTGAAGAATATGGAAGAATTACCCACCGCAGTCTTTATTGTCGATGTTACAAAAGATGAAATTGCTCTAACTGAAGCAAGACAATGTGGAATTAAAGTAATTGCTTTAGCTGATACTAATGTTAATCCAAAGCTACTTGATTACCCAATTCCTGGTAATGATGATGCTTACACTTCAATTGAATACGTTCTCTATAAGATAGAGGAAGTATTAAATGGCAAAAAAGCCGAATAAATCTAATTTATTAAAACACATGACAGTAAACATAGATTTAGTTAAACAACTAAGAGAGGAAACAGGCATTTCCTTGGCTGATTGCAAGAAGGCTCTTGAAGAGTCGGAAGGCCAAATGGACAAAGCCAAAGAATATTTAAAAAAGAGGGGACAGGCAGTAGCCGCAAAGAAAACTGATAGAGCGGTTGGGTCTGGAATTATTGATACATATGTTCATTCAAGTGGACGATTGGGAGTAATGCTCGAAATAAATTGCGAGACTGATTTTGTTGCTCGTGGAGAAGATTTTAAAAGCCTTTCTCACGAGATTTGTTTGCAAATTGCTGCTATGAGACCAATGTATGTTAGAGAGGAAGATATTCCCGAAGAAGTTTTAAATAAGGAAAGAATGGAAATCGAAGAGCAGATTAAGGAAATGAAAAAGCCAACTGAAATTGCCGAAGGAATTATAAAGGGTAAATTAGATAAGTTTAAGAAAGATTATTGTTTAGTTAACCAGTTATGGGTGAAAGATGATACGAAGACGATGCAGGTTTTGATAAACGAGTACATTGCCAAAACAGGAGAGAATATTATCGTAAAAAGATTCGTAGTATATGAATTTTGATATTATATATTTAATTATCTTAATTGTCAGTTTTTCAGGATTATCTTTTTTAATTTTTAAAAAAATTCCAGTGCTGAGAGAAATGCCTGAACCAGAAGCAATTTTTTTGAAAAAAGATTTAAAAAAGAAGATTAGAGAAAAGACAAAAGAGGTGATTAAGGAAAGATCGAATTCATTAGAAGCAATATTACATAAATTATTGAGCAAGATTAGAATATTATCGTTAAAGACAGATAAGAAAATGTCTGATTGGATAATTAAATTGAGAGAAAGGTCAGTTGAAAGAACAAAGGATTTTGATAATTATTGGAAGGAAATAAAAGCGTCAGTTAAGAAGAAAAAAGATTAGTTTTTAGGCCGGCATAGCTCAGTGGTAGAGCAACTGTTTTGTAAACAGTAGGTCGGGGGTTCGAATCCGTCTGCCGGCTCATATTTGATAGTTTGACAAATCGTGAAAGAAAGGCTAAGATTCTATTTGTTCGCAGTAGTTTGATAAATTAATAAAGCATTTTACAGCAATCATTTTTTGTAGGATATTAGTAAACAACATTTAGTAAGTTTTTTAGAGTTGTTCCGCTAATTATATATATTTTTTTTGAGAGTTTGATCCTAGCTCAGGATGAACGCTGGCGACGTGGATAAGGCATGCAAGTCGAACGGCCGTAGCAATACGGCAGTGGCGAATGGGTTAGTAACACGTAGATACAAACCTTTTACTCAGGCACAACCCGGAGAAATCCGGGCTAATTCCTGATGGTCCCGCAAGGGTAAAGATTTATCGGTAAAAGATTGGTCT
>Ga0172381_10004587_pt1 | contig 14263 bp, 18 predicted proteins | sample Leawel6488metaG_FD_119754 | JGI IMG/M metagenome (GOLD analysis project Ga0172381, IMG submission 119754) | Leachate microbial communities from a municipal landfill in Southern Ontario, Canada - Leachate well 64-88 metaG | ecosystem: Engineered > Solid waste > Landfill > Unclassified | place... | reverse complement strand
TGGTGCCTTGCATGCTGAGCCGTTGTGTCGCCGCCCTGCTGGTCTTGTAAGATCAAGACATGCGGTAGAACACAGTGATTGTCCTGCGCTGGAACTTGGCAGCAACACTACCATCAATAACAGCGTCCTCCGGAAACACGGATACTCGTGCATCACTAAGCTTGTCCGGACTTCCTCCGTTGAAGATAAAGGTCAATGTGTTGGGACCAGCTTTGATCGTATCCATACTAACAAGGCTGACTACACCTTGGTAGTACATCGAAATAATATTGCCGGGGCGGACATCCCGCAATGCGTTGAAGCTGACAACCGCGCCGTTGATGTGGCTTGTGCGATACAGGCTGTCATGGCCGATGCCAACAAGATTAACAGTATCGCCATAGATATTACGAAGAGTGTCACGAACAAAAGAAAGCGGAATGTTGAACACGTTCTGAGCTGCTGTGTCGTTGTTCAGCATCTCGATCGTGTCGAGCTTCACGATCGAGTCCAGCACCATCACGACCGTTCTGGTCATCGTGTAGACGCGAACGCTGGAGTCCTGCGGAACCAGAGAGTAACCCAAGGTCTTGATCCTCGTGTTCACTTCGAATTTGGAAGCGTCGAAACTCTGATTGCCAGATTTCGCAGTAACATCGTGGACATCGGAGTACTTCAGGATGCTGTCGGCACCATTCGCATTGTTCGCGCCAGATGTCTTCACTCGCACGAAGAGCCAGTACAGGTGGGCGTCGCGAGCGTACATCGAGTCGTCGTAGACGGTGTAGATGAATCCGCTGCGGTTGACGCCGTCCTTGCCGAGCTGGATCGTGTTGGCGATGCTGTCGTTGGTCCACCACACCGCTTCCAAAACGTCTGTGGTGTTGCCGACCTTCACGCCGATGTTCCGCTGCACCACGTAGTTCGTAGGCAAGACAGTAGACCATGAGGTCAGAGGGACTTCACGCAACGTGTCGCCGTCGACGATGATGCGTGCCGTGTCGATAACACTGCCATCATCGAAACTGCGAGTCGCGAATGCGGGAACCGAGATGCTGTACTTGCCGGAAGCGTCGGGGATTCCGACGACACCACGCACGGCCACACGCACGGAAGCGCTTGCGGCGTTGCTGAGATCCACACGACCGCTCACGGTGAGCATGGATCCCGGAGTTCCGGAATCGCCGTTGGGATTGCTGCCGGAATCGAAGCATCCGGACAGACCAGCGAGGACGAGGCCGAAAGCAAAGATCCGACTGATGTTGATTTTCTTGTTCATGACTGTTCTCCATTGTAGGGAATTAAGCACTTCGCACGTATTGTAAAGACCCACATATGTAAGCAGGCCTGTCGGTGTATGTTCCTCACTACGTTACTTGATTGTTCGTTTGTGAAAAACAATTGTTGGTGATTTCATGTTCCCATGATCTCTCCCACACCCATAATATACAACTGAACCGGAGGAAATGCAACCTTTGTCAAACCGGAACAGGAACTCCCAGCTCTCGACTAGCTATGCGCAATGCGCGTTCTTTGTCTCTTGCCGTGATGCCGCAGTAATTGCGTGCGGCTGCGTGGAACTTCGCAGATGTTTTAGTTTCGATGTTGTTGAGCTTCAGGTACTTGTTGAACTTCGGATCTCTTCTATCTGTGAAGACACACAGCTTCAGGTATCTTCCATAACGAGGAACGCGGCGCAGCATCAGCTTGACGAGGCTTGCGACTTCCAGTTCCTTGTCGATTCGCACGCTTCTGGACAGGAGCGCCGGATTCTCTATTTCACCATCACCATCCGATGATTTCACTGTGAGTGTTTCACGGATGCTTTCGTAGTCGTGCGTGACCTTACCTGTCTTCGGATCCACGATCTTGCGGCTCGGCATGCTGTCGCGCTTGCTGCATTTGTAATAACTTGCAAGCTCGGACCAAGCTGACTTCAATCCCCGAATCACGGTGTTCTTGAGATGCTTTCTGTTGCGCTCGTATTCGTAGTGGATGATCAAAGACAAAGCTTCGAGCTTTAACATACCAAGAAGATCTTCCTTGGTGACGCTTCCTTCGCAGTATTCCACGAATTGAAGCTTGTGGGCGTAATAGCCGATGGTCGACGCCAGAGCATCCAGCATCTTGGAGATGCGGAGCTGTGTGATTGGTGGCCTTCTCCAATTCAGACCTGATGCTTTTATCTCCATCACATCCGACCTTGTCAAATTCGTATAGGCGTATCGGATGTCGCGTTGGTTGATGCCTGAGATCATTTCGGCGTATTCTGCGTTCTGAGTCTCTACGTAACAATGGATGCCTCGCCAGAACATCACAACCATTTCATAGTTGCATCGCTGCGATTGCCAGAACTTGAATACTTGCCGTTCTTTCTGTTTCGATTCTTCGTCGCGTCCGATCTGTTGTCTCAGGTAGGCGTCGACTTCTTGTCTGTACGTGGTAAGTTTGCAGAATGTGCGTATCAATGCTCTTGTTGCATGCTTGCGTTGGTTGGAGTTGAGACCGATGCCGTCAAACAGGGAAGACAAGACTTCGATGAGCATGTTTTCTTTCTGGTTGTGTTGGTGCTGTATAACAAAACGTTCATTTGGCGACTGGAACAAAACACAAAAAGGTCGCGACACGTCTGCCGCGACCTCTGCATTGTATCAATTGTGAGGAAACCACTTTGCCATGAACTCATTGCCCTTGCCTGTGAGTTCGTAGCGACCTTCGGAATTGATGATCAAGAATCCCTTGCGCTTTCCAGGAATGGCAATAGCCTCCACGGAAGACGCATCAGGTGCCTTGACACATTTGCGAAGCTCTTTGGCGAGATCTACGTTTGGATGAGACAAGTGCAATCTCTCCTGCTGAAGGCTCCGTGCTTTTAACACACGGAGCCGCAGACGTGTGGTTTCTTACAGTTCGGAAAGGAGTTCGTCGATGCTGTCGCGGATGGCAGTCAGCTTCTTGGCAAACGCCTTGTTGGAGGACTTGCCGGAGGAAGCTTCTTCCTTCGCGGACTTGGCAGACTTCACGACCTTTTCGACCTTCGCCGACTTCTTCGACGGAGCAGCTTCGGCTTCGGTGTTCTGGAGTTCGGCAGGCTTGCCCTTGGCGTTGAGCACGTCGGCGACCGGGACGACGACAAGTCCCTTCTTGGCTTCCAGGACGACCCAGACGCGCTTGGCAGTGTCCTTGGCTCCCGTAACTTCGATGTTGCAAGTCTTGGGATTGTAGACGGCCTGCGTTGCGCGCTTGATGGCGACGGCATCACCCTTCTTGTAACCGCCCTTGGCGCTTTCGATAACTTCGAAAGCCTGTTCGGTCTTGTTGATGGTGTAATTGCCCTTCTTCAGCTTGGGCCGAAGAGCTTCGGCCTCTTCCTCGTCTTCGTCGTCCGAGTCGGAGTCTTCGTCGTCCGAATCTTCATCATCTTCGTCGTCGGAGTCCTCATCGTCCGAATCCTCGTCGTCTTCGTCGTCGGAGTCCTCATCGTCCGAATCCTCGTCGTCTTCGTCGTCGGAGTCCTCATCGTCCGAATCTTCATCGTCAGCATCTTCGTCGTCTTCGTCGTCGGAGTCCTCATCGTCCGAATCCTCGTCGTCGGAATCCTCATCATCCGAATCTTCGTCGTCAAGATCCTCGTCGTCAAGATCTTCATCATCAGCATCTTCATCGAGGTCTTCGTCGTCTTCATCTTCCTCGACGTTACGTCCCTTCTTGCCAGAGACCTTTCCCTTGGATGCGGGCTTCGCGGACTTGGAGGACTTCTTGGCAGAGGGCTTGAGCTTCTTCATGTTTTCTTCCTGTTCTGTTTCTGCTGTGTTGATGATGCGGCTGTCCGAATTGTCGCTTAGATTGCCACCCACTCCGAACAACCGCAAATCTATGGAGGCAATCATTGATTTCAACTGATCACTGATACGATCACACGTCAACGCATAGGACTCCTTTGTTGTTGTGTGAGATGGATCGGTATTGCTTGCGCTTCATAGTATTTACGGATTTAGATGGAAATCCGAGAAAGTTTTTCACAGAACAGTTTCACGCCCATGTTGTCCTTCTTTGGAAGAGGTAGTTTGTTCTTCTTGCACACTTCGATAACCTCTTCAAGACTCATAGGTAGTTGATCGTCCCTGAATCTGGCAAACACTGGATTGCGAGACGCATTGTTCGAGCTTGTAGCGTCCTTGGCCTCGATCACTTCCAGCCAGAATCCATGAATGATTTTTCGATGCTTCCATACCCAAGCTTTTACGGCATCTGTCGGAACAGTGACACGAGAGATTTTCTTCTTGCTTGGAACCCAACATACGAAAGCACCTGAAGTGCCTGCGTTGCGTCCTTCTCCTTCTTCAACACCGAGAATTACGGCGTCGATCTTCCCATATTCCTTGTACTTGACGTAATTCGTTCGCGTCTTCGAGTCTGCAATAACACCGACATTAGGCATGCGTATGATGCTGCCCTCTTCACCTAAGTTGATGCATTTGGCGTGGTAAGCCTGGACTTCTTTGAAGTTTCGGCATGTCTTGTACGGGATTGCGACAACAGCGTCTTCCCTGACAACCGTGGTTTCTTTTCCACGCAACTTGAACTTGAGCTTCTTCACATGTTTGGCGATACTCTCAAAAGCGTCACGACGCTTTTTGCGGTGGCATTCAAACAAAGCCACATGCGCTGTAGGAGGGTAGATGTCGTACAAAGTAACAACCAGATCATTCATGATCATTCTGCAGATCGTCTTCGACATCGAGGCGGCATCGAATCCAGTCTTCTTGATTCCCGCTTTGCACAATGCCGAACATTTACCCCATGACGAATTCCAGGCAGCATCATCCTTCGATGATATGTCGTACTTGGCTTCTGCCTCGCCGTCGACAATCAACACTCTATGCGGGGAAAGCCTCTTGGAAAGCTTTACCGTTTTCAATTTGGCAAGGATGACATCAGCATAACCTTGAAGTGCTGGCAATTCAAGACCATCCGAACTCAAGGCAGTCGCCGTGTTGTTCCTCATGTCGCATTTGAAGCTGATGTTGAATCCGTCCTTCTTCGGCTCGACATCGCAAGGATATGAAATGAGTTTCAATGCACGCTTGTCGAACTCACCCGTCTTTTGCTTAACGAGAGCCATTCCTTTGGCGACACCAAAGACTTTCACGATCCCAGGCCACACTTCGTGTACAGTGGTGTCGACTCCGATGCGCAACTTCTTGTCGAGAATGCGCAAGCACCACTTGTGCGTCGAGCTATGAACACCTGACTTCTTGTGCAGTAGATTCGCGAAGAAATCAATAACTTCTTTCTTCGCGGCATTGCCTGACAGTTCGTTGTGCGACAGCCTCCACAAAAGACCAGTGAACTCGGCGAATGCCGCATCGGTATCGACGTAATGGACTTTTGGGGCTGCTGCCTTGACTGTTTTTGCCGTCACATAGAACTTGTCGCGGTTCATCGCCAGCCAGAAAACCATACGCGCAGCCTCGGACTTAGCAAGACCGTGAAGGAGCTTCGATTTCTCCGTGCGCTTCGTCGTGGCCTCGATGGCATCCAATACACCAAACACCTTGTCGTATCCGCTATGTTGCGGATATTGGGATTCCATGTCACGTCCTTCAGTTCGTCGTGTGTTTTCGCATTGAGACTATTTCGCAGGTGATTGCCCAAGGCGCAGCTTCGCCCGTTGAACAAAAATCTAATTATAGGAGATTTTCTGTCAACCCCTGCCAAAAGAGCTTGCTAGGTTCAGCATGTTATTTGACTGGGATTTCAATTCGTACCAACTGAGAAGCTGTTGGAGCTTCTTTCGATTCGCTTGGTTCCTCACGATATGGAGCTTCAGGTTCCGTCTGAGCTTCGCGATTTTGTACGTCGCTTTCAGTTCTTTGGACATCCCCAAAGCCTTCTTGAGACTGGACTTCGGGTCGGTCCTCACGTGCTCGGCAACGCGTTCCAGGAACGCATCCACGGCGTGTTGCTTCTTTTTGGGGCGTACGGTGTCGAGAAAGCCATGCGGGATGTTCGATTCGGTAAGACCATGCACGACTTTCTTGATCTTGTCGGAGTCATCGCCGAAAAGCGTCTTCGCCAACGGAAGGAGTTTCGGATTCGTGATTTTGAAACTTGTCTCCAGATCCTTGATCGAGAACTCGGCTTTAGGCTTTGACGTTATCACGACACGTTTGTGCATCAAGGCCCAGTCGTCACGGTCGTTCGTCAAGACATAGAAGATCGCAGTCTTGTTCGACTTCTTGGTCTGTGTGACGAAACTTGCGATTGCGTCGTCTGTCTCCCACATGTCGGGCATGATGAGATTCACGCTTGGAAGACAGCACATGAGTTCCATGAAGTCTTCGATAGGATTCGGTGTCTTGTCGATCAACCTTCCGAAAGCATCTGTTACTTCAACGCTCTGGTATTCCTTGTGTGTTCTTCCTGCCTTGTAGCCAGGATAATGCTTTCGTCTGGCGTCTGAATTTTCCTGCGCCGACAACACGAGACACGTCGGGAGATTCTTGCTCAGTCCATAGTACTGCAAAGCCGCCATGATCTTCGCGACTGCGATGAACATATAACCTGTCGGGTACTTTTGTGAGTTCGTGAATCCGGCCACAGGCCCCGGCGACATGGCGGCACGCCATACCAGATTTGCGACATCCACGACGAGAAACACTTTGGCTTTTTCAATATCTGTTGTGAGCGGCATTGCATCTCCTGCTGTGTTTCTCTGTATTTACGGGAATGCCGTGATTGCGAGAGAAGAACGAAAAAGAGACGGCAAAGTCATGCCGTCTCGTCGTAAGACCGCAGTTTTCAAGAAAGACTCGAAAGCCTTTTATGAATGTTGCGGATATCATCAGTATTTGCAGGCTTCATGGATTTGACGTACTTGTGAGAATAACGATCGTCGCCAAACCATTGCTTCTTGTTTTCGTCCTCGTAGGCAACGAGCCAGGAGAGGCCGGAACCGACAGGACGGAAACCAGTAGCATCACAAAGCCAAAGAATGCTAGTCCAATCGGCAAGCCAGGGACCACAATGCGAACCAACGATTCGCTTGAACTCGTCCTCTCCGGCGAGGCTTGCCGTCCACCACTTGTCGTTGTGCTTGATGTATGCGTGAAACTCGCTGACATACAGAACTGCGGTGTTGTCCTTGTTCTGTTTGGCCTTGCGTGCTTCGACAATATGCGCAATGGTACGGTACTTCGGATTGAGTTCGATGATTCCGTTAGTTCCAATGCTGTACTTGTAGTCCGTCTCGTCCAGCATGCGGTGAAGATAGTGGTGAGGATTCAATCCGAACTCGTGGACGACCCAGCGCATGACGTAATCAATGTCGTGACTAGGAATAACTTTGTGTATGTACGACAGGAAATCATCGAACTTTCGTCCGGTGAAACTGTCGAGCATGCGAACAAAGACAGTGTGCTTGATGCGGCGAGAATTGTGCTCGCCGAACCTAGTGTTCTCGAACCAGTCGTTTCTTCCGTGGTAAATGCTATAACGGATGGACTCGGCAGGCCGCAGCACATCGAGCCTGTCGATATCCCCACGAATAACAGCATCGGCCATCCGACTGCGGATATCGACGCGTGCAATCTTGTTGTACTTGTGCTTGGTCCTGGACGTGAGCACACGACCAAGATCCTTTTTCTTGTTGTGCATGTCTTCCTTTCGGCACTGCGGGATCGCGGTACTTAATAGAAAGAGCTGCTCTGTATTGTTATAGTGAACACTGCGTGACTCCTTTGTGATATTAGTCGGGATGACACGATTTGAACGTGCGACCACCTGCTCCCAAAGCAGGCACTCTACCAGTTGAGCTACATCCCGATGTGAGTTTACTTGCCCTGTGCAGCCTTCAGTTCGCCAACCTTGTCGCAGATACTCTGAACAGTCTTGCACATTCCGGAGATCTCGTTGTCGTCGATCTCGATGTTGAACTCGTCTTCCAGTGCCATGATGATCTCGATCTCGTCCAGACTATCAGCCCCAAGATCGTCAACGATATTGGCCGTGAGAGCCACGGCTTCGTTGTCGTACATACCAAGCTTGTCGCGGATGATATTGATTACTTTGTCTGTTAGTTCTTGTTTGGTGTCCATTCTACTTCCTTTCGAGTGTGGAGAAAGCCAATGACAGGACTTGAACCTGCGACTGGAAGATAGCGTAAAACACGTGCTACAACAATTCACATGGCCGCGCCGCGAACTGTGCTGCTTTGAGTTGCGCAACAGCTAAACCATGCAATATCGAAGTCAAGCTCAACGCAACTGTAGCATCACTTACTTGCGTGTTTTGCATGCATCCGGTTCGGGCTTTCGCCCAGGCTCACACGTGCTGGATTTGACGACGAGGAATCGGGATTTACGCGTCCCAGACTATTGCCTCGCATACGTCCAGGTATGGCTTTCCAAAGCGCCTTCATACCTGATGCGCTTTCGCGCAATCCTTAACAATAATTGGCTAGAAGCTCTCCACGTCGAACACCAGTCCGATGTTGAAAGTGCGCAGAGTGCTGTAGGCACCGAATACGCCTAGTCCTCTACGTGTCGCCACCGCGCCGAATTGGACAACGTACGTTCCGTGGCGCTTGATGTATGCCTCAGCTTTGTACTCATAACTAACAGGATCGACAGATCCATCGTGCGACTCCAAAGTGTTCGTGTATAGCGGAACTTCTGTCAGTACACCAGCACCGAAAGCAAGAACAGTCGTGAATGTCCACAATCTGTCGAACCTGAATTCAAGCTGTCCTGGTGTGTAGCCTACGAAGCCTCCATACCAGTATTCCTGAGTGCCTGTTCGCTTGTCTCCAAGCATGGGCACCAGACGTTCCGTCTTCAGGGATGAAGCTATGTCCAGTCCGATGTAAAGATTGCCAGACATTCCGACAACACCAGCGGCGAACAGATCCTGATCGCACGTTGAATTAACAACAGCTCCAAGCGTCGTTGGAACTTCGGTGCGAAAGAATATGTCGTCCGATATGCGATGCACGTCGGAAGCACCTGCAAGAAATACCAAAACGGCATACAACATTTAACTTACCTCAGTATGTTGGGAATTGCATCACCCTCCGAGGGGATGATTTAGCAGTGATATATGAATGTGCTGTGAGTAGCTACAGGATGAATGCTCGAAGTTTGTGATGCTTGGCCAGGATCCTGCACGGAGCGATAACACAACAGATTCCAATATATCCGATATGCGCATGCGCTCTTCTGTTTCCTTGGCAATGCGCAATTGATGTACCTTGTCAAGTTCGGCGTGATGCTCCTCGTATGTCATGTAGTGCCTGTGGAACACATCGGCGGCAATCACGTAGTACCGAGTCTCACGAGTTGCTACATAGTGCTGGTATTCAAAAGCAACGTAGTCGCCGATACGCAAGGACTTTGTCTGCATCGTACCATGTACATGCGGACCTTCACGTTCCGTGCAATTACATACACCTTGTGTGCTGTTGCCATCGTACCTATATGCGCCCACAACCATGCGGTTGTTATGACTGATCATGTCTGGGCGTTCCCGTAGGTTCCGTACCAGAAATCAGACACTTCTTTTTCTGTAGCGATGCCACGATCACTGCCTGCCAGGAACACACGATCAGGAATAACAGAACTCAAGGCTCGTTCCTGGTACTTCAAGATGTGCGTCACGGATTCTCGCGACAAATTGGTGCCGCGCAGCATCACACGGTCGATATCAGGAACAGTGTTGCTGATCCAGCACGTCTTGATCCTGAATACAGGCCCGATATCACGCAAAGGTGTTGCCGACTCGACAAGCACGTGCCGTGCCGAGCATGTACGTATATGTTCCAGGAGATAGGGTCGTTGAATCTCCAACAGTTCCAGCAATGCAGGATAGCCGGAGTGGTGTTCGGAGAATAACCCCCAGGCGAGATCATTGAGTTCTGGTTTGGCTGTTCCGAAATGCCTAAGAAGGAAATTTTCGTATGCCGTTTTGAAGTCGGGCATGATCTCTCTCGCGATCTTAACGAATGAGTCAAGATCGATGTGTTCGACTGTTTTGTCGATGCTTGCGATCGTCTTGGCTGTGTAAGACTTGCCGCTGCACATGCAGCCGTAGACGTTGATGATCATGCCAAGTACCTCGAAACATCTTGTCCAAGTGATTGCAGACTGCGAATTGCAGAACTCGACACGTGACGCAGTTCTGGTTCTGCTGGGATGTAGACGACAGACACATTATGTCGTGCATACTCGGAAGTGTATGCCAACTGTTTGTTTTCACTGTGGAGATTATCAGCATTGCGGATGCCTTTGACCAACGTGACTTCGTAGTTTGGCATCCCGCAGTAATGATCGTACATTTCCGCCAGCATGCCTGGGAACGCAACTCGCTTGAAATAACCAAGATCGTTGATAAAGACATGAGCAGAGTCGTCATGCTCATGTGCTGGCTTGTCGGGATTCACGCCTTCTGCGAGAATTACCTGATCGAACATATTCCTGGCTTTGCGTAGGATGTCGACATGGCCGATGTGCAGTGGATTGAAACTTCCAGCGTAGATACCAAGCTTGATTTTCCTGCCAAGCACATACGAGCAGTAGGCATCGAACACTGCCTTGTTCGTGAAGTTTCCACAAGCATGCATCTTTGAAATAACTTCGACATGCTTGGTGGCGAAGTCCTGGTATTCGTACATGATGTATTCGCGACGAATATCGTCGCCGTAGCTCATAAGCTCTGCGAAATCATGAGATCCCAAGATCGCCCTATCATATGAATTGAACTCCTTGGCGAGTGGATCCTGCGGATCGATTTCGGATGTTGCTTGTATCAGCTTGGCTGTGGTTTGCAGAGTGGTCTCGTCGATGTGGCCATTCAGCTTCGATAACATAAACTCGACAGATTTCTCTTCATTGTCTGGACGTGTCGGATCGTACACAACATCATGGAATAGTGCAGCAAGAATAAGTGACTTATACGAGTTCGTGTACACGCCACTGTCTTCGTCAAAGGCACAGCCCGTATTGGTGTCGATGCGTGTCAATATTTCATATACATGTGCGACGCCGTGGAACCTACGATGCTTCTGACTATACGCTTTCTCGATAGCTACAGCTACATTGTTGCGCTTCAGGTGATCCATGAGACCAGCGAGGTATAGGTAATTGTCGATAGTGCGTGTCGACATTGTAGATCCTTTGTATGTTGGGTGGTTTGTTCCGTACATGAAGTACGACACAGAGGAAGTGGGAGTCGAACCCACGAACGCCTTTCGACGTTATCTGCTTAGCAAGCAGACGCACTAGGCCACTATGCGATTCCTCTAAGCTGTCCGCTATCGACATTTCCGGACACGGGGAAGATCAATCGAACCTGCCGACATTCTCACCTCGTGAGGTGTCACGCCTTTAGGCTTCCCTTCTGCTTTGACTAGTTCCGATTCTTTTCGGTTTCCTACTCCCGATCCACGAATAGTTATCAAAACACGACTTGCCAAAGCTGCCAAGACCTGCGTATCACGCAACAGTCCAGGACGGCAACAATGGCCTCAACTTTGGTATTCTATTCCCAAAGACCACCTCGTCAGGGCGGTTGTTTGATGGTGGCAGGCACAGCTATAGAAGGAGATGAAAGATGGAAGATGCTGTAGGAACAACAAACAACAAAGATAGGTAAGACAAAAGACTTACATCTAGGATGTTCGTTATCTTTATCATCGTGGTTTTATGCCGAGCTTGCCACAAGGGCTTGCCCAACTGGGTTCTCCGTCTTCCCTATGCCTGCCAACCAAAGCAATCAGAAGCTAAGCGTAATGCTGTGCGCCGAGTTGTACTCGTCAATTCTCTCCAACGCAGAATCAAGCTGGGCTTGGCACGCCGCGACGATGGCTTCACGCTTCGTATAATCGATGGCCACAGTTACTTGATACTCGCACACAGCACCGCCGAATTGATGCTCGCGGCCTGTCTCTTCGGTGTTGAGTGTATTGAAGAATGCGATCTGCGATTTCATCTCGTCGACGGTGGCGATCATTTCATAGATGCCGACATTTGCCTGGGCGAGCTTGGTTTTCAATTCAAGAAGATTGGCTGTCTTCTTAACAAGCTCGTCGTACACTGCCATGACATCGACATGCTTGCTTGGTGTACGCTGCGCGTTGAACTTGAACAGCTTTTCCTTGAGCTTGGCGAGATCACCAGCGAGAGTCTTCTTGAGCTGTAGTGCCTTGCGTAGCGTGATTTGGCGAGTCATCGAGTGGGTTCCTTTGTTGGTTTGAAAATCGAACGTGCCCATGCGCGAAGAGATTCGATCTTGGACTTGATGTATGTCGCATAGGACACGACGTAGACGTAACGTCCAGCGAATCTTGCATCTTCCTTGTCGGATGCACATGAGAACGAAAACCAATTGGCATTGCTCCATGAGCGCATTTGAAAGAATGCAGGGAATCTGACGACAAAGAGTTCGTCTTCGTTTCCCTTGACACCAAGCACTTCATGTATCCTCGTTACGGCTGGAATCCAGAAGTACACGCGCATGTCATGCCTCCTTATTTGGTACGTAGGTGTAGAACTCGTACTTGCGCGAAACTACTTCGTTTGTGGCGATGTCTATCATAACCATATCGCCTGTGACAAGTTCGGCGAATGACACACCATTCACTGAAGAATGGATCTTTGCGATCCCTACAGATTCTCCCTGACTGCGATCGTCTTCGATGTATGCCATGTTAATTTCCAATCAGGCTGATTCTGCCGTCGCCTGTCTTCATGTAGGCTTCAACACTCGGCTTGTAGCACCACCAAGAGCTACCAATTTTGACTCTGTAGGTTAGATTTTCAAATCGACGTAGGTTGAATTTTCCTGGATCGTAGGTGCTGGCGAGAGCTATGGCTGCAGCTCTTGGTATGAACATGCCGACAGGAAGCCCAGCCACAAGATCGCTTTGCAGACTATTGATGTAGATATCGACAAGCTTGGCTGAAGAGCCAGGTATGCTTAGAGCAGTTCCACAATTAACGCAACGCGTGTGTGGAATATCTGGAATCAGCAGCACTCCCATGTTCTTCGTCTGGAACTCCAGATGAGCTACTACATCCTCCCCGTTGTCTTGCGAACCACAGCAAGCGCATTCACTATGCATGATTTGATGTCCCCGTATTAAACAGTGTCCAATTTTGACAAACCTCGAGGATACGTTCGCATTTAACGAAATCCATGCGGTCCATGTAGCCAGACCTCGTTTCGCGCAAGCTCGACTCCATGTCGATCCAAGTAAGCTCGCCTGCAGGAAGCAGCGAAGTCAGGTTTGCGAGGCATTCGGCGATGTTGTCGACACCGATGCCTCCGGCATAACCATACATGCTTCGAGGATCGAAGCCAGGACGTTGCCAAGGCTCGTGAATTCCCCTACCTCCGCTGGCATCCCTGAGAATATCGAACCAATTGCAGTCAGCGAGCTTTGCAAGTTCGGATTCCGTCTCGCTGTTGTGTTGCAGGATCAGCCTGACACGCGGATGCATTTCATGGAAGCTGGTTAGCTTCTTCGCAAGGTTCTTGGCCGAACTGAGGTTCAGTTGGATACGTGACGACGTGTTGAACTGCGAAAGCATGAAATTTCCAAGCCTGTTGCAGTCGAGGATGTCGAAGGCCACGGCACCACATGCATGCACAGCAACAGTAACTCCACGAGCGTAGAGCTTGTTGTACAGCGTGATCAGGTCGTAGAACTTAGGATACCTTGGTGTTCCTTGACGTGTTTGTGATGTCGTAAGCAACAACGCAAACTCGACCTGTGGATAGTCATTGGCCAGTGCTGCCATGACCGGAACATCATGCACGCAATCAGCACCAGTCAATGTAACACGATCGAGAATCATGGTGATTCCTTTCCAGATGAAGCGGAGAGGACAGGTCTCGAACCTGCAGGTCCTTTCGGATACGGGGTTCAGGCCCGTCACGCTACCAATTACGCTCTACCCCTCCAATGTCTCAACGCAGTGTCTTGCGAAACTCCTTGAAGCTTTTTGTCAGGCTGTCGGATCGAGTTTTCAACGAGTCGCATGATCTGGCATGTTTCATTGTCGATTTGGATTCCGAGACGAAATCATCAAAGTCGGCAAGACGCATGCATGAGCAATAACGAATCGAGCTGAAGGCACGCTCGGTGTTGTACAACTCAGATGCGATGGAATCGCACCGCGACCACGATCCAAATGTGGACAAAAGAACAAACAGGTAAGCGAACAAAGCAAATCTCCTTAGTGTGGTCTGTGCAGTAGGATTCACACCTACAAACGGGAGTCATAAC
>Ga0172381_10004586_pt1 | contig 14264 bp, 17 predicted proteins | sample Leawel6488metaG_FD_119754 | JGI IMG/M metagenome (GOLD analysis project Ga0172381, IMG submission 119754) | Leachate microbial communities from a municipal landfill in Southern Ontario, Canada - Leachate well 64-88 metaG | ecosystem: Engineered > Solid waste > Landfill > Unclassified | place... | reverse complement strand
TGGCTTGCTGTTCATGAACGGCAAGATTGGTGACCCGAAACTGATGTGGGGCTGCGCTACATTTGCCGGGGCTGTTTTCCTTATATTTATGCTCTTTCTAAATAAAAACCTTGCCAAAGGACTGTTTTCGGGGGTACTGAACATGTCCGCTTTTCGGAAGGGCTCAAAATTGCGCAAACTGTATAACGCCCTAAACGCGTACAAGGAGCATCCGGTGGTTGTCGTTAAGGTCGTTGGCATATCCCTAATGGCCCAGGTCGTCTCCGTGGTATCGCTTTATTTCATCATAAAGAGTCTTTCACAGGAGATATCTTTCCTTAACCTTTTTCTGATAATGCCGCTTGTATCGGTTGCCTCCATGATTCCGTCCATAAATGGGTTGGGGGTAAGGGAGAGCGCTTTTGTGATGTTCCTAAGTGAGTTCATAAGCAAAGGAAGCTCCGCGGCTGTTTCGATACTTTTTCTGGCGACGGTCCTCCTGACCAGTCTCATGGGAGGCATAGTGTATCTTTTTTCAGACAAGCTTTACAAAATCCCAAAAGTGGGTTAAAATAGGACTATGAAAAAGATACTTGTAATACACGGCCCGAACCTGAACCTCCTGGGAGACCGCGAGGTCGGCGTATATGGGAAGATGACGCTTAAGCAGATCAATTCCGAACTGGAAAAGATAGCGAAGGCGGATAAGGTCAGCCTTGAGATATTCCAGTCGGACCACGAAGGCGAGATCGTCGGTAGGATAGGCAAGGCTAAGGGTAAGTTCGATTGCATACTGATCAATCCCGCGGCGTATACCCACACCTCGGTTGCCATAAGAGATGCCGTTGCGGCAGTTTCGATACCGACCGTCGAAGTCCATCTGTCAAATATCCACGCCCGGGAAGAATTCCGGCATACCTCGCTTATCGCCCCGGTCGCTGTCGGGCAGGTCAGCGGCTTCGGCCTGGACAGCTACAGGCTCGGGCTTAAGGCCGCAATTGGAATAGCCAAAAAAACTAAATAGATCGGATTCAAATTGAGCCCCTTTAATAAACGCCTCAACAGGGTCAAAGGCCTTTTGGAAAAGCATGATGTCGACTCGATCCTTGTGACCAAGCCGCAGAACGTGCGGTATATCAGCGGTTACACGGGAGAGGATGCCTGCCTGCTTATAACGCCCTCTAAAAGATACCTGATCACTGACGAGAGGTTCGCCTTGCAGGCGAAGAAGGACGTCAGGGATTTCAGCATAGTCATAGCCGGTCCATCGCTTCCCGACGTAATAACCGGGTTGGCGAGGAAGGCGAAGATAGGAAGGCTCGGCTTTGAATCGTCCGATCTCAGCTATGCGTCCTATGAGAGGATCAAGTCCGGAGTGAAGGGAGCCGAGGCGGTATCGGTACACGGCATGATAGAGGCCATCCGCCAGGTCAAGGACGAGGCGGAGATAGGGCTGATAAGGGACTCCGTAAATATACTTGAGAACGCGGTAACGTACTTCAGGTCGATACTCAAGCCTGGCCTCAGCGAGAACGACCTGGCCGCCAGGACCGAGTATTTCATAAGGGCCGCGAGCGGAGAATGGGCGTCATTCGAGCTGATAGTGGCCTCGGGGGCCAACAGCGCATTCCCGCATGCCCGTCCGGGTGATAGGCTGATCCGTCCTAACGATATGGTCCTATTGGACTTAGGCGTCAGCTACGAAGGATATAAATCCGACTTGACACGGGTGTTCTTTTTGGGTAAAATTGATTCCGAACATAAGAGGATTTACAGCATAGTAAAGGAAGCGCAGAGGCGCTCGATTAAGGCGATCAAGCCCGGTGCGAGGATATCGGATATAGATAAAATCGCGCGGGGCTTTATTAACGGAAAAGGTCTCGGGAAAAGGTTCGGGCATGCCCTCGGCCACGGGATAGGGCTTGAAGTCCACGAGAGCCCTTCCATCTCCAGCAGGAACCACGCCGCTCTAAAGACCGGGATGGTGTTTACTGTCGAGCCTGCCGTTTATATCCCGGGATGGGGCGGGGTAAGGATAGAAGATATGGTATTAGTAACCAGGAAAGGATGCGAGGTATTGACAGATGATATCGACAAGTGATCTGAAGAACGGTTTAACGATAAAAATGGACGGACAACTCTTCGTGGTCATAGAGTTCCAGCACGTGAAACCCGGCAAGGGCGGGGCTTTCGTAAAGACGAAGCTGCGCAGCCTGTCTACCGGCAACGTCCTTCCGAAAACGTTCCGCTCGGGCGATAAGCTTGAGGACGCATTCATCGAGTATAAGAAGCTCCAGTTCATGTATGCTTCGGGAGACGAATACCATTTCATGGAAGAGAAGACATACGAGCAGTTCCAGCTTACCTCCGAGCAGATGGGCGATGTCCCGCATTTCCTGAAAGAGAACATGACGGTAAACGCCTCTTTCTACGAGAACAAATTGATGACTATAGAACCTCCGATGTTCGTGGAATTGGCCGTAGTGGAAGCGGACCCCGGCCTTAAGGGCGATACGGCAAAGAGCGGCACGAAAGCCGTGAAGCTTGAGACGGGATACACGATCCAGGTGCCTCTGTTTGTCGAGGCGGGAAATGTCCTTAAGATAGATACCCGCACAGGCGCATACGTCGAGAGGGTCTGAGAGGACCAAAAGGGGGATATATGAACGTCAAAGAACTTAAAGAGATGATTGCCCTGATGAATGAGAACGGCCTTGTCGAGATCGAGATCGAGAGGGAGGGGCTCAGGATCAGGCTGAAAAAGGCCGCAGGATCCGGCGTTCCCGAGATAACGCAGGAAAGCTATATCGTCCATGCCCCGCAGGCTGCGGGCGCAGCCGCAGCGGCGGCCGCGAAGGACGCTGAGGCCGCGAAATCAAAATATATCGAGATAAAGGCCCCAATGGTAGGCACCTTCTACAGGGCTCCGGCCCCGGACGCGCCTTCTTTTGTCGAAAAGGGCGCCATGATCGAGCCGGGCCAGGTCATCTGCATCGTCGAAGCGATGAAGCTGATGAACGAGATAAAGTCGGAGGTCAAGGGCAAGATAGTAGACATTACGGTAGAGAACGCGCAGCCGGTCGAGTTCGGGCACGTGCTTTTCTTAATAGAGCCGGCTTAGAAGATGTTCTCGAAGATACTTATCGCCAACCGCGGAGAAGTGGCCTTAAGGATAATCAGGGCCTGCAGGGACCTGGGCATTAAGTCCGTCGCGGTATACTCCGAAGCAGACAGGGATTCCCTCCACGTGAAATTCGCGGACGAATCCGTCTGTATCGGCGCCGCCTCGCCGCAAAGCAGCTACCTTAACATACCGAGCATAATAAGCGCCGCGGAGATAACGGATGTCGAAGCGATACATCCGGGATACGGTTTTCTTGCCGAGAACGCGCACTTCGCGGAAGTCTGCGAATCCTGCCAGATAAAATTCATCGGGCCTACTCCCGAAGCCATGCGTTTGATGGGTGATAAGATGGCGGCGAAGGACACGATGAGGAAGGCGGGCCTGCCTACGATCCCCGGCAGCGCAACTATCGTGAAAGAGAAGGAAGAAGCGCTTCGCGTCGCGCACAAATTGCAGTATCCGGTCATAGTAAAAGCCGCTGCGGGCGGCGGCGGACGCGGCATGAGGATCGCGCACAACGATATAAGGCTGGTCAGCGTCCTTTTGACATGCCAGGCCGAAGCGGAAGCCGCATTCGGGAACCCTTCCGTGTATATCGAGAAGTATATCCCGAACCCGAGGCATGTCGAGTTCCAGATAATAGCCGATAAGTACGGGCATATCGTGCATCTCGGAGAGAGGGATTGCACGATCCAGAGGCGCCACCAGAAACTGCTGGAGGAATCCCCTTCTCCCGCGGTGGACGCAAAATTAAGGAAGAAGATGGGAGACGCCGCGATCAAGGGGTGCAAGGCGGCCAATTATACGAGCGTCGGCACGATAGAGTTCCTGCTGGACGAGCGCGGGAACTATTATTTCATGGAGATGAACACGAGGATACAGGTGGAGCATCCGGTGACCGAGATGGTCACGGGCATAGATATCGTCAAGGAGCAGATACGGATCGCTGCCGGAGAGAGGCTCTCCTTCGACCAGGACCACGTCAAGTTCAGCGGCCATGCGATAGAGTGCCGCATAAACGCCGAAGACGCGGACAATAATTTCATGCCTTGCCCGGGGAAGGTGTCGTTCTTCCATGCTCCCGGCGGGCCCGGGGTCAGGGTCGATTCCCACGTATATCAGGGCTATACCATCCCGCCCAACTATGATTCGATGATCGCGAAACTGATAACCTACGGCAAGAACCGCGCCGAGGCGATACAGATCATGCAGCGCGCCCTTTTTGAATTCACGATAGAACCCATAAAGACGACCATAGACCTGCATAAACGGCTGACATCCGACCCGGCGTTCCTGCGCGGGGAAGTGACCACCGAATTCATAGAAAAGATGATGGCGGAAAAGGAGGGCTCGCAATGAACGTGTTGAACAGGCTGACGATGTTGTTCTTTCTGGTAGTGTTTTTGGCGATAGGCCTCTTCCTTATCGCGGTATCCGTCAGGTCCGTCGAGAGCGAGCCCGTGATGAACGCGCTGGACTCCATTAATTCATCCATGACGCTGAGGGTCGGCGTCGGCGTGGTCGGTTTCCTGCTGATAATAGTCTCGTGGGCCGCTTACCAGTTCACGGTCGGAAGGATACAGCGCCAGAAGAACATAGCATTCAATAATCCGGACGGCCAGGTATCGATATCGCTTTCAGCGATAGAGGAATTCATAAGGAAGATCGGGTCCTCCTTGCCGGAGGTTAAAGAACTTAAATCCGATTGCATAGCAACTAAGAAGGGGATTGATATTTCAACGAAGGTTATATTCTGGGCCGATGCGAACATACCGGAGGCGACCGAGAAGATCCAGGGTATAGTGAAGGCCAAGATACAGGAGATGCTGGGCATAGACGAACCGATAATCGTGAAGATACATGTGACAAAGATCGCGACCCGCGTAGAGCCTAAGCCCGTCTTGAAGAAAGAGAAGGACAAGGAAGATGTGAGCCTGCCGTTCGGCAGGATCGATTAAACAAAAGCTAAAAGGGGGAATTGATGAAGAGATTGGCAATACTAACGGGCGGCGGCGACTGCCCCGGCTTGAACCCCGTCATAAGGGGAGTTGTCAGGAAGGCTTTTCTTGAAGGATATGAGGTGCTGGGAATAAAGAACGGATGGAAGGGCCTGGTCGAGGGCGATATCATCCCGCTCGACCTGCGTTCCGTATCCGGGATATTGCCGAAAGGCGGCACTATACTCAGCACATCCAGGACAAACCCTTATAAGAAGGAAGGCGCCGTCCAGATGGTCAAGGATAATTTCAAGAAATTCGAGCTGGACGCCCTTATTGCGGTCGGGGGGGAAGATACTCTCGGCGTCGCCTATAAGCTCGTAAAGGAAGGGATCAATGTGGTCGGCGTGCCGAAGACGATTGATAACGACCTTAGCGAGACGGATTATACGTTCGGCTTCGATACCGCCGTCAATATCGTGATGGAGTGCATAGACAGGCTCCATACGACTGCCGAAAGCCATAACAGGATAATGGTGGTCGAGGTGATGGGCAGGCACGCGGGCTGGATAGCGGTGCACGGAGGGATAGCAGGCGGCGCGGACGTCATATTGATACCCGAATTGCCGATAGACATCGAGGAAGTATGCGCGATAATCAAGAAGCGCCATGCGCAGGGCAAGAACTTCTCGATAGTCGTGGTTGCCGAAGGAGCGAAATTCAAAGAGAACGAAGAAGTGCTCCAGGCGGAAAAACTCGATGATTTCGGCCATGTCAGGCTCGGAGGTATCGGACAGATGCTCGGAGAGCTGATAGAAAAGAAGACAAAGTTCGAGACCAGGGTAACGGTTCTCGGCCATATACAGCGCGGCGGTTCACCCACGGCGTTTGACAGGGTCCTTGGTACAAGGTTCGGCGTCAAAGCCGTCGAGCTGGTAATACAGAAAAAATTCGGATACATGGTAAGCCTCAAGGGCAACAAGATCGAGGCGGTCCCGATCGAAAAGGCCGTTGGAACGCTGAAGACGGTCGACAAGGACTTCTACGATATAGCGAAAGTATTCTTCGGCTAGAAGGTTAAAATATGAAGAAAAAGATAGAAGGGATAATACAGGAGAGCATATCCGTTAAGACAGCCCTGATCGGCCCTCAGGTAGACAACATTATGAGGGCTGCGGAGTCGATGATCAAGGCCCTTAAGTCCGGCGGAAAGGTAATAGTGTTCGGGAACGGCGGAAGCGCCGCCGACAGCCAGCATATCGCGGCCGAGATAGTCGGAAGGTTCATGAAGGAGCGCAAGGGGCTGCCTGCTATCGCACTGACAGTCAACACATCAGTGCTGACCGCTATAGCGAACGACTATTCCTATGATGAAGTCTTCTCCCGCCAGCTGGACGCGATTGCAGCGAAGAACGACGTCGCCATCGGCATATCTACAAGCGGGAAGGCCTCAAATGTGATAAGGGCGGTCGGGTTGGCGAATGATAAGGGCCTCGATACGATAGCCCTTACCGGGGGCGACGGCGGCGGGCTCGCGAAAACGGCAAAGATCTCCATTATAGTCCCTTCGAGATCCACCCCAAGGATCCAGGAGTCGCATGTCACCATAGCGCATATCCTCTGCCAGCTGGTAGAGGAGGCGTTATTTTAATATTGTCAGGCTACCGTATATGACAGACAATAATAAGATGGTCCCGTTCTCCGCGTTGAAACCGCTTTGCGCAAAGCTCAGGGCAAGGGGGAAGCGCATAGTATTTACGAACGGCTGCTTTGATATCCTGCATGCTGGGCACGTGAAATACCTCCGGAAGGCAAAGGATCTCGGCGACGTCCTGATACTCGGGCTGAACAGCGATTCCTCTGTAAAGAGGATCAAGGGCCCGTCCAGGCCTATTGTGCAGCAAAAGGACAGGGCGGCGGTAGTCTCATCCCTCGGATGCGTAGATCATGTCGTAATATTCGGCGAAGACACGCCGGTCAAGCTGATAAGGGAGATAAGGCCCTCGGTGCTTGTAAAAGGCGCCGATTGGAAGGTCGGCGATATAGCGGGTGCGGATTTCGTGAGATCTTACGGGGGCAGGGTAGCCACCGTGACGCTCGTCAAAGGCAGGTCCACTTCAGATATCGTCCGCAAGATAAAAAAATCCAAATGAAAGAGAAGCTCTACAGGATCATCGACGCGAACCTCAACAGGTCGAGGGAAGGGCTGAGGGTCTGCGAGGAGATCGCAAGGTTCGTTCTGGATGACGCGCCGCTCACTAAGGAGTTCAAGGCGATCCGCCACGGCGTATCTGGATGTATCAAGCTGTATCCCGCAAGGCTAAGGGGGATAGTTTCCGCACGTGATTCCGAAGGCGATGTGGGCAGGTGCAAGCAGGCGATAGAAAGGAAGCGCGCCGGATGGAAGGGCGTATCCGCGGCAAATATGGAGCGCGTGAAGGAATCGCTGCGCGTGCTCGAAGAATTTTCCAAGCTGATAGATAAGAAGATCTCCGACAGGTTCAAAGGGCTCAGGTTCAGGGCGTATGACGCGGAGAAGAAGCTCGTCTCGAGGTTTTAACGGTGCGGGATTTCAAGCTATACGTGATAATCGACAGCAGGGCAGCGGGCGGCCGCAGCCTCGTAGATGCAGCGGCGGAGGCGGCCAAAGGCGGCGCGGATATCATACAGCTTCGCGAAAAGGATGCGGCAGCGCGGGAGATAGTTGACCTTGGCCGGGCGGTAAAAAAGGCCATCGCCGCCGTTTCGAAAGACGCGCTGCTCATCATCAATGACAGGCCCGACATAGCGCTTGCGTGCGGCGCTGACGGCGTGCACATAGGGCAGGATGACATACCGCCGGATGCCGCTCGCGCGGTCATAGGGAAAGATAAGGTATTGGGCATCTCGACGCATTCGCTCGAGCAGGCCTTTGCGGCCCGGAAGGGCGGCGCGGACTATATAGGGGTCGGCCCCGTTTTTTCTACGCCGACGAAGCCCGATTATAAGGCCGTAGGATTGGGCCTGGTCCGGGAGGTACGGAAGGCGGTAAATATACCCTTCGTAGCGATAGGGGGAATAAACGCGGATAATATCGGGCAGGTCATCGATGCGGGCGCCCAAAGGATAGCGGTAGTAAGGGCTGTTTGCGGCGCCGGCAATATCGCGGCTGCGGCGAAGACATTAAAAGAAAGACTGGATAATATATGACACAACTGGAATCTGCAAGGACAGGAAGGATCACGCGGGAGATGCGGCAGGTCGCGAAAGCCGAAGGCATCGACCCGAGGATATTGTCCGGAAAGATCGCGGAGGGAAAAGCCGTTATCCCCTGCAACCTGCTTAACAGGAACAGGAAGCGCAAATTATGCGGGATAGGCGAAGGGCTGAGGACGAAGGTCAACGCGAATATCGGGACCTCCGGCGATTCCTCGAAACTCTCCGCAGAACTCAGGAAGCTCAAGATATCCGTGGAGAACGGAGCCGATGCCGTAATGGACCTTTCGACCGGCGGGGATCTCAAGAGGATACGCAAGGCGATACTTAAGGGTTCCGCGGTCCCGGTCGGGACCGTCCCTGTATATGAAGCCGTGGTCAGATCGGCCCGCGCGAAGAGGCCGATATCGTCCATCTCAACGGATGATATCTTTTCGGTCCTCGAGGAACAGGCGGCTGAGGGCGTCGACTTCTTTACCGTGCATAGCGGTGTTACTTTGGAAGCCGTGAGCCGCTTAAAGGAAGAGGGAAGGATAACCGGGATAGTCAGCCGCGGGGGGGCGATACTCGCGGAATGGATGGTCCGCAACGGCAGGGAAAATCCTTTTTATGAAGATTTCGACAGGATACTGGACATAGCGCTTGAATACGACGTGACCCTGAGCCTCGGCGACGGAATGCGTCCCGGCTGCCTCGCGGACGCGACAGACAGGGCGCAGATACAGGAGCTGATAACCCTCGGCGAACTGGCGCAACGGGCGTCGGAACGCGGCGTACAGGTCATGATCGAAGGTCCGGGCCACGTGCCGCTGGACCAGATAGAATCCAATATTTTGCTGGAGAAGAAGATCTGCCGCGGAGCGCCGTTCTATGTACTCGGGCCGCTCGTAACGGATATTGCTCCCGGCTATGACCATATCACGTCGGCTATCGGCGGAGCTGTTGCCGGAGCTGCGGGCGCTGATTTCATATGTTATGTCACTCCGTCGGAGCACCTTGGGCTGCCGTCCGCAGATGATGTGAAGGCCGGCGTCATCGCTGCCCGCATCGCGGCACATGCCGCCGACATAGCCAAGGGCGTAAAGGGTGCCATCGACTGGGATATCGCGATGTCAAAGGCGCGCAAGAAGAGGGATTGGAACAGGCAGATCGGGCTTTCTATAGATCCCAAGACAGCCAGGGAATACAGGAAACGCACCCATTCGGCCTTAAAGGATACATGCACGATGTGCGGGCAATATTGCTCGATGAAAATTTCGGAGGATTGCTTAAAATAATGTCACTTCTGGTCGTAGGTTCGATAGCCCTTGATTCCGTCAAGACCCCTTTCGGAAAGGTTGATGAGGCCCTTGGCGGGTCTGCGGTATATTTTTCCTGCGCGGCCACGTTCTTTAATTCGGCAAGGCTGGTCGGCGTGGTCGGGGCCGATTTCCCGAAGAAGTACATAAAATTGCTCGATAAGAGGGGAGTCGACACGAGGGGCTTGAAGGTCGACGGAGGCAGGACCTTCAGGTGGAAAGGCGAGTATGATTACGACCTGAATACGGCGCATACGATATATACCCACCTCAATGTCTTCGCGGATTTCAAACCGGAGATACCCGCGGAATACCGGGATTCGGAGAACGTATTCCTTGCGAATATCGATCCTTCGCTGCAGCTCGATGTCCTGAAACAGATCAGGGACCCGAGGCTCATCGCATGCGATACGATGAATTACTGGATAGAGAACAAGCCGAAGCAGCTGAAGCACCTGTTGAAACACGTGGATATATTTTTCGCGAATGACAAGGAAGCCAGGGAGTTTTCGGGAGAGCATAACCTGCTGAAAGCGGCAAGATATATATTCTCTTGCGGCCCGAAAATTGCTATAATAAAGAAAGGCGAGCACGGCGTTCTTTGTGTATCCAAAGGATTTATCTTCTCTTATCCCGCATATATCCTCGAAGACCCGTTCGATCCGACCGGAGCGGGCGATACGTTCGCGGGAGGATTCATGGGCTATATGAGCAAGGCGCGGCGCGTGAATGAGGCGGAGTTGCGCAAGGCCTGCGCCTTCGGGACGATACTTGCGTCATATACGGTAGAAGATTTCAGCGTCAACAGGCTTTTGCGTTTAAAAAATAAGGATATCAAGGAAAGATTCGCAAAGTTTCGGAGACTTATGCATCTTTCCGGTTAGGGATAACGGGATCTTGCGGGTGTAGTTCAGTTGGTAGAACGTCAGCTTCCCAAGCTGAATATCGCGGGTTCGAGTCCCGTCACCCGCTCCATTTTATCAAAGATGTCATATAAAAAAGCCGTATTCGCGTTTTTCCTTGCCGTAGTTGTCGCGGGTTGCGCAGGCGCGCCCGTGACAAGGACCCCGAAGGTGGAAGAACTCCCGCCAAAGGCATCCGGAGGGGTCTACCATAAAGTCGCAAAAGGCGAGACCTTGTGGCGCATCGCCAGGAACTACGGGGTGGAGATCAAAAGCATAGTCGATGCCAACCGCCTTTCCGGTGCCGAGGAGATAAAGGCCGGACAAGTCATTATAATACCCGGGAAACCTGCCGGACGGACAGGAATAATACCGGTACTTTCCGCGGCTTCCTTCCCGCACGAAGAGTTCATATGGCCGGTCAAAGGCCGTGTTGTTACGGCATACGGCGAAAAGAAGGGCACGGTCCCCAGTAAAGGCATAGATATCGACGCTAAGGAAGGCGCTGTCGTCGCGGCATCGCGCAGCGGCAGGGTCATCTTTTGCGAGGATAAGGTCAGGGGTTTCGGCAAGACCGTCATCATAGACCACGGCGACGGCATGCAGACCGTATATTCCCATAATTCCGAGATCCTCGTGAAGACCGGCCAGGACGTAAGGCGGTCGGAAGCGATAGCAAAAGTCGGGTCGGGAGGCAGGGGTAATTCAGCATACCTGCATTTTGAGATCAGGAATAAACATAAACCGCAGAATCCTTTGCACTATTTACAATAAAGTTTAGGATACGAGATAATGCTGCTTGATCCCGCGATAGGAAATAATTTTTACGGCAGGGGCGATATACTGGCCCTTCTCCAGAAGAGGGCGGACGGCCTCCGTTCGGGATACCGCCAGAACGTCGCTATCATAGGGCCGGCATATTGCGGCAAGACCTCCCTGATCTACCGTTTTACCTCCTTCCTGAACTCGAAGGACCTGGTCCCGGTATATATCGAAGTAAAAGATAAGGGGCTGACCTCATTTGCGGAAAAATTTGCGTCCACGCTGCTTTACAGGTATCTCGACCGGACGGAGAAGGTCTCAAGGACTGCAAAGGCCGTAAATGCGGTCGAACTTCTCGCCAGGTCTGGTAAGGGCGCGAAGGCGTTCAGGGCGGCCCTCGAGCTTCCTGCGATAGCTTTCTCGGAGACAGGCCTTAAGCCGGTGGTCATGATCGACGAGTTCGATAAGCTGGACGGGTTGGGCATCGAAGATGTCTTTGCCGAACTCGGTAAATTCATAATGGTGCAGAAGGACACTATGTATATCGTCACTTCATCGCGGATAAAACAGGCGAGGGAGATACTGTCGGAAAAGCTTTCGCTGCTGTTCGGGAATTTTGAGGTATGCGAGCTCGGGACGTTCGATACAAATGAAGCGTGCGGGTTCATAGATTCCAGGCTATCGAGCAGGAAGCTTCCTCCTGAATTGCGGGAGTTCGTGGCATCCTTCACCGACGGGCACCCGTTCTATATGGATTCGGTGCTGTTGAGCATGGAAAAACGCGCGGGAAGCCTCCCGGCGAGCTGCCATAAAGACGAGCTGGTAAATACGTTCACCGAGACGCTGTTCGACTCGAAGGGAATATTGAACCAGCATTTTTCCGTAGTTATTACAGAATTCGAGGACCTTGACAGGCGCATGACATCCGTGCTGCTCGCCCTTTCAGGCGGCGCGAAAAAGCTTGTCGATATAGCCGCGGTATCGCGAATAAAGAAACCCGAAGCGGCCGCGCTCCTCGAAAAGCTGATCGACCCGGGGATGGTCTCGAAACACGGGACCTGCTATCTTATCCGCGATAAGGTTTTCGAGTTCTGGCTCAAGAACGTTTATCACAGCAAGGAGTTCCTGTTTGACAGCGGCCATGAGCCGAAGATCACGAGGTTCAGGGATTCCATGTCCGGTTTCATAGATTCATATGTTTCAGAGAACAGCAGGGACAGGATAAGGATAACCGGCGAATTGTTCATGTCCTTCAAGGGCGAACTGATAGAGCTGTCGGGCAAGAGCCTTAAGATCCCGCATTTCAAGTCCTGCGAAATAGAGAATTCGAGATCGGAAGGTGTTTCATACATAAACCTGTCAGGCGGGGACTCTGCTTGGGTGGTACTGTTCAGCTCGAGGCCGTTGAAGGACAGCCACATTATCGATTATATAAGTTACTGCAAAAAACATAAGGACATCCTGAAGCGCAAGATAATCGTCACGGCGGCGGAAGTCGGGGCTAACGCGAAGTTATTGGCCAAGGACGCAAAGTGCCTCATATGGGGCCCGGGCGAGCTTAATACGCTGATGGATATAGCGGGCAGGCACAGGACGGTGCTCCCTGTAGAACAGCAGATGGCGGCCGGAAGGTGGGAAGAGCTTATGGGTTCGGAGACAGCCTGATGAGGATACTTGTGCTCTCGGACACCCATATACCGAGGATGGCAAAGGAGATGCCGAAGGCGGTATACGAGGAGGCGAAAAAATGCGACCTTATCCTGCATGCGGGAGACCTGACAGAGAATAAGCTGCTCGAGAAGTTGAATAAGATAAAGAAGACCATAGCGGTCTGCGGGAACATGGACTCGCCGGGCCTTTCCGCGTCGCTTAAGAAAAAAGAGGTGATCGAGCTGAAAGGCCATAAGATAGGGCTGACGCACGGCTGGGGCGCTCCCGACGGCATGATCGAAAGGATCTATGGGGAATTCAAGGATGACGGGGTCGATTGCATAGTCTTCGGCCATTCGCATCATGCGCTTAACGAGAGTTTCAAGGGCGTATTATTCCTTAATCCCGGCAGCCCCACGGATAAGGTGTTCGCGAAGTTCAATTCCTACGGGATCATTGAGATATCGAAGAAGATCAAGGCGGAGATAGTCAAGCTATAAGAGGAGAGTATCTATGGACAGGCTGTGGGCTCCCTGGCGGACGAAATATATCACGAACGTCAACTCGATGAAGGGGTGCATTTTTTGTTCGAAGCCCCGGTCCGGCAGCGACAGGAAAGCGCGCATCATCGAAAGGAGCAAGCACTCTTTTTCGATCCTTAACATATATCCTTACAATAACGGGCACCTGATGATCGTCCCTTTCAGGCACGTCAACAGCCTCACGAAGCTTACGGACGCGGAACTGCTGGACATGCTCCGCCTGCTCAACAAGACCCAGCGGATGCTCGAAAAGGCGCTGAAGCCTGACGGGTTCAATATAGGCGTAAATATCGGCAGGTCCGCCGGCGCCGGCGTCAGGGGCCACGTCCATATGCATATAGTGCCGAGATGGAACGGCGACGTCAATTTCATGCCGATCTTCGCTTCATCGAAGGTCATATCCCAATCGCTCGATTCCCTTTATGCGATGCTGAAGAAATGCTCACGCGAAAAGATTTAGAGGAGATAGAGTCCAAGACGTTCGCGCCCTACGCGATGAAGTCGCGCGATTCAAGGGGCAGGATGCATAAGGAAGAGGAGCATCCCTACAGGACCTGTTACCAGAGGGACAGGGACAGGGTCATACATTCCACCGCGTTCAGGCGCCTCGAGTACAAGACCCAGGTATTCGTCAACCACGAAGGCGATTATTACAGGACAAGGCTCACGCATACTCTCGAGGTCTCGCAGATCGCCGTTTCGATCGCGAAGACCCTTGGGCTTAATGTTGACCTGACGGAAGCGGTGGCCCTCGCCCATGATATAGGGCATCCGCCTTTCGGCCATACGGGGGAACAGGAACTCCATGAGCTGATGAAAGACCACGGCGGGTTCGACCACAACATCCAGGGCCTCAGGGTGGTCGATATGCTTGA
>Ga0172381_10004585_pt1 | contig 14264 bp, 11 predicted proteins | sample Leawel6488metaG_FD_119754 | JGI IMG/M metagenome (GOLD analysis project Ga0172381, IMG submission 119754) | Leachate microbial communities from a municipal landfill in Southern Ontario, Canada - Leachate well 64-88 metaG | ecosystem: Engineered > Solid waste > Landfill > Unclassified | place... | reverse complement strand
CTTAACCATATCCATCAAGCACTTTTCCCCAGACCCATCCCCCTGCGTCAAAACCCCCGCAGCCTTTTCCACTGCAATAATATGATTATCTTCGTATAAAACTTTAATACTTGACATAGATTTATAAATATGATATAATAAATATGTAGTTAATTCCTATTCGTATGAGTAGGTCGTCCTTCGGGATAAGGAGGTTTTGTTCCCCTCAACCTGGAACATCATCGTTCTTTTAAAGGAGAAGTCGTATGGCTTCCGAACGTTATCCTTTTAACAGTGCTGAGTATTCTGACTATCCTATCGTCAACGGTCCTAATAATCTTGACCTCATGTTCTCACTTTTTCACGTCGATTCATATAATCGTGACAAAGTGACTTTCAAGGTCAACTGCATTCACGACGACGTTATTGTGATTATAGACAGTCTCAGAAGGCAAGATCCAAGCGGAGAAAATTGGGTATTTGAAGGCCATGAGCCACAAATGCTCAACGTTGATTGTAAAGGGCATTACAATTCTCAGCGTCGGGAAGGTTGGATAAAACTGATTCAACGCTAAATGTTGTTTTCAGCAACACACTTCTGACAGCATGCGCCAAGTCCTAATTTCAGGAGGAGGCGCTTTTTTATTGTAAAATTTCTTTAATTCTTTCCGCTTCTGCTTCTACTACTGGACCGTCGTATTCTCCGTTGTGGGCGTGAGTGCCTTTGTAAATTGGGGCTTTTTGGTCTAAGTGTAGGCTAAAAATATATCTATCTCCTGCTTGCTTTAAATAAACATGGAACCTTGGATAATTTCCAAAAGTTAACTTTCTAACTAAATTATACTGCCCGTTATCTTGGCTGTCTATAATTACATATCCAATTTTTCTGGCCACTCCCACCACATTTTCAGTTGTATTTATAATTGTAAATTCCATGATTATAATTTCCAATTTTCAATTCTCAATTTTCATTGAATGTTTCAATGATTCATTGCGTCATTTATTGTAAATTGTAAATTGTTACTTGAAAATTTTCGTACTATCCGTGTTTAAATTCTATTACATCACCGTCTTTCACAACATACTCTTTGCCTTCGGTGCGAAGTTTGCCTTGTTCTCTGGCTTTTGGATATCCTCCGGCGTTTAATAAATCTTGCCAAAAGACAACTTCTGCTTTAACAAATTTATGTTCAAAATCTGTGTGAATTGCTGCTCCAGCTTTTGGAGCTGTATCTCCTTTATTTATTGTCCAAGCTCTGGTTTCGTCTTCTCCTGTTGTCAAAAATGTTATCAAATTAAGCAATTCGTAAGATTTTTTAACCAAAATATCTGTTTCTGAGTCCAAAGGCAATCCTAGCTCTACTCTTTCTTCTTTTGACAATCCTTCTGCTTCAAATTCTGTTGCCATATCAATAATTAGGTACTGCCAGCCATTTTTTTCAAAAACCTCAAGCACTTCCCTACTCACCTCTTCGTCTTTGCCATTTAATAAATATAATCTTGGCTTGAAAGTTAATAATTGAAAAGATTTTAAAATTATTTTTTCTTCGTCTGTAAAATTTTGATCAGCTAAAACTTTTTCTTGAGTTAAAAAATCCTTAGCTTTTTGACAAACAGCCATTTCTTTCACAGCATCTTTTTTACCGCTTCTAACTTCACCCTCTAAGCCATCAATTCTTTTATTTAAAGTTTCTAAATCTTTTAAAATTAACTCAACATCCAAAATACCTTTGTCTTGCAATGGATTTACTTCATTTTGAGTGTTTATAATGTCTGCGTTTTTAAATGCGCGCAAAACATACAAAATTGCATCGGTTTCCCTAATATTTGCTAAAAATTTGTTGCCCAATCCTTCGCCTTCGCTGGCACCCTTAACCAATCCTGCAATATCCACAAAGTCTACAGTCGCATAGATTTTCTTTTTTGATTTTGACAATTCAGCCAATTTATCAACTCTTTCGTCAGGAACCAAAACCACCCCAACATTTGGGTCAATGGTTGCAAAAGGATAATTAGCAATTAATATTTCCTTTTTAGTTAAAGTTTTAAACAACGTCGACTTCCCCACATTTGGAAGCCCAACAATTCCAATACTTAATGAAGACATTTTAAAATATTTTAAGTGAAATTTATCTCATTTTGCCATAAACTTGGTAAAAATAAAAGAGCTGACCGGTTTTAGTCAGCTCTTTTTCATTTATTTTTATATACGAGTTTTATTTGCTATTACCTTTTTTCTTTTAATATTTTCATAAAAATTATAAGCAGTAAAACAGGAAAGAATAGTTATTAAAATTGAATTCCAGTTTAAAAATAGCGTGAAGTTAGGCTCTTTTTCTAAAGCAATATTTGAGTGTACTTCTTTTCCTTCTATCACAGAAAATGCATCGCTTTGATAAGAATAATAGCCAGGAGCCTTAACTGTCAAATAATATGTTCCTTTTGGAACTAAAAAAGAATAATTACCAGTGGTATCTGTTGCTTGCGGATTTTCTTGTCCATATATATCGGCCTGCCACAATTCATACTGGTTTTTGTTATTTAGTTGGTATAAAGAGATCTCTGCTCCATTAATTCTAAGTTCTTCATCTCCTATTTTTTCATAAATATAACCGTCAGGATCGACTAATGTGGTTGTTCTAATTTCCTTTTGGCCCAATGTCTCGTCCTTATAATTTATAGAAGTGACAATTTGATATTGACCCATGACTGCAGGCGAATTTATATTAGCAACATATATGCCGTCATTGTTATCATCACTATATTCAAATTTTAGAACAGAAAAATTTTGATTTGAATTTAAAAGATCAGATGACTGAAAAAGAACATGGCCAGTAACTGCTTTTACACCCAGCTCTGGCTTCACAAGTAGGTGCATTGGTTTGCCCACCAAAACATTAACTGATTCAAGGGCGGAAGCACTTTTTGAGGCGTCTAATTTTACTGCAGCATCAATATTCTTATCGCCAAGCAGAATAAATACTATTTCGGTTGGTATTTTATTTTTTTGCTCAGGAGTAAGGTTTGAAAAATTAGATCCTGTAATTGTTTTTAATCCTGGTAAAAAAATATTATAATTTTGAAGATTTTCAATATCTTCGGGGCTATCAATATTTAAATTGGAAAGTATATTGCCGAATGCTGGGATTTTTTGCGATAAGCTGGCAATAGCTGAAGATGCTAAGTTAATAGATGCAGATGAATTGGTAGGTGGGTTTTCTTCAATTGGGCTTTCAGATATATTTGTTGGCTGAGTATTTGGCTGATTTTGTGTTGTATTGTCTATGTGGTTTTCTGTAATAACTTCAGGCTGTTTTTCTGATTGTACTTCAGCAGAATTTGGCAAAAATGTTTGTTGCTCCTCTGAAATCGTCGGGGTAATAATACTAATAGTAGTTGGATAGTATGAAAGACCTCCAGCAGGGCTATGATTTTGCGCAGCAATTGTACAATTGCCATCTGAACATATTTGACTACTATTACAAGTTGTTTGTAGCTGAGCTGTTATTGAATTTGTACAAGAACTTAATTCTGTGCTCGGATTATTGCAAATATAAGTTATGTAATTTTGATAAACGTCATTCCCTTGGCAAAACAAATTACCCATAAGTCCGCTAGTTCCACAATCGGAATTAGTACTGCAAATAATTTCTTTTACAATGAGACTTGTATTAGAAATAGATGCTAAAAAAAATCTGCCGGCAAAAGTTAAAATAACCAAACTCACCAAAACAAAAGCGATAGAAATAAAAATTTTACTGTTTATATTCACTGATGTTTTTTGTTCTTTGAATATTATCTCTTTTAATGATGAAAAATATAACGAATATTACAACTGCGATAATTAGCAATAATAATATGATAGCTAGCCATGTATTACCCGTTCCAAGAGAAAATATATTTTTCCCTGCTGTCAATAAGCTAGCTGGGCTTGCCATATCTAAACCATCTGTGCAATCATTGTTTCTGTAAATCTCAAAATTTACGTTGTTTATGCCTATCCCGCTTGGTGCAGTTATTAAAAAACTTTCTATAGCAGTTGTATTGCATAAATGATCAGGAGTATCTACACAAATCCAGTTTCCATTTCCAAATTTGTATCCTGTAGATTTCCAAACGTCTAGACTAGTTAAACTTACACTTATTGTTGCGGTTGCAGGAGTGCCTGCCACTATACTAGGATTGTCCGTGTTATTTATTTTAACGCTGTTTATTATTGCCGATGCCAAAGCATTGCCAGTAATAGTGAAACTGCAAATAATAAGTCCTGTAAAAATAATTGTTTTAAAACTGTTTGTAATTATATTTTTCATATTATTTACCGCGAGGTTTTATATGAATAGTTTTTTCTTTTGGTTTTTCTCTTTCTACTCTTTTTCTAAAAAACCAAATGCTAATTATAATAATGGCAACTATAACTAATACTGCTAATATAATGCCTGCAATAATTAATAGGTTGTTACCACTTAAAATTTTAGTAGCTATTGTTGCCTTTTTTAGTGTACCAACTGCAGCAATATTAAAAGTTAAATCATCTGTTTTTAAAAGCTTATCGTCCTGATAAACACTTATATTCGCCCAATATTGCTCAGGTGATAATTGAATTGGAAGTTGAAAAGTTAAATCTCCTTGAGAAAAAGATCCTACTCCTGCAACGTTTGAAAAATCTGTAATGTCAAAAGATTTAATTTTAGTTGAGTTGTATTTATCAAAAATATCTATTGTCACTTTAGTTGGCTTAGCCAAAACATTGCCTTCATTTAAAATTTTTAAAACAACATTCACACTGTCTCCAGTTTCTTGTTCGGGAATTTCAATTTGTTGAACAGAATAGCTCAAAAACGGTTTATCAGAAACGGTTAAATCAATTCTAATTAATGCTCCCAAAAGCACTCCTATTTGTCCGCTTTGAGCGGTTTTTGAAGTAGAATTCAATCTTATTTCTCCTCTGTATTCTTTTTTTTCTGCTTCTTTAGGAATATTTAAAACAACATTCACTGGAAATTGCTGTTGACCTTTTGGCATTGTAAAACTATTTCCATTCTTTACTGTAATCCAGTTATTTATATCTCCTGAAATTTGCGACGTAAAATACAAATCTTCACCCGCATCACTTCTAGAAAGAACAAAAGTTTTTTCAATTTGCTGTCCTGCCAATCCATTTGGCTCTGTCCAATCAGAAGGACTAATTCCCAAATCGGCAAAAACCGGTCTGGCAAAGCATAACAAGGCCAACAAAGAAGCGAGAAATAATAATTTGTTAGTTTTCATAAGATAAAATATATAATTTAGTTATTCACAACACCCTCCCCTGCCATTATTTTCCCCACACACCGGGTGTGTGGGAAGCTATAAGAGATAATAATTTATTGATTTTCATTAGATATATAATTTAATTATCTTTAATGATTGACGGCTGTAAATACTATATGACCCGAGCAAGTTCCGCCAACACCTGTCGCTGGCAATCCCATTCCCCAATAGATATCACCTGTCGAAGATGTTCCTGCTACTATATTTGTTGTAATCGTTGCTGGCGAAGTGTCGGTGACAAGCGAGATTTTAGATGCATAAGCGGTGCTTGCGGTTGTAGAATATTTTTCATTAGCAATGGGTATTGTTCCAATTGTACAGGACATTGAGTATGTATCATTGCTTGCGGTTCCGTATCCGCCAACTTGCGTATCTATAGGTCTATTACCAGTATTAGTTACAACTGTTGTTTGGTCGGTTGTACCAGTATCTGCTCCTAAGGCAAGTGAAGTGTAATTTACTGTTGTGGTTACACTAAGAGATGTTAAGCTAACCATTTCCGCAGTAGTGGATGTATTTGCAGTTGTGGCTCCAGCATTATCGGCTGGGACAGCACCGGCAGTCCAAGTAGTTGCCGCGTGGGCAGCTCCGGTATCTGTAGGATCAGCATAAAATTGCACAGCTACTGTGCAAGTATAAGTTGCGTTTAAATCGGTTCCTCCAGCGGTGCAAGAAGAAGCATCTTGAGTGCAACTCATTGCATAGCAATTTGCATTATCTGGCGTACAAGCTACGCCACCAGATACGTCTGTACGATAAAGTACAACTGTTGTTTTTGTTGTATTGCTATCAATATCTTGGCATCCGTTATTGTCGGTTACAGTAAAAGTTACCGTTTCTGTTGTTGTAGTGCCGGACGTTAAAGTCATAGTTGCTCCAGCAGAAATAACTACGTTGCTGGCAACTGGCACGGAATTTGTAACAGTAAGAGTTGCTGTTGCACTGGCGCTAGCATCGACTTTTGAGGCAGATAAAATTCCTACAAAAATACTAAAAATAAATAAAACAAAAATAGTTTTTATAGGTTTTTTAAATTTGAATATGTAAGACAACATATTATATTAAATTTTTACAATTAAATTACTTAATTATAAACCACTGTCAAAAAAATGCAACAATGAACAATTATCCTCCTGCACCCTCCCACACACCGGGTGTGTGGGAGGATAAAATTTAGTCTAAGGTTAAACCATCTATCTCTGCCCATACTTTTCTTTCTTTACCACTCAATATGTCTTTTACAAAATCGTCATAAATTTCTATCTTAGGAAAAATATTTGCCAATAGCTCTTTATCAATAAGGATTGACTCGCGCCTGCCCATATATTCTTGATGAGTACTCCAATTGTATTTTTCTGCGCACATCCATGCCTCGTCAACATTTTTTACACCATCTTCTTTAAAATTTGGAACAATGAGCTGGACAGGATTTAAGGCGTTAATATAAACTAATAAATATTTCAATTGCTCATCTGTTTCAACATGTACCGCCTTAAATCTCCCCTGAAACAAACTGCCTGGCCGATCATGCTTCGCAGAAAAATATTTTCCATAACCGTTTCCAAGTCTTTGCATAAAACGTACAATCCCGTTGGGTTGTATTTCCTGTAATAAAAAATGGAAATGATTTGGCATTAAACAGTCGGCACATACGCGTACCAAAGGTGTATATGGAATTTTATTATCTTCAAGAAGAATTTTAATATCAGCCAGAGTATATCCGCTTTTACTTCTGTTTAAATCTTCAATTCCACGGAAAAAGTTATTATTGTTTGAAAGATAAACTGCCTGAAGAAATCTGTACCTATCTTTATCATCATAAAAAATATTTTGTCGCCCGTTTCCTCGGTTAAAAATGTGATAAAATTCTCCAGGAAAAAATTGTACTTTTCTTATTGGCATTGTTTTTTTACACACACCCGGTGTGTGGGGGGTCTGGTTTTAATGATTTACTGCGGTGAATATAATATGTCCTGTACAAGAGCTTCCAACTCCAGACATCGGCAATCCCATTCCCCAATAAATATTTTTTGTCGAAGATGCGCCTGCAGATATATTTGTTGTAACTGTGGCTGGCGAAGTGTCGGTGACAAGCGAGATTTTAGATGCATAAGCCGTGCCAGCAGCAGTGGAATATCCTTCGTATGATAAAAGTATATGCCCAAATGTGCAAACCATTGAGTATCCGTCGTTGCTTGATTGTCCATAACCTCCAACTTGCGTATCTATTGCGCGATTTCCCACATTAGTTATTACGGTTGTTTGGTCGGCTGTGCCAGTGTTTGCTCCCAAAGCCAATGAGCTGTAATTTATTGATGAAGTTACAGAAAGAGCGGTTAAGCTATTCATCACTGCCGTATTGCTTGCAGTAGTCCCGCCTGTTGATGTATTGTCTTCTGGAGTGGCAGTAACCGACCAAGTTGTTCCTGCATAGGGCGAACCTGTGTCGGTTGCATCTGCGTAAAATTGCACTTGAGCTGTGCAAGTAAAAATATCGGTTGTGCTGGTAGCACAACTAGTAGTAATATTGCAACTCATTGCATAACAATTTGCATTATTTGGCGTACAGCTAGCTCCTAAAGCTGTTCTGTAAAGCACAGCATTTGTTTTGGTTGCTCCGCTATCAATGTCTGCGCAACCGTCAACATCTGTAACAGTAAAAATAGCTGTCACAGTTGTGGTTGTCCCAGCAGTCAAATTTATTGGCGGAGTTAAATTACCAGCTCCATAAGTAATTGCCACGCTTGAAACAGTAGGAAGAGTATTTGCAGAAGTAAGCCCCGACCAGTTTGTGTTGTTTCCGCTGTCTAAAGAATTAGTCGCAGTTATTGTTTTTGTAGAAGCGTTTGAATCTTTTACATCCACATAATCAACTGCTAAAGTTGTACTTGTATTACTGACGCCCATTAACCACTGTGTGCCATCTGATTGGTTTCCGCTTGAATCGCACGACCGCAGAGTTAAAATCTTCCCCGAAGCGCCTTTAAGTGTCAATGTTCCGCTGTTTGCAATTGATTGAGTTTTACTATTTTCAAACATTAAGGTATCAGCTGAACCTGCAGAAACATCCTTCTTTAAATTATAAAAAGTTGTTGTACCTAATATTTTTTGATTGGAGCCAGTTAAAGTAACCGTACTTGTGTTTGCCGTAAACGTTCCCGAGTTAGACCAATTCCCAGCAACATTAAGATTTGTTGAACCCGAAAGCGCCAAAGTCCCCGAGGTAATTGTAATATTTCCATTAACGGTTGAATTATTCCCCGACAAAGTTAGCGCCGATGTACTACTGTTTTGGATAAGGCCAGTGACGTTGGTGCCGATGACGGAGGAGATAGTTGTAGCACCGGTGCCTGCGCCGGAGTTAGTAATTGTTCCAGTGAAATCGACTGTACCCGAGGAAATAGTGGTTCCGCTGGAACTTGCATTATTAATTATTAAATTACCCGTGCCCACCACGCCTCCACTAAATTTGATAGAACCATTGTTCCCGCCATTTATCGTTAGATTATTATTTAATGTTATTGTTCCGCTGAATGTTGGCACCGTTGAATAATAACCAATACTCAACGTTCCGCTACTACCAGAGGCAACTGTAATAGGATTAGAAAATTCTGTTGACCTGCCTAATAAAGTTGCATTGGCATTGCCACTGCTATCACCTAAAGTAATAACATTACTGTTAGCTCCAAAATTATTTGCGCTACCGCCAGCTACAACCGTCCCAGATTTAATCGTCAACCCGCTAGTAAATGTGTTGGCAGCAGAGAGGGTCAACTGCGAGGTGGCGCTGTTTTGGATAAGGCCAGTGACGTTGGTGCCGATAACGGAGCTGATGGTTGAACCATTAGTACTAGTTCCAGAATTGGTGATTGTGCCAATCATATTTACAGGATTAGTAGAAATAATTGTATATCCATTACCCGTACCTGTACTATTGATCAGAATGTTCCCATTTCCAGTTATACCACCAGTAAGTTTTAAAGAATAATTATTCGCGAACAATGTTAAATCATTATTTAATGTAATTGCACCAGAAAGAGTTACACCTCTAGACACAGTAATAGTTAATGTGCCACTACTACCCGCAGCTGTTGTAATTGGATTTGTAAATGTTCCATTATATAAATAAAAATTTACTGTCGCATCAGCACTGCCACTCGTGTCGCCAAGAGTAATGACGCTACTATTTGCACCAAAAGCGTTGGCACTAGTATTATTGCCACCTACAACCGTCCCTGCTTTAATCGTTAACCCGCTCGTAAAAGTATTATTTGCCGTCAGAGTCAACTGCGACGTGCTGGAGTTCTGAATAACACCAGTGACGTTAGCGCCGATGACAGAGCTGATTGTAGTGATGCCCGAGCCTGTGCTTGAATTAGTGATAGTGCCTATATTATTTACGGAGGTTGTAGAAAGAGTAAGTCCGGCAGTACCCGTTGAAGAGATAGTAATATTGCCGGTGCCCGTAATACCACCTGTAAAAATAGCTGCCCCATTACCCGTAGAGCATGCCATTACAACATTGTTATTTAATGTTATAGCGCCACTAAAGGTAGGTCCAAAACCGCTACCTATGATACTCAAAATTCCACTGCTTCCTGCGGCAACTGTGATTGGATTGGCAAAAGTAAGCCAGCCGCGTCCTTTTAATGTGGCACTGTTAGTGCCACTGGTGTCGCCAATTGTAATAACATTTGTGTTTGCACCAAAGGCGTTGGCGCTGGTTTGTCCAAGAACTGTGCCAGATTTAATTAAAATTCCACCGGCGTATGAGCTATTGGCGCCAGACAGAGTTAATGGTGACGTAGGACTATTTTGGATAACGCCAGTGACATTTGGGCCGATAACAGCAGAGATAGTCAAACCGCCTGTGCTGGCAGATAAATTTGTAATAGTACCCGTCATATTAACAGTAGTGGTTGTAATTGAAATAAGATTTGAAGTTGTTGATAAATTAACCGTGATATTCCCAGTGCCAGTAATACCGCCTGTGATATTATAAGTGTCACTCGTACTGTTTAATAAAGTTAAATTATTATTTAAAACTATTCCTCCGCTTAAGGATGGACCATATGAGCTATAAAATTGATCTATACTTAATGTGCCACTGCTTCCTGCGGCAACTGTGATTGGATTGGCAAAACTTATACTAATAGCCATTTTTGCATCAGAACTTCCGCTCGAATCTCCTATTGTAACTGCGCCAGTGCCAGATCCACCAAAAGCGTATACATTTGTCCTGCCATTTACTATTCCAGCTTTAATTATCAACCCGCCTGTGAAAGTATTGGCACCAGAAAGAGTGAGTTGTCCTGCGCTGGTTTTGGAAATGCCGTAGCCTGAGCCAGAGATTACACCCGAAATTGTGAGAGTTTTAGTAGAAGCTACGTCAACTGTGTAAGTGGCACCAAGTGCAACTGGTGATGAAATTGTTCCGTCGGCGGTGCTGTAAATTGTATTTGATGCACCAGTAAGCGTAAGTGCTCCTGTGCCAGAAATTGTCCCATCAACTGTAACGTCTCCTAAAACCGTAGTTGCATACGAACTTAAAGCAAATGTTTTTCCACTATTAACTGTAAGACCTGCTACTGTCCTTGCAGAATCCATAGTAACAGTACTGTTGATTACTGCTATATCGGTTGTGCCAGGAAAATCTGTTCCTGCAACACAGCTTGATGTACAAGTCCCGCCCCAAGTTGTTCCAATGTTAAAAGTGCCTGTTTTTGTGGATGTAAAGGTTGGGTCCATAATATAATCAAAATCAATATCGCCAGTAATCTTTAAATCAAAAACGTCCGTCGGTGTTGCGAGGTTTTGAAGCAGAATTCTGTACCTACCGTCATGGTCAATGTTACTAAAATCAGGGTTGGCGCCGTCATTAACTAAATCAAGCTGACTACCCTCGGTTTGGTTCCCGTCTGCGTCAGTGTAAACAGGATACACTTCAACCCGTGGACACCCACCATCCTCCACACACCCGGTGTGTGGAGGTTTGACGTAGATTGTGATGTCATTTGTGTTGTCTAATATTTGCTCAAAGGTGGCTCTTACATATTCTCCGTCATTCATTGTCACCCAATTGCCATCTTGAGTTTGCACATATTCGTAAATATCTTCTGTAATGTTTTTATCTGCGTCTAATCTAAATGCTTTTGAAATGAAAATGATGTCAAATATCTGTTCTGATAAATGAGGTACTGTCCATTCAACGTAATCAAGTTTTCCATTTCCATTTGTATCGTATGCATTAAATTGCATTTCCTGATTGCCATTGTTTTGCCACTTGATTTTTATCTTGTCCTCTTGCCCCACTTTATAAATTTCGGGAATTTTTGTTGATGCCAAAACATCAACAAGCGGGGTTTGCGGATTTTCGCTCTTATCAGAGATAGTAACTAATTTTCCTGTATCTGTTGCTTGCTCGGTAATAGTTGGGGCAGGTAAAGTATATAGAACTGCAATACAATTATCGGTTGCATCTCCCTGACACGGCTGTTGTGTCTGCTCGGCTTGTTCTTGAGTAATATCTGGTGTTTCCACCACTGCCTCAGTAGACGGACTTGTTGTATCTAAAATTTCTGTGTCTGTAGAAACAGGAGAAACCTCAATCTGCGGACATTCCACTTCTCCTTCCACACACCCGGTGTGTGTAGGTGCTGCGGGTTCATCAATTGGGGTTTCTTGTTGTGGTATCTCCTGCTCTGGGGTTGGTGAAGTGTTTTCTAAAATAGATGCGTCATTTTCCTGCAAAGAAGATTCTATGTTATTTTGCTGTTCGGCTGTATCTATATTTTCAGTCAAGCTAGGACTAACAGGCGTTGGTTCGCTATTATCAACTGTTTCACTCGGAGTTTGCTCGGGCACTTGTTCTGTAGCGCTAGAAACGTCAACAAGTTGAGAATTACTATCGGGTGCAATAGCAGAAATAACATTTTCTACCGCCTGCTCTCCGTCTGCCAACAAAAAACCTGCTCCACTTACTAAACTGCTCAATAAATTTTTGGGGTAATCTGATTTTGCTATCGGCTTAACCGACCTAGCAATGCTTAGTTTTTGCTCTGGCGTCAATGATGTTTGCTGAGTTTTTAAAGCTTTAATTTCTTCTGGCGTTATCTTTTTAACTGTTATGTCTGTAGCGGTTTTTGGAATTTTTACCAAATGTTTGCCATTTTTAATTTCATTGGCATCAACTAAAGTAACTAATTTTACAGGTAATCCAGCGACAATTTGATTAGTAGCGAATGTTCGAGTATTTTTAAATACAAAAGTTACTTCTCGGGAATGAGTCAATCCAAACCAAATACCATAAGCCAATGCCAAGAAAAATATGAAAAATAAAATACCAAAACAAACTTTTTGGTATTGTAAAACAAAATCAAGGAATTTCACCTTTTTTTTCTCAGTCTTTACATATTTTTGTCCTTTCGCCATTCAAAAATGAATTTATTTTTTAATTATATCATTTTTAAATAAAAAAACTATACAACAAAAAAGGCAGATGTGGGTCTGCCCTTCACAAAATGTTAGCAAAAAACCAACATTTTAATTTGTTTTTAAAAAGTCTGATACATTGTTGTCGAATTCGTAATTAAATTCAATTTCTTCACCAGCTTCAATATCTCTTAATGCCTTAAACTGCAAATATCTTTCGGATTTTTCATCTGGATAATCGATATCTGCATTTGGAGTTAAGCTGTGATTATAAATTGACCCCCAGCCAAGCATTATGCAACACCTTTTTAAGTCTTCCTGAAATAAATAATAGTAATTTAAGATTACATTATTACCTTCTTTTTCTATAAAATCGCATTCTTTTTGTGAAAGCACCACAATTGGGCAGGTTTCAATAATCTCATCTTTGTTAATTTTTTGAGTAGCCACTACTCCAAACCCCTTACCTGTAACCTCTACAATTTTTATTTTTGTTGGTGGAATAATTTCCATATTTTATTATTTATTTTTATGATAATAATTTAAAATAACATCTTCCGTAACAAAATTCAATTTCCCTTCTTGAAAAAATAAAAATAATGCGGTATACTAATAATTGTTAAAAAGTTAATAAATGGGCCCGTGGTATAGTGGCAACACATCTCGTTTGCAACGAGAAGCTGCGAGTTCGATTCTCGCCGGGTCCACCAATAAAAAACCGCATTTCTGCGGTTTTTGTTTTACTATTTGATTTCTAAAATTTTTATTTTTACTTTTTTAGGTCCAGCAGTGAAGTCAAAACTATCGCCTACTTTTTTGTTCATTAACTGTTTTCCTAATGGAGACTGATAAGAAATTTTATTTATTAAAATATCGGCTTCTGCTGGGGCTACAACTTCATATTTTTCTTGGTCACTACCAAATAAAATTTTAACTTCAGAGCCAATTGAAACCATATCGTTATTGCCCTTTTCTTTAACAACAGCTTCGTTAATTGCAGACTCTAGCTGTTCTATTCTGCCTCTTAAAAAAGCCATTTTATCTCTGGCGTCGTGATATGCAGCGTTTTCTTTTAAGTCACCAAAAGCCGCAGCTTCTGCAATAAGCTTAACAATTTTTTTATTCTCAACAGTTTTTAACTGATGTAATTCCTCTTTAAGTTTTTTTAACCCTTCTGGGGTAAAGTATTGAACCATAATGATATTTTACTCCAATTTTATATTTTTTCAAGTCAAACAAAAAACAGAGGAATAACTCTCTGTTTTTTTGTTTAGTAATTGGTTACTTAAAGTTGTTTCGAATAAGAAGGATTTCATGCGATCCTCCTCAAAACGCATCTAGTTAGAATTCAGAATGATTCGACGTGCTCCTCGAACGGAGCCAATCGAACCTCCCTGAAAGCTTCCCAAGTCGACTATATTTTTAAAAAAATGATCCACGAGCAGGTTCCCCTACCCGTGCCTTGTTACGACTTAGCCCCTCTTACTGAATCTAGCTTAGGCCCTCTTGCGAGGAACTTCGGCTATCCCCAGCTCGCTTGG
>Ga0172381_10004584_pt1 | contig 14265 bp, 23 predicted proteins | sample Leawel6488metaG_FD_119754 | JGI IMG/M metagenome (GOLD analysis project Ga0172381, IMG submission 119754) | Leachate microbial communities from a municipal landfill in Southern Ontario, Canada - Leachate well 64-88 metaG | ecosystem: Engineered > Solid waste > Landfill > Unclassified | place... | reverse complement strand
ATTAAATCACACAAAATAGTTTTCTTATTCTTATCTTTACGTAATCCACGGATAAGTGACCCGCCTAGACTCGCTAGTCGAGGCTGGTTCCTCTCTGCGTCTTGGATTACCAAGATTCCCTGCATGCGCAGGCATGCGGTCGGAATGACACCTATTTTGTTTTGTGAATTACAATATTGAATTTTATTAAAACGTGGTGTAGAGACGTCGATTTATCGCGTCTCTAAAATATTCAACCAGTAGATCAGACGCGATGAATCGCGTCTCTACAGTGCGTTGATTTTTGTCTATTCAAGTCAAAACGCAAATTTTTTTTATCTTTACCACAACATTTCAATTAACCAAAAAAGCACTTACCTCTCTCCCAGTAAGTGCTTTTTTGTTTTCTAACTTTATTTAACTTTGTAAGTCAAACTAACATTAATCGTAATCTTGGTATCTCCAGTTGCAATCGTCGGAGCAACAGTCTCAGCTCCACCCATTCCATAACCAGACACAGCCTTTGATGACAACATAGCATTGCTATCATAAGCAACATAACCACTTTCATTTTCATAAACATTGACCAATTTACCTAAATCAATTCCAGAAGTTCGGGCAATACTTTTGGCTTTTTCTTTGGCTTTGGCAATCGCAAGATCTCGAGCTTCAGCTTTTAATTTTTCTGGATCATCAATCGTGAAGCTAACATCGCTGACTTGATTAGCACCATTGCTAGTCGCAATGCCAATAATGCCACCGATATTTTCCATATCACGAATTTTGATTTGAAGTTGTTGATCAAGTTCATAACCCTTCAAAGTACGACCAGCGATATCTGTATAATCATAAACTGGATAAAGATTGTATGAAATAGTTTTAATATCTTTTTCAGCAACTTTACCATCTTTCAAAGCTTTGATAATGGCATTGATTTTGGCAGTATTTTCAGCGACCACTTCATCGACTTTCATTTTTTCACCAGTATTCACCCCGATTGTAATCACTGCAATATCAGGATTGGCGACGACTTCACCGTCGGCTGAGACGGTCATCGTATAATTGTCATCAACTTCATTTTTGTCTCGACATAAAGCCAAAGACAAGATTAACACTAAACCCACGACAGCTATCAAAACGATAGCAAATTTGTGCTTAGTTGAAAAAGAGCAACAACCGCACTCACATTTTTGTTCTTCCATAATTTTTGAATTAATTAATTAATATAATTTGATTATAGCATAAAAACAAAAAAGACCCAATCTCAACGATTAAGTCTCTTTTGATACTCTCAAAAATAAGAATCCCCGCCCCAGGCGGGTGCGCCTCGGGCGCAGAACTTATATCAATTTCTCAAACAAAAAAAGACTTGCAAAAAGCAAATCTTCTTTTGGTACCCCCAATAAGAATCGAACTTATATCAATTGCTTAAAAGGCAACTGCTTTACCATTAAGCTATAGGGGCTTAATAACACAGTAAATTGTAGCAAAAGTTAATAATTTGTGCAATAGTTGGGCGTATCTTTTGATTGTCAGCCAGACTGTTTTAAGGTAAACTAAAGCTACTTTAAATTAACTTCCTATGATTGATCAAATCGAAAAATTGCCTCCTCAAAACCTCGATGCCGAAGAATCAGTCCTTGGTTGTCTCTTGATCGACAAAGAAGCGATTACCAAAATCGCCGATATGCTTCGCCCAGAAGATTTTTATAAAGATGCTCACGGGACAATTTTTGCCTCGATTCTTGATCTTTATGAAAAACGTGAGCCGATCGATATTTTAAGTTTGTCCAATTGTCTCGAAGAAAGAAAACAAATCGAAAAAGTCGGTGGACGGAGTTATCTCGCCAGTTTGGCTAACGCCGTTGCTACTTCAAGCAATATCGTCACTTATACTGAAATTGTCCGCAAAAAAGCAACTCTGAGACGACTTATTAGTTCAGCCAATCAAATTTCTCTGATGGGCTACAAAGAAGACGAGGATCTTTCAACTTTGCTCGATCAGGCCGAACAAAAGCTTTTTGGCGTTTCACAAAGATTTCTCACTCAAGCTTTTACTCCAATCAATGATATTTTGACTGGCACCTTTGACCGTATTGATGAGCTTCACAAAAACAAAGGGCAACTTCGTGGTCTAGCGACTGGCTTTGTCGATCTCGATAAAATGCTAGCTGGCCTACAAAAATCAGATCTAATCGTTTTGGCGGCTCGTCCTTCAATGGGAAAATCTAGTTTGGCACTCGACATTGCCCGTCAAGTCGCCGTTGATTCTGGTGGTTCGGTTGGTATTTTTTCTCTCGAAATGAGCAAAGAATCAATTGTCGATCGTATGCTTTGTGCTGAAGCCGATATTGATCTCTGGAAAATGCGTACTGGCAATTTGTCCGAAAAGGGTGATATTAATGATTTTACAAAAATTGGCCATGCTCTTGGGACACTCTCCGAAGCTAAGATTTTTATTGATGATTCAGCCACGACCAACGTCATGGAAATGCGCACTAAAGCCAGACGGCTCAAAGCTGAACATGATTTAAATTTGATCATTATTGATTATTTACAGCTGATGGAAGGTTCGAGTTACAAAGAAAACCGCGTCTTGGAAATTGCTGCCATTTCGCGATCTTTAAAAGCGATTGCTCGTGAACTCGATATTCCGGTTTTGGCCTTGTCACAGCTATCCCGTGCCGTCGAATCCCGTATTCCAGCAATTCCAAAATTGGCTGACTTGCGTGAATCTGGAGCTATCGAACAAGATGCTGACGTCGTTTTGTTTATCTATCGTGAATCACGTTATAAAGAAAATTGTGAATTCCCCCACCTCTCAGACATCATCATCGCCAAACATCGTAACGGTCCTGTCGGTAAAGTTCAACTTTATTTTGACGAGACGAAGGCTAGTTTTCGTAATTTAGATCGCAGCCAAATGCCCGAGGATCCGAATTTCCAAAGCCAATTTGTCGAACCACCAATGCACTAAAATGTCATTTTATTCCTCAAACATTCAAAAACTAATTGACGAATTCGCCAAATTTCCTGGCATCGGTAAAAAAACTGCCGAGCGTTTTATTTTTTATTTAATCAATAAAAATCAAATGTCTTTGGATTTAATTGCCGAGCTAATCAAAAACTTAAAAAATGAAGTTCAAATTTGCCCGATTTGTTTTAATATTTCCAGTCAAACAACATGCTCAATCTGTGATAATTCAGAAAGAAGTCAGGGTGTAATCTGTATTGTCGAAAAGCCTCAAGATCTCCAGGCAATTGAAAACACTGGCGAATACCAGGGAGTTTATCACGTTCTTGGTGGCAAAATTGATACCCTCGAACCTGATACTTTCAAAAATTTAAAAATCCGAGAACTATTCGAACGTATCAAAAAAAATAATCCCAAAATTCACGAAATTATTTTTGGAATCAATTCGGATATTGGTGGCGAAAGTACCATCATTTATCTGACAAATATGATTAAAAAAATCGATCCACTAATCAAAATCAGTCGCCTCGCTCAAGGCTTACCAACTGGAAGTGATATTGAATACGCTGATCAGATTACGATTTCGAATGCGTTGAAGAATCGGAGGAAAATATGATCGTGGGTAGAAAGTATTAAGTATAAAGTATTAGGTATTAGGTATAAAAAATATTTCTATTCGCAAAACAATATTAACCCGGTCCCTGAGCGGAGTCGAAGGGTCGTTTTAATTTGCACCTGCTTTTACCCCTCGACTCCGCTCGAGGACTGTTTTTGCCGTGTCATTTCGAACGAAGTTTTGGTAATCCAAAACGTAGCGGAGAAACCAGCCTCGCCGAGTCTAGGCGGGTCGCTTATATGTCAATCAAGTAAAAATAACAAATAGACCTGTTTGTCTTGGATTTTTTAATTTTAAGTATTTCTTACTTAACTCAATGTCTTTACGACATCCACGTTTAAGGGATTCTTCGACTTCGCCTTGAGTACAAGGCTACGCTCAGAATGACACCTATCTTATTTAATTAATTTCAAAGTTAGTCCTTATTTACACTTTTTCTACAATAACTTAAAAGCCCCTCGTCGGGGCTTTTAAGTTATTTAAGTCTAGTTGATTTTATCGATTTTGACTTTCATAAACTGTTGTCTATGACCATGAGTTTTGTGGTAACGAGTCTTGTTTTTGTATTTACCGACAAGAATCGTTCTGTCATGACCATCAGCGACAACTTCACCAGAAACAGTCGAACCTTCAAGAATTGGAGCACCAATTTTGACATCTTTACCTTCGTCGCTAGCAATCAATAATACTTGATCAAAAACAACGCCAGTATTTTCTAAGCCTGTAATTTTTTCAATTTTTATAGTTTGACCTTCGGAGACTTTGTACTGTTTTCCGCCAGTCTTGATAACTGCAATCGTCATATTGAATAATTTAAAAATATAAACGGGGCAAAGACATTCTAAACAAAAAACCAGATAATGTCAAGATGTGCAAAAGCGCCACGAGATTGCGGCGCCTTAACGTTTTTAGTATTAAAGTTTCTCATTTTCTTCAATACTTTCAAAATAAACACCCAAACCTTTGTGATCAAAAACAACCACAAATAAAAATAGCATAGAAAATAATATTGCAAGAAATCTCATAACTCAACTCCTTTTTTTCTTTTGTCTTTTATGGCACAACCACCATAAAAAATAGCTGTGCCCACGGGACCAGCGCAGATGGCAACAATAATAACCGCTGCCCAAAACATGAACTTTAAAATAACACTAATATTTTTCACTTATATCCTCCTCTTTTCTTTTAATCTAACACAAAATCAATATAAGGTCAAATTTATAAATTTGTTTTTTAATTAAATTATTTTTCTTTTTTAGTTATAATTATCGCCAAAATTATCATCAAAATAACCAAAATAATTAGTGCTATCAGCTTGGCCAAACTCCCGAAAAATATTGTTACTAATCCAAATATCAACGCGATAAAATATAATAACAAAACCGCTCCGCGATGTGAAAAACCTAGTTCGAGCAAACGAAAATGGAGGTGCTTTTTATCCCCTTTCCATGGAGCTTTTTTGTCCACGAGAACTCGACGGAAAACCACCCAGATTAAATCCAAAATCGGAATCCCTAAAATTAACAGCGTGGTGGCAATTTTTCCACCCGAAATAATCGCCAAAATTCCCAACATAAACCCACAAAAAGACCCGGCTTCTCCGAGAAATATTTTGGCCGGATGAAAATTAAACACCAGAAAACCGGCACAGGCTCCTGCAAAGATTATTGCCAAAGTCGCCACTTCTGGCTGGAAAAACACTGTCAGCAGGCACAAACCCGCTACCACCAGCCCACCAATCATTGAAACGCCCGAAACGAGCCCATCTAGCCCGTCGAGAAACTTAATCGCATAAATGACCACCATCAGCCAAATTAGCGTAAACAGGTCAGAAAAGAGGCTAATGAAGTATGGTATTCCACCCAAAGTTATAATTTGAAATTTTACTTGATCGAGATAAATCAGACCACCAAAAGGGTTGGTAATAAAATCAATTCCGATGCCAAAAAAAATCGCCACCAAGGTCGCTAAAATCGGAAAAATAATTTGTTTTTTGGCCGGTAAATTAAACTTGTCGTCCAAAATTCCACCCAGAATTATGATCAACCCACCAAGGATAACCCCAATTAAATTTCTGAGCTCGATCGAGCCTGATAAAATTTGGTCTTTGAAAATTAAGACTCCAAAAGCAAAAGCTAGATAAACCGCCGTGCCTCCCAAAAGCGGAATTGGCTTGATTTGAATTTTTCTTTCGGGAGCATTTCGCGGGTCATCGACAATTCCAAATTTCAAAGCAATTTTTTTGATCAGCAAAGTCAAAATCACCGCCAACAAAAAAGCTACTCCGAAAATAAAAAAATAAACCATCTTAATTATTTTTATCTAAATAACTCTGCAAAATAATCACCGCCGCTTGGACATCTTTTTCGTCTCGAGAAAAAACTTGAGTTGCCATTTTCGAAGTCAGACGTTCGTCTTCAAATTCAATAATTAACTCTGAGTCTTTTTTTAAATCATTCGCAAATTCTCGCACAATCTTTGTCTGCTCAGTATCGTCACCCGATAAAGCCAATGGCAAACCAACCACAATTTTTTTAATTTCTTCTGCCTGACAAATCGCTCGAATTTCATCGATCAGCTTAGCAGAATTTTCTAGTTTTTTATATGGCATGGCGATCATTTGCATCGAATCCGAAATCGCCAATCCAAGCCGACTACCACCATGATCGATGCCTAAAATTTTATTTGTCATATACAAAAGGCGTTAGTTCACGACAGCCGTCTTCGGTGACAACAACCGTTTTTTCAAAATGAGCTGCCAGACTATTGTCAGCCGTAACCACCGTCCAGCCATTATCCATTACCATCACTCGCCAATCACCCATTGTTACCATCGGCTCAATTGCCAGGACCATCCCTGGTTTCAATTTGGCGCCTTCGCCAGCTTTGCCGTAGTTTGGAATCATCGGATCTTCATGAACTTTTCGACCGACTCCATGACCCGCAAATTCTCGTACAATTCCATAACCCAACTTATGTTCATTCACAAATTTTTGAATCGCACTGCCAATATCGCCAATGTGATTGCCGGGTTTGATCTGATCAATCCCGATTTGCAAAGCTTGTTTGGTCACTTCGACCAATTTTTTGGTGTCGGAATTAAGTTTACCGACCGAAACAGTATAGGCCATGTCAGTATAAAAACCTTTGTATTTCATCCCAATGTCGATCCCTAAAATATCACCATTTTTCAAAATAGTTTTTTTGGACGGAAAAGCATGGACGACTTCTTCATTGAGCGAGGTGCATAAAATAAATGGATATCCATTATAATTTTTAAAACTTGAAATTCCTCCAGCCTGAGCAATTAATTTTTCAGCTTCTTGCTCTAATTCAAAAGTCGAAACTCCCGGCTGACACATTTCGCAAAGCTGACCCAAAATCTCGCCCAAGATTTTTCCACCTTCGGCTAGAATTTCGATTTCTTCGGTTGTTTTAATATCGATCATTTTTTGATTTCAGTTAAAATTTCTTGAGTAATTTTTTCGACGGGCTGTTCACCGTTAATTTCGACCAAGACTTTTTCCTGGCGATAAAACTCAACCATTGGTTCGGTGATTTCGTGATATTCTTGAAGTCTCTGACGCATAACTTTTTCGGTGTCATCACTTCTTAATTCGAGCTGACCACCACATTCGCGACAAATATTTTTGTCTTCGGTCGTATCTTTCGGACTGACAGTGTGCAGTTTACCACAGACACTACACACACGACGATTGGCAACTCGACGAATCACTTCGTCGTCAGAAATTTTGATAAAAAAAGCGTGCGTAATTTGGGTCATTTCATCAAGGGCTATTGCCTGAGCAACACTCCTTGGATAACCATCGAGAATAAATCCATTTCTAATATCAACTAATTTATTTTCAACAACTTCATTCGTCAAGTCGTCGGCCACCAAACGACCATTTTCAATTAATTCTTTGACTTGTAAACCCAGCTCAGTTTTTTCAGCCACATGTTTACGAAAAATCTCCCCTGTTGATATGTGGATTAAATTAAGTTCTTGAGCAACAACTTCGGCCTGAGTTCCTTTGCCCGAAGTCGGTGGTCCTAGAAAAACGATTTTTAAGTCTTTGGTTTCCATAGTTATTTAATTTCAAGTTTATTCTACCGTGTTTTATCTCTTAAATCAAGCTAAAACGAGACCCTCGCGGATCTCGTTTTAAATATATAAGAAAGGAAGAATAATTAAATTTCGTCGTATTCTCTCATGGTCAATTGAGAATTGATCTGACGAACTGTCTCGATGACAACTGAGACGACGATGATCAAGCTCGCACCACTAATAACTGATGAAATACTGAGCGTGCCACTAATAAATAATGGTAAAACCGCCACCACACCCAAGAACATAGCACCGGCGAGCATAATGTGATTACTAACCCCACCCAAATATTCTGAGGTGTGTCTGCCTGGTCGAATCCCCGGCACAAAGCCACCTTGCTTTTGTAAATTTTCGGCAATTTGTTGTGGATGGAAAATAATCGAAGTATAGAAATAAGTAAAGGCCACTACCAACACAAAATATGTTAGCCCATAAAAAATCTGATTTCCAAAAATATTTATCACCGTTTGGGCAGCGTCGGCCAACCAAGCCACACGAGAAGTTACAAAAAACTGGGCTAATAAATTCGGCATCATTGCCAAAGAAACCGCGAAAATAATTGGGATCATCCCCGCTTGATTGACACGCAATGGCAAATAAGTGTCACGACCACCATAAGTTTTGTGACCACGAATTTGTCTAGCGTAAGATACTGGAATATTTCTCTGAGATTCATTGATAAAGACAATCGCGGCGACCGTCACTAATGTCAAAATAACAAAGATAAGAATGTTAACTAATTTACTTGGGTCGTAAGTCGCAATATTTTGTTGGACAATTTGAGGAATACCCGAGACAATACCTGCAAAAATGATCAGAGAAATACCGTTACCAATATGTTTTTCGGTAATCAAATCCCCTAACCAGACCAAGAAAATTGTCCCGGCGGTCATCACGGTCATAATTGTCATCATTTGAGGAAAACTCAAACTACCAATAATTCCTTGACCAGATCTCTGAAGTAAGGTAATCATAGCGTAGCCTTGAAGAAAAGCCAAAGGCACTGTCAAAATTTTGGTATAATTATTGATTTTTTGGCGTCCAACTTCACCTTCTTTAGACATTTCTTCGAGCTTCGGAACAATCATTGCCAACAGCTGAAAAATAATCGATGAAGTAATGTAAGGCCCGATTCCGAGAGCTACGATCGAAAAGTTTTCCATCGCACCACCAGACATCATATTAAGTAAACCTAAAACCGCTTGAGAATTGAAGAAATCTTTGAGGGCGTTGACATCGATTCCAGGCACCGGGATGTGAGCTGCAAAACGAAAAACAATCAGGATAGCAAAAATAAAGAGAATGCGATTTCTTAAGTCCTTAATTTTGAATATTTGGACTAATTTTGAAAACATAAAGTATTATTTAATTTCTTCAGCTTTTCCACCAGCTTTTTCGATGGCTTCTTTGGCTGTTTTTGAGAAAGCGTCAGCAATTACGGTTAAACTTTTGGTTAATTCACCTTTGGATAAAATCTTGATCTTTGATTTATGTTCCAAGTTTTTGATAATTCCTTTGGCAATTAAATTTTCGAGATTGACGGTTTCGCCAGCATTAAACTTTTGTTCCAAAACGCCGAGATTAACATGAGTAAATCGAATAAATTTGCTCTTAAAACCTCTTAATTTAGGTAAACTTTGAAGTTGAGCTTTGAAAGCTCTGATTTTCAAACCACCTTTACCACCGGTACGTGATTTTTGACCCTTCATACCTCTACCAGAATAAGTCCCGGATTTTCCACCACGACCAACACGTTTTTTAGTTTTAGTTGAACCTGCGTTAGGTTTTAAGTTGTGTAATCTGACTGACATATCTATTTTTTAGTAATTGATTTTTTAGTATCTTCACTATCTTTACTTTCTTTGACTTCAGTCTCAGCAACTTTGGCGTCAACCTTAGGCTTTTCTTCTTTTTTCTTTTTTGGCTCAACTTTCAAAAGACTATCGAGAGCCATCACGGTTGCTTTGACATTATTTAATTTATTTTTTGAACCTTGAATTTTACTGACGATATTTTCAACACCAGCAAGTTCTAAAACCATACGCACTGCCCCACCAGCAATAACTCCACGACCCTGTCTGGCTGGTTTAAGCATAACTTTGGCGGCTTTGAATTTGAAAGTGACGGCATGAGCAATTGTCCCATCAATAAGAGGCACTTCAATAATTTCTTTTTTGGCTCGGTTAATAGCTTTGGCAATTGCACCAGGAACATCTTTACCCTTGGCAGCAGCCACCCCAACTCTTCCGTTTTTATCACCAATCACAACACAAGCTCTAAAAGAAAGCTGTTTTCCACCACCAGTCACACGAGTCACGCGACGAACTTCGACCAATTTCTGTTCAAATTCTTCTTTTGGTTGTTCTGGACGATGTGAAAACTTACGTCGACTATCTGGTCGGCTGTCTTTGTTGTTGTCCTTGTTGTTGTTTTGAGTATTATCCATATATGATTTACTAAACTAAAATTTAAGACCAGCATCACGAGCCCCTTGAGCCAAAGCTTTGACTCGGCCATGATATTTATAACTTGCTTTATCAAAAACAGCGATTTCAATCTTTTGTTCTAATAATTTTTTGGCAATCAAACTTCCAGCTTGGTAGGCCTCAGCTTCTTTGCCTTTTAATTCAACTTTTAATTCTGGTTTGATTTTATTCTGTGCTAATTCTAAATCACTCGAAGCAGCTAAAGTCTTTCCAGCCAAATCATCAATTGCCTGAACATAAATATGATTCAAACTTCGAAAAACACAAAGTCTTGGCTTGCTGGCAATTCCAGAAACCTTACTACGGACTCGTTTGTGTCTTCTGTCCTGTGACTGTTTTTTGATCTTATTTTTATCCATATAAAATATTATTCAACTTTATTTAGCACCGACTTTTTTACCGTCTTTGCGACGAACAATTTCATCAATATATTTAATACCCTTACCTTTGTATGGTTCAGGTTTTCTGATCTTTCTAAGGTTGGCGGCAGCTTCTCCGACTAATTGTTTATCAATTCCGTTGATCGTAATAACATTCTTGTCAACTGAAATATTCAAACCTTCAGCAATTGGAAAATTAACTGGGTGAGAAAAAGCTACGTTTAAAACCAAAGTTTTGCCTTGAACTTGAGCTTTGTACCCGACACCGATCATTTCCATTTTCTTTTCAAAGCCTTCGGTCACACCTTTGACCATATTACTAATCAATCTTTGATAAAGCCCCCAGTAAGCTCTTTGGGTTTTGATCTTTGGTCTTTTGACACTGACTAAAATTTCTTTGTCGCTAATTTCAAGATTAACTTCAGGCAAAACTAATTGCTTGAGCTCACCTTTTGGACCTTTGACAGTTAACATACTATCGACGTATTTAACTTCAACTTTAGCAGGGATTATAACTGGTTGTTTTCCTATTCGGGACATATTTATATAATTACCAAATTTCACAAATAATTTCGCCACCATAACCTTCTTTTTTGGCTTTTTTGTTGGTCATTAAGCCTTTTGAAGTCGAGATGACAGCAATACCAATATTGTTCAAAACATAAGGCATTTCGTCTTTTTTGGCATAAATACGACAGCCTGGTTTACTAACTCTTTGAATGTGCTTAATCTTAGGCTGACGACGACCTTCATATTTGAGAACAATCTTGATTTGATCAAAACCAGTCAGCTTATCTTCCATTTTTTCGGCACTTTCAAGATAACCCTCTTTTACGAGAAGCTCTGCAATACTAAACTTTATATTTGAGTAAGGCAAAATGACCTCTTTGATATTTACAGCAAGAGCATTCCTTACTCTAGTTAGCATGTCTGCTATTGGGTCAGTCATCATATATTCTTATTTATCTTATAATTATATTAATATTACCAAGAGGCTTTTGTAATTCCAGGTATCTGGCCTCGGTTAGCTAATTCTCGAAAACAAATTCTGCACAAACCAAACTCACGCATATATCCGTGACGACGTCCACAATGCCAACAACGATGAACTTCACGTGATGAGTATTTTGGAGTCTTTCTTAATTTAGCTTTTTGAGCTGAAGTAGCCATATTTATTTATTATCTTTTTTAAATGGAAAACCTAACAGTTTAAATAATTCGAGCCCTTCTTTGTGATTACCTGCCGTTGTTTTTATATTAATTTGTAAACCATGAGGTCGATCAACTTCTTCAGGTGCAATTTCTGGAAAAACAGTATGTTCTTTAAAACCGATTGACAAATTACCCTTGGAATCAACTAATTTTTCTGAAATTCCCCAGAAATCTCTGACACGAGGAAAAGTAACGTTAACTAACTTATCAATAAAATCATACATTTTATCTCCTCTTAAGGAAACTTTAACTCCGACTTCCATTCCTTCACGAATTTTGAAACCAGCGATAGCCTTGCGAGCTTTGGTGCGAACCGGTTTTTGGCCACTAATCCCAGTCAAAGTCTTTTCAACCAATTCAACATATTTATCATCCTTTAAGCCTGAGCCCAAACCGACATTAATCACAAGTTTTTCCAATTTAGGAATAGCCATGACATTTTTGTAACCAAAAGTTTTCTTCAAGGCAGGAATAATTTCTTTATTGTATTTTTCTAAAATTTTATGCATATTTTTTAATCAATGGCTTGATCACACTTGCGACAAAAGCGAATTTTCTTTTTATCAGCATCGTTGGGATTGATAATTTTATAACTAACTCTGGTCATTTTATCACAATGTGGACAAACAAGCATCACTTTCGAAACATCAAGTGGTGATGGAAATTGAATTCTTTGACCCTTTTCACCTTGCTTACGAGGACGAGTGTGTTTGATCAATAAATTATGGCCTTCGACAACAACCTTATTTTCTTTAGGCATTGCTTTGAGAATTTTACCTCTCTTGCCATTATCCTTCCCCTGAATAATTTTTACGATGTCATTTTTCTTTATTTTCATAGTATTTATTTACAAAACTTCAGGAGCAAGTGAAATTATTTTATTAAAACCTCGAGCTCTAAGTTCACGAGCAACTGGACCAAAAACGCGAGTACCTTTAGGTTCTTTACTCTTTTGATCGACAATTACCACTGCATTCTCATCAAATCTAACATATGATCCATCTGGACGGCGAATTTCTTTTTTGGTACGCACAATCACGGCGTGTTTGACTTCGCCTTTCTTGATTAAACCGTGTGGTTGAGCTTCTTTGACAGCTACCGTAATAATGTCTCCAACACCGGCATATCTTTTTTGGAAACCACCGAGAACCTTAATACACTCGACGCGCTTGGCTCCACTGTTATCGGCGACTTTTAAATTTGATGCGTTCTGAATCATATTATATGAATTATTTTTGACCTGACGTTATTTTTTATCTTCGATTTCTTCGGCAATAGTTTCTTTGGTAGCTTCGAATTCTTTCTTGGCTAACAATTCTTGCTTTTTTAACTCTTCGCGCTCTTTGTGCTTTACTTCAGATTCAACTTCTGGCAATTTCTCAACCTTAGGCGCGGCTTTGATTATTTCGGACAATTTCCATTTCTTATCTTTTGAAATTGGACGACTAGCGATAAATTCTACATAATCCCCTTCACAACATTTATTTTCTGGATCATGAACTTTATATCTCTTACTAATCACATATCTTTTTTTGTATTTAGGGTGAACTCTGGTTCGATCGACTTTGACCACAACCGTTTTGTCCATCTTATCACTAACAACAATCCCTCTAAGTTTACGGAATATCTTTATTTTTTGAGTATCTTGAATTGTCATATAATTTATTTAGTGATTGACTTATTGTCTATATAATCTTGGTTGTTCAATAATGTTATCGCTTGAGCAACGTTGGTTCTAATCTTACGAACCTGTGAAACGTTGGTCAATTGACGACTACTAATTTTAAGTCTAAGCTCACCAAGTTTTTCTTTTTCTTCTTCGAGAAACTTGATTAGTTCGGTTTTAGTTTTTTTTCTTAATTCAATTATTTTCATAAAATTAGTTTTTGGCTACGACTTTAGTTTTAACTGGAAGTTTGTATCCAGCTAGTTTCAAAGCTTCTCTGGCAATTGCCTCATCAACACCATCCATTTCAAAAAGAATTGTTCCTGGTTTGATAACGGCGACATAATGATCAACGGTACCTTTTCCAGATCCCATCGGAACTTCGGCACTTTTAGCAGTAATTGGTTTATCTGGAAAAATTCTGATCCAAACTCTACCTTTTCTTTGAATATAGCGCGTTATGGTACGTCGAGCAGATTCAATTTGTCTTGAAGTTATCCATTTATGTTCGAGACTTTTTAAACCAAATTCTCCAAAGCTAACAGTGGCACCTCTAGTAGCGACGGTTCGATTAAGACCGCGTCCCTTATTCCACTTTCTATGTTTTACTTTTTTTGGCATTAACATAACTGTCTATATTTATTTACTACTTGTTTTATTAACTTCTTGATTCTGAGTATTTTCAGCTTCAAAAATTTCACCCCGATAAATCCAAACCTTGACTCCAATAGCTCCATAAATTGTACGAGCTGTTCCAAAAGCATAATCAATATCAGCACGCATCGTGTGTAAAGGTACTTTACCCCAAGCAAGCTTTTCAGATCGAGCAATTTCGGCACCATTT
>Ga0172381_10004582_pt1 | contig 14269 bp, 35 predicted proteins | sample Leawel6488metaG_FD_119754 | JGI IMG/M metagenome (GOLD analysis project Ga0172381, IMG submission 119754) | Leachate microbial communities from a municipal landfill in Southern Ontario, Canada - Leachate well 64-88 metaG | ecosystem: Engineered > Solid waste > Landfill > Unclassified | place... | reverse complement strand
CATAATGGCTTCTGCATAGAAGATTGCCCAAAACATAAACCAACCAATGATTATGATAAAGTTAAAATAGGTTCTCACTTTTGTGATAAATGTATTAATAATATCGAATATAATGACGAATATGGCTATGTTATATGTAAACTAATAACTAAATACCAAAGAACTAAAAAACTAAATACTCTATGAAATACTATTATAAAACAAATATTAATAGACTTTGTATAGAATATTGTCCTATTAATATGAAACATCAAGGAAACATAATATCTATAGGTTCTTGGCTATGTGCTGGTTGTGAATACATAATAGATTATGATGATAAAGAAAAATATGTCATATGCAAACCAATAATTGAAAATCAAAGACTTAAAAAACTTAATTCTTTATGAAACATTACTATAATATAGATATTGATGGCTATTGTACAGATGAATGTCCATATATTGAAACAATTAAAATAGGTTCATGTAAATACTCTGACTGTATAAATAACATATCTTATAATGATGATCTATGTTATGTCATATGTAAACAAATAAATAATACCAATAGAATCAAAAAAATATATTGATACACTTAAATAATCAAGCGATATAACTATTACCGACGATAACTCCAAATACACAGAATAACATGAATAACATATCTAACGCTAACGCAATTTGCCTCATATGTGGTTCAACTAAACAAAATAATACTACCAGTCTTTGCATAAATGACCATGATGACTGGCTCGAAGAAATTGATGACGCATCAAGATTTTCTAAAGCCATGATACATTTCAACCTAAATATAAACGACATTATATTCGCTATACAAAATAATATAGACTTAATACCTGTTAAATAAACGAATTATTAATGATTATGACACATTTCTACCATACATATATAATAATGTCTTAAATCAAACCAAAATACACTGAAATGAATTATATCGTAGATTTTAACAATCAACGAATTGTTAATAAAGTAGGCGACAAAATAAAATGTAAGAAAAATTATAAATATGAAACCATTTCTTATAATACTTATTTCAAAAAAGGAAATGTTTGTACTATAACAAAATATAAACAAAGATTTGATGGTATTATGTATTTTATTATTGAAAATTTATAATTTCCAAATTATAATATCGAATCAGATAATATTAAACCATCTGCTTTATAATTAAATTGTTATAATAAAAATTACGACAATTTCAACATAATTGACTACTTCTACTTCAACATAATTGACTACTTCTACTCTAAAAATGAACTGAGAAAATTGAAACTACTATCACTTTAACCATAAGTGTCAAAAAGTGGGAGAAAGTGTCAAATTGTACAAAATCGCCAATCTTTTGGGAAATCGCTGCCCGTCATAGGTGCATTTAATTTAGCCATATATCTTTTTTTTGTGCAATTATAGTGGCCTCACAAACTATTATATCAACTTAAACCATAGTTGTGATGTGGTGTTCGATCCATATTTTGATACCACCAGAACTCATTAAAATGCGAACCAAGAGATGTCATCAAAGTCATACCACCATTGATTTGCCAGTGATTCATAATGTCTTCAGTATGATTGTTTTATGGTATCGTAATATATGATACCAATTATTAATATTATAATTTGGAAATTATAAATTTTCAATAACTTTTCAATATAAAGTTACCAACAATGTGTTAATAACTTTATGTATGATAATAATCATCTTTTATATATTATTAGTAACCAACACATTATAAAAAATAAAGTTGATTTATCCCTGGTGAAATAAACAAAAATAGTAAAAAATGATATAAATAAAATGAAAAACGGTGAAAGACTATTATGTAAAAAAAATTACAACATACTTGATGAATGTTATTTTTATAAAAATAAATCATATTATATAAAATATATGGGTTCCGATGGTGGTATAACTATGGAATATGATATGGGTTCTGTTGTTATGTTTACATTTGAAAAAAATGGATATAATTACATATTCGATTATTTTTATTCACCAGAAGAAATACGATTGTTGAAAATAAATTCATTATAAATAAACATTAAAATGATATTATTAATCTGTTTATTGTTAATATAGTATTGGCTACCTCAAATAATTAACATAGTGATAATGAATGTTTTGAAAAAAATAAGTTGAAAATGTCCCTGGTGGATTCTGAAAGATATGATAAAATAGTATTGAAATTATCGTAGATTTAACAATCAACGAATTGTTAATATTGAAAATTTATAATTTCCAAATTATAATATCGCGACATTTCTCACGACATGGTGTCGCGATTAAATAGTATTTAATAAAACGTTAAGGAATGCTTGTTTACTGCAAATAGGATTTAAGCCAATAATATTATTATGTCTCAGTATAGATGATATAAATGGCTTAATATCAATATCATTCAAATAATATTTATCATTCAAAACGGACCATATTAATTCATAGTTTACATCGAATAGTCCATTTTTATGGTCCTGATAAAATAGTACTATACTATCTTCAGTTTTAGTGAATGGTATAATTTTTTTATTATTGTTTAATGAATTCAATTTAAGTTTTCTGACATATATAGGATCATAAATCATGATTACATTTTGTGGATAATCAGTATGTTTAAGACAAATACTTTTATTCCAATATTCAATGAAGAAATCAACCATTATATTTATCTTGGATATGTTTAGATAATTGATTGTTATAAGAAATATATCGTGATTCATTGATAATTGAAGTGAAGCATGCGAATATAGTTGATATGACTATGCCAGCAAAAAAGAATATTTCGGTAAAATGTTCTTCATTATTTGCAATAAAATAACCAATAGAGAAACCTACAAATAGAGATATAATTATCCAAGATATTGATAAAATTGTTTTAATATTTTTGACTAAGAAATAGATTAAGTTATCTATTATTGTATCATTTGTTATATTTTTTTTATTCATGTTATTTGTTGTATTTATCTTGGATATAATTAGAAATAATACGGCTGTAATATGTACAAGATGGTGAATCATTAATTAACGCAATAATGAATGCAAATAATATTGATATAATAGTGCCAGAAACAATAAGAACTTCATAGAAATCTTCATAGAAATCTTCTCTACCAACTGCAATAAAATAAGCAATAGAAAAGCCTAATAAAAGGCTTATGATTATCCATAGTACATATAAAACAGTTCGCATATTTTTAACTATAAAATAGATTGTATTATCTATTATTGTATCGTTTGTTATATTTCTTATATCCATATTTATGATTTTGTGTAAAGATAAGGAATGTTTATGATAATATCAAATAAAAGAATGACAAAATAGTATTGGTTAGCCTTATTTTTCAATATGTTTATTATTAGATATTTACAAAATGAAAATTGATTTTATCCCTGGTGGATTTTGTATGTTGGTAACTTTTATGATAGAATAGTATTGTTCATAATTATTGTTCAGTGTATAACATAATATATATAATATTGCAGGTGTGGATTAATCCTACCGTTTAGACTCTGGGATGGAGTTAAGTATATTAACAACTCGTTGATTGTTAAATCTACGATAACCTCAACTACTAATGTAAAGATAAGGAAATTTGGCACTGAAGTCAAGGAAAAAGATATTTATTTTTAATATATATATATAGTATATGAAAACATTTGAACAATATTTCAATTTATTAATTGAAAACTTTAACAATAAAGAAAAAGAAATGGAAGAATTTTTTCTTCAGTTATCACATATAAATGAATTAGATATAAAATTTAATTTCATTGAATATAAAGATACATTATTTTATTTATATAAAAATAAATGTTTATTTGATCAGGATAAAAAAACCATGTATTTTTATATAAATTATGATAAAATATGGTCAGTATTTGAAAAGGAATTTAGTCTTAATTATCAAGAAATCAAAGACTTCATGTCAGGTATGGTAGAGAAACATTTCAAATTAAAGGATTATACACCTTTTAGGCTCGTATGGCACTGATGAAAATGGGTAGAGAAACATTTCAAATTAAAGGATTATACACCGTTGCTAGAAAACTAACAACGGACCATTATGGTAGAGAAACATTTCAAATTAAAGGATTATACACCAAAAAGTATATTCTTATGAAGAGGTAATAGGATAGATAAGTATTTCAAATTAAATGGATATACACCATTTTTTATTATAAAAGAATAGCCAATTACTAAAACGACTATTGTAATCATCTTCATAATAAAAGAGGTCATATTTATCTTCAGAATGAAATAAACTGAAACTTACTGTAAATGAATTTATATTTAATTGTGTAGTATAATTTTCAAATGTTTTCATAGACTTATATATTATTATTTGGAAATAATAAATTTACAATATAAATATTCGATTATCAATTATTTAATATTCGAGTCAATAAAATGAATTTTTTATCAAAAAAGTCAATGTTTTCTAAGGTTGCCGAATATTTTTGTGAAAACACTTGACTTCAGGCATAAAATATCGTATCTTTACCTTGCGGAATAGTGCAATGTTTGCAATAATATATATAATTGCAGGTGTGGATTAATCCTACCGTTTAGACTCTGGGATAGTGTTTGGTTTAACCCTAACTACAATGTAAAGATAAGGTTTTTTGGTACTGAAGTCAAGGAAAAAGATATTTATTTTTAATATTGAAAATTTATTATTTCCAAATAATAATATATATGTATATGAAAACATTTGAGCAATTTGATAACATTGATGAAAATGAAAAGATATTTCTATCATTCGCACATTTAGATGAATTGTAAATTAAATTCGATTTTATAGAATATGAAATTGGTTTATTTTATTACTATAAATATAATTGTTTATTTATTAATTCCAAGTTAAATGATAGATTTTACATAAATAGTGATGATATGTGGTATTCTTATGATATTATTTATAAAAAAACCCAAGACATCTTGACAGTTATGGTAGATAAATATTTCAAAATATCTGGATATTCAGTATTATGGGGTCAAATTTATAGGAAATGAATATGAAAACATTAGAACAATATAATGATAAAGAAATTAAAGAACTATTCCTTCATTTAGCACACTTAGATGAATTGCATATAAAATTTGATTTTTTTGGATATAGTAATTTTACATTTTATTTCTATGAAGAAAATTGTATATTTATGGAATGTAGAATATTTAATACACTTGGTGTAAATTATAAAGATGTATATAGTAAATTATAAAGACATATGGTATCACCAATAGATAATATTATTTCAGAAATGGTAGAAAAATATCTTGGATTAAAGAATTATAAAATTAAAATCATATTACATAAAGATGTATCAGAACATTTCAAATAATTAATCAAAGAAAACATCATGGTAAACATCAATAGTATATATGTGAATAAATAGAGTGTTATATGCATATAAACCGAAATACTTCTTTATCATTATATTCATGAAAGATTGTGTTGCAGTGTATGACATACCAATGTTATTTCTGAAAATCGACCATATATCATCATCATTTATTCTAAAACATTTACCGTTCTTATCTTGGACAAAGAAACATTTTTCTTTATAGAAATAAAATAAATCTTCTGGTAATTCAATAAAATCAAATCTTATATCTAATTCATCTAATTGAGCAAGTTCAAGAAATAATTCTTCTTGTTTATCTAAATTAATGTCTTTTTTATATTTTTCAAATGTCTTCATATTAATTGAAATAATTATTTATATTGATATTGTTGAATTTTTCTGATATGACATCATTTAATCCAAAATATTTATTAATATAAGAATCCATACACGAATATATATTTGAACGATATGCGCCATTTATATAAAAAATATCTTTCCATATATCAAAATAACTTATATAAAATCTTTTATATTTTTTATTATAGTAAAATAAACAATTGTCTTTATAGAAATAAAATAAATGTTCACTATAATTTATTAAATCAATTTTAATTTCTAATTCATCTAAGTGAGATAATTTAAGAAATAACTTTTCTTTTTCATCTATATTAAAGGCATCAAATGTTTTCATGTTGTTATATATTAAATTATCAATTAGTTATATTTATAGTCAATAAAATGGAAAATTTATCAAAAAAGTCAATGTTTTCTAAGGTTGCCGAGTATTTGATATTTTTATATATAAAAAAGTGCAGGGATGGATTAATCCTACCGTTTTGATTCTGGGATAGAGTTGTGTTTAACCTCAACTACAATGTAAAGATAAGGAATTTTTTAACTGAAGTCAAGGAAAAGTTTGATTAATAAAATTTTTTACTATATATTGATTAGTTTTTTCGTTTTAACATACCTAATATCCATCCAGTATCTATAAGTGTTACCATTTCAATTTCAGTAACATACTTTTGTATTATAGTATTATTAACCCATTTTTTACCTAATACTTTTTTTCTCTGTTTATCTCTAAAAACATTAGATTGACATGCATCAAGATGTTTATTTCTAAAGTTTTCATCTAAATAAAGTTCATTCATTTTATCAGATTTCTTTTTAACAACATCATATTTATTCTGAGCGAATTTCTGATTTTTACTATTTCTGATTTTATTTTCTTCTTTATTCTGAACATCTTTTTGTATTTTAGAAAATTTTTCTTTCCAACTGATATCCGACATTGTTTTTTTAATTGATGATATCATCCTATCTTTAATTTCAGGTGAATTAATTATGTCAGACATTTTTTTCCGATATTCTTCGGATTGACATATCATTTTTATTTTATTATTTACAATATCACCTAAATTACCACCCCATCCACCTAAGGCTAAATTATATGAATTTTTGTCATTTATTATATTTTCATTTATTATATCACGTTCTACTTTATTTAATTCTTCGAATGATAAACATATGGTTATGATTTCTTTTTTAAAATTTTCTTTACCATATTTTTTTAATGCTTTCTTAAGTAATGTGCCACTACCAAAATATTTATCATCATTAATTGAATCACCTTTAAAACTTCTTTTACCTAAATAATATTTGTCATTTATTAAATTTGTTATCTTATAAATATAAAATATCATAATTATCTTTTTTATTATATATATTAAAAAAGACAACTAATTATTAAAATTATTAAACCATCTTTGTACATGAAATAACTGCCCACATCCACCGCCAATATCATCTTGTCCAGCAGGATCAAAAACACGAACATTATAACCATCTTCTATAAAACTATTCATAACATCATTAATGACATCATGATTTCGATAACCAGCATCTTTCATAGTTTCATCAGAAGAACATATAACACTGAATGTAAAGTGAAACGTATTAGTGTCAAACAAGTCTTTTAATCGATTTATTTCACCATCTGATATATTTGTACCATCAATACAATAATTGAGGTATACAGGTCTTTTAGTAACCTTATTCCAATGTATACCATAGTCACGAATTTCTCTAAGACTTAATTTATTTTTGAATGGTATTAATTCATTTCTTTTTTCATCATACGCTTGATGAATACTAAATTGTAAACCTACTTTATTAATATCTTGACTAAGTTTAACTAAATGACTTAATGTTTTTTGATTATTGATACCAACTGTCGAAATCAATAATTGTGCGTTTGGATATATTAAATGTAATTTAGTTATTGCATCATTAACATTATCAAAATTAAGCATTGGTTCACCCATAGACATGAACATAATTTGGAATTTATTACAATCAACCATTCTTAACATATCCGTTGAGTTTAATAAAACATTACTAACCACTTCTTTTATTTGATCAACTATTTCATCACTAGTTAAATTTCTAATGAATTTATTACCAGTACCACAGAATTTACAACCTACAGGACAACCACTCTGAACCGAACAACATATTACAGTTCTATCACTAAATTTATTATATTTATATAATACTGCTTCTGCTATTGCATCATTAAATTCGAATATATATTTCCAGACATTACCTTCTGAACTAGGGAAGATTTTAACTTTATTAATCATAGTATAATTTTTGTATAAATATAAGTATTTTTTTTAATATTATGAAATTAAATAATTCTTTTTATTGGACATGGTTGCAATTTTTTTAATTTATTATTAAAAAAATGATTATCCATTTTGAAATTTGTACATATTGGTATTTTTATATTATTCAATAATGTTTTTTGTATTAATTATCTGGTTTGTAAATAGTTGAGGTTATAATCATATTGTAATTTTTGCCATATTTTTGTATGTTCGACATATAAGATGTCATATTTGTCATCAATTTTGAATAATATAGATTGTTTATTTGGTAATATTTCATTAGTATTATTATCTAATGAATTAAGTTTAATATTTCTGATATATATTGGATCATAAATTAAGTATATGTCTTTAGAAATATTGTCATTGATACATATACAATTATTCCATTGTTGTATTAAAAATTCTTCAGCTGTCATATGTTTTTTAATTTATTATCTTCTAACAAAATACCCAATGTACTATTTTTGTGAATGGTTGTTATTAGTTGCTTTAATTTATTATCTTCTAACAAGGTATTTTTTATTAATACTTTGATTTCATTGTAATTAATGTTATATTTTGATAATAAAACAGAAGATATTTTATTATAATTTACATCTAAATAACCATTTTTATAATCCTGGTAGAATAATACTCTTGATTCATTTGTTTTAATGAAATTTATTTCATCTTTTGAATCATTCAATGAATTCAACTTCATCTTTCTTTCATGATGTTTATCATATACCATAACAATATTACCTGGGTAATCCTCATGTACCATCCAAATACATTTATTCCATTGTTGTATTAAAAATTCTTCAGCTGTCATAGTTGTATAAATTTATCATCAGTTATTAATGAAAATAATTCTTTATTCATGGTTAGTCTCATTGATATCTTTGTTTTATCATCTGTTAATAATGTATCTTTAATTAACTTATCAATTTCTTTATAATTAAGATTATAATATCTTTCTAATATTATCCATATTTCTGTATTTTCCACAAACATAACATTATTTACACAATGATTTATAAACAAAAGTTTACTTTCATTTGTTCTAATAAATTTTACATTAACATTATTATCTAATGAGTGTAATTTCAACTTTCTCATATGTTGGTTATCATATATCATATAGATAATATCTTCTGATTCGATATGGCTAAATGATATACATTTATTCCACATATTATTCATTAAGAATTCTTCTGCTGTCATAGTTGCGTTAATCTATTATTAACATCTAATAATGAAACAGTATTATATATACCTAAAGAAATGGTTGTTAATTGCTTTAATTTATTATCTTCTAACAATATTTAAGGCTTTTAAATATTTATCTACAACGTTGTTAATTGCTTTAATTTATTATCTTCTAACAATATTTCTTTTCCTCGTGCTTGTACTGCAGCTGTTGTTAATTGCTTTAATTTATTATCTTCTAACAATACAATTTCTAGATTCAAGTGTTGAAACATTGTTGTTAATTGCTTTAATTTATTATCTTCTAACAATATATTTCTTATTAAATGTATGATTTCTTTATAATTAAGTTTATAATGATATTCTAATACTGACCATATAAGACTATAATTTACATCAAAATAGCCATTTTTATGATCCTGATAGAATAATATTTTTGTATCATCAGATTTCTTAAATTCTATATTAATATTTTTATCTAATGAATTCAACTTCATCTTTCTTGTGTGTATAGGATCACAAATCATTAGAATGTTTTCTGGGTAATCCTCATGTACCATCCAAATACATTTATTCCATTGTTGTATTAAAAATTCTTCTGCTGTCATAATTATGTAAGTAATGAGTTATTATCATCTATAATATGTATTACATCAATCATATTTGTATTATAATACTTATTGGCATCAATATAGTCATCTGATATATAATCGTTCTTAAAAACGATTCTATTATCATTCCATGGTGTATATGGATTTTGCATTAATGTCATACCAAATATTTCACCAACATAAAAAGGTCTTAAATCAGCAAATGTATTCATATATAAATCAATATCATGTTTGAATTCTGGATGATCTACAAATAAGGATATGATATTACCATTTGTTATAATGTATTTTGATTCAGATAAATTTCTTTTGAATTCATCCATAAATATATTTAGCAAATCATCATAATCTTCTTTAATATTATAATTGGTTGGTTTTGTTATAGTTATAGTTTTCATATTTGTATTAATCTAAATTTGGTGGTTCGGGAAGTTCTGACCAGAATACGACATCTTCCCAAGTGTTTGATTTAATCCAGATGCCATCGCTGGAGAAATTAGCGATATCGATTATAGGTATGCCGCCTTCTTTGTTTTTATTTCTAACAACTACTAAGTAGTCTTCATCTGGTCGTTGAGGTAATTTTTCAGAAACAGATATCCAATTTGTTTTTTCTTTGGCAATTTTTATATCATCAAGTATTTCTACTAATACTTTTCTACCATAAGTAATATTTTCAACACTATCTTGTTTTAGTATTAACTCCCACTTTTTTATTACATCGTTCATATTGATATATATTTTTCTATTTTTTTGAAATCATCACTCATTCTTTTCAAATCATTTTCTTCCATAGATTTTTTGCATATAAGCATTTTTTCAGCATAATGCCAATTTTTCAAATCTTCTTGTTCATCATTATCTTTACAATAATAATCTTTTATACTTTGGATATATTGTTTTATTAAAATTTCTTTTGAAGAAATATATCGTAAATAATTATTCTTATCTGTTACTAGTCTTTTATCTGTTACTAGTCTTTTTTAGCAAGAAGATTTAATTGTTCATCTATATTTTTATAAGATTATTATTATATTTTATAAGGTCTTCTTCTCTTTCTATTTTATTATGTAAATGAAGGAAACGTTCTTTATAAAAGAAATCAGCAAAGTTTCTTACCTCATCATCACTGATATTATATTTCTTTCTTAATTCTAAATTGATCATATGTTTATTTATTAAGTCGTTTAATTATTATTCTTCTTTTGTATTTTTTTCATTTAATGATTCTAATTTTAATTTTCTTATATGAGTTGGATCATATTCAATATGTTTCAATTCATTTGCATACCATTCACCAACCCATCTTTGATATCTTGGTTTTACTAAAACATAAAAACCATCTTGACTAATAACTCTACCATATATTGGTCTAGGTTTATTATCAAATTCTTTACCTAAGTTACCTATAATTTCAACTTTTTCGCCTTTGTCGTAATGGTGACGTGATTTTTTTTCAGTTTTCATATTTTTTTAATTACCAATAGTAGTTGTCTCTGTTCCAATCGAATATGTCTGACCACATTTTTTGTTGGTTTATCCACCAGTCTTTTATTTTTTGTTTCATTATATTAATTTATTATCTCGTCATATACTCGCCATTTTGGCGAGATAGATATATTACCAAGTAATGATATTAAATAAATAGAAATATTCAACATCATCTTCAGTTAATAATCTTATTTCGTTTGTTCTAAGGTTTTTAATAGTAACATGTTCACGTCTATCTTTATTACCATATATTTTATTTGTAAAATATTTATATTTAGACATTAGTTTATAAGTATCTAATAATTTATCATCAGTTAAGTTGAAATGTTTGATACAATTTTCTAATGTATCTTTGAATTTGTCTTCTTTTTTACTTCTTGTATAATCTGAATCTTTTGTATAATATGCATAAGGTATATAAAACGTTGCACCAACTTTAACTTCTTCTAATTTATAACCATAGCCCATGAAGCATACGGTATCGATACCTTTATTGTTGAGGTATTCATCGAATTTATTTATAGAATACGGTAGTATAGTTTTTATTTTAATCGAGTTTATATCTATATTTTCTATTTCCATATTTTTTATTTTAAGACTTCTACAACGTTATTATTTTTCTTTTTTGGTCGTCCATCATATATCCATTGTTTGGCTTTTTCTGTGCTTGAAAATGTATTTGTCGTACCATTATACCAACATTGATACCAAAATGGAATCCACCATCTTTTTATTTGAACTTCATATCCACAAAATATATCGGTTACTATTCTAAACTTATTAGAAAAACAAGTTCTTCGTTTCAAGTTTATATCTTCTACTTCCATAATTATTTAATACAAGTAAGACTAATACAAACAATTACAAATACACAAAGTATTTCAACCCAATATTTTTTAATATAATTAAAAACAGGTATTAATTTTTTTTTCGATTACATTATTTTCCATAATTATTTTTCTAATTTATTATATTTTTCTATGAATTCATATGATAATTTTTTCAAACTATCAATTTGTTCTGGTGTTGCAGTCATAATTGGTAAACTATTTACAAATTTATAATCTGTTCGAATAAATTCATCTTCAACAACTGCAATATAAATATCATCACGTATAGTATATTGTTCGACAATAAGTTTATTTCCACAACTAGTTAATAGTGTGATGATTGATGCAAATAATAAGATTCTTTTCATAATATTTATATTTTTTAGTAAAGATAAGGTATTTATATTATGTATGCAAGAAAATTAATAGAAATTATTATTGATTTGATTATTTACATATTCTACTCTATAATCTATATCATAATTAGATATGTTTAGATATTTCAATAACATACTTTTTACAAACAATTGATTATCATAAACTTCCATATGTGAATATGACCATAACATATTATTTATTGATAAATAATTATGGTTTTTGTATTGGCTAAATATGCAATCATCTTTATAGAAATAGAATAGTTTTTCTTCTAATCTAAGAATATCAGTTTCATTAATAAAATCAAATTTTATTTCTAGTTCATCTATGTGAGTTAGTTCAAGAAATAATTTTTCTCTTGGATCCATATTAAATGATTCAAATGTTTTCATTATTTAATATTATAATTTTTGAAGCCAAAATATTTCTCTATCATAGTTTGCAAAAAAATTCGTGTTTCTACTCTTCCTAAATCAAAATCATTTTCGATACCTACTATTATATCTTCATCTGTCCAAAAATACATTTGATTCTTTTCTTGTATGAATTGCCATTCATCATTATAGTTATAAAATAAATAATTTTCAGTAGAAATAAAATTGAATTTTATTTCTAATTCATCTAAGTGAGATAGTTTAATAAATAATTCTTCCATTTCTTTTTCCATGTGATTTTGCAAGTTTCCAAATGTTTTCATATCACTATATATTATTATCGCTTGATATATTTTTATAATCATATACATCAAAATATTTATTTGTCATTTTTGGAATAAATTTAATCATTTGTAAATATCCAATATTAAATTCATCTTCTATTCTTTCCCATATTTCAATATCATCACATATGTGTTTAGGATCATTACTAAAACTATTATATCTTAAATTCAAATATTTTTTCATCATTTTTTCGACAAATGTATATTTTGGTAATGATGTAATTTCCCATTTGTCAATAACTTTTGTTATTTTATTATTCATACATATACATATCTTTATAGAAATAATATAAATGAACATCATAATCAATAAAATTGAATCTTATTTATTTATTAAAAAATATCAGTTAGATAATATAGAAATAAAATTCAATTTTATGAAAGATGATAAAAATAGTTTATTTTATTTTTGTGGTTATGATTGTTTATTTGAACAGATTAAAAAACAACATAGAATTAATGTGAATGCAGGTAAGGTATGGGATATTTGGAATTTATATTATAATGTAGGGTTAATTTTAGAAAAAATATTTTTTAAATATTTCAACATAGAGGGTTATTCAATAAAAAAAATTAGTGAATATAGTTTACAATTTGTTGAATATAATTTTAGTAATTTTTAATTATATTTTTTCTTTTCCATATCCATATAGAAATTTATTATAATCTTTCCAATCATCAAATAAAGATTTCAATGTTTTGCCTCTAAATCTAGATATTACATCTTGATGAGGTACTACAATATCATTATAATATTTTTGTATTTGAGGTAATGTTTTATATTCTATATCATTATAAGAATGTCCTACTTCGAATAATCTATTGAAATATTTTATAAAATGTTCTTCATATAAATTGTATGAAAAATCTGGTCCTTCTATTAACATAATTTTTTATAAATAATAGTCTGTGTTATAATCGTTATTTTTCTTTTGTCTTTCACTTTGTCCTGATGAATCATTACATGGTTTATCTCTATAAATTATAGAACATACAATAAACCAACCCCAAAACAAGATAAAAAGTATAAAT
>Ga0172381_10004581_pt1 | contig 14271 bp, 22 predicted proteins | sample Leawel6488metaG_FD_119754 | JGI IMG/M metagenome (GOLD analysis project Ga0172381, IMG submission 119754) | Leachate microbial communities from a municipal landfill in Southern Ontario, Canada - Leachate well 64-88 metaG | ecosystem: Engineered > Solid waste > Landfill > Unclassified | place... | reverse complement strand
ATACCAAAAGTAATGATATTTTAATATGGAACAAGACCACGACAGAATAATAAGGTTGGAAGAACAGTATAAGGATATGAGTGAGAAAGTAGATAAAATTATGACAAACCATCTACCGCACATTCAGGATAAGGTTGATAAGATTGAGGACAAGTTGGCTCTGTGGAGTGGGGCGATAATTATTATAGGCATTATCGCACCATATATACTTGAAAAGATACTTAAATGAAGAAACCGATAATAACAATTAAAAATTGGAACGATGGAATATCAAACTCTCCGCTTGGGTTATTTCCTAAAATGGTTGGAATGGATGTTGACTATCTTTCTGGAGTAGCGCGACCAAATCCTAAACTACAAAAAGTTTCAGGAACGGTTATGACGAAACTTGCGAACTGGATTATAAGGGGCAACACGAATTACTTTGGTGTATGTGATTTACAAATAGCAAAAAGCACCGACGCAAGCACTTGGACAGACCTTACTTCTTTTGGTGCTGGTGCGATATTGGGTGGTGCGTTCTGGAAGGGGTTTTTGATTATAACGCACGCCGCAAACGTGGATGCTTTCGATGATAACGCAACGTGGTCTAACGCGTTCACTACGTTCGCTACCTCATACTCAACTACAAATGTCCCCGTGTTTCCCTCCGCTGACGGAAAACTATACTTTGGGAGAGGAAACGTTGTTGCTTCATTGACCGAAGTTACTACGTTTGCGCCTGGAACTGGTGGGTCTTTCACAAGAACAGATACCGCACTCACGCTTCCTACGGGAGTTATAATACAAGACTTTGAAGATTTGGGAAGTGATTTGGTTATTATGACAAATAAGGGGGTATATACTTGGGATAGGGAGAGTGCCACCTACAACATTCCTATTGACGCTGGTGCTTCTGTGCGGTGCGGTAAGACGATAAATAACATTTTATATTATATATCTTCACGCTCAACGAATACTGGCGTTACGAGTTTGAACGCTACAAACGGCTCTACGGCAAAACTAATAAAAGAAATACCTGGATATGTTATTGACTATAAAAATAGTGCTGGATATGGTGCGTATGCAATACCAAAACAAGGGGGACTTATTTATCAGAATAATAAACTGAAGTTTGCTACTAATTTCGGAGTATTTTCTTACGACATTATAAAAGGAACACTTGTTATTGACGGATTTTCTTCAAATGGAGAACTTGCGAACGGTGCCTCTCCTTATCTTACTACGGGAGGAATGTGTGCGGTAGACGACACAAATTATCTTTTGGGGTGGCAGTTAAATACCACCTATGGGATTGATAAAACATCATACCCGAATAGTGCGACACTATCATATACCGCATACGCAGATACTGGCGTGTACACGATAGGAACAGAATATGGAAACAGAACGATAGGAGAGTGCGAGATTGTTCTTTATAAACCGCTTACTACAAGGGGCGGGGTAAAACTTCAATATCGAACGAACACCGATGCTTCGTGGACTGACATTGGAGAAGTTAGTTATTCCACGCACCCGAATAAATTGATAGCGAAAATAACAAAGACAATTCCAGATTTAGTGAATGTTCAGTTTAGGGTTTTGATTGATACAAACAGCAACGCAACGCACTTAAAAGATATAAATATCTATGGACAATAACGAACTCCAATTAAAACTCAACGAACTTGAAAGGAGTGTTGCGGATATGACCCGTCTGTTTGAAGACCATAATCACGATGGGATAGGAACGAACAGAATAAAGTACGGAAGCATAAAAGAAGTTCCTACTACAACAGTAAACGACTCTGACGTTGTATTCACCGACATTACCACAAACGATGTTTCAACTACAAAGCATGGGTATGTTCCGAAAGCACCAAACGACTCTACGAAGTTTTTAAGAGGAGATGCAACGTGGGTGGGTCTTACTATGGTGGCAACCGATGTGTTGAAATCTTCTGCAGACACACAAAGGGATTCTGGTGGAGACTCAAATAACACATACACAAAGAAAAAAGAAATTACCATTGGAGCGACTGGTTCAATACGAGTGAAGTTTGAACTAGAGTCTTCCACCTCTCTATATTTCGCATACGGAAAAGTTTATAAGAATGGTTCGCCTATTGGAACAGAACGAAGCACAAAGGGTGTAGAGATTTTTTCAGAGGATTTTAGCGGTATTATACCGACAGATAAGATACAGTTATATATACACAACTATAACGATGGTGGTAGCGGAAATACCGCACGATGCAGGAATTTCAGGATTTATTATGACTTTGTTGCATCACCGACAGTCGATATAGATTAAATAATGATATAATATATACATATGGCACTAGACCCACAACAGGTAATAGCGGAAGCAAATAGAGTCGCAATAGACGTAGCGTCAAGGAATAATCTGCAATTTACTCCTACAATGGGTGCGGAACCATTGAGCGTTCCTAAGAGCACTTCAACGCTTTCTTTCCCGCAAACACAACCGCAAGTAAATGACTCTCAATCAATTCTTGCGGGTATTCAAAGCACACTAAACTCTTGGACAGACCAACTGAAATCAGCACAATCACAGCAAGATACAAAACCACAGGCATTACAGCAAGCGGAACAGGAACAGACAGGTCTATTTTCAAAGATTAAAGAAGCGTCATCTAAACTGCTTGGCATTGGGGAAAGAAAAACACAATTAGAGAGTGAAGCGGGAATAGACGAGAATACAAAGAAACTTCAGGAAAATCAAATGGCTATGGCTTCAAAAATGGCGGAGTACGAACAGGCGGTAAAGCAGATAGACGGTTTGAATGTCGCAAAACCATTTCAGGACATTGAGAGAAATCGTGCGGCAAGAACTTACGCTTCGGAAGTTGGTGTGTTGGAAGCATACGGAAACGCACTCCGAGGTAATTTGGAACTCGCACAAAACAGAATAGAACAGGTATTGCAGAATGAGTTTCAAGCCACCCAACAGGAAGTAGACAACCTAAAAACATTCTATGAAATAAATAGTGATATTCTCTCTGGAGAAGAAAAGAAATATGCGGAACAGATAAACGCACAAGCACAAGCACAGGAAGCGGAATTGAAAGCAAGACAAACAGACGCAAAAAATAACACCGACCTGTTTATGGAAGTGGCAAAGAATGGCGGTAGTGCGAATGTAATAGATTTCAGTTTGTCGTATGAGGAAAACCTACAAAGAGCCGCACCATATATCGGAGCATTGGATAGGGCAAGAGAAGCGAGATTAGGGAGAGAAACTTCTGTTGGTGAGTCCACGTTTACCGAAGTAATACTAGAGTCTCTAAACAATGGAGCAACCCCCGAACAGGCGGCACAAGAAGCGGCAATGAGGTCTGAATTACTTGGAATACAAGTAGACCAAAAAACACTATCATCGTGGATAAAGCAAGCAAAGGAAATGAAAACACTCAAAGATGAAGAAACTATACAAACAGAACAGACCATAGAAGAACCAGAAATAGAAAAGGAAATAAGAGAATTGTCTGTTCGTGGTGTATTTAATAACGCAGACATTCGTTCAGCACTTATATCGAGAGGATACACACAAAAAGAAATAAATCAATCGAGCGTTGCGAGTGCCGTTGGAAAAATTAGCGATTTTGGTAGTTCTTTCTTTGTAAACTTATTTGGTGATTAAAAAATATGGCATTTATTCCTGGCTCAATAGCAAATAAAAAAGTTAGCACAGGAACAGGTACTAAAAATGGATTTATTCCTGGTTCTGTTGCTAATAAACCGAATATAACACAAAAGAAAGTGGGTGGGTTTGTTCCTGGTTCTGTCGCTGGTAGCATAGGTTCAAAAAATCTTGCGTCTTCTTCTGGTTTATACAATTTAGCAGTACAGAATGGATTACAAAAACAAGCCGACTCATTACTCAAATCACAAGAGGGAGAAAAACCAAAAGAGATATTTTCTGGTGGATTTATTTCGGATATATTTGATGTGTTGAACTCCGCACAGTATGGAGTCGTTGGAATGTTGAAAGGAAAAACATTCATTGAGGGAGTAAAAACACGCCAAAGTTTTTCCGATGATGATGCACTAGGAGACAAAGGACTTCCTGGAGTAATTGCTGGTATTGCACTTGATATTGCATTTGACCCACTTACTTATATAGCACCAGCAACAATAGTGAAGAAAGTTCCATTTTTATCAAAAGCGTTGAAAGTTGGTAAGGAAGCGGTATTTGGAAAGAAAGTTGAAAAAGTTATACAAGGAACAGAAAAGACGTTTGAAACGTTGGAAGGAGGCACAAAAGCGGGAAAATATCTTGCTTCAAAATTTGCGTGGATGCACGGCGCAGACCCAGTATTCAAAGAAACATTCGAGAGAAGCACGAAGAACATAGCAACCGAAACAGAAAATATAGTGAGAATGGTAAAGGGTGTTACAAACATTTCACAAGACACCGCAAAAAAACTACTCGGCACAGACAAGACTGGAAGATTATTCAGAAAACCACTTGAAGAAATAAAACAACTTTTATCACCAGAGGAACTTGACTCCGTTTCAAAACTTTATACGAAACTTGATGAGTTGGGAAAAGAAGCGGTTGATTTGGGATTGCTTTCGAAAACAAAATACGAGGAAAATCTTGGCGAATATATAAAGAACGCATACCTTGAATACGAAACAGCAAAATCAAAAGGATTGTTTGGGTTTGCTAAAGTTGGAATAAAAGGAATAAAGAAAAGAAAGGAGGTCGTGGACATAGCGGAGTTTGGGCTCACTCAAATAGACAACCCAGCATACCTATTATTTAAGAGTACCGCAGATTTAACAAAAGACATAGAAAATGCGAAACTGTTTAATGTGGTGGCAAAGAATTTTGGAACAGATGTAGCACAGGAAGGTTTTAAGCAACTACCAAAAGGACAGAGGTTGGGACAACTTGCTGGTAAGTATGTACCAGAGAATATGGCTCAATATCTTGATGAGATAATCCAACCGACAGCAAACACATTACAAAAACAGTTAGTGGCAAACTTTAAGTTCTTTAAGGTGGTTATGAACCCTGGGACTCACGCACGAAACATAATTTCAAACAAGATACTAAACTACTGGAAACTAGGAATGAACCCACTTGACCCTAGGGTTATTAAATCAGATGCAATAGCAATAAAAGAAATAGTAAAAGGAACGGGGAAGTGGTCTGACGAAGCACGAAAATACGGATATAATGTTGATACATTTGCGTCAGCAGAACTAAAAGGACTTCTTGATAGCCCCGATGTGTCTGGGTGGGGAAGCAAACTCGGAAAAACTTGGCAAGGAACAAAAAAGAAACTTGGGGACATTTATCAGGGAGAGGAAAACCACGCAAAACTTTCCGCATATATATTCAACAGAACCACAAGAGGATTATCGGCAGAAGAAGCGTGGAAAGCGGCGGAGTCTGCAACTTTCAATTACGCACAGGTAACGCCATTTGTCAGGAAACTTCGTGAGAGTCTGTTCGGATTTCCCTTCATTACCTTTACGGTAAAATCTACGCCAGTTGTTTTGGAGACTGCTTATAAAGCACCACAAAGAATATCTGTATTAGGAAAAATAAAGAATGGTATAGAGAAGTTAGCCGATATAGAAGAAACACAAAGAGAAAGAGCATCGGAACCCTCTTGGGTGAAAGATGGCTTCTACATAAAACTTCCGATAAAAGATAAACAGGGGCGTTCCGCTTACTTTGATTTGACATATATTCTTCCGTTCGGTGATATACTTGCTGGAAACTTCTTTGAGAGAAATCAAAATCTTACGACAGGTGTCCCAGAGAGCCAAGTTACTGGTGCTATGAATAAATCTCCATTCTTACAAACCGTGTCTGCAATAGCGAAGAACAAGGACTTTTATGGAAATTCAATATGGAAAGACACAGATTCAAGTGAAAAACAATTGAAAGATTTAATGCTTTATTTGACGAAGGTATATGTGCCACCGCTTATAGGAGACCAACTTCCTGGTGGATATAATGAAAAGGGGGAACGACAATATAGGGGTATAAAAGGTGCGTTGTCGGCATCTGATGAAAACCAAAAGAGAAATCTTGCACAAGAACTTTTACGGAATATTGGTGCAAAAATACAACCCATAGATGCGGATATTCAGGAAACCTATCAGGAGTGGAACAAAAAGAAAGCACTACAAAACCTCTTGCTTGAAAATGGCATATTAAATGAGTTTAGTCGTGCGTATATTCCAAAGAAAAAATGAACGATTGGATTGTAATAATTGGTGGTATAATAGTAGTCGCATACTTTATGTATAACTCATAATGAAATTCTGTAAACCATTCTACAACGCAAGCACGTTCAACATAAGCCAACGGTTTGGTGAGAACCCGCAGATTTACGGTGCGGTAGGACATCAAGCGATAGACTTATTTCCGTTTTCAACATTGACGGCGACAATGCTCGTTGCACCAGAGGACGTGAAGATAATAAAGTTAGTGGACGCACGAAAAATTGATGACTCACTCGCACCGTTAGAAAGAGGGTTTGGTGTTCTTATGCAGTCAATAGAATTTCCCGATATGTACCACGTCTATTGGCATTGCTCTCCGATATTCCCCGTAGAAGAAGGAGACATAGTAAAACGTGGAGAAATAGTGGCTCAAATGTCGAATAGCGGTTTCGTGATAAGTAGAGGACAGATTATCCCGCTTGATATTCGTTCGATACCGCCGTATCTTGGAACCCACTTGCATTGGGAATATTATATACTTATGAATGGAGTGAAAACATACCTAGACCCGCTTCCTAAAATTGATTGGGATACGAACGTCAAAGGAAGTCCGCTGGACGCAATAGCAAAAATATTAAACAAAATAAAAAACCTACTCACATGATATTTCAATGGATAGCATTGCCGTTTCTAATGCTTAAAATAATAATCGAGGAAATAATAAAAGGTCGCAAAGATACAGAATAATTATGGAATACGATATCGTAAAAGGAGTGTTGTATAGATTTCTTCGTGGATTTCTTTCTGGTGCCGTTGCGACACTCGCCACCATTCAAATGGTAGCACCCGCAAACTGGGCGGACTTGGGAGTAATTTTGAATACATTGGCGATAGCGGCGGTCGTTGGCGGGATTTCTGGTGGAGTTCTCGCATTGGACAAATATCTCCGAGTAGAGTAGGGTCATATCCGTGTAAAAAGAGAGGCACCTGTGAGGGGTGCCTTTTTTTGCATAAATGTATGTAAGTTGCGGTACGGTACCTGTTTTTTGGAACCACAATCGCCTACACGGGGACTTTGGCTACTAGGTGGTACATTGTGGCTTCCCAGATTTAGCACCTCTCCTAGGGCTAAATTTGACATTTACATCAAAACATTTTCTGCACACTCTTATTATCTTATTTCCAACTATTCGGTTGAGAATATCTGTCGTGTCTATATCTTTTTTGCAGAAACCGCACTTCACTTCCAGCACGTCCAGTTTTTCATTTTTTTGTTTTTGTATCCCCATACTAATAATTTTAGTTGGTGTTCGGGATTTGTATATTTAAGGTGGGATTGTTCCGACCACCGTTTGAAATCTTCAAAGGTTGGTTTATGAAATTGTGCGAGAGAGTATGCTTTTCCAGAGTCGCCATATACTTCTGGTCGCCACGAACTCTCACAATGCACCAACGCATTTAATTTCTTGAACTCTTGGTAGTTTAATCCGTTTGAAATACTTTCGACATAAAGAGTGAGTTTGTATATTTGTTTGTCAGAAAACTCAATGTTATCCGCCAACGGGTATGTTTCCAGTGTTTGGATGTTTGGAAGTTGTGAGTCTCCCCTTTCGATTGCTGGTGCTTCGGCAAGTGCTGGAGTATAAAGCGTTACTGGAAGTCCTAGAATTAAAGCCACTAACCCCTTAACAAGAAACGATACAGCGTAGCGGATACTTTTGGGTATTTCCACGCTATATTATTATACACTATTCCGCCTCGCAAAACAGGTTATTACCGTATTTCTTTCCACGAAGATACTGTTCGTGTGCGACATTTCCGCTTTCGTCTACTGCATCAATACCGATAATATATCTTTCTCCGTTCGTCATTCCAGCGTCAATGCAATATACTTTCGTTGACGTTGCAAAACCTTGTGATGTATATTTTACGAAATTACCAAGCGTTTCCTGATTGTATGCTTCATCGGCGACATCGTCCCAACTGTTTCTTACTGCGTTTGCGTTTATAAGTGCATTATCGTTTTTTCTCACGGCTCGCACCGTTATCTTTGTTGGTTCATCGGTTTCAAACCACATACTCCCGCCACGCCCACTCGTATTATACATAATTGATTTCAATATCTTCGGCGGTGTAGTGTCTTGCGGAGGTTCTATTACAACGGGTTGCGGTGCAATATAATACTCGGTAATCACTTCTATGGTTGGAGAACCACCAATAGCGGTAGCGTCTTGCTGTTGGCTTGCTATATAATCGTAGATTATTTTCTGAATTCGTGCAATTTCAGCGAGTAGTGTGTTTATAATATTCTGACGCACTTGTTCTACATATTCGACTGTTACTTGTTCCTGCGCGTGTGAAACGACTGGGAACAGCATTGAGAAAACCAATGCGATTGCAATAATGTTTTTCATATATCTATATAAGCACACTTTTACCTAAAAATCAAATGGAATTATCCACAGGCACTTGCATTACAATGCGATTGTGGTATAATGTGAATAAGGAGTAGTGAGCAAACTCCAATGCCTTTCGGAAGTATTGTAATTAAATGGCTCAATATGCTGACAATCTTCCCAAAGACAAGCCCGCCGAAATGGCGGGTTTTTGTTACTTTTTAAGTATAACTTCTTCTAAGAATAGCGGTACTGGCGCATCCAAATCCCACTTTGACTGCGCTCCGCACTTTGAACATATTATATTTGTAAATGTACCTCCTTCGTATATTTTAGAAAGTTTATCCCTTAAAATCTCGTGTTCACAATTAGGACAATAACACTCAGAATAAGCCCCCTCAGTATTAAGAATGAGTATTTGTTTTATTTTTTTTATTAGTTTATTTATCATATTTTATTTAACAATTATTTCTTTCGATTACGTTGTATTTTAACGCTTGCCATTTTTATGAAAAATTGAGAAAGTCTAAAAGCATCGCAGTATTTCCTGTGTTTTCCTTTTGGTTTTTCGCAAATACAATCTTTTTCGTTTCCTTTCATATTTTATTTAATGGCGGGTTTTATAATAACCTTTTTACCACCTCCGCAACCACATTACTTACGATTCCATTGCCGAGTGTTTTGTATCTTTGAGTATCGCTTAATCCTTCAGTCCATCCGTCTGGGTAGCCCATAAGTCTTTCACATTCTAGGGGAGTTAGTCTTCTAATTTTCGTTCCCTCAAGTTTATAGGTTTCATTGGAAAATCCTGAGGAATAGTTTGTCCGTAAGGTATTGCTAATTTGTTCTGAAAATTCTTTGGTCTGCTTAATACTAGATTCATTGCTTTCTCCGATAGGAAATACTTTTCGTTTGGGGATTCCTCCAAGATGTCCGATAATGAACACTCTTTCCCTATTCTGTGGGATTCCGAAATTTTTTGCGTTAAGCACTTGCCATTCCACGCAATACCCCAATTCAGTAAGCGTATTGATGATGGTTTTGAAAGTTCTTCCATTGTCGTGAGAAAGCAACCCTTTGACGTTTTCCAGTATGAAGTTTCTAGGTTGTTTTTCTTTAAGAATCCGTGCGACGTCAAAGAAAAGAGTTCCTCTGGTGTCGTCAAATCCCCCTCTTTTTCCAGCAATGGAAAATGCTTGACAGGGGAATCCACCGACGAGGAGATCGAAGTCCGGGAGTTCGGAAGCAATGATTTTTGTGATGTCCCCGAAGTTTTTTGTTTTTGGGAAATGTTTTTCATAGATTTGGATTGCGTATTTGTTGATTTCACTATAACCCACGCATTCCCATTGCTGTAATTTGTCCGTAGAGTCGTACAGTTCTTCTGGTCTTTCGCTATCTGCCAATTCATTGGGTCGTAGATTATATAGTTCTTCATACGCTTTATTTATTCCTAATTCAAATCCTCCTATACCGCTGAATGTGCTAAAGTATTTCATATTTTATTTTTATTCTCCAAAGTACAATCTGTTTATGTAGTGAGTAGTGGGGGCAATGGACTAACCCATTTAGATGAAACGTTGTCTTTAATAATGAGTTGTTCCCTGTTATTAAAGGATTGCGTTTTTCTCCAAGATAGATGTACAACAACTAACATATCTATCAAGCACCCACCATTCACCACACAAACGTATTCTGTCAGTCCGTTTCCCCTCAACCCGAAGGTTAAGGAGTTTGGAGTTCGCTCCATTCCTTTCAGAATGAAGGGAAACGAACCGACTTTTAATGAACACTTATATTATAGCAAATCTATTCTTGGTTGCAATACCCCACTTTCCGCAATTTATACACCGGAATCGTTGTTTCTTTGTCGTGGCGGTATATTGAAACCCCCTCATTTCAATGTTCTTGCTTCCGCACACTACGCAACTGTCAAAATCGGTATGTAATCTTGGGTGGTTTGTGTCCCACGAACGGAGTTTTAGGTAAATATTTTCGAGGAGTGCGACGTCTTGGTCGCAGTATTTAATCATTTTATTCCACGAATTATCATCTCCATTCATACACCCGAACCACAATTCCTTATCTACCTTTATTTTTCTTCCTAGTCCCAAGTATTCTCCCAAGTCATCAAGTTTATTCGATTGAAAGTAGAAATATCTTCGTGCGATTTTAAGCGTGTCTATTTTCCTGTAATCATTCGGCGGTACGAGGTTGTTCTTTATGAAAAACGTATTCGATTTTTTTATGTCAAACTCATTTCCATTGTGAGCGATTACTACATCTGCACTATTCAATAGCGAATGAAGTTTCTTGACGAGTTGCAGTTCGGTCAAATCTTGTAATGACTCGTGGTGTATCTTTTTCTCTCCGAGCCACTTATACGAAAAGCATAATAGTTTGCTGTGTTCTTTGAACTTTATTACGTTCTGTTCGTAGGTTCCCCACACATACGCAAGGTTCGGCGTTGTTTCAATGTCAAAGAGTAGCGTTTTTAATTTTAATTCCATTGTTTATGTTATAATGTATACGGTAGTTCTTATGGTGGCGGTACACATAGTCCTCGAACGGACTGTATCCCACTTACTACCGATAAAAGGACTTCTTGGTTTCGGCTTGGAATATCCCAAAAACACCCCTAGTGAGGGGCATTTTTGTATTCGTCCTTTAGATATTCCACGAAATCGGTAACCGTCTGCGAGCCAGTATCGCTATCGGTGGTTCTCACATACGCAAGTATCTCATCAGCAATATTCTTTGTGGTCGCATAAGGAATTGCGATGTAGAGTTTCGTGAGTGTAATGTCTTTCAAATCAATTGGATTATAGCACAATTCTACGACCCACTTCTCATATATCTTCCTTTTTTGGTCTGCGGTAGAGGTAGGCATCCCCGTTATTTCAAGACAAAACCTTTTCCAACTCCGTTCCCTTTCTGAATACTTGTCCTCGCCAAAGAATGATTTATAGAGTGAGTCCTTCGCAAACTCGTACATAATTCTCCCCTCCTCAAATGAAATCCTGTTCTTGTATTCTTTGTACCCAAGATATTCTTCAAGAAGTTTCTTTGCTTCCGCATATCTTTCACTCTCCGATTTCTTTGACATCTTTTATTTCAAATTCACCGTTCAGTTCGACTGGCTTTTGGCAATAAGGACACCCGATAACACCATTGAACTCTATCGTGAGAAACCAATTCCCACAATGAGCACAATAGAACTCTCCCATTTTGAAGTTTTTGTGTTCGGTTACATTAAGCATCGAGTTCTTTCATTATATCTTTCATTATTTCGACTGTGCGCTCTATTCCCCTTGCACTCTCTCCGATAAGAATTACTGCTTGGTCTAGGTCGTGGAGCACTTTGTTCTTCGGACGCTCTTGTGGTTTTGTGTTTACTTCGGGAAGTTCCACCAACTCACTCTCTTTTCCGTCCTTTAATTGTTTCCAAGTTAGAAAGTTTCCTTCGTATCCCTCTGCTTCCAAGAACTTTTTATCGAACGATACATATTCCTTCCCTGATATTTTTACTTTAAGAAATACCCACTCATTATTATTCTTTACTCCACGCTTTAATTCCTTTACTTCTTCTACTACACCGCTAATTTGTGTTTTGTTCATATACTATTTTTGTATCATCTTCGACTGGTTTTTCTTCTTGTTTTGAGTATTGGTTCTCGAAAAACAGAGTCCAATACTTGTATTCTTCTTCCAAACTCTCCCTTGTTTTTTGTGCGGATACTGTTGCAAACATCGCACTATCTCTTCGTATTGCAAAATCACGCATTGAGTTTTCTTTCCTATCAACCGACTTCTTTATGAAGTCCTGTTTCAATTTTAATCCTTGTTTCGCCCCACTCTCTTTATTAAATGTTCTCTTAAATTCCATAATTTTATATTTTTTCTGCGACCTTTCCCATTACTTCATTGGTTGTTTTATTCATCTGTTCTCGTTATTGATTTTATTGCTTGATTTCTGTATTCGTTCCAAGCATTATTTGCTGGTGTGTTTTCGGAATGCAGATACTCGTGAATTATTCGTTCTGGTGGGAGGGCTTGTAATATGCGTTGTCGTTCGTCGGTTTTGCCTTTATTATATGCCACCATGTTGCATTCTGGACATTTTGGTTCGCTACAATGCTCTACTGGAGCACTTTCTTTGATGCAACTTATTATCTTTCGTGCGGTTCCGTCGTAGTCAATCAACTCAGTCTTTCCTTCTGGGTTTGGTTTGTGGCAGTCCCAGTGAAAGTCTTGAAGTATTTTTGATATTTCTTTTTCTATATTGTTTTGCATAGGTTTTAGATAGTATAGGTTATGGTAACGGGAACGACTTTTCTAAATCTATTTTCGGCAAGTTTTTTATTCCGAAAAACAGCACACAAAACTGGTTCTTCATCATATCCATATTGAACTCCTTTCCAACTATACAATCTGTCATATAAAATTCCTCCCCACGCTTTCACCTTTTTAGTTTTCTTTTGTTTTTGCATATTATAAATCTTTACTTATTACTTTCACCTCTCTTTCTATACCCTTGAGTGCCTCAACAATGTTTGAGGCATATCTATGAAGGTCGTTGAATTTCCACCCAATATCACCTTTCATATCTAAAACAAGTCTTACTACTTTCGCAATGTCTTTATGTTCGTCTCCCCAACTCCTGATATTAAAGCCACTTATTTCTTCAAACTCATCAAGACGTTTTATTCTTTCTCGCATTTCTTTAAGTTCATAATTACCGTGTTCTTCCCACTTAACTTTTTCTTCTTTCACCTTATCCCAAAAATCGTCCTTGTGCACATAATTTTCGTTTTGGTTTCTGAATATAGCGGCGAGAAATGGGTAATCAATCATTTTTGGATTTAATAATGGTGCGTCTTTTAATACCTTATTCCCATTTTTTTGAGCGATAATTACTCCCCAATTTTTAGGAATTTCGCTAAGCGTAATAATATCTTTGTCTGGAACCACTATCCACCACCTATGGCAAAATTGTTGAATCTCCTCTGCTTTTTCTGGTTGTGAAAGTTCTTTTTTCAAATCGTTTTTTGATACTTTTATTTCAAATCCCTGAATCTCGAATCCGCGAGAAGGAAATAAAGACATTGCAATAGCGTCAGCGGTTCTAATAACCGTAGAAAATCCCGTACCCCTTCTTACTCTTGTTAAAAAAGACCACGCTGGTGCAGGATATTTTCTGGAAAGTCTCTTTGCTACCTCAATCTCGTCAATTTTTCTTTCTTCTTCCATATTATTTTTTCTTTATTTGTTCGACTGTTATAAGTTTATGTTCAAGAAGATAGATAAGCATTTTAGCGCAGGCATTTGTTATGGTGTCTGCTTCTTCAAAATCATTATCATTATTACAAAAGTATGCACCAATTCCGTTCTTTCCTGACGAGTATTCAAATGGGAGAATATCCATCAACTCATCCGATAGGAAGGCGGAATATCCGTCTTGAAAACTTTGATACTCTGCTAACACGAAAGTAAGTCCACGGTGTTCGGTATTCACCCACATAAAACAACTTTGCTGTGGCACTCCAAGTTCTTTGAGTTTTTTTGATAATTCTAATGATGTAACGTATTTTGGATTCATATTATTTTTCTAATGATTTGAAGAAGTCTTCGATTGAACCGACAGTACTTCGTCTATTTCTTTGAACATTTTTTCGAGATTTACTCT
>Ga0172381_10004580_pt1 | contig 14271 bp, 17 predicted proteins | sample Leawel6488metaG_FD_119754 | JGI IMG/M metagenome (GOLD analysis project Ga0172381, IMG submission 119754) | Leachate microbial communities from a municipal landfill in Southern Ontario, Canada - Leachate well 64-88 metaG | ecosystem: Engineered > Solid waste > Landfill > Unclassified | place... | reverse complement strand
TGTTAACCAGCATGTCACAGGTTCGAGTCCTGTTGGCGGCGCTCATGGGCCTGTAGCTCAGTCCGGTTAGAGCGCCCGGCTCATAACCGGGCGGTCATGCGTTCGAATCGCATCAGGCCCATTTTTAACCATCGCTCTGACTGTTCTTTCGTAACTTTTCCGCAGACGGTTACATTTTGTACAATTTTCCAGGGAGCCTGCCCCAATACTTCCTGCAATTATTTGGCAAGGTTTCTATGGCTGGAAATCAGAGCAACCACCATGGAATGTCCCGTGTGCGGCAGCGACTGCGTGCAGTCGGCGCCGGAGATCCTAAAAAGTCTTCCCACGCGTTTTCTTCCCTGCGCAGAGTGCAGCATGCGGGTTCTTGACAAACGTGCGCCGCTCCCTGCACTTAAGTATGCAGCACCCTGTTCCTGCGGGAAGCGTTTTATCGATGAGGTCTTTGCGCACATGTACGTGATCATGCGGGAGGAAGGCGATCTCACCTCCCGCGATCCGCTCATCGCTGTCGGATCGCCGCTCATTCATCCCGGCTTTGCGATGGACCAGCCACCTTTTCTTCCGGCAAAATCCCTGCTGCTGTTGTCAGGGAAGGTACATGAGAATGCGGCCCGGCGGATTGTCGCTGAGGTCCCCGAAGTTCGGGGCGTCGTTAAAACTGCAGACTTTGTTCCGGGGCTTGTTTCCCACGATTTGGATACGGTGCCCCGGGTCTATACGCTCCTTGCCGGTTGCGATGTAAGGGCCGATATCTACCCGCTTGCCACCGGGCCTCTTGTTGTGTACAAACAACAGTCCCTTATCCATATCGAGTTCCCGCGCGCTGGTTATCCTAAACTGCGGTCGGTTGCGGCCCACGTGGGAAAACCGCCGGTTCCCTTCTTTGTGGATGCCTGCTCGGGGCCGGGGACGCTTGGCCTTGCAGCAGCGTGCCTTGGCGTGCCACATGTGGTTATGAACGATGCCTGGTATGCTTCGGCGTTCTGGTCGGCGTTCAACATCGAAGTCAACCGTGCTTACTTTGATGTCGGAGAGGTGCGGATCTACGGGCATCTTGGGGATATGGCCCGTAACCCGGTCGTCCGGGAACCGGTGAAGATTGCCGAAACTGTGGGCCGGCAGGTGATTGAAGTCTACCAGGGGGATTTCCGGAACCTGGATCGCGTGATCCCGGAGGATGCGCACCCGGTGGCTGCGCTGGATATTTTTGGCAAGAATAACCAGAAAGAGGTATCTTCCCTGCTCCGCGACTGGCAGGGACGCATGGGCGGGGACGCGTTTATTCCCTAAAAAAAACAGGGCCCTTCCGAATGGGAACCCGGACATATAAGTGACAAGGATTTATTGACCGGTAGACAAAGGTATATGGGGACTAGCCCGGGTGGCTCGGCGTCACTTGTAACCCGAAACCGTCGGCACGCGGGGGGCGAAGTTTGACGAAGGCTGCAACGATCTGCTGGAGCTCTCGTATTCTAACGTTGAAACCTCGTCCCATGAGGTCGATGGCCAGGTATCAAAATTCCGGAGGGAATGGCGACCTGTCGCTGCGAGAACCGGTTCAGGCCCGGAAGGGAGCAGACTTACCGCAGACATTCGGCGCCCTTGGGGTAACGGGGTGGAGGAGGAGTACTTTGGCAAAAGGAGTAACGTACAGTCGACCGAGAACACGTCCCCACTTCTCGTGATACTATGTCAAAAGTCACCATTATCGGTGCAACCGGCAATGTCGGTATGTTTGCTGCATATGCCATTTCCGCAGATCCCCACGTCAATGAGATCCAGCTATACGGGCGTGAAGGGCGCGAATCTCTCTTAAAAGGTATCGCGCAGGATTTTATCGATTCATTTGCCGCCCGGGGGACGAATATCAGGATTACCTGGACAACCTGTCTCAAGGATGTGGCCGGGTCCGATATCGTGGTAATAACTGCGGGAACTCCCCGTGGCCCGGGACAGGATCGCCTCGATCTCGCGCTCGAGAATGCGCGGGTCGTCGCGCCGATTGCCCGGACGATCGGTGCTGTTGCACCTGACGCAAAGATCATCATGGTGACAAATCCGGTCGATGTGATGACATGCGTCGCTCTCAAATATTCCGGCCTTAAGCCCAACCAGGTCTTTGGCCTTGGCACGCATCTGGACTCGATGCGGTTAAAGTCGCTGATTGCAACCTATTTTAAAGTGCACGTGAGCGAAGTCCACACCCGTATTATCGGTGAGCATGGAGATAGCATGGTGCCGCTCTGGTCGGCGACCACGATCGGCGGGATCAAGATCTCCAACCTGCCGGCGTTTGCACACCTGCCGGTACAGGAATTCATCCAGTCGGTGAAGTCCAGCGGTGAGCTGATCATCAAAAACAAGGGATCGACCGTGTACGGTCCCGGAGAAGCCATCGCGTCGCTGGTAAGAACAGTCCTTGGAGATGACAACCGGATCCTGACCGTCTCATCCTATGTGAAAAGTGAGGTTCATGGGATCGGTGGCGTATGTATTGGTGTTCCTGCCCGGATCAACCGGAACGGTGCGTTCCCGGTGACCATCAGGATCGATGAGTCCGAGGTCATTGCATACCGTGAATCCGTTGAGAAGATCCGCGCGACCACGCATCAGATTATTGAAAAACTCGAAAGTGAAAAAGAGCCGGGTGCTCCTAAAAAGACAAAGAAGACCCCGCCCACAAAATCCGGCCTGTAATGTTGAAAGATTAAAAATAGCGGAAATAAGGATGCATTATCCCTATTCGTTTTAATTGAGTGTTACTTCAATAATTTCTGCCCGCTCGACGCCGGGGATTGAGTTCAGTTTCCCCTCAATGGCATCAGTCTCGCCGCCGGCATCGTTGACGATGACGGCTAGCTTGAGGGCTTTGAGCCCAAAGCCGATCGGTTCTTCCTGAATGTCCTTAATACCGGGCAGTTTCTCTTTAAGCGCGGATTTTAATTTTTCAAGGTCAACTTCGGGAGATTCCGGCATAACCCTGAGAATTGCTACAACGCTGCCCATGCCTCACGGTCCCCCGAATCCACATTTCGGGCAGACGTAGGGAATACTCTGCTCCCTGCACCGGTAGCACCGGGTGATCTCAACACCGCACGAGGGGCATGCGAAAGCCGTTGAGCCCTCTTCTGCAAGCGGAGCGCTGCAGGACGTACACTTTTTATCTGACATGATATCGCTCCTTTAAGGATTCCTATAGTATCTCTTTTAGTACCTTTAAAAGGTTGTACCAATGCCGGTTCCGGGCACCTGCTCCCCGCGAAGCCACCGGCCGATCCGTGCCGTGTCGGTGCCGTTGAGGATAAACGTCCTGATCCGGTGTTCGAGCACGTAGGGAAGAAAGCAGGGATCGACGACATCGGTTTTCAGGGGTTTTTCTATGCGGGCCACAAGGTTCCCGGCGGTTTCGATGCCGTCCACGGATTTGAGCACCAGCAGATCGCCACCGATCCTGCCGGCGACCCACGCGGCGATGGTATCGGACGTGATATCCCATGAATGGGGGAGGGGGTCGTACCGGCGCAGGGCACAGTAAGGGAGGAGGACACACGTGTTTTTGGGACGTGCGATCTTCGTTGTCGTTCCGATGCCCTGCGCGGCAAGTGTCCACCCGTACTGGTCTATGGCGGCGCATGCCATCCAGTGGGCAGCATCGGCATCAGCGGCGACTTCCGACTGCCGTACAACCTCGGCAAATCTCCCCCCTCCCGGGACGATCAACAGGGGATGATGAGCTGATTGCAGGACCGGGATGATTTCCGCACAATGGGGAGCAAGGCTGCCCCCCAGTTTTACTACGGTGACGGGTAATGTATGATTGCGGGATCCATGCCGCGCCTGCGCTGTCATCTCCCAAGGGTTATATCCCCTGATTATAAAAAGAGAAGATACCGGGTTTTCATGCGTTCGTTCCTCCTTGTCCTCCTGTGTTTCTGCACCTGCGTGATATCGTGTGGCGCGGTGCAGATCATTGAGTTCTGCCCGGATCCCTATCTTGCCGATGACCTGGATGAGTATGTTGTCGTGTCCGGTACCGGGTCTCTTGACGCCATCGCCATCTCAGATAACCACGGAGGTTTTCGGTTTCCTTCAGGAACTGTTATCAACGGTACCCTGACGATTGCACGGAGTGCTCCCGCATTTGAAAAGACCCACGGGAGGCTCCCGGATTTTGAATGGCAGAATTATTCCCCGCAGGTACCGGATGTGGTGTCTGGCACGACGCTGCGCATGGCCAATACGCGCGACGAACTGCTGGTCTACGAGAACAGCCGTCTCGTGCAGAAAATTACCTGGCCCGGGGATGTCAAACCCCGGAAAGGCCAGGTACATTTTCTCGAAAATGGCGTATGGGACTCCCGCCCGCTCATGCTCGGCCAGTCCCGGCTTTCCCAGGAGACATTTGAGACAGTAACGGTCACCGCCTTTGTCTCACCTGACAGTTCTCTTGCGGTATTTTCCCGTGCGGTTGCGTCGGCACAACACCAGGTACTGGTGAATGTCTACGAACTTACAAGCGCCAATATTACCGGTGCCCTCATCGATGCAGAAAAACGCGGGGTGGATGTGGAAGTCCTTCTTGAGGGCGGGCCGGTCGGGGGAATAAGTCCTGAAGAAAAAGCGGCAATCTGGCGGCTGAACCAGAGCGGGATCCCTGTCTTTGTGATGACGACACCAGAAGGTGGGCAGGCGCCGTACCGGTACGATCATGCAAAATATGTGGTCATCGATGATCGCGCCGTTCTTGTAACCAGCGAGAATTTCGGGCACAGCGGTTTTCCTCCAACCGGGGAGACCGGGAACCGGGGCTGGGGTGTCTATCTGGAAAATCCCCATCTCGCAGCGTATTTTAAGGATATTTACCAGACCGATACCGGGGGCCCGGCGATTGTTCCCGTGTACGGAAAAGAGGGGCCGGACGAGGTGTACACAATGTTTCCCTATCCGGCGCCATTTGCCCCTGCCACCTTTGCGGGTGCACGGGTTACCCCGGTCATCGCCCCGGATACCAGCAGCGCGATAACGGGACTGCTCGATTCTGCACAGGATAGTATCGAGATCGAGCAGGCGTATATCACCAACGAATCAAAGACCCGATTGAACCCCTACCTTGCGGCTGCGATCAATGCCTCGCGGCGCGGGGTGCATGTGCGGGTGCTCCTTGATTCATACTGGTACAATACGGAGGATACGGCTGATAATGATGAAATGGTTGCACTGATCAACCGGGTCGCAGCGGCCGAACATCTCCCGCTGGAGGCGCGCTGCGTCGATCTTGCAGCAAGCGGCTTTGAAAAGATCCATAACAAAGGGGTGATTGTCGATGACCGTGAGGTGCTGGTGAGCAGCATCAACTGGAACACCAACTCGCCCGGTTTCAACCGGGAAGCCGGTGTCATCGTCGATCAGCCGGAGGTGGCACGGTATTTCCGGACGGTGTTTGATGCAGACTGGAGCCCGGCGGTGCGCTCGCCGCAACATTCAATAGATTACCTGAAAATCGCCTGTGTCATCGCGGTCATCGGCCTGCTCATTGTCCTGTATTACCGGCGGCATATCCGGTAGGGTACGGGTGTTTTTTGAACCGACGGCACGCGGCTTTACCGAAGACTGACTAAAAAAACGAGAATAACATCGCAACGGACGTGAGAACGGAGTTTTGGGATTTTTAAAATTTCTTGAGAGCGCACTGGCATACATCGCAGAGATTGATGTCGCTCTCTCCGGTAACCATTGCAAGTGCCCAGCGATCGATCATCGCATCGAGTTCGGATGACAGTTCAATTGCCCCGTAACCCCGCTTCTTACTCATGTACTGGGATACCGCGGCGCGGGTGACGCCCAGTCTCTTTGCTGCATCGCTCTGGCTGATGCCCTGTTTGGTGACAAGCCGGGACACCATCTCCGCTCTCATGGGCGGGAGGAGGTTTCGTACCATGCTGTCGCAGTGCATGAGCGTGCAGGTGTGTTTGGTCATACGAGTGCTGACTGGGATTCCGGGGTAGTAACTGGTCTGTTCTGGTAGATGATCTGCCGTGCATCGCGGAAGTTAAACTTCTCGATGATGAGGTGACGCTCTTTGAGTTTTTTCAAGGCATAGCGCACGGTTCGCGGCGCAAGCCGGCTTTTCTTGACGAGGTCCTTGTGGGTCATCGCCCCACCGGTGTCCAGTATCTCCAGAACCGTCCGTGAGGATGGTGGTAAGGTTTGCTGATACATGATCGTAGTGTTAACAGTGTTAACATATCAACCTGTCGGTAATTTATATCCCCCGTTTCAATCATCACGTATGTTCGGGCACCAGGAGCGGGTCGCAATCCTGCTGTTGATCGGGGTTGCCCTTGCGGTCATTGCCGCCCACATCGTGCTCGTGCAGATCGGAAAAACGCCGTTTGCATCCGCTTATACCGACCAGTCTGCTGACGGGACGCTTGTCAGCCTGTCAGGCACCATCGATCAGGCAACCGTTCTCAAAAACGGCGGTCACGTGTTGCTGACCGTCAAAAATGTTACCGTATTTATCCCGGTAACCGTCGCCGGCGATCGCTCCTTTGTCAAGGGGTCAAATGTCACCGTGTTTGGCACAGTCCAGACGTATCAGGGAAAAAAAGAAATTATGGTCAGTGCGGCCGAGGATCTACGGACAGTCCCTTAAAATGTGAGGTTATCGCAGGATCTCCAGTGTCACCGAAAAATTCCGGACCGTATGGGTGAGTGCGCCAAGGCTGATCACATCGGCCCCGGTCCGCGCGTACTCCCGGATCGTCTCTGCGGTAATACCTCCAGAGAGTTCGATGGTGACCCGGTCACGGAGCCCGGCCTGTTCCAGATCCCGGATGGTCTTCCTGACGGTGTCCGGTGCCATGTTATCGAAGAGCAGGATATCGGCACCGGCTCGTGCCGCCGCAAGGGCCTCCCCTGCGTTTTCCACCTCGATCTCGATCTTCCGGTAGGCGCTTGCTGCTTTTGCCCTCGTGATCGCCTCTTCAACCGGGACAAGAATCAGGTGGTTGTCCTTGATGAGCACGCCGTCGCTCAGGTTCGACCGGTGGGGATCGCCGCCCCCGAGTGTCACAGCTTTCTTATCAAGTGCCCGCAGGCCCGGGCAGGTCTTGCGCGTCCCTGCCACCCGGCAGTGGGGGTTTTCATCCTTAACCAGATCCACCAGTTTTCGTGTCTCTGTCGCAATTCCGCTCATCCTGCCGATGATGTTGAGCGCGGTGCGTTCCACAAGCAGGATCTTCTTTGCCGGTCCCGAGAGCGAGAGAAGCACTGCACCGGTCTTTACGGTCTCGCCGTCCCGGGCCTCCTGCTGCACATCAACCCCGAAATGGGAAAAAAGGGCCGCCGCTTCAAGAAGGCCGGCGGCAACTCCCTCCTGCTCGGCCCGGATCACGGCGCGGCAAGTCACGTCAGGAATGACCGATTCCGAGGTAACATCGCCAGATGGCGCGTCCTCGTCAATGAATTTTAACAGGTATTCCAGCGGTACCATGGCTGATTCGTCACCTGATTTTCAGGTCCCCACCACGAGCGGGCTGTCGAGATTTTTCAACAGGGAGAGGATGGAGAGTGCCGCGAGGTAACTTGTTGCCGGGTTATCCGGGCTCGGGAGGTTGGTGACCTTGATATAAGTCTCTCCGAAACTTCCCTCGATAAAGAGTTCATGGACGTTTTTGTCCACCGCAGGGTCCACCCAGAGTTCCACATCCGTATCCTGTCCGGCAGCAAGGCTCATCGCGACCGACACGTTCACGTTTTTCGGATACGCCTTGATGCACTCGTGCGCTTTCCCGGAGAAGATGAGTTTCCGGGATGTTGCGGTAAGGCCAAGAGACTTCGGGCTCTTGGTGGTTTTCAGGAGGAGTTTTGTTATCGGCGAGATCTGTCCGATCTTGAGGTTGTCAAGGCCGAATATCGCACCGCTCGGGATATAGATCTTCTTGTTCTGTGCCCGTGCAGTCTCCATGAGTTCCTCTTTAAAGGCCGAATCCGTGAGTGCCCCGACGCTCATGATGACAAGATTCTTGTGGTGCAGGAGAACCTCTTTTGCGTGCGCCCGTGCCGCACCGACAGAAGCCGCTTCCACAATGAGATCGACATCTGCATTCAGGAATGCTTCAGCATCCGTATACGCCGTCCCGTGACAGATCGCCGCGATCTCTTCAGCCCGTGCGGGAACGGTATCGAAGACTGCTGATATGGCAAATCCTTCTGCGTGCTGCGCGATAATATGCCCGATATTGCCGCAGCCCAGCAGCCCGATACGTAACATGGTAAACAGGTTATGGGTATCATGGATTAATGGTTATCCTTAAGGAATCGCCGGCATGCAAAAGACGGGGTGATGCTGAAAAATGACCTTTAACTGCTCTGTCTCCAAACGATGAGGATAGACACATGGAAGAGAACCGATCAGGAGATCCTCCGGATACGATGGACGTCTTTGCCGCGCTCGCCAAGAAAAGGGTCTATATCGAGACCTACGGGTGCAGTTACAACTTCGGGGATACAGCAAATCTCGTGGAGGTGCTCAAATACTACGGGAGCACCCGTGTAGAATCACCCGATGAAGCGGACGCGTTCATCGTCAATACGTGCACGGTGGTCGGGCCGACAGAACGCCGGATGCTCCGGCGTCTTTCTGCACTCCAGGAAAAGCCGCTCTATGTCACCGGCTGCATGCCGCTCGTCCAGCGCGAGGCGATCCTCTCGGTCTGTAATCCTGTTATTATTTCCCCGGATACGATACGCGAGGCATACCTTCGCGTACGAACCGTTGCCCCCGGAGGTACCGGGGTCGTCCAGATCGCGCAGGGCTGCCTCGGGCACTGTACGTACTGCATCACGCGCAGGGCCCGGGGACCGCTTGCAAGTTTCCCCAAAGAGGAGATCCTGGAAAAGGTACGGGCTTTTGTCGATGCAGGCGCATACGAGATCCAGCTGACGGCACAGGATGTCAGCGCCTACGGACGAGACTTGGGAACAGACCTCCCCGCCCTTCTCTCCACCATCAGCGATCTTCCGGGAAACTACCGCATCCGCATCGGGATGATGAACCCGGCAACCGTCCTCCCGGTCCTTGACGAACTGGTGGATGCCTGTGCCAGCGACCGGATCTTCAGGTTCTTACACCTCCCGGTCCAGTCAGGGTCCGACCGCATCCTCGAACAGATGGGCCGGGGGTACACCGTGCAGGAGTTCGAGGAGATCGTTGCCGCGTTCCGCAGCCGGTATCCTGACATCAGCATCGCTACGGATTTCATCGTCGGGTTTCCCGGGGAAACCGAAGATGATTTTTCCCGGTCCCTTGCACTTATTGGGCGGACAAAACCTGCCAAGGTCAATGTTACGCGGCATTCAAAACGCCCGTTCACCGGTCCGTTTGCGGAAAAAGACTTTCCCGATTCGGTAAAAAAAGACCGGTCCCGGCTCCTGAACGCGTACGCGGAAGAGCAGTATTCTGTGACCAACCGCCCTCTCATTGGAACCACGGTTTCCTGTGTCGTCACGGAAAAACTCCGCCCGGGCTCGGTCATGGCCCGGACTGCTGCCTACCAGGGTGTTGTCATCCAGAATGATCTGCCGATCGGAGCTGCCGTGGAAGTCATCCTCAAAAAAGACCGGAAATATTTCTTTATGGGCGATCCGGTCACCTGAGTCCCTGTTGAGGGAATGGCGGCAACAAAAGACGAGTGATTTTATAGCCGGAACATAAACTATTCCTGATTTGCGCCGGAAGGCGAAGCATGGTGATACCAGATGGATGAGATTGAGGCCGGTTTTGAAAAGATCATGCAGAAGATCGAGGAAATGAAAAAGACAGATGCCAAACTGTCCGAACAGGTAAAAACCCACGACGGGCAACTGCTGGGACGCATGGCCGCCACGGTAAAACCGGTGGTCAAATCTGTCGGACTCAACATGCTCAAGATCGGCAAGCAGGATACAAAAAACGAGATCTACGATGCCAATTATTACACGGAGAAGATGATCATCCTCGGGAAGACCGATCCCGCCGCGTTCCGCCCCGATGACCCTTCAAAAAAGATCACCGACCAGTTCTGTGTCCTGTCTGAAAAGGGAAAGTTCTACGAATTGATGTACAGCTCAGACGGTTTTATCTCCGATTCATATCTCAATCCCATTGATCCGAAGTCCGCTATAGATCAGTACGGGTATGACATCATGTTCATGCTGTACCAGGCAATGCACGACTACATGAAATCTGAAACTGATCTTATTGCAGCGCTTGAAAAAGTGATGGGGTATATCTTTGCCGCACCCCGTAAAACCTGATCGACGTCCCTTTTTTACTTCCACTTGAACAGCGGGAACATCGGTTTTAAGAGATCGTCATCGCCCTTTCCCAGCGCTGACAGGGTAAATGTGCGGCTGGTCTTCACTCCTTTTGCATCCTCAAAAGTGACTGCGGCTTTTGCCTCTTCTATCATGCGGGGGAGGGAATACTCATACCGGGCATCAGCTGCAAGTTCTGAAAGATCGAATTCAATGTCGAGGGGGACGAGGGCGACATGGATCCTGTGCGCCGGTGCATTCCCTGAGTTCTCAACCACAACTTTTTTTGCATCGTCTCCCAGCCGGGTGGTGATCTCAGGAAGAACCCGGGAATCTTCCATGATGAAGACCGACATGGCAAGAGCAACAAGGACGATCACCCCAGTCGCGCCGAGATAGATATCGATCCAAAAGAGGAGTATGCAGATCAGGGCTCCGGCTGCAAGAAGAATCTTATGAATTTTCTCCATGCCATCCGGTAGGCTTAAAAACTATATCAAAACGTGGGGAGTGGGCCCGATGCGATTTGAACGCATGACCTCCCGGTTATCAGCCGGGCGCACCACCGAGCTATGCTACGGGCCCAAAAGGCTTGCCTGAAATTTACCTTATTACTTAACCCACCAGAGTTTTTATAGGTTGTGAATGGTCGGGTGGACAGGATAATACTATAGGGCTCTTGAGTTAAAAAATAACATAACTATTGTTCGGACTGGGATTATGCAACGCCACTATCTCCTCGGAAATGAAGCAATCGCCCATGCGTGCCTCGAATCAGGTATCGATTTTGCCAGTGGATACCCCGGCACCCCCTCATCGGAAGTAATCGATGTCCTCCGCGTACAGAAAGACCCCGCGTACTATGTGGAATGGTCGGTGAACGAGAAGGTCGCGCTTGAAAATGCCCTCGCCGCGGCATGGTGCGGGATACGGGCGATCTGCACTATGAAGCATGTCGGACTCAACGTCGCCGCCGATCCGCTTATGACAAGTGCCTATACCGGGGTGACCGGTGGTCTGGTCATCATGAGTGCGGACGATCCATTCGCGCACAGTTCCCAGAACGAGCAGGACACCCGGTGCTATGCCCATTTCGCCCGGTTGCCCTGCCTTGACCCCGCCGGTGTTCAGGAAGCGCACGACATGATCCGCACCGCGTTTGAGATCTCCGAGGAGTTCAGACTGCCGGTGCTCTTCCGTCCCACCACCCGGATCTGCCACTCGAAAGGTGACGTGGAACTGGGAGAGGTCGTCCCCAGTACACGGAAAGGGGAGTTCCACAAGGACCCCCGGCAGTACGTGGTGATCCCCGCTCATACCCGGCTCCTGCATAAGAAACTCAACGAGAAGCAGCCTGCGCTCAAGAAGCGTCTCGTAGAACGCGGGCTCAACCATTGCACGATCAAGGGAAAGACTGCGATTATCGCGAGTGGGATCGGTGCATCCTACGTGCAGGAACTTCTGCCCCCCGATGTCTCGTTCATGAAGATCGGCGCTTACCCGATCGACGAGGAATGGCTCGGGGAGTTTGCAAGAAAGCACGAGAAGATCCTCGTGATCGAGGAACTCGCCCCGGTCGTGGAAGAATCTGTGCGGCAGGTCGCCGGGTGCGTGCCGGTCTTCGGGAAGATCAACGGGTACGCGCCATACGAGGGCGAACTTTCACCTGCGGTTGTTGCAGCCATCATGGTCAAGGCCGGATTCCTGCCGAAAAATCCGTTTGCCGCCATGGAACCCGTACAGAACCTCCCGATGCGTCCCCCTATCCTCTGCGCCGGCTGCCACCACCGCGCCGCGTTCTACGCGATAAAGAAGGTGTTTAAGGATGCGGCCATCTACCCGAGTGATATCGGGTGCTACACGCTGGGGATCCAGCTCGGCGTTGTCGATACCACGATCTGCATGGGCGCCTCGATCACGGTCGGGAGCGGGATCGCCCATTCCGGTGAACCCCGCGACGTGGTCAGTACGATCGGCGACTCTACATTCCTGCACACCGGGATCCAGGGGCTCATGAACGCAGTCTACAATGGTGCGAACATGACGCTCGTCATCCTCGACAACCGGATCACCGCGATGACCGGTCACCAGCCCAACCCGAACACCGGGGTAACGGCAACCGGCGTGGAGACGTCCCCGGTATCCCTTGATGCGATCTGCCGTGCCTGCGGGGTGACCTTTGTCGAGACCGTCGACCCCTACGATATGACTGCGATGCTCCGGGTCCTTGAAGAGGCAAAGAAGAAGAAGGGGGTCAAAGTGATCATCGCAAAGCAGATGTGCGTGATCGCGGCACGCCGCGCTGGGGTAAAACGGGGCCGCTACACGGTGAACCCAGATCTCTGTACCGGGTGCGGTACCTGTGTACGGTTCGGGTGTCCCGCGATCGAGTTCGCGGACGAGAAGGCCCGGATTAACGACCTGTGCAGCGGGTGTGCGGTCTGTGCCCGGCTCTGTCCTGTCGGGGCGATCTCAAGGGAGGGAAAGATATGACCAAGAGTTTCGATATCCTGATCGTCGGGATCGGCGGGCAGGGAACGATCCTCGCGTCCAATATCCTCGGCGAAGCCTGCCTTCTTGAGGGCCGGCACGTGAAAGGCGCCGAGACCCATGGCATGGCACAGCGCGGCGGGTCGGTCGAGACCCATATCAGGATCGACGGACAGTACGGCCCGCTGATCGTACCCGGCACCGCGGATCTCCTGGTCTCCTTTGACCTGCTCGAAGCGCTCCGGTATTCCCACTTCCTTAAGACCGGCGGGACGATGGTGGTCAACCGGCATATGGTCCTTCCCACATCGGTCTTTACGCAGAAGAGCCCGGCGCCGACCGAAGACGAGATCGTCGCGCAGCTTGCCCGGTTCAACCCGTGCCTTATCGATGCCGACAAGATTGCCGCAGAAGCGGGCAGCAGTCTTTCCCAGAACGTGGTGATCCTCGGGGCCGCCTCGTGGTCGATCCCCTTAAAGGCGGAGTCCCTGCTTGCCGCGGTCAAGAAACTCGTCCCGCCAAAGACCGTTGAGGTCAATGCCAAAGCCTTCGAGATGGGCCGGGCGTTCAGCAGGACTGCCTGATGGGAGTACTGGGTCGCTTCCGGAGAAATACCCTGTACGAAGGGGACGCGCTCGCGCTCATGGGAGAGCTCCCCGGAGGTGCAGTCGATCTCATCGTGACCGACCCGCCGTTTGCTATCGATTTTAAAGCGCAGCGGCTCAACTACAACCGGATCGCAAGCAACGTGATCGAGGGCTACCGGGAGATCCCGGCAGGGGAATACGGGGAATTTACCCGCGCGTGGATTACCGAAGCCGCCCGGGTGCTCTCTCCCGAAGGGAGCATGTATATTTTTTCCGGCTGGAACCGGCTCCGCGATATCCTTGAAGGCATCGATGCAGCCGGGCTTACGACGATGAATCACCTGATCTGGAAATACCAGTTCGGGGTTTATACCAAGAACAAGTACGTCACCAGCCACTACCACATCCTCTACGTTGTGAAAAACAAAAAGAAATACACCTTCAACAAGCTCGACCACTATCCCGAGGATGTCTGGGTGATCAACCGGGAATACTGGAAAGGCAGGAAAAAGACGCCAACAAAGCTCCCGCAGGAACTGGTGCAGAAGATCATAGGGTATTCGAGCAACCCTGGCGATCTGGTCTTTGACCCGTTCCTTGGCTCGGGCACAGTCGCAGTTGTCGCGCAGCAGGAAGGCCGGCACTTCCTGGGGTTCGAGATTGTCCCGGAGTACGTCGCATTTGCCCGGGAAGGCCTGCGTGCCACCCGGACCTGATCGTCCGGTACTGATTTTAAAAACCCGATACGGGCGCGAATCGTCAAAAGAATAGCAATACGCTGAGGGGGGGAATTGAACCCCCGAGGCACTTTCGCACCACAGGCTTTCCAGGCCTGCGCCCTACCGCTAGACTACCTCAGCAAAAAGTGTATCCCATGTATTTGCCGGGTATT
>Ga0172381_10004579_pt1 | contig 14274 bp, 14 predicted proteins | sample Leawel6488metaG_FD_119754 | JGI IMG/M metagenome (GOLD analysis project Ga0172381, IMG submission 119754) | Leachate microbial communities from a municipal landfill in Southern Ontario, Canada - Leachate well 64-88 metaG | ecosystem: Engineered > Solid waste > Landfill > Unclassified | place... | reverse complement strand
GAAGGCTGCCAGTTTGAGTTATTGAGCTACTACGAACATTTCAATCAGCTCTTAAATTTTTTTGACATAAAAAACTTTAGACTTGGACAGGAAAACAAGTTTCCTGGACCGTTTGATGTTTCCGTCGTTGAAGGCAGCCCTGAAGACGAAACAGAATTCGAGCTTTTGAAGAAGATCCGCAAAGAATCTAAAATTGTAATCGCAATAGGAAGCTGTGCTCATATGGGCGGAATACAATCAGAAAGAAACCGGATGCCATATGGAATATTCCATAGAAAAAACCAGGTCAAAACAGTGCCGAAAGTAATACGAACAGATTATATTGTCCCCGGCTGCCCCATAAGTCATTCTGAAATAATTAAATGTTTAATGGACGTCTATTGGGATAAAAAATTTGTTTTACCCGATGTAGCAGTTTGCTCAGAATGCCGATTAAATGAAAATAAGTGTTTAATAAAAAATGACAAACCCTGCCTAGGACCAGTAACTCGAGCAGGCTGCAATAGTATTTGCATAAATAAAGGCGAAGCCTGCCTTGGCTGCCGAGGACCGGTTGATCAAGCCAACTTTAAGAAAATTCGCCAGATTCTTGGTACAATGTTAGAGAAAGAAGAGATTGAAAACTGGCTTACCATATACGGTGACTATGAAAAGGAACATAAAAACATAACGAGGAAGTAGAATGAAAAAATATTGGTGGATGCTTATGCTACTCATAAGTTTTGCGGTTTATGATTCCATAATGCTATATGGAGAATGGTATTTTCCATCAAAAACAATTTTCACACAATTAATCGCATCCTTTTTGGGAATATTTTTAGTCTTTTGGTTCTTTAGGGGCTATTTTTCAAAAGGCTACTTTTCAAAGAAAAATAAGCGAAAAAAAATTAAAAAGTAAATTCATCCATGTCAGAAGCAGTGCCAAAAATTGAAGGGCATGCCGCGTTTTATGCCCATTTGCGAGCAGGAAGAGTAGACAAGGCTCAAATGATCGGCCTAGAAAACGATCGTTTTGTTGAGAAAATTTTATTGGGTAGAAAATACTATGAAGCTCCAATAATAACCTCTAGAATCTGCGGCATTTGCCCCACGATTCATAATGTGACTGCGACAAAAGGAATTGAGGCTGCTTGCGGTATTACTCCAACAATCCAAACCGGAAAGTTACGAAGGTTGATGCTTTGCGGCCAAATGATTCAAAGTCATTCACTCCATCTTTACCTCTTAGTCCTTCCTGATTTTTATGGTTTAAGTTCATCTTTTGAACTGCAAAAAAACCATCCCGAAGTTTTTCAAAAAGCTATTTCTTTAAAACAATATGCAGATGCGATATTAGATACAATTGGAGGCAGAGCAGTGCACCCAATCGCCAATGTTCCGGGAGGATTCAAAAGTTATCCCAGCAAAGACGATTTAAAGTCACTCTATGAAAAATCTAAAGAGATCATAGAAATCACTAGAGAAACTGTTCTTCTATTTAAAAGTTTTGTTTATCCAAAAATTCAGCAAGAAGTTATTTATAGCGCTCTTCAAAACTACAAAGATTATTCTTTTTACGACGGCGATATCGTAAACTCAAAAGGCCAGGAATTGCAAACCAAAAACTATCATCACTATTTAAACGAAGAATTAAGACCTTATACAAGAGCAAAATTTGCCACCTTAAAAGGAAGTGAAATGATGGTTGGCGCAATGGCAAGAATGAATTTAGGCAGCCATCAGATGGGCAAAGAAGTAGAAAAGTTAATGAATGAGTTAGAAATTAGAGAAGGCTTCAGTAATCCATTTGATAACATCATGGCCCAAGCGATTGAAAACTATTACTTTGCATTAGAGTCTAATAAGTTAGTGGAATATTTTATAAAAAACGGCATCGATAAAAAAGAACCCGTAAAACTTCCAGAAGAGTTCGGCAAGGGAGTCGGAGCTTGTGAGGCGCCCAGAGGAACCCTCTTTCATTACTATGAATTAGACAAAGACGGCTATATAACAGATTGCGATATTATTACACCAACCGTTCAGAACTTAGCCTCAATGGAATTGGCAATGAAAAATTTAGGACCGGTGATTAAAGAATTGAGCAAAGAAGAGAGAGACAATATAATTGAAATGTTGATAAGGGCTTTCGATCCTTGCATCACCTGTGCAACCCACTAAATTAAGGAGAATATATGAATCCAGAGCTTTCACCTGAAGAATTGGGGCTAAGTGAAAAAGACAAAAAATTGACCAGGATTAATTTCAATGAAAAAGAATCTTTTTGGCAAAAAATATCAAGGAGCAAGAAATTAATCCTTCCCGTTATAGCCATCGCAACTCTATCATCGGGCGCAGAATCAAAAGCAAGCGAAAATAAATTGGCTAGATATTTAGCTATCAAAAATCAATTTAAAACTAATATGGCAAAAAATATTGCCGCGAAGCTGGCGCCTGATTATGTTGAAACTCAAGATGATGGATCCGCAAGAATTCCTGAAGATGTTCTTTCAGCTTCAATAGGAGATCTGGTTATACATGGACAAAGAATCACATTGAAAAAGGATTGGGGACGAGAACTTGCAGAGAATAAAGCATCATTTGAAAAAGAAATTGATAAGATGGCAAAAACAAATCCCAGCCTAGCCGATGCATTAAAAGGACACTTTAAATCACTTTATGCAAAAATGTTTCCTAAGGGCTTAACAGGAAAATCGCAAATAGAAGTTGATAGAGCAGAAGAAGGAGAAGACACTGAAAAGGTAAACGTATCTACTGCTTCTGCAAATACTTTACAAATATCAGAATACATGACAGAACAAACAAAACCGTTGTTTACTACGCTTGAAAAACTACCGGATGATAAAAGATTAGAGATGACAAAAACTATTCAGAAAGAAGAAATAGAAATTGTAGAACTTGCCACTTTGCAAGAATGCGAAGAGAACTAAAGGATTATTGTGAAACGACCAAAAGGTACAATTGAAGAGATTACACAACAAATTAGTTTGGCTATACAGACGAAAGGCTTAACTAAATATTATTTAAATGGAAAAGTTAAAGCTTTAAGAAATTTGAATCTTGAAGTTAAGGAAGGTGAGATCTTTGGTTTTATCGGACCAAACGGGGCCGGTAAAACAACAACAATTAAACTCCTTCTTGATTTAGTTAGGCCGACAAGCGGGGCTGCTAAGATTTTTAATCAGGATACAATTAAAAATTCGGTTAAAATTCGCCGGAATATCGGCTTCCTTCCTGGAGAAATATTTCTGCCGGAAAACATTACCGGAATAAAGTGCATTCAATATTTCGCCGGTTTTAAAACCAAAGTTGATGTTAAATATTTGAAATCAATTACCGGGAAGCTAGGTTTGGATGTAAATAAAAAAGTCGGCGATTATTCTAAGGGTAATAAACAAAAGCTGGCGATTATTTTGGCAATGATGCATAAGCCAAAACTGTTGATTTTAGATGAACCGACTTCAGGACTAGACCCCCTAAATCAGCAAACATTTTATGATCTGGTAGCTGAGGCAAAGAGATGGGGGACAACCACCTTCTTCTCGACCCATATTTTAGAAGAGGCTGAAAAAATCTGCGATCGAGTCGGCATTATTAAAAATGGAAAACTATTAAACATAGAAGATATTGATGATTTTAGGAGTAAAAATATTCGTAATGTTTATATTGAAACAGATGAGCACATTCCCCTACTGCAACTTCGGGGGCCTGGTATTAAAAAGGTTGAGAAAACAAAAGATGGCTATCATCTCATTACTGTTGGTAAGAATGGAGATGTTATTAAAAAGATTTCTAAATTAGGCATCGAAGATATTAAAATCTCCGAGCCATCCCTTGAAGAAATATTCATGCATTATTATAAAAATCATTAACACCATGATAAATATCATCATCCAAAAATTTAAAGAACAATTCAGAGGAGTAATTTACTATTTCATCGGACTTTTTGCTTATGCATGGATGATAACCGGATTCTACCCCTCAATAAGTAAAGTAGACCTAGAAAAGCTATACTCTACTTATCCCGAAGAGATGCTTAAGTTCTTTGGTGCAACAGATATGTTAAGTCTTTCAAAATTTGAAGGCTTTATCTCAATGGAATTTTTATCGCTCTTTTTTATACTAATCATTTCTTTCTATGTTGCAGCTTCGGCCGGATCAACAATAGCCGGATCAATTGAGAGAAAAATTATAGAATTCCAATTGTCCCAACCAATATCAAGAATTAAGTTAGTTTTATCAGAAGCATTTGTTAGTCTTTTTTATACTTTAATATTAGTCGCCTCATCCAGCCTATCAATGTTCGGACTTGCAAAAGTTTACGACGTTGACGTTAGTATTAAAGGTCTTCTGGCCTTTTTTGTGGTAGCGACAGCATTCTTGTGGGCAATTTATGGCATAGCAATATTTATTTCTTCTCTTCTAAAAACAAAGATTACCGTCGCTGCAGCAACGCTCTCTCTTGTTATGGGATTTTACGTCTTTACAGCCATGACAAATATGGTGGACAAACTTAGGAATTATGATAAGCTTTCGCTCTTTTATATGTACAATCCCCAGAAACTCCTTGAAACAGGAGCGATCGACTGGACTCACATAGAAATACTACTTGGAATACTAATTCTGGGCCTTATTAGCTCTCTGATTATTTTTAATAACAAAGATCTATAATTACTAAACAAAAAAGCATCTTATCCTTAAGAAGATGCTTTTTTGTTGCCGTGTTATTTCTCAAAGGGCTTTTTAACAATCTCTTTTGCTTCCTCAATACCCTTTTTAGCTGCTTCACCAACAGCTTCAAGACCCTCTTCACCAATGCCGCCGATAGCTGATTCTGCCTTCTCGGTAACTTCAGTAATTGCATCTTCAGTTGACTTGCCAGATTCTTTAAGCGCATTAACTGCTCCTACATAAACATTCTTAACACCCTCAGTAACGTCAACGACACCTTCTTTTCCAAGCTCAATAACTGCTCCAAAAACATCTCCGATGTCTTCTGTCCCTTCTTTGACAATTCCTGTTACTGCGCCCATGAGCGACTCCGCAACTTCTCCAGTTCCTTCGATCGCGTCTTTAAGCATATCCTTAATGCTCATTGGTCCTCCTACCTATTTAATTGATAACTAACAATGTTCGCCCTCTGCCATCTCTTCGTGTGTTTTGATAAACTCCAAATTCTCTTTGGCTTCTTTTTGCGAAATTTTAGACAATGCTCTTCCGTCATGCATTAATATCCAATCGCCAATCTTAACTTCTGGCGCTAGAGAAATATCTGCCTTATATTCCTTATTATCAAAATCAAAATAAGCAAAATTTTCTTCAATTTTTTTAACTTTTCCGGGAATTGCTAAACACATTTTTATGCCTCTTAATTAACCAGTACTCACTTTGTCCAAGAGACCATCTCGGAAACATTCATTACAAGGTACTGAGTTAAATCTTTAATAAATTCTTCTTTGATATCCCAGGGTATCTTATCTCCATTTGGTAAATTATTTACAATATATTCTACATCCATAACAACATCTTCTGCGGTCATTTGGTAAGTGTATTCCTTTTTTTTAAGTTGGCTATATTCCGGTTTAATGTAACCGCCTTCTTTCAAACCTGCCAGAAAATCGCTTTCTATTTTTTTGATCGTTTCTAGATTCACACTATATCTTTTTTCAAGACGTTCCAATTCTATAAAATTTGATTTTCTGTAGTCTTCATAGATCTGTTTTGGGTCATCTTTAGGTGTAGGTTTATGGGATGAAAATAAATTAACATAATACAAGCTCCGTGTGTCACCTTTCTTGCACCATTCAGATAACTTTTCATGGAACGCATCATCTTTTTCCAATTCATATGCTCCAGCTGAATATGTTCTAATATATGATTGAGGCATTGCTTCGTCACAGAGATGAAAAGTAGTAGTTCTCATAATATCGCCCTCAAATTTTTCTATATAGGGTTTATGGGACTCAGCATTAGCAGGATTTGCATTCAAAAACTGCATAATGCCCAACACAAAAGTGGCGTCTTTCATCAATCTCTTGAATTTATCTCGGATGTCGACGCCACTACTCTTTGCTTCAAATTTTTCCGCTTCTTCTTCAATACTTGGATCTAAATATTCACCTTCTTGTTCCACGTCTTACTCCTTATTTGCCAATTAATTCGGCTAATTCAACTAACCGGTTGGAATAGCCCCATTCATTATCATACCAAGCAATTACTTTGACTAAATCTCCTTTTACGACTTGTGTAAGAGGAAGATCGACAATGGCAGAGGCAGGATTCATCACTAGATCAGAAGAAACAAGGGGCTCTTCACTAGTAATAATAATGTTGTCATATTCGCCCTCTTCTGCCTCAGAAAACTTTTTATTAATCTCTTCAACGGAGGTATTTTTCTTTAGAACAACGGTAATGTCTGCCAAAGAAACAACCGGGGTTGGGACACGAATTGCTAATCCATCAAACCTACCTTCTAAAGAAGGGATAGTTTTAAATGCCGCCTTAGCTGCACCAGTTGTAGTTGGGACTATATTTATTGCTGCGGCTCTTGCTCTTCTCAAATCTTTATGCGGACCATCCACAAGATTTTGATCAGCTGTATATGAATGGATTGTTGTCATTAGGGATTTCTCGACACCAAAACAATCTTCCAGTACTTTCATGACTGGCGCTATACAGTTTGTGGTGCAAGAGGCATTTGAAATGACTTTTTCTCCTGCATACTTATCGGTATTAACACCTATAACAAAAGTCGGAGTTTCATCTTTTGCTGGTGCTGATAGAACTACTCTTTTAGCACCAGCATCCAAATGCGCCTTTGCAGTATCTTTGGTCAAAAATATGCCAGTGGATTCTATAACCACATCAACCCCTAGCTCTTGCCATGGCAATTTTTTCGGATCTTTTTCAGAATAAAATAAAACTTTATGATTATTTATAATAATCTCGTTATCATCATAACCAACTTCTTTGGCGTAGATCCCATAACAACTATCGTACTTTAATAAGTGAGCAAAAGTTGGTAAATCACCTAAATCATTTACCGCCACAAGCTCTAGATTGGGTTTATCTAAAATAATTTTTGCTGCTGCCCGGCCGATTCTACCAAAACCATTAATTGCTATTTTCATCTTTCCGCCTCCATCTCTTATAGTCATCCTGAATAAAACGAAGGGTCTATTGCCGCAACTTGTTCAATAGATTCTCCCGCCTGCAAAAGCTATGCTTTAGCATCTGCGGGCAGGTCAGCCTAAATTCGGCTTCAGAATGACACTATTCTTATTTAAAACTTTTCTTTTCTGCCCAAGTCGAGCAAATTTTAACAAACTCAGAAGCCCGCAAGCTTGCACCTCCCACTAACAGCCCGTCTATTTCCGGCCGTTTCCCAAACCCGGCTGCATTTCGTGAGTTTACACTGCCCCCATATAGAATAGGAGAATCTCTCAAAACAAGTTGCCTTAATTCTGTAATTACTTTGGCTGCATACTCGGGATCAGCATTCTCACCGGTGCCAATCGCCCATACAGGCTCATAAGCAATAATGATCTCTTTGTAATATTTTTTAGGCACATGAGCTAACGCTTCTTTCAACTGGTTAACGACTGAAGTAGGATATTTGACAGATTTTTTCTTTTCTCCGACACAAATTATTGGAGACAATCCGGCCCTCAATGCTGCAATCACTTTCTCGTTAACTTCTAGATTAGTTTCCCCGAAATGTTCTCTCCTTTCAGAATGACCGATTATTACATATTCCGCTAAATCACGAATCATCATGGGAGAAATCTCGCCGGTATATGGACCTTCTTTCTCGTAGAACATATTTTGGGCACCAAGCTTAATCTTCCCTGATTTACCAACTATGGATAAAATCTCGGAAAGCCAAATTACCGGAGGGCACAATACTATCTCAATTCCATCTATATTTGAGGCATAGTTCCTTATTGTCGTAGCTAAAATGTGGGCGTCTGACGCCTCAGTGTACATTTTCCAATTGCCAACAACCAACGGCCTTCGCATATTCCCTCCCTTTCTAAGTAGACAGTTTACAAATAACTGCTCTCTGACCATTAACCTATTATCTATTATCTGTATTCTGCGCTCTGTTATTTCTAGTTTCTTTATATAGGCTAATTATTGACTCCGCTAATTTTGTTGAATCATGATAAAGCGGATTTTTTTCATTTATTAAATCGCCTGACACCACTTTTACTCCGTCAATTTCTCTGCTGCTTGTTGTGATATTGTTAACTTCACCAAGCTTAGATTCATCCTTAGAGTTTTTAATTATGTTGCTATTAACAAGACAATAGTTAAATATCTCGCTATTAACATGATCTTTAATGACGTTAATATGATCTTCGATCGAATAATTTCTTGTTTGTGTTCTCTCTGTTGAACAATTAGCAATGTAAATTTTGACTGCCTTTTTATTGCTTTCTATAGCTTTAGTAATACCGCCGATCAAGAGATTCGGAATTACGCTGCCATACAAACTACCCGGTCCTACTAGTATTAAATCCGCTTCCTCAATTGCTGAAACTGCTCCTGCATAAGCAGAGGCATTTTTTTTGCTTAGAGAAATTCTATTAATTTTCTTTAAGACCTCGTCCAGATGACTTTCTCCTGTCATTTTACTACCGTCTTCATACTCTATATGAATATCTATGTCATCAAGTGTCGCAGGCATAACTTTACCGGCTGTTTTGAATAATCCCGTTGTCACTTCGAGCGCTCTTTCAAACGATCCAAAATATTCAGTAAGACCCGTAATCCAAATGTTGCCGAGTGTATGACCGGAAAAGGAATTGTTACCCTTCTTGAATCTATATTCTAAGAGATCGGAAACCAGCTCTTCATCATAAGACAAGGCCGATATACACTTGCGGATATCACCAGGGGGCAGAATATCAAATTCTTTCCTTAGTTCTCCAGAGGAAGCTCCGTTATCAGCCACTGAAACTATTGCTGAAATATCGTTTGAGTAATCCTTTAGGCCTCGAAGCAAGGTAGATAACCCTGTGCCTCCGCCAATAGCTGCTATTTTGATTCGTCCTCCGGCTAATTGGCGCGGATCACCCGGTTCGTATTTGAGATCATTCCACCATTTTTTTAAAAAAGATTTGACCACAGCAAAGTCTCCTTAACCGTTAAGTAGTTTCATTATAGTACGCCATTTTCCTTTTCGCAATCGCTAAATAAGAACTAACGATCAATCGAATAATCCCTTTTTATGCAGAGATCGGTAGTAACTAATTGCAAAGCGATGAGCTTCATCGCGCGCTTGAATTAGGACTTTTTGCAAAGAAACATTTTTACTCACATATTTAGCGATTGCCTCATCCGAGTAGTGAAATTCATTCTTATCCCGTTTTTTACCCTTGGAAATTGAAACAGCAGGAATATTGAAATTTAGTTCTTTTAATATTTCAGTTGCTACTCTTAATTGATTCTCCCCTCCGTCAATAACAATTAAATTCGGTAACAGCCAATTATTATTAAAACGACGGTTTAGCATTTCGGACAGCATCATTAAGTCGTTTGGCTCACTTGCAAACTGGATTTTAAATTTGCGATATTCGTCCGTATCTGGTTTTCCATTTTTAAAAACAATCATAGAACCAACTGCATATAAGCCAGAAATATTGGAAATATCATAGCACTCGATTCTTGGAAAAAGAATATTGTCACCATTAAAAGCGTCGTCCCGTAAACCAATCGCCACATCTTTCAAGTGATCGAGAGCAAAAAGCTTGTTTTTAACTAGACCCGCTTCTTCAAACCGCTTTTTTTGGCTTAAGGCTTTCATCTCGGAATTTAGCTTTTTAATTATATTCTGCTTCTTTCCCTTTAAAAAATCCTTTAGATAATCAATATTTTTCTTATACTCCGCTTCGTTGACCCAATCTACACAGGGAGCAGTGCAAACTCTTATGTCTCCATAGATACAAGGACGGCTTTTTTTGCGGTATGTACAGTACTTGGTTTTTGAGCAATCACGAAAGGGAAAAATTTTTCTTAAATAATAAAGAGATTTTTTCAATAGAAGACCTGAGGGATACGGACCATAATACCAAGCCGATTTGTCAGAGAAATCAACATTTTTATATCGAATCAACTCAACACAGGGAAACTTTTCATAAATGTTATTCTCGGATTTTTTGGGCTTTGCTATTTTAATGACTAAAAATGACTTGTCATCCCTAAGTCGAACGTTATACTTTGGCTTTAATTTGTTTATCAAATCGGCTTCCAGAAGAATTGCTTCGATTTCACTTTCCGTTTCTATCCATTTAACCTCTCTTGCTAACTCGATCATTAAATCAATTGCTGGACCTCGTCCAACTTCCTTGGCAAAATAGGACTTCAGCCTATTGCGCAAGACCTTCGCTTTTCCGATATACAAAATCTTCCCAGCTTCATCGATAAACTGATAAACTCCCGATGTTATAGGTAATGTCTTAAAATCATAACTTTTCATAAATTTGCTATATTCTACTCGCTTTGTTATATTAAAATCAATTATGCTGAAGAAGTCAAAAATTAATACTATTATCGTTCCGCCAATGAAAACTGACTGGCCAGGTTTTTAGTATCCTTTAAATATACTTTGTACTTTATAAATCTGGCCCAAAGCCAGTTTTTTTGTTTCTCTGGCAGTTTTTAATCAAGAAAGTTGAGGTCGAAAACTATCAAGACGAACAAAACTGTAATCAATTGCCATAGGAGGTTTTTCAATGAAGGTAGTAGTAAAAATTGGATCAAACGCTCTAACAACAGAAGACGGACAATTAAACAAGGAAGTAGCTGCTGGAATTGCCAAGGAAATAAGTGAACTGAAGAAGAGTACCGGATACGATTTTGTCTTAGTTACTTCTGGCGCAGTTAGCACTGGGAAATCAGTGACCAGAAGTCAGGTACTACGTGGGAGAAACACTGCTATTAAACAAACGTTAGCAGCAATCGGTCAACCGCTGCTTATGTCCTCCTACGCAGAAGCTTTCAGCTCTAGCAGTGTTGTCTGCGCTCAGATTTTACTAACCCGTAATGATTTTCTTGATGATGAAAGAAAGAAAACATTGCGTGAAATAGTGAGACTGATGTTTGCAAACGGGATTGTTCCGGTTATGAACGAGAATGACGCCATCTCATCTGAAGAGCTGTTAAACGCTTTTACAGACAACGACCAGCTTGCTGCTTTGGTTTCTATTTTAATTAAGGTAGACAAGTTAGTCGTTCTCACTGACGTTGATGGATTTCTTGACGGCTCGCCAAGCAACCCGTCCTCCAAGGTTATACCTATTATAAAAAATATCGATGACTATCTCGATAAGATTGATAATGCGGCAGGCAATGGAAGGGGAGGGATGAGAAGCAAGCTCAGGACTGCAAAGATGGTCACTGCTGAAGGAGTTGGCATGCACATCGCCAACGGAAGGAAGATGGGCACACTAACCAACATCATGATGGGGGCAAAGATAGGGACTTTCTTCCCTTCTGACTAATTACAGTGAGATCGACAGGGAAACACAAATCAGCCGGATGCAACTCGTTTGCATCCGGATCTCTTTTATATATTGAGATTAGGACGATTTCTTTTATATTCTTCGAACAAAGTGAGAAGTTTTATGCTAATCAATTGAGTTCTCGTTTCACTCGAACAATAATCTACCATTAAATCTCAAGCGACTCAATCTTTTGTATCTCTGATTTACCGGTTTTCACATCAGTAACTTCAGCACCGCCGCTTTTGAGAGATTTTTCAGAGACTATAATTCTCTTAGGACAACCAATTAGATCTGCTTCAGCAAATTTCTCCCCAGCAGAAATATCTCTATCGTCATACAGAACTTCAACGCCTTCTTTAATAAGTTTCTCATAAACCTTATTTGCGTCCTCATTTTTGTTAAGTGATAATAGATGAACTTTATAAGGGGCAACCTCTTCTGGCCAAACCATTTTATTATTTGTTGAATTATAATAGACTTCTACAATGGTAGCCAGGCTTCTAGTTAAACCAATACCATAGCATCCCATAATAAAGTCCTGTTCTTTACCGTCTTTATCAAGAAAAGTCGCTTTCATTGGTTTAGAGAATCTATTTTTAAGAGGAAAGATATTACCAACCTCTATACCGCGATCACTTTTAATTTTCCCTCCGCACTTTGGACATTTACCGCCATCTTTAACTTGGGCAATTTCTTTGTTTTGAGCAAAATCACATTTATCGCAATAAAAAATTGTGTCTTCTCCGACTGGGGTTATGACCTGAAATTCATGAGAATATTTAGAGAAAATACCGCCAGATGCTTCAACAAGCTTAGCATCCAAACCAAATCTTTTGAAAACATTGAAATAAGCTGGAATAACTTTTTTGTAAAAATTATCATGTTGTTCTTGGCTCTCCGAGAAACTATACATGTCTTTCATTACAAATTCTCGTCCACGCAAAAGACCCGACTTTACTCTTGGTTCATTCCTAAATTTAGTTTGGATTTGGTATAGGCTAAAAGGCAGCTCCTTATAAGATCTGATATTTTTTCGTACAATATCAGTAACTTCCTCTTCATGAGTAGGCGCTAAATTTAATTCCTTACCCCTGCTGTCTTTTAACTTATAAAAAACATCAATTGCAGATTCCCAACGATCCGTTTCTTCCCAAAGTTCCTTTGGCTGCAATACATTCATCAATATTTCCTGTCCTCCGACTTCATTCATTTCTTCGCGAACAATATTTTCAATTTTACGATAAACTCGAGAACCAAGAGGCAAAAGTGCATAAACGCCCGCCATATGTTTATGAATAAAACCAGCCCTAACAAGATAGGATGCATTTATTGAGTCGGCATCTGCCGGAACTTCTTTCCTAGTTTTGAAGAAAAGTTGTGATTGTTTCATAAGCTAGTTGGTTAATTTTAAAGAATAATGTTATTTTTCAACTGTCATTCCGAGCTTGTTTCGGAATTCCTTCATTAGTAACAAAAGAGACTAAATCAAGTTCATGATAATAACAGAGTTACTTGTGAAACAAGTTCGCGACATCACGATAAGTGATAGCTACTATCAAAAGAATTAACAAGGCATAGCCCACAAGATGAATAATGTTTTCCACTTTTTCTTTGACTACTCTTTTTCTAAAAATCTTTTCAAGGACAATAAACACAAGTCTACCCCCATCCAAAGCAGGGAAGGGTAAAATATTTATAACCGCCAAGTTAATAGAGAGAAGTGCTACAAATTGCAAAAGCACCATTGCTCCAGCTTTGATCGCTAGACCAGTATAAACATAGATTGCAACTGGGCCTCCAACACCTTCTTCGACTTTTCCAGTTGAGAATAGTCTGCTTATAAAACTCCCAAAAAACTCAAAGGTTAACTTTACTATTTCATAAGTCTCATGTAAAGCAACATAAGGAGCTTTATACCATGGGACTCTTACAATTGCTTTCTCAACAATTGCAACTCCCAAAGGAGCGTCGTTTGATAATTCTTCAACTGTTTTCTGCCCTGTCGTGTTATCTCTCTTATACTTAATATTTACCGCTTCACCTTTGTGTTGTTCAGTAAAGTTTTGCAATTCTTTGATCGAGTTAAAATCAGTTGAATTATTGTTTACTGAAGCACCTAGTATAATATCTCCCGCAACCAAACCAGACTTTTCTGCTGGAGAATCTTTTTCAAACCCAGCAATAATTATTTCACTTGAGAGTTTTTTTCCAGGAATTGTATCAGGGGAAGAAACGACTGGAGACATCCCAATAGCAAAGCCAACTGTCAAAATTACCCAAGCCAAAATTACATTCATTAGAACGCCTGCAATAGCAATTACAAAACGCTTACCGGGAGTTTGATTTTCAAAAGCTCGCTTATCACTAGAATGTTCAAGCTCTCCAAGCATTTTTACATAACCGCCAAGAGGAATTGCATTAATGGAATATTCAGTTTCTCCTTTTTTCTTCGAAAATAATCTTGGAGGAAAACCGATAGCAAATTCTTCAACCTTGACACCGATTTTTTTAGCCATAATAAAATGGCCAAATTCATGGACCAATATCAGAATACCGATAACGAGTAGAAAAATTATTATAGTTAGAATCATATTACTCCAGCTGATAAGTTGATAAGTTGTAAGTTGTAGCTGAAGGTTCTGTTCGAACTTGATTCCTACTACTTATTTACTTACTACTTACTTATATTTTCATAATCTCTGCTTCTTTCTCAGAGACTATATTGTCAATTTCTTTATTCTTTTCCAATGTCAATTTGTTTAATTCTTCT
>Ga0172381_10004578_pt1 | contig 14278 bp, 18 predicted proteins | sample Leawel6488metaG_FD_119754 | JGI IMG/M metagenome (GOLD analysis project Ga0172381, IMG submission 119754) | Leachate microbial communities from a municipal landfill in Southern Ontario, Canada - Leachate well 64-88 metaG | ecosystem: Engineered > Solid waste > Landfill > Unclassified | place... | reverse complement strand
TATAAGATTCAAGATATGTCAGCTAAAAATGGATTTGCTGACCCAAAACCATTCGATAATTTTTGGATGGTTGGAGGACAAGGATACGTAGTAATTTGTTTTTACAAACCAAGAAAAGAAAAATTTGTCTACAAAATACCAGTAGAGGTTTGGGAACGGGAAACATCGAAGATAACTAAAAAATCCGTTCGAGAAGATGAGATAAAGACATGGGATACGGAAATAATTCCTCTTAAAAATTAATACACCGCAGATTTCTCCACGGTGTATCGAGCGTACTGCAACATACTATTTTAACTCATCAAGTCTCTTTTGTGCAGAGATATCATTTTGATGATATTTGCAATAATGTGAAAGTTTTTTAATCTTATTTTTAATACGGCGATGTTGTGCAAGATATTTAGCACACTTAACTTTATTACGGCCAGCATAACTGTGACCACCTTTTTGTTTTGAACTCAAGAAAACACACCTCCTTAGAGTGTGCCATCTGAATGACTAATAGCTAGACGGCTACATAGTCATTTCGTCTCCTTTTAAAACACCAAGGATATCATCAAATCTAAGAAATCGATATTTTTCTGTACCATCATTATATTCCCAACCTGTTCCTTCTTTAAACAAAATTTTCTCTCCCATACTAAATGGAACACTTTTTCCAGAACCATCGTTTATATATCCGATATCAATCACTCGACCAGTTTTAGGACCGGCAGATATTTTTTTTGTGACAACAATACCAGATTCTGTTTGAACATTATTTTCTGGAGTTTCCAATTCTTTAATTACAACTATCCCTTCATTAGCTTTTATCATTCTGTATTATAACACGACATTAATAATCTTTCAACTATTTTATGTCAGTTATTTCTCTTCTAAAGGTAAGAATTTTTGTTCTAAATAAACCACATTTACTACAGAAAATTGCTGCCACTGCTTCTACTGTAGTTTCAGTTGTTTTATAAACATTAAATCCTAAAGAAGAGAACTCATGTTCGCAGAGTTGTTCATATTTTTTATCATTGTTCATCTTTTGGTAATTCAATTTTTAACTTAGCTAATTTAGTAAATATTTTTGTAAGAACATCTAGTGTGGGAGCTCCACTGTAACCAGCTAAACCTGTTAGAGCTACTGTTAGATACTCTCCCGTTTTGAATTCTTTACAAAGGAAATAAACCACCATTCCTGCAAAAATTCCCACCATTGCGCCACCCACAAATTGAGTAAAATTTTTACCTTCATCTGGGCTTTTAATTTCTCTAACCAACCCACCCATTGCTGCAAAAATTCCGTGTAAGAGTATGTCATAGACATTAATTTCCGCCTTCATATTTCTTCCTAATATGGTCTCTGTTTTTTATTGCCCAGATAGCGATAAAGACCGAAATTATAACGAACAAAGTCTGCACCGCCATGCTGATTAATCTACTAGAATTATACTCGTAGATGTAATTAAGAGCTTCACTCTCTTTAAATCCGAAGATAAAAAAATAATGTTTGTTATTTGCTTCTACTCCTAAGTTAGGAATTCTATGCCAATAATAATACTCTGTATCATCAGTCCATTTATTTATACAACTTCCACTTTCATTGCCTGATTTAATTTGGTCATAACATTTTTTCAAATCTATATTTCCAGGTAATGACCCATATTTTTGTGGATTTGATGCGATATCGCCAAAATTATAATCATTTATATTTCCTCTATATGTAAAAATAGGATTATCGTCTACTAGATAATTTAAATTTTCATCTAATAATATTGATCCACCAGTTTGGTACATTTTTATTTCGTGAGTTAAAGAAAATAAAGTAGTCTCGTACATTGTTATCTTTTCGGGTGTCTTCATTGCAGTTTTATCCAAGAAAGTTTGAACCCGATTCATAGTGGAAACAACGTTATCAATTCTTTGGTCTTGAAATTGTAAAGACCTTGCAATAGTATTTTCTCTCAATATGGCAAAATTAGATTTAGCTGTATAGATAACACTTGCCATCATTATGAGAATTATCATCAATATTCCATATGTAAAATTCTTATTTAAGTCTTTCATATTATTGTGGAGAAGAATGATGCTCCTCCAATTGCATTGAATTTATATTGGATATAAGAAACTGTACGATATAAAGGTTGATTGTCAGTACTATTTGCAGTAGTTAAGGTAGTATTCCATACAGATGTTGCACTTGCAACAGTGTCAATAGTGTGGACATCAGTTGAACTATTCATGACGTTTTGACTACCACCAACACCATTTTTATAAGTATTTCCTTGGTGATTACTTGTATTTCCATTTCCAGTATGAGTATGTGACCCTCCAGTATGAGAATGAAACTGAACCGAGTGAGTATGAGCATTTGAACCGCCTGTATTATTTATCTCTCCAACACTTGCTGCAATTTTAAGAAATTTATCTCTCATATCAATTGTTCCAGAAGTGCCATCACATAGCGTCCATCCAGCAGGAATATTGGTTGTAGAACCTAACCACATTCCAATGATATTTTTTGGGAGACTTGGGTTTGAATTATTTTGAATTGCTACTAATTTTTTATATGCTGGTTCTACTGTTTCAACTGTAGTAAGTACTGGTGTTGTAGATGTAATTGATGAACTAGCACTATTAAGTGAAATAGTGTGAGTATGACCTAAAGCAATTCTATCCCCACCATCACTACCACCTCGTTTACCTCCAACGCTAGTAAATCCTCCTACTGTTTGAGAATGAGAATGGGAACCTTCAGTATGTGTATGAGTCAATGAATGAATATTAGTATATGATCCACCTGTTGCTCCTGAGTCAGCACCAGTATCAGCACCTTTAAGATATTTGTTAATTAAATTTGGAGTTGCATTATTTCCATCACAAATGAAATAATTATTAGGAATAACTGAATCTGCAAAAAAACAAATTGCATTTTGAGGTAAAAAATTGTATCCACTGGATTTTATAAATATTACAGAATGATATGGCGGATCGTTTGAAAACGAACTATAGGTTGAAGTTACAGAAGATAAACTACCACCAGAAACTCCTGCAACTGGTATTCCTTGATGTCGATGGTAACCATTTATCAATTCACTTCCATCAGAATCTGAATCTTGGACATTATTTCCAACGTATCCAGTGGTAACCGCATGGCTATGAGAACTCATCGAATGAGAGTGTGCAGGAGACGAATGAGAATGAGTCGCATTACCACCAGTCACATTTGGATTTTCTGCACCCCAAGCCTTAGGATGCAGTCCATCCAATGATGTCTCTCTCAAAAATCCGCTAGGGACTGATGCATTAGTACCAGCCCAAACTAATATTATATTTGGTGCTATCATGTCAAAATTTCTTTTTCGATATATTGATGAACCCTAAAAAATTTTCTGTCGGGCATAAGTTCTTTAGCCTTTTCAATTGCGTGATTAGGGTTATCATCTATCAATTCTATTAAACTACTATTGAGGAGATTTCCTTCTGGGGTTGCTCCGTCATATGCTTGTATTAAAATAACAGGTAATATTTTTACTTCTTTAATGTATGTTTTTATCATTGGTTATTTTATATAAGTTGTTGTGGTAACTAATTTTAAAATAGTATTAAATAATACCGAGATACCACCAGATATAAATGGAGTATAAACTCCAAAATTTATAGACCCAACATTACTTAATATGAAAGTACAAAATGCCCCAACTGCAGCAATTAATGCACCTTTTAAAATTTTATATACATCTTCTTTTATGAGATTCCAATTGTCTGATATTATTGTTTTTATTGTCATTTTATTTTTTAATAAATAATTTTTTAAAACCTAATATTATAAAATCAATTCCTGAAGTAGAGTCTACAAGAGATTGATATTTTGTATTTGCAGTAGTTTCAACTTCATTATTAAAACTATCATTCTTATTATTATATCTAGTACGCCAAGTATCTCTGTCTGTTGTCATATCAGCAGTTATTTGGACTTGTTTGGAAAGATTTTCATTAGCAGTCGATAGTTGTTTCTGATAACTTAACTCCATTTTCTGTTTTTCCGCATACTTAGACTCAATTTCATCTAACTTAGTTGTTATTTGGTTGATAGAAGATTCTAAATCACTTATTTTTTTCTCTTGATTTGAAACTTTATCTGAATAATTCTTCAAATCGTTAGCCCAACCAATAAGAGCGCTTACAGTTCCTTCTAAATTTCCATCTTTTAATTTATCATTACTATTTTTAAAATTAATTAACATTGATAAAACTTTTTCTTGTTCTTGAGTCATATTTTTTTTTCTTAACCAACCAATAACTTTATATTTTCCAATTACATAATCCATTTGGCTTATATCACAAACTCTTTTTAAGGGCCAATTTTGGTCAAAAAATTTAGTGATTACATCTGATGTCGCTTCTATACAAATACCGATATGTCCAATTCCATTTGGATTACTGTAGATAACGATATCTCCAGAAAGTGGAAAATTGGTAGATGTATTTTTTATATAATCATAATTGTCACCTGCTCTAGATGGAAAATCTTGAGCATTGCAGTGTTCTATAATTGGAAGTTCGTAGACATCTCTAATGTAAGCATTTACTAAATCAACACATTGATTTAACGCATCTCCACCACCAGTGACTTCACAAAACTGACCATTATATTTATTTATAAATTCTGTTAATGTCATTATCTTAAATCGAATCCAAGTAATAATCCATCGTAATTGTTTGCCGCAGTACAAATAAATCCAAAGACATCAATTGAACCTGCAGTTGTTGTTAAAAGAGGAACTTGACCAGATGGCCATTTAATTCCACCCCACCACGTTACCGTCTGAGCAGAAGTCCCTGCTTGAACTAATCTAATCATAAATCCTTGACCGACTGTTGCGTTTGTTATCGCTAATGTTCTATTATTTCCTGAGATATCGGCAAGATTTAGAGTGAACATTTTACTTGATGATAAATCAAGTGTTACCGTAGTGTCATCAACAATAGCCGACAAAACTTTATCAACTTGTAATTGATCAATAGCAGTTTTAATGTTAGTAAAATTTTGATTTACTTTTGATGATTCAGCCTTTGTATTTGGCGAAAATGTGTTTATTGTTATTCCCATATTTTTTTAAAAAAAAGAGTCCGCAGTTAGCGAACTCATAATTCGGCTTTCTAAAAGCCTAGAATATCTAACTGATACTATATCTTCTTTATCTACAATTGTCAACCCACAACAGGGTCTCCTGGAGTAGTTAATGTTTGAGTCTCTTTAAGATTACGATAAACATCTTCAACTCGTTTCGCAATATCTGGAGTTCGTGAAGAAGCTTCCAATACCACATAGTCTGGATGATATTCAACTGATTGAATCTGGATGTTATCAGAAGCAGCATAAGAAAGTGTTTGATCCCAAACGTCATCATCCCAAGTAAATTGGTCCCATCGAGTCACTGTTTTAACACCTTGTTTAAGATTTTTAATACGCATTGTCTGACCAGGTTTAATTGATTCAATGTCATAACCTTTTCCAGAATCCCACCCGTTATTATCTAATATTGTAATAGATGTTCTAATTTCTGGGTCTTTTTTATGGTTAATAACTCGGTTTGCAATAATGTCAGCGGTTGCAGTTAATGAAACTCTTTGGTCAACAAGTTTAGTAGAATGAATCCCATATGATGCAATTGAACCTGTATTCGAATAAACTCGATACATTGCTACTCCAGCAGTTTCTGCTCCTACAAAATAAACTCTATTAACAATATCTTCTCCTCTACGCCATGTTTCCATTCTCGATATATGTCGTCCAAGAACAAAAGAATGTTGTGCTGAAAGTAAATCAGAATATTTTAAATATATAACGTTGTTAGCGTCCACGAACCAATACCAATATTGGGGTGTAAGTTCAATTATTTTATCAATGGCTTCTTTTATATCATAAGTTTTAAAATCATAAGAAACAACTGTTCCAGTAAGGTCAATAGAAGTAGCATCATAATTAATCAATCCGTCATCGGCTCTATAATAACCAACCACATTTTTTAACATATTTGATGGATCAGTTGAGTTCATCACAATATCAGTATTACCTGTTCCGTCACGGAGACTTATGTTTGACATTTCTGATACAAAATGGAGAATGGTTATCTCAACATATTCGGCGGAATCTTCTAGAATTGGTCTATATCCAGAAATATAACCTGAATAAATTAAAGTCCCTGAAACAGCGTCTTTATCAAAACAATAAACTTCAATTCTATTAAAGAGTGCCACATCGTAGTCTTCACCAAATGAATCAAACTTCCTCGCTAATTTGACAACCATTTCTCCAGGTCCACCATTAATTACCATTTTAAATGTTGGTTCAGATAAAACTTCATCCATCCAATTAGTTATAAACTGTCCAAGTCGGGTATAAACTCGATATTCATAATATTTTTTAAAGACGATAGTACTTACATGAAATTTAACGTTACTATCGTATGAATACACATCTGGAGGAATAACATTGAATTTTACATAGTTGTCTTTTCCAGCAATATGATTTGTAACATTATTATCTTTACTATAAGTTGCTACTATATTAGCTTTAGAAACGGAATTAATTCCCAAAGTAGCATAACTTTCTCCCAAGTAAAGTCTTCCACTATCTTCTCCAACAGCGAATCTTTTTCCTTCAGAATCCATAGTTGAAGTCCACCATGCTTTGTTAACATTTCCTCCTGGTTGCACTTCTTCCCAGTTAGTACCATAATTATAAGATATAAATACTCTACCGCCCTCAACCGTAGCGAATACGATTTTACCGTCTGAACTACATTGGATTGTACTCCAACTGTTATTAGCATAACCACTAGGTGTTATATCACTCCATGTAGACCCATAATCACTAGACATATATACACTAGCATCAAGTTGGACTACATATACATAAGCTCCAGTATCATCACAAGCAATATAAGCTGGACCAGGAGATATTGGGTATGAACCCAATTGTGTCCAGCTTACACCTGAATTAGACGAATAATAAAGTCTATAATAAAGATCATCCGTATAATACATTTTACTTCCATCTGAGCTAAGAGCGCAGTTAGAACTACAGCCACTTCCACCTATTTTTGTCCATGCTACACCACTATTTGTAGAAATATAAAATTGAGAATCGCTAGCGACAGTCAAAACGCTTCCATCATCATCTGAAGAACACCAAAACCAATCATAATCACTACTTAATCCAGGTGGATCAACGGGAGTCCAACTAGTTCCTGCATTATGAGAAATAAATACATCAAGAGTAGCATCTCCTCCGAATGCAGTAACTATTAAATTGTTACCAGTACTGTCAGATGCGGCATTACTCCATGAGTGGTCTACGTTACCAATTGGTTGTGATTCTGTCCAAGTAGCGCCAAAATCATTAGATATCCAGATTCTCCCACCAACACTATAACTATCCATAGTCGTAACAGCTATTTTTTTTGAACCATCACTGCTAGAACCTAAACCCACCCACCTTAAATTAGAATCACCTCCAGGTCGAGTTTCAGACCATCTTAAATTTCTCTTGATATTAGCCTTAATAGAAACATCTTTTGTTGCCATTATAAATATCTAGGTTGATATACAAAATTTAGTGTACCACCCTGAGTAAATCCTGAAAAAGTAACTTGATAAGATTGCAATCCTGGTTCCCATCTAGCAAAAACTCCTTCGATTGGTGCTTCAGTAACTCCTTCAATAATTCTGTGGTTATCAAAATCAAATTGGACCAAATCACTATATGCTAAAGTTGGAGTTAAACCAGTTCCAGACCAAGTGACTGTTTCGCCTGTATTATTATAGGTTAGAGATATCGCATTGGTTGTTGTATATCCAGTACCAGTTGGAGCATTATAAGTTATTGATGGTTCTGAATAAACTGAACCTGATATTGTTATAGTATCAGTAAATGAAGATGACCCACTAGGAATAACATGGAAAACAGTTTGTTGTAACCCATAAAAAAAAGGATTATTCATCAAAAATTCCATTTCAAATGGAACGTAATCCATATTATAATGAGAATCACCAATCCCTACCGATGCCACAGTTGCAGTAGCTGATCTATCTGCATCAATAAAAATCGTAACAGAATCTTTTCTTGTAATATTAGAATGAATATCATCAATTAAGGACTGAAGATTAGAAGGACTACTTCCAATGATACTTCCACTGAGATTTATTTTTCTTTCAGAGAAATCAGTTGAAAGCAATTTACTCCCTGGTTGTCTAGCAATTTTTTGTGAATTCAAATTTCTAGTTGGGGTATTTCGATACACTATTTTTTCAATAATATAGTTGTCTGTTTGTAGAGAAAATCCGTCAAAAGTAGGGTATGGTTTAGCTGGCATTGTTATTTATTAAATTATTAATCATATTTTAACCTAATCCGTATCTAGCTAATTCATTTTGACGACCTATCATACGAATTATTTTTTGGGCTAAATCATTAACTCTTGCTTCAGAATCCATATTTACAGCACCTGTAAAAGTTATATTAATGTTTGAACCACTAGTTGTTCCTCCCCCATTAACATCAATTCCAGATGTGGGAATAACTCTTTCTCCTCCATGAGCAACAATAGGAACGGCTTGTCCGTATGCACCAGGGATAACTCCTCCATGTGCGTAAAAACCAGCTCCACCTCCACCACTATTTGCAGATGAAACACCAGGTTTCATCCCCACTAGTTCTTTGGCTTTATTAATAGCATTATCGAGCCATTCTATAATTCCCTTTATAGGATTTACAATTGCATTTTTTATCCCTTCCCAAACGTTACCTGCAACATTTTTAATACCATCCCATACATTTGACAAATTAGTTTTTATATTATTCCATAATTCAATGGCAATATTTTTAGCATTTATCCAAGCAGTTTGTAAGGCATTAACGAGAGCATCGACTTTAGTTCGAATTGATTCCTTTATTAACTCCCATGTTGCGATGGCGATAGTTTTAACATCATCCCAATGTTTAACTAACCACACTCCTGCGACAATCAAAGCAAGTATCGCTAGCACAACTAATGTGATAGGAGATGTTAATACCGCCAATGCGGCATTAAATAACCAAGTAGCAGCAGTTGCAGCCCATATGGCCGCATTGTATGCCCATGTAGCAACAGTTGAAGCAATCATTGCTATTGCATGCGCAGTAAATCTTATAATTGACATCCAAAGTTCTGCATTAAGTAAAATGAATTTAGTAATTGTAGAGGCAATCCCTAATATTAAGTTAGCGAATCCTGCAATGGCAGAAACCAAATGAACTGTGGCGAGAGATACTAATGATGGAGAAACAAAAACAAGAATAGTAGTTCCAAGAAGTTTAAGCCACCCCTCATTTTTTTGAACCCAACCACCAAAATCTTGAAATACTTTTTGGACTTCTTTAATCTTATCACTTAGAGTAGTAAATATTCCTTGAAGACCACCCGCTCTGTCCCAAAGGTCTTTTATTTTATTTGCCAAGGTAATCACCGACTCATTTTTCGATAATACTTCATACAGATTACCTACAATAAAACCTAAGAATGCCATTTTTGCTCCCATCAAAACTAATGGTCCTATAAGCATAACTAATGCTGGAGTAGCGATACCAACTATTACACCTGCGAGTGTTAACATTGCAGGAATACTTTTAGTAATGTTATTTGCAAAAGTAATTAAATCTTTTTGATGATCATTTAAAAAAGATAATACGGGAACTAATGCATTTTTTAATAAATCAAGAAATCCTCCTTTAACTGGTTTGAAACTTTCATCTAATCCCATAAAACTTAAAGCAGTTAATTTTAAAGTGTCTCCAATAAGAGAAACCTGACCGTCAAACGATTTCAAAAGTTCTTTGTTTGAACCACCGTACGCTAATTTAAGAGCACTAGAAATAGCTTCAGCTCCAATAGCACCTGGGATATTGAGATCTCCAACGCTTTGGAGGACACCCATAATTTCATCAACTGACATTTTACCAGCCTGATTTGCTCCAACAAATTGCCACATAGCATTAGTAGCGTCTTTGGATAACATTTCGGCAAGTGCTCTAATTACTGGTATATTAGCATTGGCAAATTGCCTGTTCAATTCTTCTGAAGATAACTTAGCTTTTGAATTGACCTGAATCATGGCACGAGTCGCACCTTCAAGTTCAGCATAACTACCACCAGTAGCAGCAACAGCATCAGATAAATTTCTCAACCATACTTCTGATTTACTAACATCTTTTGTATTACCAACCAATTTAACCATTGAGTCGGCCATCTGGTCAACATTAAACATGGTATCTTTTGCCATTGATCTTATAGATTTTGCAAGATCAGCTGAATTTTGAGTAGTTCCTTTCAAGAGGTAATCTGCCGCATAACTCAAACGTTCAAACTTAGAAGATAATCCAACTAGACTTTCTCCCCATGAAAACATCTGAGCACTTGCAAAAGCTGATGCCCATTTAGCCTGAGAACTCATATCAAAAAAGAATTTACCTATTCCAGTGGCCGCTTTACCAACCATATCTGTTATGCCACTAGTTCCAGCAGTTATTTTATCTTTAAAACTATTAAAACCAGTGACAGCAGAACTAAATGATTTTTGAAAAGTTGACATCCCAGATACCGCACCAGAACTGATGGCTGTCATTGCCGAATTTACTTTTCCGACAGCTGATTGTAATCCTGAAGAGAGATTATCAATCAACGTTAATTTTACTTGTATTTCTTCTCCGCTAGCCATGTTATTTCTGAGCCCTATCAGATTGAGTCTTCTGAGCTTCTTGATTCATTATTATTAAAATTTCCTCTATAAATTTAACAGGTTGGTTCATATAGGTATGATAATCCCAACCAAATTCCTTACAGATTATGTATCTTTTGTAACTTTCGGAGGTTCCCGACCCACCATAGAGTAAGGAAATCACCTCCTTAGTTAGTTTTTTTTCTCATTATCCGTAAGAGAAGAGTTAGATGTTATTTCATTTATTTGTGTATATATAGTTTCACCATCTTTCACAGGTAGGTTATATAACCATTCTGATGTAAATGGTTGATGAACTCCATTTGTATCAATGTATTCTTTTACCAACATCTCTGATGCTTTCTCTTGCATACATAGGTATGTGACTGGATTAATGTTGTCAAGTTTTCCAGATGTAACATCGACACTACCTGAACTCAATAAGATTTTCTGCAACTCCCGAGACTGTCCTGTTGTAAGATAAGAGCTAATCACTGCAACTTGTCCAGTCACGGGAAGTTTAACTTCAATTTTTTCAATTATTTGATCCATTTATTTATTTTTTAAATTAATTAATAAGTAGTTGATTTTGTATTTGATAATACGACATCAATAAGTCTAGTTCCTGAGTCTACTACATCTTCTGCTACGAAGTTTGCAGTTATGGCAAAGAAATCGTCAAGACCTGTACTGATTTCACCTTCATTCAATCTGAATTGGGGGATATTAATAACCAATGTTTCGTTAGCATTACCAGCGAAACTAAGTTTCATAGCTCTCTTGTTCAAATTGTAATAGGCATTTTTGTCTGCTTCTGAATCAAAGAATAATCGATATGATCCTGATATCTTAATACCTTTGTTTCTTATAGTAGAAACATCAGCACTTCCAGATTGATGGATAACCTCGATATTATTTGAGATAGTTAATGATAATTCATTAAGTGGAGTTGCAGTAGCAACACCAGCAGCAGTCAATGATGATCCAAATTTTGCAGTAAGGTCTTTAAAAGAAAATACTGTTCCTGATGTTGTAGTAACTGTTTGAGTTGCTCCAACTGTTGGGAAAGCTCCTTTAAAGGATGCTGTTAATTCAGCAAGTTTGTCTTTAACATCAATTTTAAGTTCGTCTAATGTACTATAGGTATATTGTTCAACATCAGTATCTCGTCCGTAAATCAAAGTTGCTGTTTTTGGAGTATTTCCAGATGTAGATACATAGAATGTATGAACATTTGGAGTTCCTGTAGCAACTATTTCGTTTCCAAGAGCTAATTTAAATAAATATCCTGAGTTAACTATATCTAAATCTAATTTCACGTCTCCTTCACTCCATTTTTTACCAATTACAGACCCAACATCCATTGCTCTACTTGTTCTAGCAGAAGTAACTTCGATTGGTTCATGGTGTCCTCTCATCGAGGATTCAGTAAAAGGAAGGTAGACTGAGGCAACTGCGGGCGATCCGACAGATGATTCAATGCCTAAACCTAAGTAACCTAATCTTCCAATTGTTATAGCCATTTATTTCACCTCCTTAAGGTTTATATAAAAAATAATTATTGGCTGTTAACCAGCTCAACGGCTTCTATATCTATATCTAATAATCTTGTATCAGTTTCTCGGTCTTGATATTTAGCATCCCATTTTACAGGCATAACATATTTACATGTTCCTGATAAGGTTGTATCCATATCAAATGATTTTTCTAATTCATCAATGACGTTAGTTACTATATCTTCTGCGGCTTCTGGACCTTGACCTATTTTACTCCTTTCTTGATATATTTTCACGCTGAAGTTTCTTTGTCTCAAATTAGTCGCACTAGACCTAAATTCACCAGTTCCTCCTGCTAATGTTACAGTAGCATAAGGATAATGTCCAGAGGGATTACTAGTTTCCCAATTGAATGCGGCCTCAATACTATTCATTTCACTAAGTTTTTGAACAATTTTTGTTCTTATCGTATCGACACTCATCTTGTTATCATTGATATTAAATGGTTAACTTCAGTAAAAAATAATCCTTGAGCAGCAACAGCTGTTTGTTTAACAAACCAGGTTCCGTCACGAAAAGCTTTTCCTGTATTTTTTAAATACTTTGCAAAAGCCCATGCTCCTCTTTTTCCACCATAAAAAATTCTATCTTCCAAATCAGATACGTTTGGTAATCCAGTTGGACCACCACCTCTTTCAACAGCAGCCGAATATTTTGCACCAGGTCCGATGACTCTAAATCCTGGACCTTCCTGTTTTATTCCGACACTTTCTTTGAGTTCTCCAGTAAATACAGGTGCTTTGTCAACTAACATGGTAGTTATTTGGTCAGCAGTTCTATCAAGTATTTCCTCAGTTCCAATCCCAATTTCCTTTGCCATAGTAGTTAATCTGCTGGTAAGTTCTTTATCCCCTGTTATTATTACTTCATATGCCATTAAAGTTCCTCCTCTTCCATTTCAATTAATGTTATCTCATAATGTGGTTCAATGTCTATTTGAGACCAATCTTCTATTCCTCTAACTCGATATGTTTGACCTGTTCCAGAGACTGTAACTTTATCCCCAGATTTAATTCCTGATTGAGTAGTAAAACAAAGCGCTGTTTGACCAAAAACACCTTCAGAAATTGCTATTTCTTCGGCTCCTGCTGGTTGTATTTGACATTTTATTGAAGTTAATGCCTCATTTATCTGATAAAGTTCCTTAGAATCATTATCAGTTCTTTTAGTTAATCTTGAAATACTTATGACTTGATCTGTTATTAATGACATTTAGTGTAACCATTGCGAAGCAATTCTATATGAACTTAATAACTCGTAAGCATCTTTAACGAAGTCTGATTGACCATCTTTTGTTTCCCATCTCTTAGAAACTCGTCCTTGTGTAATTGAAGCTAACCCCTCTTTATTTGTATGTCTCATAACCATGTCTGAAACCATGTTAACTGTAGCCTGTCTAATATCATAAGGAACAGTGTCAAATCCAGCAGTATAATCAATTTTTACAAATCCATTACTTCCTTTAATATCATTGAAACTAGTCATTATTGATGTTCCGCCAGTCATTGATAGTTCATATCCTGGATATTGTATCCAATCAGCTGTTGCAGGGATATCGAATTTATCTTCTCCTCCAGTAGTAAGTGTCAAATTTATTGAACTTCTACCTTTAACAAGACTAATCGCTTCTACTGAAACAATTGGTATTTTTCGTGGGAATATTATTAAATCTCCTTCAGGTGTAACTCTAATTGGTATCTTTTCTCCAACAATTTTTTCAGTAAGTATTCCCGATGTTGTAGTGTATCCAAGGTATCCGTTTATTATCGCTTCGGCAGAAGCAATCCAAGATTGTAATTGTGGGCTGAAACTATCATCAATGTCCATAAGAAGAAAATTCTCAACATCGACCTCATTACAGTATCCTAAAACTATTTCGTTATTTCTTCCTGTCATTTGTTTATTTGTTAAATTGTATTGTTTTCACTTTGTTTTGCCCCCACCAAAGTGAATAGTAGGGGCAAAAACAATAC
>Ga0172381_10004577_pt1 | contig 14278 bp, 12 predicted proteins | sample Leawel6488metaG_FD_119754 | JGI IMG/M metagenome (GOLD analysis project Ga0172381, IMG submission 119754) | Leachate microbial communities from a municipal landfill in Southern Ontario, Canada - Leachate well 64-88 metaG | ecosystem: Engineered > Solid waste > Landfill > Unclassified | place... | reverse complement strand
TTGACAAATGGCAGTACACCTGTTGCAGCCGGCTCGGTAGTAGTGATTGAAATTGGCACGAATGCAACTTTTGGCGTTGCTGGAGATCAGGCCATCAATAATCCAACTACTGCTAACGTCTATATTATTAGCATTGCCGGTAGTTTTGGGGATACGGGTTCGATGTCCATAGTCACCCTAACGGATGATCAAGTACAGGTAACCGGAACAATTGATAATACTTTATCTTTTGCAATTTCCGATAATGCAATCGGTTTCGGTAATTTTGCGACAACAAACATCAGATATGCTACTGCAGACGCAGTGGGCGACGTCTCTCAACCGGGAAACGGTTTGCCTACCCAGCTAACGGTCGGCACAAACTCTTCTCAAGGTTTAACAATTTCAATTAGCGACGAAGGAAGTGGTGTCGCTGCGGGTTTATACAATACCGTTGCGTCTGAGCTGATCCCCGCTAGCGCATCTACATTAGTTGTCAACAACTCAAAAAAATATGGTGCTTACGGCAAAAATGCCTCTAGTCTTACTATCCATGAAAGTTTTGATAATGATTCCACTGCAGACGTTGCAATCAGTAGAACTCCCCAGACGTTTGCTTCTACAAATAGTGCGGTGAATAATGGCACAGTTGATGTTGCTCTTCTGGCAGCAACAGATTCTACAACAAAAGCAGGATCATACGCTGACACACTGACCCTTATTTGTACTGGCAATTACTAAGCAAAGACATTTAATAATTTTTATTTTAATTATACGATTTTAATCATTGGAGGGAAGATGAGAAAAGGTTTGCTAAAATTTGTTCTTTCATTAATTAGCCTCTGCGCTTTATTTAGTTTTGTTCCGGCATTGGCAGCAGAAGGAGATGTTAATGGTGTAATTATTTCTCCACCGCTTACTGAGAAACAGGCCGCTCCGGGATCTGTGTATTCGGACTCTGTAAAAGTTACTAACCCGAATGCCAATGCAGATCTTACAGTTACAGTTAGTGTTGAAGACTTTGTTGCTAAAGGTGAAGATGGGCAACAGTCATTTATTGAGTCAGCCGAAAATAATTCGAGTTACAGTTTGGGAAGGTGGTTAACCGTATCGGAAAATTCATTTGAACTCAAATCGAATCAGTCTAAAGTAGTAAATTACACTATCAACGTTCCAGCGAATGCGGAGCCGGGTGGCCATTACGGTGTAATATTTTTCTCACCAACCCTGTCTGCGAGCAATCAAGCAAATTCTAATTCAGTTTTAGCTATACCAAAAATCGGTGCCTTAATTTTATTCACAGTTCCAGGCGACATAAATTATAGTGGTCAAATAACAAGCTTTGAAGCCGGTAAAAAAGTTGATGACACATTCACGGCAAAAAAGCTATTTATTGACAGTAATAATGTAATCGATTACCTCACTAAATTCCAAAACTCAAGTTCGACTCACGTAAAACCTGTTGGGGAAATCGTTATTAAAAACATGTTCGGAAAAGAAATCGCCAAGTTGACAGTAAACGACAAAGATGGAAATGTTCTGCCTGATAGTGTTAGAAAGTTTGAAAATCAATCGGAAATCAAGCATGGATTTGGCTTATATAACACTTCAGTCACATTGAGTTATGGCGAAAATAAAACTGTTAGTGCTATTTACTCCTTTTGGATTGTTCCATGGAAAGAGACTGTTGGTGCTGTTGTGGTTCTTATCATATTGATCTGGATCTTCAGAAACCTAAGCTGGAAAAAAAAGAATAGCCAAATAGCAGACAATAATACTACTAATAATACAAGTAATACGAGCAGTAATATTTAAGAGGTTCTTTATGACAAAATTTTCACGTTTTATATCGCTAATTGCCATTCTCACTGTCTTGCTTGGACAAACAGTTTTGAATCCTCTTCCGGCGCAAGCCGCTAATGGTACGCTAAGCGTGCTCTCAGACACAATGAGCCGTTTAAAGAAAAGTTCAAATTCGTCTCATCTTATAAATTTCAGAACCTCAGTGGCAGTAAGTGCTGCTTCAGACACCATAGCAATTACTTTTCCTTCAGATTTTAACCTGACAAGCTCGGCTATTACTGATATCACTTTTACACATGGAGCTTCAACTGGTGCTGAAACAGCTGAGACACTTGCCGCTACTCCAGACGGTACAAATTGGGGAGCGGTTTTTTCCGGCACTCAACTTCGTGTTTTAACCCTGACTACACCGACAGACGGTACGGGGGCAGCAGCCTTAGCAGCGAATAATTATGTCATTATCACCTATGCTTCGACACATGTTGTGAACCCCACTACAGCCGGATCATATCTGGTTCGCATAGCTATAGCGGGCGCAAATACCGCAAACGGTTCGATAAATGTAGTTATCGTAGATGATGATCAAGTCGCAGTTACCGCCACAGTTGATGCCTCACTTGTTTTTACAATTTCGGCAAATGCAATCGGTTTTGGAAACTTTGTCGGTACTGACATACGTTATGCTACAAGTGATTCAATAGGCAGTCCAACAGAACCGAGCAACGATAGTCCTGTCAAATTGACTGCAAGTGGAAATGGTTCCAGGGGGTTAACAATTTCGATTCAGGACGAAGGAAGCGGTTCTTCCGCCGGTCTTTACAATTCTTCCGCATCGGAATTAATACCTGCGGCCGCTTCTACTGCCGTAACAACCGGATCAAAGAAATATGGAGCTTATGGCAAAAACGCTGCTACTTTAGTAATTGATGAGGGTTTTGACAATGATTCTGCTGCAGATGTCGCCATTACACGAACTGCACAAACATTTGCCACCTACGGCGCAGTTGGCGGAGGCAGCGCTGATCTTTCACTAAAGTCTGCAATTGACGCCACAACCAAACCTGGAGCATACGCGGATACAATTACCTTGATTTGTACCGGGTTGTATTAATAACTAATAGCAAACAGGCCCAAAGGGATCTCTTGGGGATATAATCAAAGCACCTGCCCAGTTTTTATCGGAGGTGCTTTTGTTTTATCAAGTAGCTTTATTTGATATAATCAATCTAGAATAATAATTATATCCGGAGGGGAAATTGCACCGAGAACATACTACGGTTATAAAATGTGAAAATATTACTAAGGAATTTTCCAAATGGAGTAAATCTCAAGCTCTAAATGGTATTTCTCTTGATGTAAAGTCGGGAGAATACGTTATTTTATTTGGACCTTCCGGTTGTGGAAAATCGACTCTCTTAAATATTCTTTACGGTCTTGAAAAACCAACTCAGGGAGAAGTGTTTTTTAGAGGCAAAAATTTAGCACAATACAATAGCAATGAACTGGCAGATTTGCACCAAAATAAAGTTGGCTTTATGTTCCAACAATTTTCTTTTTTACGTTCGCTCAATGTACTGGAAAATATTTATTTTCCTCGTATGCTAGTTGGGGCATCCGCTCATTCACGGAAAACACGTGCACTCAATTTACTTGAAAAAGTAGAAATGTCAGAGTTTGCAAAACGTTATCCACAGGAGCTTTCCGGTGGACAACAGCAAAGAATTGCCTTATGTAGAGCTCTGGCCAATAATCCTTGGATACTTTTTTTTGATGAGCCGACAGGATCGCTTGATAAAAAATCCAGTAAAACCTTAATGGATATTATTTCTCACTTAAATCATCACAGCCACAGGACGATTGTCATGGTTACTCATAACCCCGAATATCTTCATTATGCTCATCGAGTTATTTTTATGGAAGACGGAAAGAAAATAAGAGAGGAAATTAATCGACCTCTTAAGTTTTGGCATCCACGACCGGAAACGGATCAAATTGATTATGGGTATAAATTGGATTTAGATATTCACAGTACCCCGGCCGATAGATTGCTTAACTATTAATTCACCAGCGAAAGGTATATAAGCCAATAAGTGTTAAGTGATAAATACTCTACTGTTCGCTTACCGCTTGTCTGCTTGTTTATATGACTTTAAGAGATTACTTATTCTTAGTTTATAAGCAGTTTATTACTCGAAAATTTCGGACTTTTTTGACGATGTTTGCTATTGGTATAGGAGTGGGAACAATGTTTGTTCTTCTTTCTTTTGTATATGGTTTACAGGATTTAGTTACTAAAAGAATTGCTCCTATGGAGACCTTATTAACCATGGACATAACAACAGGACGCCTCTCTACTCTTAACGATGAGTCTGTTATTAATCTTAAAAAAATTCAAGGCGTAGAAGATGTATCACCAAACTGGACAATGACCGGGCAGGCAAACAGTCAAGAAAATAATCCATTTGCAGATTTGACAATAAGTGCCTCGAACTCTCAATATTTGAATTATGACGGACAGAGGTTGCTAAAAGGAAGATTTTTCAATGACGGACAACCTGAATGCTTAGTCTCCAGTGGGGCCCTTAAACTATTTTTGGATGATCAAAATATTATAGGAAAAAAATTAGATCTTCGGAGATTAAGTTTGGCTAATGGAGAAAAAGTCGAAACAAAGATTCCTGAACTGTCTCAAAAAGTTACTGTAGTAGGAATTATTGATGATGACGAAGTCACAATGGTATACTTAGATGCTGATCAAATCAAAAAAATTGCTCCTAGCCTTGAATATAGCGGTTTAAAAATAAAATTTGATGATGCAAAAAATATGACTGCCATTAAGGATGCGGTCGAAAACTCCGGCTATGAAGCAACTGCTGTTTATGACATGGTGGAAGAGACAGCTCGTTTGTTTAATTACATTCGTGGAGCTTTTGCCTTTCTCGGTTTGATTGGTCTTTTTGTAGCTACGATTGGCATGTTCAACACATTGACAATTTCTTTGCTTGAGCGCACCCGTGATATTGGATTTATGAAAGCCTTTGGAACGACCGATAAAAATGTCTGGAATTTGTTTCTAACAGAAGCAACTCTGATTGGACTGGGAGGTGGATTTGCTGGAATACTTATGGGGTTTTTAGATGTCAAGATTGTTTCAATGATTATTGATTACATCACCAATGCCGCAGAAGCTCAAAAACTGGTTATTTTTGTAACACCCGTTTGGGTTATATTCTTAACCGTTATTTTTTCGGCTATTCTAGGCTTTATTACAGGGCTGTATCCTGCCCGTCGTGCATCAAAGATATCGGCGCTGGAAGCAATCAGATATGAATAAGCCGCACTTCCGTCGCATTTAAAAATCGGGTATAATAAATATGGTAAATAATGAGTGAGCAATACAATAGGTGGAGGGTTGGTGAATTACCAGAATAAGAGATCATTTGCCGTGTTTTTTTTGTACGGAATTGTTATATTTATGACAATATTTTTGCATGTAGGAAACATCCTTGCAATTGATCTAAAATCAGAGAACTATAGCTTAGAGGATGTTAACTTTGGTGAACAAGTTTTCTACACTGCTAAAGATAATGCTAAGCCTTACACTATAGCAAACGGTCCGGAGGTTATTGCAATTACCCCTTATACGGCAAGAATAAAATGGCTAACAAATGAACCGTCAACCTCATCGATTTTTTACGGGCTGCAATCCGGGTCATTTGATATGGAGACATCAAAGGTATTAGATAATACGTCAGTTCATATAATCGACTTGGTAAACTTATCTCCTCAAACAACATATTATTATAAGGCAATGTTTCGAAATAATAATGGAATTATTGGCGAATCGGAACAAAAGTCCTTCACTACTCCTTTACCGGTCCCAGAAATTTCTAATATCAAAGCAACAGATATTACTGAAACTTCAGCAACTATAACTTTTAGCACCAATTTTTTTACTACCAGTGTTTTGGATTATATTGATACGACGACTCTTCAGAAGAAAAGTATTGGAGAGAGCGGATACTTTAAGGCTCATTCGATTGTTTTGGACAATTTAACCAGTAATCAAGAATATTCTCTTACCATTTTGGCTCGCGACAATGAGGGGCACGAGTCATCTTCCTCGTCTATATCATTTCAGACTTTGAAAGATATCACCCCGCCAATAATTGAAAATGTAAAATTTGAGACCAGTCAAGTTTCCGGAGAAGAAAAAGCCCGTATAATTATCTCTTGGCACACTTCAGAAATTTCGAACTCACAAATTAAATTTCGCGAAGGTTCTTCAGATATAAACGATTATTTATTTAGCACATTAGATAAAGACATGGTCACAAATCATATTGAAACCGTTTCAAATCTAAAACCACAAACAACATACAGGTTAGTCATATTGTCAATTGATGCGGCTGGCAATGTTGGTCAAAGTGATGAATATATAATTTTAACACCAAAACAAAAAAGAACATTTTTTCAGATAATACTTGACAATATTCAGGAACTTTTTAAACCATTTTCAGATCTTTTTTCCTAGAAGGGCGATGGTATGAGGGGTAATAAATCCAACTTAATTTATCTCATAAAAAACGCTTTTATCGTGTTGTTTTTTGCGATTATTTTTTATGGTTTTTATGCTTATTCAATTCCAAAAACCAATGCTTCCTTTCTGGAGCGAATTCCTTTTTCTGCTACAATGCTTGATTCAAATGGATCGCCAATAGCTGATAGTAACTATCAAGTAATTTTCCGGTTTTACGCAGCTGCAACCGGTGGTTCTTCTCTTTGGGAAGAAACACAAACCGTTACCACAGAAGGGGGTAAATTTGAAATATTATTGGGATCAATAACAGCATTGGCCTCTCTAAATCTTGACCAAACTTTATTTATATCGATTCAAGTAGAGTCAGACAGTGAAATGGCGCCACGCAAACAAGTTGGTGCCACGCCACAAGCGTTGATGGCTAAGAAAGCAACGGGTCTGGTTGCGTCTGATGGAGGTGCAATAGAAGCAGTAGGAAGCTTACATGTTTCTCTTGGGTTGCATATAGAGGGTGATGCTACGTTTGAAGGTAATCTTATTTTCGGTAACGGTGCGCAAATACTGCAAAGTGGTTCAGGTTTGTCACTATCTTCGTCTTTGCTGCCAAATACAAGCGGACTAGACTTAGGTTCACAGTCGCAAAACTGGTCAAATGTCTATGCCGGAACAATAGATTTAAAAGAAATAGTTGCCCCGACCGCCATGTCTGGTTATGGAAGGCTCTATACTGACGCGACCGATCATACTCTTCACTTTATTAATACATATGGTACAGACACATCAATATTAAGTACTGGTTCTTCTCTTAAAGTCCAGGAACTAGTCAAAGATTTTACAGCTGAATCAGGAGAAAATATTGCTATTGGTAACTTGGTTTCATATATTAATGGGAAAGTTAGAAAAGGAGCAAACGTCGACTTTGCCACGAGCAATGTTTTTAATGCGTTCGGAACAGTTAATGTCTCGGCTGTTGCGCTTTCTACCGACAAAATTGCGGTCAGTTATTCTGATCTTGGTAATTCAAATTATGGCACCACTATTATCGGCACAATCTCTGGTACTACTGTCTCGTGGGGAGCAGCCAGCGTGTTTGAGTCGGCTTCAACATACGATGCCACAAATATTACTCCATTAAATATTTCTTCCGTCGCTCTGTCTTCTAGTAAGATTGCAATCAGCTACACTGATGTTGGTAACTCTAATTTTGGCACAACTATAATAGGCGACGTATCTGGAACAAATATTTCATGGGGCAGCGCTAGCGTTTTTGCATCAGCCTCTACCAATTTTATTTCGACCGCCCAATTGTCTTCGGACAAAATTGCTATCAGTTATTCCAATATTGATAACTCCGATTATGGCACCTCAATTATTGCTACAATTGCTGGTAACGTGCTCACTTTTGGTACGCCTAGCGTTTTTGAATCAGCTGCAACTAGCTATATATCATCTATCCCTCTTTCTTCAGACAAAATAGCCATTAGTTACTCCGATTCCGGTAATTCGGATTATGGAACCTCAATAATCGGCACAATAACGGGCTCGTCTTTTTCTTTTGGCACGGCCGTCGTTTTTGAATCAGCGATGACGGTCAATATTTCATCTGCAGCTCTTTCCGTCGACAAAATTGCGATAAGTTATTCAGATTTTGGCAATAACGAGTACGGAACTGCTATTATTGGCTCAATCACAGGAAATGTTCCTACTTTTGGTACAGCCAGTGTATATAGACTTTATTCCACTTATGACGTCCTTAACTCGTTTATTGCTAATTCTTCGGTTGTTGCCATTTCATCGAACAAAATAGTAATCAACTATCAGGATCACGGCAATTCAAAGTATGGTTATTCGGTAATTGGAGATATTTCTGGCCTGTCCATTACTTGGAGCAATCCAAACATCTTCGAAAACATGCGTTCCGAATTTATCTCAGCTGTTGTACTTTCGCCTAATAAACTTTTTGTCGGCTATCAAGATGCCGGTAACTCCAACATAGGCACATTTACAATCGGAAACTTAACTCCTTATGTGGGTGTATCAAAAAATGCCTGCATCGCCGGCCAGATTTGTAATATTGCGATAAAAGGTGTTGTTTCTGGTTTATCTTCGCTTAGCACCGGGGCTGTTTACTACGCCGGAGCCAACGGCGTCTTAACCATAGTACCTTACCCTAATCGTGTCGGCACTGCTGTTTCGACTACAGAAATACTGCTCGATGGCAAATGGGATTCAGGAGATATGATGGTATCTGATTTGATCTTCAACAATTCTTTTCGCTTAACCGAGTTCCAAAATTCTTCTGGTAGCCAAGGTATTGCGATGTATGATCAAAACACCAAGCCAATATTACAGCTTTCCGAATCAGGTAAACTAGCTCTCATTGGTGCTTCAGTCGGAACTTCTTATACTGAGGCCAATGCCCCTTCAAACGGCTTAATTGTAGAAGGAAATGTAGGAATCGGAATGTCATTACCAACTGCTAAACTACACGTCACAGGAAGTACTGGCACTGTTGGGATTGAGCTTAGTTCAAACGAATCGGTAGCCGGAAACAATATTATGGTGCTTCGATCTGATATTACTACAGATGAGAATGCTGTTTTTCGTGTTCAAGCTGATGGTGCTGTTTACGCTGATGGCGCTTTTACCGGAGGTGGTGCTGATTATGCAGAATATTTTGCAAATGAAGAAGTAATTGCTCCGACTATGTTGGTCGGCTTAAATAAGGCAAGCGGAAAAGTAAGAAAATATCAAGCAGGAGACAAGATAATAGGCGTAGTCTCAAATACTGCCGGTTTTATAGGTAATAGCACTGATGCAATAGAAAAAGATCCCGCTTATACTTTAGTTGCACTCATGGGGCAAGTTAGCGTTGATCCCAGCCAAGTAAACACCATTGACGGTACGGTTTATACTCTTGATGGAATTCAAATCGGCCATAGTCTTCTTGGCAACAAAGTTTTGATTGATGTAATAGCACCAAATGTTAAAATAGATAAGTTAATGATGTCTTTCGACCAAGATGGTGCTCTCGTGCTAGGCGCGGGATCTAAATTATATTCTAAAACAGACGGTCTTCTGGTCCTTGAAGGATCGCTTGAAATTCTTAAAAACTTATATGTAAAAGGCAAAATCATTACTCCAGCCGGTGACATTCAATATCTTACCGCTGATTCAATAATTGCCTCCTCGTCAAATAAGATTAAAGTTGCCGGCAAAGATGAGGCAGTTATTTTAACAGGAGAACAGATTGAAGCCGGGGAAGATGGTCAGAATTTAATAATTCAAGGCTCGGACGACACAAACACAGTTGCTCTACAAAACTATTCCGTATTAGAGAGCTCAAAAATTAAATTGGGAGCCGAAAGTAGAACCATTGGCAAAGGTGATATTTTAACTCTGACTTATGACTTAGCAGACGGTTTTTGGTACGAAGTAAGCTTCGCTGACAACTAAGAGCATGTCTAATCTGGACAGGCAATTTACTCTTGTGTTAATATTAAATATAATCGAAGAAGGCAATTGAGAAAGGTATTTATGTCGCTGAAAAACGTATTCGAATATAATAAACCTAGAATTTTTAGCATCAAAGTTCTGGTTTTGATTATTATTTTCTTAGCAATTGCTGGCTCTGCGTTTTATTTTTATAACCAAAATAAAAAAACGCTCACTCTTTTGAATAATCCGAGTCAGGCAACAGAAAAAGAAACAAAAGAGCTGACTGATAAGGTTGGCAAACTAATAACACTTCCAGATGAAAAACCAACTCTCATAACTGTTATGGACAAAGAAAAAGTTAAAGACCAACCCTTTTTCTCCAAAGCAGAAAATGGCGACAAAGTTTTAGTCTATACGGCCGCAAAAAAAGCAATTTTATACCGTCCCAGCACTAACAAAATTGTAGAAGTCGGGCCGGTTGACATAGCCCCTGACAAAACTTTTAAAGTCGCTCTTTACAATGCTACCGAAGATACAACCAAACCTGATTCGGTACAGGCATCGCTCACTGACAAGCTTACCAATTTGGAATTTCCAATTAAAGCAAAAGCGGCAACAAAAACCAACGACGTTTTAGTAATTGATCTAGTAGGGGATAAAAAAACAGAAGTTGATCAGTTGGCTTCTATTTTGGGTGGCACCGTTTCGGTCCTGCCAACAGGCGAGACAAAACCGGATGCCGATTTTCTGATTATTATAGGTAGATAAGCCTATATTTAAGAATAATTTTGCAATTCTTTGTTTTGACGCCAATATTGACTTTTTGGTGTGTTTGTGCTATTATATGAAATGTTCAATATAGGTTCAGAAATGTTGTTTATCGTGCCCAATCACCGAGGTAAACACTATTTCCGGGCCTAGAAGGCCGAATATAGAGCCAAGCGTAGTTTTGACTCAATGCTCAGGAGAGAGAAATGCACACAAAATCACTTTTCGTAGCAGTTTTGATTCTCGCTGGGATTTTCTGGCACGCCTGCAATATGCCAAACTCACGAGAGTTGGATCGAGAGGCGCAAGTCTTGCAACGTCAGAAAGACGTTGCGCTGGTGAACGACCTTAATTCTCGAGTATGGAGACCTTGCACGATCAAGGCTGGACAAGGGTGGTATACTGCCGCCTATCATTCCGGGCTGTGGCTTGAAATCAGCCAATTTAATTCAGATATCGTTGCGGTAACTATAAACCGTAACCCAAGAAACAGAGGTGTTGACGTTATTCACCCCCAACCGGGTCAAATAATCTGGACGCCAGAGGGTAAAAAGGAGATAGAGAAGACGGCAAAAGCCGTCAAATGATTAATTGTTCGGGGGGCACGGCCAATATGGCTGCGTCCCCAATATTTTTTTAAATAGCAAAAATTGAATATCATTCTGAGCATAATCGATGAATCAATTCAATCTTGCTGCATAGAAAGCAGACACACGGGGAGGGCAAAAAATTGGGAGAGAAATCTAAATATAAGGTTAGAGTGCGTGGATACAATGGTGGCGTAGTTAGGCAAAGGAGGTCGGAATACATGAGTGCCGATCTTGTCATTCAACTTAATGACGAGCCACCTAATATCGGAGAAACAACTAGGTACAGTGCTGTGTTTTCTGAATGGGACGGCACTGTTTGTATTGACGAAAGCATAGCGAATGCCATAGAAACCGTTGTTTGTAACCTCGGGTGCATTTCCGGCACTTACAACGTGGTCGTGGATCAATTAGGAGAAGAGGATGTTTGGTGGATCTCAATCTCCTTTATGAGAGAGAAAAAAAAGCAATTGCTCAAATCAGATGGACGGCCATACAACGCAACTTTCCCGGCACTGGCCAAAAGGCTCTTGCAGGAGGCGATAGACCGCAATCTGCAAAGTAGATAGAAAATGTGTTATATACGCAAAATGCTCCCTGAAACGGAGCATTTTTTATGTTAAAAAAGTTTGCTTCAAAGCAACCTATAAGCCGAATTCTGTAATCGCGCAAGCGCGACCAAATGCTATCTATCTAAGCGTGAAGACCACCAGCATCTTCCGGGCAGGAATTGATACCTTAGGTCCACTTCACTTGCACCAGACGAGGCTTGCCACAGACGTATGTCGCCATACGAACGCGTGCGCTCTTACCACACGATTTCACCCTTACCTGCGCGCAGCGCAGGAAGATACAATATCCAAGATACAAATTCCAGTTAATTTTCAATTTATCAATATTTCAATATTAAAAAATTAAATTTCAATTGGTTATTGTTTCTTGTTTCTTGGAGCTTCCCGTGCTACGCACGGGCGGTTTATTTTCTGTTGCGCTGTTCTTGAACCTCACGGCCCACTCATTTATCACGAGCGTCTTTGCCCTACGGTGTCCGGACTTTCCTCTAGCCGACGAATCGGCCAGCAGCATTTCGAATTACTTTGAAGCATCTCTATTATACATAAAAATGCCTTTTTTGTCAAAAAAGTGCCCCATATGACTTATCATTGGGGCAAACTTAAAAAAATTATTTAAATATAGCTCGTGGCTTATAACTCTTGACTAAAGTAGTACAAGTACTCTTGGCTTCAGGCTGTGACGGTGAACATTCTTTACATTTCCACTTTGCTATATTTTTTAAATTATCAGGCACATTCGCTATTTCTTTCCCGCATTCGCATTTCATAGGTCTTCACCTCTGTTATTCTCATTGCCGGGCATAAAACTGCCCGTCGCTCAGTGGCGCCGGGCAAGATCTGCATCATACTGATTTTAGTAGTGAGATCCTACTAAACAGCCTCTAAATTGGATCATGGCTTTGATCTGTGGAATGTCAGGTACTCCCCCAACATTATAATCAGGTTCAAAGTCGAGCATGTCTGGGAAACGCAGTTCCCTGACAAACAAGTTGTGATCGTACTCCTGATTCTCTGCCATGTAATTGACTGGTTTCGAATCCAGCTCACAGACATTGTCGACTGTGTCAGCCAGTTCTTTATCTTCTGGCGACAATCTCGCAATTTTTTGTACTTTGTTACTCCTTCTCGTACTCATTTCTATTGCCCTAGCCTTCTCCTTTGAGCATTGAAACATTATGTTGTCATTATACACCAATTGGCAAGTATGTCATGTGGACATCTTTCCCTCTGAATGTATACCATAACTATATCATTAATCAACAGTTAAGTCAACAGTATGACCAACTTTTTTGTCACAATACATGCTGGCATCCGCCAGATCAACTGCATCGCCCAGAGGCTGTCCTTGGAAAAGATTTTTCTTTACTGTATAACCAATTGAAACAGACAGTACAACATTTTTTAGCTTTTCACTTTTAAAGACGTAGGCCTCTATTGCTGTCTTGATTTGATCCTTCTTCAGTTCTGCTACTTCTTGATCGGCATTTGCCATTATAATCAGGAATTCATCGCCTCCCCAACGAAAAACCTCTTCAAAACGGACAATCTTTGTAATGATCTTTGAAATCGCTTCTAAACAAATATCTCCGCTCACATGGCCATATGTGTCATTTATCTCTTTAAACCTGTCGACATCAATCATCATGACTGTGGCCATGTCGATTTTATGGTCTTTTCTGCGATTCGTGCACAAACTATTCCAGTATTCTCCTGCTGCATTTCGGTTTAATAAACCGGTCAAAGAGTCATGCAAAGCCAGATAACGAGTTTCATGATAAGATCTTTCTTTCTCCTTTCGGGCATCCTCCTCGTCCGTTATATCACTAATCCGAAGAACAAGGTGCACCAACCGGCCGCTGTCGTTCATGACAGGAGACCAGCTCAACTTGGCCCAACATGATTTTCCTTCTTTGGTCAAGAATTGCTTTTTTAGAAAGAAGTTGACCAGAATTTCATCAAGAGAAAACTCTTCTTTATCCTGAAAAATTTTTTCTCGAAAGTACTTGGAACTTACGCCAAACAAATCTTCAAGATTATATCCTGTTATTTTGGTGAATGATTTGTTAAACGAAATGAGTTGTAAGTCGCTCTCCGAAAACAAATCGAGGCCAAAAACGGCCATTCCACACTTTTCTTTTTCCATCAGAGGAAACAAAAGCTCTAAAAAACTACTTTTGATTTTGCCGAATCCCTCACTTATAGCCAATTTTATTCGCTTCCTTCCTTTTTTATTCATGTTCCGGCTTCATTTCATTAGCAAATGAAACCCGAGAATAAACAAAAAATCTGTGCCGAAACACAGACTCATAAAAACAGTCTTTTAGCTTGTTTCGGTAGCCCGGCGGTCGCAACTGAAATATTCAGATGGATCCGTAGCTTTGCGTCCCTTGATTACTCAAGGTTTGCTATTATCGTTCTAGATTTACATATAATATATAACACATTATTATCTACATGTCAAGTAGATGTACTTGATGACGACCTTTTGGACAATAGTCCATGTTTTTCTGCGTACTGTAGGGGTGTTAAATTGTTTAAGGTTTGATGTGGTCTTACACTGTTGTATGTAATCAGAAACTCGGTAATAT
>Ga0172381_10004576_pt1 | contig 14278 bp, 41 predicted proteins | sample Leawel6488metaG_FD_119754 | JGI IMG/M metagenome (GOLD analysis project Ga0172381, IMG submission 119754) | Leachate microbial communities from a municipal landfill in Southern Ontario, Canada - Leachate well 64-88 metaG | ecosystem: Engineered > Solid waste > Landfill > Unclassified | place... | reverse complement strand
CAATTTTCTTTAAATTTTCGACATTTTGGTCGAAAAATTTTACATCAGAATTTTTGACATTTTGCATATTATACAGATTATTCTGCATATTTTGATCTTTATGCACGTTTTCTTGCATATTGTCAGTAAATATACCATCAAATTCAAAAATCTTATCCTCATTTTTTAGATTGTTGAACACTTCTTTTTGTATATCTGAATAATTATTAATAATTCCTGGAAAACTTAATTTATTATTTTTAAGAAATATATTTTCGTCAGTCAAATTGCCAATTAATTTTATTGAATTGCTAGAAGAGATATTATCTAACAAATTATTTAATATTTTATCAATCAATTCTATTTTGAATTCTAATTCCCCTCCGTCTTTGACTAGTCTAGTATAATTTTCTTTTAATTTATTCAAAAAATCCGTTTGTAAGACTAGAAGAAAATCTTGTTGAATATCCTGGAGAATAATTTGTTTATTTTCTTTTATGTTGAGAGAATAAATAAAACTGGAAAAAATATTTTTTATTATAAATTGATTTAATTTTATTTCATTTATCTCAGCGTCTGCTTCATAACCGTGAGTTAATTCTTGAAGTTGATTATTATAAATTCCATGACAAATTAATGTAATGATTAATCCTTTTGTCATTTCATATAATCTTGAGCCGAAATTAATTTCTTTTTGAAATTTGAAGTTAAGATTTTTATTTAATAATTCTGGGGAGTTTATGAAATTATTTTCTTGTAGTTGTTTTTTAGTGACAGATTTTAAATTTGAAATTAATAAATATAAAAATCTATAATGATTATTAATCACTTGGGAATATTCTTCTTCTGAAATTCCTGAAAATTTTGCTAAATTGGATAAGACGTCAAATGCAGAAGGATCACAGTCTTCAGAGAGTTGAAGGATTTTAGAAATTATATGATGAATATTATTGATATCATTTAATAAATAATTTACGATAAATAATTGTGGAAAGTGTTCTTTTATTTCTTTTTTATTAATTATGTTATTATCTTCTTTAATTATTTCTTTTTTATTATTTATATTAATATTAATTAATTCTTGTTTAATATTTAATAATTCATCATTTAATTTTTTAAATTGTATTGATGTATTTTGATTATTTACTATATTGAGAAAGTTTATTTTATAATCTCTTAATAAATCAAATATTACTCTAATATTATTTATTGATAACTTTATTAATACATTCGTCAAATTAGAACCCGAAGTGTCCGTCAGATTAATTGTCACGTGGGGTTGTTCAGAATTAATTAAAGCGATTGTTAGAGTTTTCTTTTTATTGTATCCATACTTGGCGAGAGAAATTGGTTTTTGTTTAAAAGAATCTATTTGGTTAACAAGAGCGTGAACATCGGGAAGAGTCATTTCAAATTTTAAGAAATTAGAAGTTGAAGAAACTCTTGAGTCTTTTATTTGTAGTGTTATCTTGGGAATTAAAAGAGATTCAAAATTATTTTCGTTTATTGATAATCCGTATTCTTGTTTAACATCTAGTGATATATTAGAAGAAGAGAGATCATTAAAAGACATTAAGGTCTGACCTACAAAATATAATTTTTGGTTTTTGTTGTTCATAGTTTATTCCTTTTCTATATTATTAGAGAGAATTAAAAATATTTTAAAATTAAATTTTACTGAGTACGCTTCTTGTTTTTTTCTTGAACATAAATAGTAGCTATGTGAACTATGTGAACCACCAGTCCGAAAAATATTACCAACATTATAATTATTATTATCAAAAAATCTTGGAAATTTAATGTTGTTTATTTTTATAATTAGTTTTACAGTATGTTGCTTATTTTTGTTATTAATAATCACGGGTTGATTTCCTTCTTTATGAAATATTCTTGGCATGAATCTTGTATTAGTTCCTTAAAGATATTTGTCTGTTTATGAATAATTTAGCGCCTGATTTTCTTGTAATTCTTTCTTGAATTTCTAATCTTCTTTTATATTCTAAATCAGTGATAAAAATTTCTTTATATCTCACATCGAAATTAATGAAATCAAAAAATCTTAAAGTTATTGTGAGAAAGGATTTACAATGAAAAAGATAAAATGATATATTGCTTATTTTATTTAATTTCATTTAATTACCTTGATGAAAAAATATGAATATTTTATAACCAAGTTTCTCGGTGTGTCTCTCTTGTTCTTCTCTTGGAACTAATGCAAATAAACCAGAAGGCCAGAAATTAAAATTATATGAATTGAAAAGTCTTTGTGGTTTAATTCTCTCAATATAGTATTTTAGAGAATCAAACTGATAAATAAATCGCTGCTTTTTAAAAATCGTAAGAATCATTATTTTCTTTCTTTTTGATTAAAAAATACTTTACTTAGATGAAAACCAAACATTTCAACAATATGTGAATTAAAAATACTCATTTGATAATATGAATAACTGTTGATGAATTTAATTTTCGGTCTTTTCATGTTTACTAATCTTTCTTTAAATATCACGAATTTCATAAGATTTTCCTTTTCTTTTTGTATATACTTTAATATGTATAGTAAAATTTTCCGTTTAATAATGTGTACCTTTTATTTTGTTCAGTATTTCGAGTAATCAAATTGTAAATCTTTCTTTTCTCTTAGTTTAATTAATACCCCAGATTTACCGAAATGTGAAATCGTTGCATAAAAAGGAAACATTTTTATTTTCATATATTCAAAAAATTTAATATTTTTGTAGAGTTCTATTTTACTTTTCCTATAGTAATAATACTTATTTATTTTTAACACTTTGGTCATCCTATAATGAAAACTTTATTTTTTGAGATCTCTGATGGATTAAAATAATTTGACAAAATTAAATTTTGAGGTTTTCCTTTATAAACAAATAATAAAAATTTATCTAACGTTATGAATTTTAAATTAAAAATTATAAAAACTGCCCGTTTAGTTAAAGCTTCAGAAGCTCTATTTTCTTTGTCTAATAAAAAACACATATGGTATCCTTCGAATAGTGAGATATACCGAACGATCTATTCTCGCCCATACCAAGATATAGGTTTTTAGAGATCGTCGCTCAGAGACCCTCTTTTTGATTCATAAAGTGGTTTGTTTATATTTATCCTAGAAGAATTTTATTTTTTCACTTATGAACAATGAAAAATTTAATAATAACAATTTTGAATTCTCGTCTAAATATAAGGGGACTCAAAATACGCTCGAAAGATTTGATCGATTGATTTCTAGAAATGAATTTATATCCCTTGTGTTCAGGCCACCTTATATATTTTTACCAGATAAATTTTATGAGGAAGATATGGCTTATTATAAAAACAAAATTCACCGTAACAACTTTCTACGATTATTTGAGAAATATCAGATTTCTTAAGCTTGAATATTAACCCACTATTTCTCTTTGCTCTCCAATTTATATTTTTCTTGAATATTATAGTTTTCATAATATCTTTCTTTTGATTGTAACTAATATTTTTTCATCAAAACGACGAGTTATATCATATAATCCGTACTTTAAACATCTGTTATCTTCAAATATGAAATAATTCTTGTTAAATTTTTGAAGTGAAATAATTGTGTATCTTTTACGATCATAAACATGAGTTAATCCAATGTATTCAAACTTAATATATGAATAAATATAATAATATGATGTGGTTTCGTATATTTTTTGTTTTCTTTTACTTAAAATTAGTTTCATAATAACTTTCTTTTAATAACTATTTAATTAAAAAAAGATTATAGAGTTTAATAATCTTTTAATTATATAAACAAAATATTCAATACATTATTTAATATATATACTTATCGATATCAAGATATATTAATAAATTAATTTTATAATGTATGGAAAACACTAACTTTTCTATTTCTTGTTCTTCGATATTATTTGCAAATCCAATTTGATCATCTCTAAAATATTTAAATTTAGCATTAATAGTTTTAGAACGTATGAGATAGACCATTGAAAAATATTTCTTTCGTATAATTATCATGTCTTATATGTTTCCTTGTATGGTGAAATGTATGGTGAAATAATATTAACCTTATTTCTTAAAAATCTATGAAGATCTATTCCAGTATTCTTTATTATATATTTTCCATTAATTGAAATATATTCTATTAAGCTACATTGCTTATTTTCGTGAAACTTAATATTATTGATTGGATTATTCTTAACATTATACCGAATTAAATAATGTTTGAATATTTCAGTTTTCATAAATGTTTTAACATTCCTCCCCAATTGATAAAATTAAAATTAACCTTCAATCTAACGACCACTCGTTTATTCTTTAAAAAAGATCTGATCATTGATTCAAACCACTCTTTTTGATACTCATGTTTATACCCGATTATTTGGTAATTTCCAACAAATTTATTTTTCTGGTAATATTGTGAAATATTTTTAGTCTCTTTAAAATTTTGCCTAATTGCAAAACTTGTATTTTCAAGTATCAATTTCATGAAAATTCTCCGAATTTATAACTTTTCGACCGTGAAACATAAAGAAAATTAAAGAATCTTGTGAAATAACCCATCCTTCAATTTATCAATTTTAGCTAAGTTTATATAATATATGTGGTTAACTAAAATATCTATTAAATTAATCAAAAAAGTATTGATTCACCTCTATAGCGATGAAAGAATATTTAAAGATTTCGGGGAATAATCTATTATTCAATTTCTTGAATTTCAACTTAAGTTCATATTATACAAGGAGATAACCAAAATATTCATCAGATTGATCAAAAAAGTATTCATTTTTCACAATAGAGGTGAATCAATAAATGAAAGTTTTTTCTCGTTTATTAAGGTACACGAAGAGAATCTTCTCATAAGTTATAGTCCCAAGTTTCATTCTTATTTCCGAAACAAATGTCCTGTGAGTCGGGTGATATTTTATATTTTTCAACCCAATTATTTTAATCAAGAATAATGGATTTCTTTTCTCTATATATATTTTCATGAGATTCTCTCTTTATTTTTAGGAAGCCAAATTGGAACATTTTTAATCCTGATCATTATTTTATTTTCGTAATGAAACATTATTTTTTCAAATCTATTTTTATCTTTCCCAAGAATGCTTGAAAAACGTAAATTTTTCCCGAAGGTTAAAAGTAATAAAGTTACATTTAAGCTTACCCAGTAAGAAAATTCATTAACCTTATTTAATTTAATCATTTTTATTCTTTCTTTTTCAGTATAATTTATGAAACACTCTTGATGAAAAATCTAACGAATATTTTACTTTCGGTATAATAATTAATAATTTCTTCAAATTTTTTATTGTCGTTTGTTGTCAAGCTCGCCCAATCTAAACCTCTCCCATATTTTAAAATATATGAAAACATCTTTTTACCAAACCAAGAAGAATTCCAACTTGTTTTCCCCAATTTAATCATTTTAATCCTCTTCCTTTAAACTTTAATTACGATGAATATTTTTAACCCATTATTGTATGTTCGGTTTAACCATTTTATATTATATTCTAAATCTTCAAGTGCTAACGCAACGTTATCTTCAGATGAATTTTTATATGATAGTATATATTTAAAAATATTTAACTTACAAGTTTTACTCTCAGTAAGCCCCAAATATGCGACTCTCTTGGAAAGTTCTTTTCTCATAAATCTATCCATTTCGTTTTTGAAAATTTTATGCGAAATATAATTTTGACTTTTTCTTCATTTATCGGATAATTTTCACAATAATTAGAATCAGAAAAAAATTTGTAAGTAAGAGTAGACTCTGGAGGAGCAAATATATTTCCATAAACAGACCATAAAGAACAATGTTTTAAAATTGGAAATAATTTGATGCTTGCTTCTCTGTACAAAATTGGACATTTAATAGATTTTAAAATATATTGTTTCATAACTATTTCCTTCTTGGCCTAATTTGTAGAAAGGAAGCTCTTCATTCAATTATCTCTTTAAAGGTATATCAAGATATACCCCCTAACATGATCGTTGCTCAGAAGTGTTCTTTTGAACGAATTTAACTATTTTTAATTAATGGTTTTGTGGAAATTATAACTTTAAGACTTTCAGTTGAACAAAATAGCATTTCGTATTGTTTTTTAAATATATAATTTATAATTCTTAAATGAATAAATTTGATTCGATAATAGAGTATATTTCTTTCTGAAAGACATAATTTATAATTTTTAAAATAACTATCTAAATTAAGTTTCATTCTTTTTTCTCTCTATTATGATTTTATAAACAAAATTTTCTACATTTGCGTTACAGAGACACCTTTTTTCTGATCGAAATGATTTTTCTTCAACATTCTCGATAAACGAAAATTCTCCCCAAACTAAATAAACAAATTTAACGAAAGGAGTTACTTTTACTACAGTATCAGAAAATGAATAAAATATTAATTTATTTAAACGTATTTTCATAAATTTCTCTTTCTTCATAAAACACAAAAACTTTAATATTAATAAAAATATGGGATGCTAAGAGGTAATCATGAACGAAAATTGATTTTCTAAATTTAATTTTTTGTAAAATCCAAGTATCTGAGTCATCGAAAATACTATCAAATTCTATTTTTTTAAATAATTTGATCATTATTTTAATCTTTCTAATATTTTAAATAACTTTGGAGAATATTTAAATTATTAATATATTTATTTATATTTTTGAATACTGGAGAACCAGAAACTATACGAGAAACATTAACTTTATTTGTTATATTTTTGAGATGAAGAATGTATTGATTTTTCACTATATTAATTATAGAAGTGTTAAAATAAGTATTATTTGATTTATTTTTAAATATAATCGTTTTCATTAAATTATTACCTTATGAAAATATATTTTTTCTAATAATTAGTATACAAGACAGTTTCGGTTTATAACACCCTAAACCCCACTTTGTCCAAATTTTATTAATTGGTAAAAATTTCATATTATATCTACTAAATATCTCAGTTCTATACTTATGAATTTTTCCGGTTCTAATAAATTTATAAATTTCCATTTTCAATTTAATTAATCCCTTTTGTTAATAAACTGGATGACAAATGATTATTATTTTTTGATCTTGATCAGAAGCTTCACTCATTTGAGTAAGAAAAAACTCATATGTTTTTTCTGGAGAGGGTGATTTTGAGAGTCGGTAAGGAAACTACGTTCACAAACATAACCATATTTTAAAACTGGATTTAATCTTAGACCCATTTCAAAATAAAATTTATCAGTTTTCCAATTTTTTTTCAAAAGAAATTTTCATCTAAACTATTTTTCCTAGTTTATGAATATTATGTGAGTAATGTTTAAAAGTAGCAAAAACTTTGAGAGTTTTAAAATAAAGCATTCTATTTAAAATATTATTTAAAATAAAACTTTCAGAGTTCATTAAATAACTTCCAACACCAGAAATGAATTTAATTTTTGTTTGTATAATTTCTATGAAATTCCAATTATTCATTTTGTTATGTTTTGTAATTTTTAATATCATTCAGTTTCTTTCTACTTAAAATGAGAGGAATATTATAAAGAATAACAAGTTTATAAATATTCGGATAATATTTAATGTAGTATTCTAATTTTTCATCTGATGAACTTAATATCCCACAAAGTTGAAAATAGTTAATGAATTTTGGGATAAATTTAAAAATAGACGACCTTACAGTAGATTTGTTCTTCTTGCGAATAATTATCATTTTATTTTCCAATAGAAAGAATTACAAAAACTTTTTGATGATGAGATATATTAGGATTTGTGAACTTAAAACATTTAAATACTTTATATCTTGAAATACGTAGTTTCTTAATTTGAATAAAATAGTTTGAATTTCTTCCTGGTCTATTATAAATATAAGTCTTCAATCTAATATTCCTCTTTTTCAGCACCTTTAATAATTACTTTTTCATAATCAAAATTTTGATCACAACTGACGAAGAAAGAATATGGAGCATCTGATGAACAACGACTCAAGAATTTTTTAGAAAATCTTAAAGACTTGAAATTAATGAAAGGAGAAGACCAATGTGTTATATATTTACGAAGTATTATCTTCAATTTAGTTTCCCTTTATGATTTTAATAAGGCCGATAACGACCAATCATAATTTTGTTAGGTTTTCCAATAGGTAAGAATCCAAAAACTGAAACGTCTAAAAAACTTTTAAATTTTAAAATTTTAGAAAAAATCATATTATTTGTCTTTGGGTATAGTCTATTATACAAATTATTACTTTACTCACCAAACGTTTATCATACTCATAAAATTCTTTATCTTCACGAACTAATAATTCTTCTTCTATCTTTTTAAAATCTGGAATTGAAAAGCAAAACTGAAAGAGATAAAAGAGTTTTTCGTCGGGTATAAATTTCATTCGTAATAATTTGTAAAGAAGCTCTCTATTGTTACGTAAATTAAATCTAGTAGAAGTAACACCATTTTCTTTACCTATTTCAAGTTTCAATTTAGTTTTCCTTTCATAAATTATTATTTTACATGTATAAATATTTTATTTCTTTTATAATAATTAAAGGTGTACTTAGAACTCATAGTTGTCCAAATTGAATTAATATTGTAATATTTGTGGTTATTAATTAAATTCATATATGTTTCTGAACGATTATATATTGATAAAACAATATTAAATTTTTTCTTTTGTATAATTATCATTTTATTTTTTTCCTATCCACGATAAATAAACCTTAAGAATAACTTAAACTGGTAATCATTTCTATTCATCCAAATAATTATTCTGGACATTTCTGATTTATTACAAAATTGATTTCTTGAATTATATTTCATGAATTTCTTGTTATTTATGAATACAGAATCTTTATTATTCAAATACGGGCAATTTGATAATTTAAATATAATAGTTTTCAATATAATTTTTCCTTTGTTTTTCATATTCTTTTAATTACAAATACTTTAATATTTTTGTTTTTTACTAAAAATAGATCAAATTGAAATAAACATTATCCGGTGAATTATCTAAATTGTTCTCAATATTTACAAATTTCATTTTACATTCCGATAATTCAAGAGTGTTAGAAAAACGAAAAATCATTTTTTTCTTTTTAATTTTCATAATTTAATTTTCTTTTATATACCTCGTAGTGTAAAATTGAAGAGTTATACTGTAAAATAATTTTTGTTTTAAATTCACGTAGACTCGTTATACTTTTATTATTAATTTGAATCTGCGCATAATAACGTTTTAAGTTGGTCATTAACATAGCAAAACAAGCAGGGCGTTTATTAAAGGAGGAAAATGATATTTTAAAAATTTCAATTTTCATATTTCGGAGCCTTTTTGTTAATATTGCTAAGATAATTTTAGTGGCTTTATGGACTCATCCATAAATTTTGTTCTTCTTATTTCATATATTTTTTTACATAATCTTTATATAAATAAACTAAGAAAACTCTATTATCATTTTCTAATTTTTTTAAATCTAGTTTTAACATTTCTCTGAGACATATTTTATTTAAATAAATAAATTTATTATCACAAAATATATTAAATAAAAACAGTGATTTTAAATAATATAATCTCCAAACATTAATATTTGTTTTAATTTTATCTACATATAATTTCATTAATTTATTCCTATTTATTTTAAGTAAATTTATTCGCTATTAGTCTGAATAATATTATTTATAAAACAAAATATTTCATATTTAGCTAAGTTATTTTTATTTGTGTTGAAATCCCCTATATATAAAGAATTGTTAAATTTATTGCAAGTAACTATTTTTAAAAATCTTGAAGTGTAGTTTGTCTTATTATATAAAACGAGTCTAACATTATGTTTAATTTTTTTAATTTGTATTTTCATTTTTTTGTTTCCCAAACGATGAAACATTTTAAATTATTTTTGTTTCCATATACATATTTTATCATGCTTATAAATGCAAACTCAATGAGAATTTTCGAGCAACTAGATTTGAAATGAACGAGGTTGGGTCTTGTTCATAAAATTCAACTTTGGGAACTTCAAATCGATAAGTTCCTTTACGGAGTATTTTATGAAATTCTTTTTTTAGTTCTCTTCTAGATCTTTTATCTTCATATTGTTTTAAGAGAAGTAGTTTCATTTTTATTTTTCCTACTACGAGATTAGTTTCATCTCAATAATTTCTTAGTGAGAGGGTGAGAAAATTGATCAAAAACAACAATTAAATTTCCATGCTCTCTTTTAACTTCACTTAATACACGTTTAGGAACAAATCTATTTTTTAAAACAAATTTAGCTGTTTTAAATAATTCATTTATTATTCCTGAGTTTGTGAACCACGGGGTAAAAGTAATTATATAATTTGTTTGTTTTTCAATAAGTAATTTCATATTTTTCCTTTTTTTAATAAACATCAATTTTGAATAATATTTTTTCTTTTGGTTGTTTTTCTCTAATGAGTTGGTTGAAAAAATAATCCCAAATATAAATTGCTTTATAGTCTAAATATTTATTAAAAACAAATAATCTATTTATGTTACGTTTCATATATTGTGTGTTATAAATCCCGAAATGTGTTGATTTATATTTAATTTTAATTTTCAAGGTATTTTCCTAAATTTAATATTTCATGAAACACAAATAGAAAGAAAATTCATGTGAGTATTGCTCTCCAGAAAATTTAATCTTCATTGAAACATCAACGAGAGGAATAAAAAAATCATTCCATATTATATTAACTTTTCGGTTAGTATCGTTATAAACTCTCCGAAATTTTTCATTTGTCGTACGATTTCTACAAGTAAGTGAAGAGTAACGTTTAAATATTTTTAATTTCATTGTTTTCTCAATTCTCGGGAAGAAGAACGATAATTATTCTTTTAAATGTATTTTTATTATAACTAAAGTGGTCAATGAAGAAGGTATATGTTTTATCTGAAGGGGGAGAAGAATCTGGGTCTGAAGAATTTTGTTCATATACATAAGCAAACTTTAAGACAAGGATTAATCTCTTTCCCAACACCCTATAAAATTTATCGGAATTCCATTTTTTATTAAAAATTATTTTCATCTATATTGACCTTTAATGTAACTTTATTAGAAATGAAATAAAAAACCGATTTAATGAACAATAAAAAGTTCCCCAACAATAAGTATATTTTTTATTTTTAAATATTCTTAATTTCATCAATTCCTCGGAAGTAAAAAATCATTTTCACCTATTAATGTTTTATATATTTGAAAGTAATCAACATGTTTTGGGATAGATTTAAAAAGAAATGATCTTGCGACGTATGACTTATATTTTTTAATATTTAATTGCATCAGAAAACCCTCTCACATATTATACTGAATGAATATCTTTTTAAGGCTGTACCTCGAAGGTCTCCCAAATTTAAAAAAGTCGTATAATTTATAAAAATAAATTTCTTCTTTATATTTTTGTGCAAAATGTGAATTTCTATTTCTAAGATTTTTCATATAAATAATAAGTTTCAAATTATAATGCTCCCCTTATTTTTATTTCATTTCTATAAACTTTGATCATTATTTTATCAGCGTAATATTCATAGTCATCAAGCCTGACGAAGAATAAAGTTGAATTATTAGATAAATAATCATTCAAAGCAAACTGAGCAAACCGAACTGTTGGTACAATATTTAATTTTCGCACAGTTGGGGAATAAAATGATTTATATTTGCGGACCCATATTTTCAAAATAGTTTCCTTTCATATCTCATTAATCTTTCTGAATAATAACTTCACAGCGTTACCTGAAACAACTACAAAAATTCTTTTTTGATACTGATTAACAAGTGACCCATAAAATGAAAAATTTAATCGACTAAAAAATTTTAAATTAAATTCTACTGATAAAATAGTTCTCATCTTTTGTACGGGAATTGACCCATAGATTGAAAAATCATTATATTTTCTAAAATTATATATTTTTGTTTTCAAAATAACTCATTCTTTCATTTTATGTTTATAATTTCACCAGTAAAAATACTTTATATGGATGACAAAATTTTATCATACTCCTTCTACTGTTTGCCTTTCTAAAACAAATAATGAGATTTTTGTTAGATGGACTTATTACATTTAAATAGTTTTTTTGATGTTTTAAAACTAATAATTGAAAATTTTGATGTTTGTTTTTAATTTTCATTTAACCAACCCCATACAGAATATATCCACTGTTAACGCTTAAATTTTTTCTTAAAAATATTTTGCCTCTTTTTGTTTTATGAAAAGAAAGCCAAAGTTTAATATTTTCTTTATTAATTTTATTACAATATTGATATTCTGAATTATATTTTATATATAAACTATTATCTATGAAAATACTATCTTTATGAATAAATAAAGAGTTACTAAATTTGTTGAAAACTATTTTCATATCATTCTTTTCCATCCAAAATATAATTTAAATAGCGATTATTTTTAAATTTAATAAAAACGTTTTTTCTATATTTCACGAATGTTTTAAAATCTATGAGAAACATTTCTGCACAATAAACAGCATCACATGAAATGAATTTGAATTTTCTATTTTCATTAAATTTTAATTTAGCTTTTTGGATATTATTCAATAATGTTCCATTATTCCTTGAAATATTTCGATTAATTTTAATTTTCATTGATTCACCCTATAAATTATCGTTATTATCAATAATACAAACTATTTTGAATTTTGGCAAAATATTCTCCTTGAAATTAATGAACGGGAGGTGATACCCTTGCCACCGTTGATCTATAAGACAAAATTTGACTTTCCAGGAATCATTGTAATGGTGTTCTTGGAATTTTGATCGAATTCTTGTGAAGTAAATTTTAGAAATAGTAATTTTCATTTTCTTTAAATTCCAATTCCTCTGGTAAATAACTTAAGCGAAATAATTATTTTCCTACCAGTTGGCTTATAAAAATCGAAAGAATTTGTGCAAATGAAATCTTTCCCTTGGTTTTGTTGGCTATGGTGAAATGCATTAGTAAATTTAGCAAATGGGTTTAATTTTAAATTCATCATAATATAGTGAGAAGGAGAAGGTCGCTTCGGTTTTCTCCAAACGATTGTTTTCATTTTACCACCGTGAATTTAAAATAACAATGAAAAGTCGTACTTCCTTCTTATTAAAAATATTATCTCCAAATATTTCATCTTCTATTAATTCTTTGTCTACAGTCGAATAGCCAAAAATCAAACTACAATCAGTAAAGTCTTGGAATTTTAAAAAAGTTTCATACCCTTGAAAAACAGATGATCTCCCCAAATCTGAAAAATAATATTCATCAATTCTAATTTTCATTAAATTTCCTCTATATATTTTTTTATTATATTTATCGGACAATATTTCTTCAAAGAATGAAATATTTTATATTGTGTTACTTGAATGTTTTTCATTTCAGGCATCCTGATCCATTTATAAATTGCAAATTTTTGTTTATATTCTTTAATTAAAAATTTCCAACGTTCATTATTTTTAAAAATAGTTAAAGTAATGGAACGCCTACAGTCCTTGATCACGAAGTGCATTTATCGTCCTTTTGGTTAATGGGTGTATAAATTGATCAAAAACAATAATGACTTTTTCTTGAATTGTTCTGTCTAGCATTGAGTAAGTAATAATCCCATATTCCTTCATCAGGAATTTGTTATTTTCATACACTCTTCCCAAAATTCCCGATCTTGTATACCAATCACAATAACCAAAGCTAATCTTCTTATATTTTTGCAAGAAAATTTTCATTCACGCACCCAATCTTCAAAAATTTCTATGTCTTCTGGAATTTGACCATTTAAAGAAATATATAAAACAATTTTTTCATGATATATCTCAGATGGTACTATTTCATTTAAACAAACTCTTGTGATAATGAATTTATATTTGCAGGTTTGAAATATTTGATGATTTGATTTAAATTGTTTCCATTTATTGAATTTAGAATTTTGTTTTTGTATTTGTGTTTTCATCCAAAATTTCCCGGTTTTCCAGAAGAAGCAACTATTATTATTTTATTTTTCCATAAATTTTCATAATAACGCTCAATCTCCCGTGGTGCTTCTCTCAAGATAGAGATTAAACTAAAATATTTATTATTTTTGTAACACCTCATTAATTTATGCTTTATGAAAAATGAACTAAAATACAATATACTCTTTTTTTCAAGACATGTTTTCATGACGAATTCATTTCATGGGGAAGTAAATGTAATGAAATCTGTAAAAATAAACAATACTTTTTCATAATATTTTCTATGAATGTGTTTGAAATGGTCATTTGCAGAAAAAATGATGATTAAATTGAAATATTTATTATTTTCATAAATTTTTTCAGGGTTTATGAT